>Ga0194123_10000025_pt1 | contig 311826 bp, 253 predicted proteins | sample TA2MahsurfametaG_5_FD_155479 | JGI IMG/M metagenome (GOLD analysis project Ga0194123, IMG submission 155479) | Freshwater microbial communities from Lake Tanganyika, Tanzania - TA2015023 Mahale A surface | ecosystem: Environmental > Aquatic > Freshwater > Lake | place: Tanzania: Lake...
AGCGCCATCCCGCGTGCGGCAGAGGGCGTGCCGGCACAATCCACGTCGGTCCCGTCCAGCTGATACTGTCCGCCCTGCTGGGTGACGGTCAGCGTCAATCGATTGCAGTAGGGCTGCAGCTGCCATGAAAAAGTCCCGACGGTCTGTGCCGACGCCGATACCGCTGCTAGCAGCGAATACCCCAGGACGATACTCAGTCGGATCACGTGACAACGCATGGACGTCTCCCGCAAATGTGGACGCCTCCGTGGCGCCGACGGGTGATCGTATCTCAGCCACCCCGACCGTCTGCGTCGTGAGACCACCGGCGCACATCAGAGCCTCCGCGCGCTGCTCCGACCCCGTCGACCGTCGGGTCGACGAGACCGGGGTATCGCGGAGGAGAGGGGCCCGGCCGAGCGGAACGGTCGCCCGGTAGGCTCTAGGGAATCGTCACGGTCTGGGCGCTGGTGGCGGCGCTCGCGCCGCAGGCGTTCTGCGCCGCCACGGTGAAGCTGTAGGTGCCCGGCGGCGCCGGGCTGCTGAGGGTGCGCCCGGTGACTGGCACCGCGGTGGACGGCGGTCGCCTCCGGTCGCCGCCCGTGGCCCCCCGTGTTGGAGACATTGTGGAGACGGCGCCCACCCCCCTACATCCTGCCCCCGGGGTGGGTCGGGGGGCGTGAAAGCCGGCGCACAATTTTCCCGGCCCTCCACCCTCGGGCCGACGGGGCTTCAGGCACCTATGTGCTACGGATGATCTGGTAAGCTTCCTTTCGTCTCCCGTGGGTCTCCACAGGAAGACCGGAACAAAGAGGGTCTCGATGCGTCTCAATCGTCGTGTGCGCAGTGGTGTTGCTCTGGTGCTCGCGGCGCTGGGTGCCGTGATCTTGGCGACCGAGCAGACGAACTCTCAGGTGGGGCAGCTGGTGATTTCGCCCTCCACCATACGATTCGGTAGCGACTCGGCCGATGCCGTCACACTGGGAGCGTCCGCCACGCAGACGGTCACGCTGAGGAATACTGGCACGTTGTACACCCTCAATGGCTACTGCTCAGGGCCCTCTGGTGATTCGTTGCCGATTGTCGGCGGCACCTGCCGCAGCGATGCGAACTTGGGCGGCGTCACCCAGCTTGGTCCAGGGGAAAGTTGCACGTACGAATTCCGCTTCACTCCCACGGTCAAGAAAATCCACAGCGGCAGCTGGCAGTTCGGGATGAGTTCGCCACTCGCAATCGGCACGTGCGATGTGTTCGCGAGCGTGGGGTGGTCGGCGCAGGCCCGCGGCACGACGGCGCTCAGCCTGACTCCATCGTCGTTTAACTTCGGTTCGGTTCCTGTGGGTAGCAGCGGGCCGGCTCAGACATTCACGCTTACGAACCAGTCCCCTTCCACGCTTTACGGCTGGTCGGGAGGCACCAAAGGTCCAACCGACGTCAAAAAAGTGGGAGGGACATGCAAGTACGGCTCGGACGATTCCGTCGGCACCGTGACATCACTTGCACCGGGGGAGAGCTGCACGTTTGTGTTCCGGTATTCGCCCGAAGCGTTGCGCCCCGGCCCGCAATCGGGCTCCGTGTTCATGGCGATGTTGTCGCCTGGATTCACCTACTCTGATGAGCAGGCCAATCTGGCGTGGACAGGCACGGTGACGGCCTCCCATGCGTTGAGTTCCACGCAGTACGAAATGCCCGCATCCGGCGGGTCGCGCACCGTGACGATGACCGCCGTAGCGGCAGGGCTGCCGTGGACGGCGTCGGTAATCAACCCCGGCAACAATGCCTGGCTGACGGTTACCACGTCGCCCGCGAGTGGGACGGGGAACGGCACCGTGGCATTTGCAGTGGCGCCGACGACCAGAACGAGTGAGCGTATCGCCGGTGCCTACGTGGCCGGCATCTCGGTCAGCTTCATTCAAGCCGGCGCGGCGGTGTCGTTCACGCCGGAGTATCCGGGGATTGGCCCGACGGGTGGCACGAAGCAGATCACGGTAACGAGCACGTCGAGCGCGTTACCGTGGACGGCGACGAGCAGCGCGGCGTGGCTGACGTTCGACGGGGCGACGAGCGGGACGGGGAGCGGGAGCGTGACGGTGAAGGCCGGGCCGCTGCCGACGTCGACGGCGCGGACGGCGAGGGTGACGGTGGCGGGCAAGACGGTGACGGTCACGCAGTTTGCGACGGAATATTCGTTTGCGCCGAACGCGGTGACGATTCCAGGCGAGGGCGGGACGCAGACGGTGACGTTCACCAGCGCCTTGGGCAGCGCGTGGACGGCGACGAGCACGGCGCCGTGGCTGACGGTGACGCCGACGAGCGGCGCGGCCGGCACGGTGAACACGACGATGACGCTGACGGCGGCACGCACGACGTCGGACGCGGCGCGTACGGCAACGGTGACGGTGGGCGGGCAGGCGCTGACGGTGACGCAGCCCGGACTGTCGGCAGCAGGGCTGCCCTCAGCGCCGACGGGGCTGACGGCGACGGTGGCGGGCAGCACGGTGACGTTTGACTGGGTGGCGCCGCTGACGGGCGAGCCGTTGAGCCGGTATGTGCTGGAGGCGGGACTGGCGCCGGGGCGGTCAGACATCGCGTCGCTGCATGTGACGGACGGGACGCGATTTGTGGTGGGCGGGGTGCCGAACGGGCGGTTCTTCGTGCGGGTGCGGTCGGCGAACAGCTTTGGCGCGAGCGGGCCGTCGAACGAGGTGGAGGTGCTGGTGGGCAGCACCGGGACGGCGCCGCGCCCGCCGACGGGGCTGACGGTGACGGTGACGGGGGCGAGCCTGCAGCTGACGTGGATCGCGGCGAGCACAGGCGATGCGCCGACGGGGTACACGCTGGAGGCGGGCTCGGCGCCCAGCCAATCGAACATCGCGACGGTGAACCTTGGACCGTTTACGAGCTTCAGCGTGGGCGGGGTGCCGAACGGGCTGTATTACGTGCGGGTGCGGGCGTCGAACAGCTTCGGGGTGAGCGGGCCCTCGAACGAAGCGTCGTTCAGCGTGGGCGGGGTAGCGGCGGCGCCGGGCGCACCGAGCGGGCTGACGGCGACGGTGACGGGCGGGACGGTGGCGCTGGCGTGGACGGCGCCGGCGACGGGCGGGCCGCCGACGGAGTATGTGCTGGAGGCGGGGACGGGCCCAGGGCGGTCGGACATCGTGCCGGGGATTGCGACGGGGAGCACGCTGACGGCGTTTTCGGCGGCCGGGGTGCCGCCGGGGACGTATTACGTGCGGGTGAAGGCGATGAACATCCTGGGGCTGAGCGCGGCGTCGAACGAGGTGCGCTTAACGGTGACCTCGGCGGATGTGCCGGCGCCGACGCTGGTCACGGGGACGGCGGTGCCGCTGGCGGAGACGGACGCGCTGGGGGCGCCGACGTCGCTGGCGGGGGTGGTGGAGGCCGATACGGTGGCGCTGCAGTGGGGCGCGCCGGTAAGCGGGACGGCGTTTACGCAGTATGTGCTGGAGGTGCGGGCGGCACAGGCGGCGGATGACGCGGCGTGGACGGTGGCGGCGACGAGTGCGACGCCGACGCTGCGGCTGGCGGACGTGCCGGCCGGGGCGTATTACGTGCGGGTCCGCACGACGGACGGGACGCAGGTCAGTCCGACCTCCAACGCGCTGCTCGTCCTCGTCCCCTGACCGGCCGCACGGCCACGACACGCACGGCCATTCAAGGGCCCCGCGGGCACCCTGTGCCCCGGGGCCCTTGGTGCTTCTCCCGCACTCCTCGTATTGTTATAAAGCAAGACTCCCAGGAAGGACACCCTGGGTCTTGCGGGTTCATGGTTGGTCAGACAGAGCGATACAAGAGCGACATGGGACGCCTACTTCCTCTGCGGGCCCTATTCTTCATCGTGCTTGATCCGATCTGGTGGACGGTTTAGTTACGCTGCGTAAGTCATCCTTTGTCCGTACGCTGCCGGATTCATTCGCCCCGCAGAGACTGCCGACGCCGTTGCGCGAGGAACGCTTTGTTGTTGTCTAGCGACTGGGTCGTGGCTTCGCCGGAGCTGTCAAACTACAAGCCGAGTTCGCTCTTGACCGTCGAGAAGAACTCCTCCATCACCGCGTTGTCGTAACAATTGCCTCGGCGGCTCATGCTACAGGTGATGCCGCGCGTCGCCAAGACCTCGCGCTAGTCCTCGTTGGCGCCGTCGCCGGGTTCGTGAGCACGGCCCTGCTGCGTCGCTGACGCGACCGATACCGCAGGTCGCCGGCCCGATCGGCCTCGGCCCCCCAGCGATGGGGCGCGCCCGCGCCCCGGTGAGCGGGGGGTGGGGGGGGGCGGCCAGCCCCCCACAGGGCTCGGGATTGTCGTCAATGCAGGCGCGCGGGGCCCTCTGGGGGCCACGGGGGCCTGCTCACTGGGAGGCCGCTAATACGGCCTATCGTCATCTTGCCGCGCTCCAGCTTCGACAGCAGCGCGGGCGACAGTCCGGAGTGCCGGCCGAGGTCCACCAGCCCGAGCTTCTTCTTGAGTCGCAGCGCCTTGAGCTTGCCGCCAATCTCGTAGCGGAAGAGTTCGTTGTCCAGCGTGCGGTGAGCCACAGTTCGAAGACTGTGCTACTACGACAAGATTTTGCTCAATAAGAACACGGTGGTGCTCGGCGGCACGGCGCGAGCCGCACCTGCACGGCCAGCATCTGAACACGTGTTCCTGTGAAGCAAATATCGGCGGCCTTTTGTCTGCTGGCTCACACGACTTTCGAAGTGACGGCATTTAACTCTGCAGAAACAAATTATTCCTATAAGCTGTGGTTATCGCGCCCTGAGTTCGCCGGTAGCGGCCAACATCGATGAGCGCTCTCTGAGAAAGGTGTTACGGGCATGTTCAAGATCCAGGACTTCATGATTCTCGGCGCCGCGTTCATCTCCTTCCTGTTCTCGGTGTCGCTGTGGTTCGGCGCCTTCTGGCCGCCAAACCGGGAGGCCGGCGTCTTCGTCGGGCTGTGGGTGCCGTCAATCCTGGCGGCAGGCATCTATGTTCAGCTGCTGCGGACCGCAAGGCAATAACCATGGATCTCTGGATTCTGACGGTTGGTTTCGTGACCTTCGGCCTGTTGATGGGTGGGTTGTTTTTCACAATCAGGGAGTTTCGGCAGATGAAGCCGGGCGATACGGACGGTATCCGTCAGGCGATGATGGCGCGCGACTACCAGCCGAAATGACAGCCGGACCTCGGATTCCTGTCTCGCCATTGAGCGCCGCCGAAAAAACAGTGCTGATCGTGGGCGGCGGCCTGGCCGGCCTGGCCTGCGCCATCCGGCTGCAGGAAGCCGGTGTCCGCACCACCATCTTCGAGCGCAGTTACGACGTCGGCGGGTCAGGACCGATCCAATGGAGGGGTTTCTGCTGGACCGCGGGTTCCAGGTGTTTCTGGACGCCTATCCCGAAGCGGGACACCTGCTGAACCAGCAGAGCCTGGACCTTCGGGCATTCAAACCATGCGCCTTGATCTACACGCCGTCCGGCATGCAACGCGTCATGGATGTAACCCGTGAACCCCGGCACCTCACTGCAAGCGTTCTCGCTCAGGTCGGGTCGTTGGCTGACAAGCTGCGGGTCGCGGCCCTCAAGACCCGGCTGACGAGTGTCTCTGTTGAAGACATCGCTGCGCACGAGGACATGACTACGGCGCGCTATCTCGAGCGGGCGGGATTCACGCCATCGATGGTCGACGGCTTCTTCCGCTCTTTCTATGGCGGCATTTTTCTCGAGCGGGATCTCCACACCTCGAGCCGAATGTTCGAGTCCACGTTCAAGATGTTTTCACAGGGCAGCGCCACGCTGCCGTCGAAAGGAATGGGGGCTGGGTCTGAAAGCTGGGTCTGAGCACAGGCCTTCCGTTCACCGGGAGGCCGCTAATACGGCCTATCGTCCGGATGCCACCGCCTGCGCCGCCGCCATGATGCGCCTCGTCGCCGACCCGACCCTGCAGCGGGCGCTGCGCGACGGCGCCCGTCGCTGGGCCGAGCGCCGCACCTGGGAGCACGAACTCGACCGGCTCGACACCTCGTACCGCGAGGTGCTCCGCCGGTCGGCACGATGACGCGTCGACAGCCGCCGCCGCGGGCGGGGCGCGGCGCGGCGCCGCGCCTAGAACGTCAGCTTCGCGCCAATGCGCGCCAGACGCGGCGGCACGACACTGAGCGGACGGTTGTACGACGTGCCAGAGCTCCACTGCAGGTTCTGGGCCGGGTTCTCGTTGAACATGTTGTAGAGGTCGAAGAAGATCCCGAGCTTGCGGAACGTGCCCAGGCCGACTTCCTTCTCGACGCGCAGGTCGGTGATGACGATCGCGTCCTGGCGCTGCGTGCCCATGGGCTCGGCCAGGATGCGGACGTTGCCCACGAAGAAGCCGGTCGCCGCAAATGTGCGGCCGAACGGGTACCCCTGCTGGTAGCGCACCATCGGCGAGACGTTCACGCCCCACGGCGCCTGATACGTCCCCGAGAGCTTGAAGTTCGCGCGCGTGTATTCGAAGCGGCCGTCGTCGGTGTTGATGAGGTCGTTCGGTGTTGCCGGCAGCGTGTTCTGACGCACGGCGTTCCCCTGGAAGGCCGAGAAGCCGTTGTCGTAGCTCTTGGTGATGCCGTATGAGATGAGCGCGCTCCAGCGGTTGCTCATCCGCTTGGTGCCGGTGATCTCGAACGTGTGGAAGTCGCCGGTGTTCAGATCCGAGTTGCGCGTCTGGTTAACGACCGGCAGCGCACGGAACGCCGGATCGAGATCGAAGGCCTGGATCGTGCCGCCGTCGTCAGGGGTGCCGATACGGCCGTCCGGACCGGGGTCCCGCACCGGGAACGGCACCGTGAAGGCACTGATCGGCCGGTTGATATTCTCGCGCTGGTAGAGATTCCGGTTGCCGCGCCAGACGTAGCCGGCGCGCACGCCGAAGTTGGCGATCACCTCGCGCTCGAGGAAGAGCGCGATCTCGTCGGTGCGCGCGTTCTTCAGGTTCGGGTCGATCGACTCGGCGGCGCGGCCGCCGCGGCTGTCGATGAGGCGGCCTTCCTCGCCGGCATCCCAGCGGTTGTTGTTGTTCGTGTCGGTCCAGGCGTGTCGCCGCCACCAGGCCGGTGAATTTTCGCTGACGTTGAAGACGAAGTCGGCGCCTGGGTTCCACCAGTACTGGCCGTAGTTGGCCTTGAGCACCGTCTTCTGGTCGCCGAAGACGTCGTAGGTGACGCCGATGCGGGGCGCGAAGAGATTCCACGCGATGATGCTGTCGTTGGCCGCGAACCGGATGGCCGTGGGGTTGAAGCGGCTCACGCCGTGTTCCTGCTCGGGCAGGTAGGCGCGGTAGCGATCCATGCGCACGCCGAGGTTCAGGGTGAGGCGGTTGCTCACCCGCCACGTGTCGTTCACGAACGTGCCGTAGGTGCGCAGCTTGCCGACCGCTTCGCCCGGCTGGAACAGATACACCTCGATCTTCGCGCCGTTGTTCAGCACGTGGAGAACATCGTCTTCGTAGCCGTCCACGTAGATGTCGGTGACCGCCTCGTCGAAGACCTCGCCGCCGGCCTTGAAGTTGTGCTCGCCCAGCCAGCCGTTCTTGAAGTAGCTGACCGTGCCCAGAACCTGATCGCGCTTCCTGTCGCGCCCCCAGTTCCTGTTCCGTCCCGCCAGCAGGTTGTTGCCGATGTCCTCGTAGCGCCGGCCGGTGCCGTTCGGCGTGTTGTCCCAGTCGTAGCCGTACTGGCCGACGCGTACTTCGGCGAAGGCGTTGGCGCCGAGCACGCCGTTCCACTCGGCCTTGTGCACCCAGGCCCAGAAGTTCTGGTTCCAGGTGGTCTCGAGCGTGTTGATGCCGGTGTCGACGCCGAGCAGGAACGAGTCGAAGCGCTGCGGCTGCAGCTTCTGCGAGGGCTGCGAGTAGGCGATGAACTTGTTGTTCTGCGACAGGTTGTAGGTCAGCTTGCCGCTGAAGTTGTTGAGGATGGTCTGCTGCGGGCCGGCCGCGTAGTTGGCGAAGCGGGCCTTGATGTCCTGGTTGCGATACGACCCGTACCACCAGATCTTGTCCTTGACGACGTAGCCGCCGAACCCGAGGTTGTTGTCGCGGTACGACGACAGGCGGTTCAGAGCTTCGGCCGCCAGATTACCGCTGCCGCGCAGGCCGCGGGCGATCTGGTCGTCGTCGATGTTCGTGCCCTGCCAGCTCTCGTGCGAGTAGCCGCCGAAGTAGGTGCCGCGGAACTGATTGCCGCCCGACTTGCTGATGAACTGCGACTGCACGCCGGGGGTCGACGCCTCGGCGGTGTGCGCCGCCTGGTTGATGACCACTTCCTCCATGGCGCCGACGTCGGGATAGTTGCCGAAGGCGCCCGTGGCCTCGGTGGCGTTGATGCCCTCGATGCTGGCCCGCACCTGGCCCGAGGTGCCGTAGGAGACGAAGGCCTGCTGCGTGCCGTTGGTGCTGCCGCCGACGTCGATGCGGCTCATCTGCACCGACGGCGAGCCAGCCAGCAGCGAGAAGTAGTCACGCGAGGTTGGCAGCGCCGCGAGCTGCTCGGCGTTGAACGTGGTGCCCACCTGCGTGGCCGACGTGTCGACGACCGGCGACTGTCCGGTCACAGTCACCGACTCCTCGAGGCTCGCCACCTTCATCTCGGCGTTGATGGTGCCGGTGAAGCCGGTGCTGATCCGGATGCCTTCGTTGCGCACCGTCCGGAAGCCGGCCAGCTCGAACTGCACCACGTAGTCGCCCGGCGGCACGGCGGTGAACCGGTACTGCCCCTCGGCGTCGCTCACGGCGGTTCTCTCGCCCATCATCGCCGGGCTCGTGATGGTGACGGTGACGCCCGGCATCACGGCGCCGGTGTCGTCCAGCACCCGGCCGTTCATGGCACCCGTGCCCGACGTGGTGGCTTGCCCGAAGGCGACCGAGATGTCACCGAGAACCAGCAGGAATGCAATGACCAGGCTGCGACGCATGACCGATCCTCCTCACGCACATGGAACGACCCGACGATGACACCGGCGGACTGTGGGGGTTCTAGTCGATCCGGGCGCAGATGTCAATCGGGAACGTGAGCGTCGGCCAGCAGCCGGGCGTGAGACGCTGGCGGCCGCGCGCGCAGCAGGGGAATCGCGTCGAACAGGCGTGAGGCCGGCGCCGTTGAACGCGGCAAGCCGCCACACCGGCGCGCCCGGCGCGTCGAGCTTCTCGCGGACGGTGCCGCCACCGGCCACGAACTGGCCGTGCACGAGATACGAATTGCCGAAGGCATCCCCGGCGCTGTCATCCGCTGTCAGGCTGGGCACGCCAGCGTCGGCCCAGATCAGGCAGCCATCGAGGTCGATCTTGGCGCAGCCGGCGCGGCTCGCGATGATCGACTGGCCGGTCATGAGGATGGTCCCGTCGGGAGTCAGCCACGTGATCTGCCCCAGCGTCTGATAGAAACCGTCATGTCATCGGAACAGCCACTTCATACGGACTATCGACGGGGGAAGAATGAGGGAGTGAACTCAGAAAGAGTAGAAACGTGCCTGGACGCCTGGACGGATGGGCGGTGGGGTGTCGCAGGCTGACGCCCAGGGGGGCGTTGGCAGGCGGCGCACGGTGCTGAGGGGCCGCCAGTCGCGCTACGGTGGCGGGGCGGCTTTCGTGGCGCGGTGGTGGCGGAGCTTGCAGGTGTTCGAACAGAACTCGCGGTTCTTCGAGAAGCCACCCTTGCCGATGCGCATCCACTTGTTGCACTGCTTGCATTTTCGGAGTGACACAGCCGAAGAACCCGACATGTCTCCAAGGCTGACCCACAGCGCCTGATGCAGGGTTTTCGGAATCGGCTGCCACCTCCCGTCCCTCAGAGTCATGCCCATCGGTTCCGCCCCTACAAGCGGGAGTAACGCGGCCTCTACGTGCTGTTGAATGTCAGCCCTACAGGTAGTCATGCGTTTCCAGAACCCGTGAAGTTCCCTGACCGTTGCGTCGACCACCTGCGGAAGGTGTCGCATCGGCAGAATCTCCGCGTCACCGCGGCGCTCGAATTCCTGGAACATCTCGCCCAGTTTTACCCACTGCATGACCACCGGGTGCAGTGCCTGAATCGCCGCCACCCAATCGGCAATCGGCTCCACCACCGTAAACCTGGGGAATCCTTGCACGACCGCAAAGGACACCGGTGCGTTGAGCCAACCGCGCGATTCCGCGAATCTCCGAATGGCCTCTCCATGCGGCTCCAGCACGGCCACGTCGAGCACGGCGCCTTCATAGGCCCGGGCTTCGAGCGGCGGGAGTTCTCCGTCACCGGTCTGCACAAGCACCAACTCCGCTTCAGAGTCGGCATATCGCTTACCGAGCGTGAGGCCGAATGTCGCGGCTGACACACAGACAGTCAACGACTTATCGTGTCATTAGTCAACTATTTTCAGAATCTTTAAGTGTGCATTGTGACACCACAAAAAGTGTCAACACAGAATCAGCCAGATTCAAAGGCGCAATCATGGTGTTCAAGGAAACTCGAAGAAACCATATAAATACTTTATATGGTATCAGTGAGTGGCAGACAAAGGAGACCAGATGACGCACAAGAAGATTCCGACGACGACACCGGAGCCCAAGGCCGCTCGGCCTGCCGGTCGTGCCGACCATGCCGGTCGGCCTTTTGAGAAGTTCCTGCGCACGTTGACGTCCGCCCTGGTGCTGTTCCGGTGGGCGGGAGACTTGTTTGTGACGGTCCTGATGCAGCCGTGGACGCGGACCCTCCCCCTGGAGGGGCAGGAGTTCAAGGATTGGGTGTCAGGGCGCCTGTATGCGGCCAAGCAAGGAGTTAACTGGTACCGGTACGGGGATTCGAACCCCGGTTACATGGCTGAGAACCACGTGTCCTGACCCCTAGACGATACCGGCACGTAGGGAAGACCTCAGATGTTAGCGGCTGATTCGTACGACCGTCAAGAACGATTCCGCCGCACCGAGTGCCATAATGCAGACATGGCCGTGCCTTCGCGGTTCGCCGACTTTCTGGCACTGACCAAACCCCGACTCAACCTGCTCGTGCTGCTGACGACGGCCGCCGCCTACCGGCTCGGCCTCGACGGGCCGCTCGCCCCGGCCCCGTTCATCCACACGCTGACCGGCACGGCACTCGTCGCCGGCGGCGCCGCCGCGCTCAATCAGGTGTGGGAACGCGAGTCAGACCGACTGATGGCCCGCACGCGCCTGCGCCCGTTGCCCGACGCCCGACTCGACACCGGCCAGGCGACGTGGTTTGGCCGCGTCCTCTCGATCGCCGGGCTCGTGCAGCTCGCCGTCTTCGTCAACGTGCTGACCGCCGCGGTGGCACTGGCCACGCTGGTCAGCTACGTGTGGTGGTACACCCCACTCAAATTCCGCACCTCGCTCTCAACCATCGTCGGTGCCCTGCCCGGCGCTCTGCCCGCCGTCATCGGCTGGACCGGCGCCACCAATCAGCTCACGCCCGAAGCCTGGGTGCTCTTCGGCATCGTCTTCATGTGGCAGATGCCGCACTTTCTCGCCATCGCCTGGATGTATCGCGACGAATACGCACGGGCCGGCATGCCGCTGCTGCCCGTCATTCATCCCGATGGACGGTCGACCGGACGCCAGGCCTCGCTCTACACCGCCGGCCTGCTGCCGCTGACCCTGATGCCCACGCTGATGGGCATGGCCTCGGCCTACTATCTCGCCGGGGCCGTGGTGCTCGGGGCGTGCCTGCTGGTGCTGAGCCTCGAGTTTTCGCTGGTGCGCTCACAGGCCGCCGCGCGCCGGCTGTTCTTCGGTTCCATCCTCTACTTGTCGCTGCTCTGGGGCCTACTCGTGTGGGATCACGTCTCACACTAGACCGCCACACGCTCATCGCCGCGAGCCCGCACCCATGACCGTCTACGACCTGCCCACGCTCAACGCCTCGCTCAACGCCCTTGCCACCGTGCTGCTCACCGCCGGGTGGTACTTCATCCGCACAGGCCAGCGACACGCCCACCGGCTCTGCATGCTGTCGGCCTTCGGCGTGTCGGCCGCGTTCCTGACGTCGTATCTCGTCTACCACTACAACGTCGGCTCGGTCGCCTTCACCGGCGTCGGTGCGATTCGTGTCGTCTACTTCACGATTCTCATCACCCACGTCGTGCTGGCCGCCGCCATCGTCCCGATGATTCTGATGTCGCTGTCGCGCGCGCTGTCGTCGCGCTTCGACCAGCACCGCCGCATCGCCCGATGGACGCTGCCCCTGTGGCTCTACGTGTCGGTCACCGGCGTGGTGGTCTACTGGATGCTCTATCGCCTCTAGCGGTATCGCACATAGCGCGCCCACACCTGACGCCACCGCGCTTCGTCTGCCGCCCACCCGGCCGCCACCACCGCCGGGTCGTCGCCGCGCACGACGCGCTCGAGGCTCAGGCGTGACCCCAGCAGCACCGACGTGTTCGCCAGCTGATACTGCGAGGGATAGAGCCGGCCGAGGGCACCGGCGACCTCGAGCCCGAGACGCACCGAGGGCAGTGCGCCGCGATCGGTCACCGTCATGAACACGCCCTGGCACACCTCGCCGGCATAGCGGCTGGTCGACGGCGTGAAGGTCACCGGATAAAAGCGGACGCCGGGAATGCGACGCGCGTTGAGCGCAGCCGCCAGCGCGGCGCCATCAATCCACGGCGCCCCAATCTGCTCGAAGGGCTGGTCGGTGCCGCGCCCCACGGAAATGTTCGAATACTCGATGGCCCCGATGCCCGGGTAGAGCGTCGCCTGCGTCAGGCTGCGCATGTTCGGCGAGGGATTGACCCAGCGCACGCCCGTCTGATCGAACCACGCATCACGCACCCAGTTGGCCATGGGCACCACCGTCAGATCGGCGCCGAGCGTCTTCTCGCTGTTGAACAGCGTCGCCAGCTCGCCCATGGTCAGGCCATGGCGCACCGGCATCGGGTGATATAGCGTGAACGACGCGATGTCGGCATCGGGCAGCGGCCCTTCGACCTGCCAGCCGTTAATGGGGTTCGGTCGGTCGAGGACGATGACGGCCTTCTTCCCGGCCGCAGCGGCTTCGAGGACGAGACCAAGCGTGGTCTGGTACGTGTAGAACCGACTGCCCACGTCGGCAATGTCGAACACCAGCGTGTCGAGGTCGCGCAGCATCTCGGGCGTCGGCTTCCGTGTGTCTCCGTAGAGCGAATGCACCGGAAGGCCCGTCGCCGCGTCGGTAGACGAGGCGATGTCCTCGCGGTCTTCCGTTCCCCTGATGCCGTGTTCCGGGCTGAACAGCGCCACAAGACGCGGGCCGAGGGCATCACGCAGCACGTCGATGGTGCTGCGCCCCGTGCGGTCACGGCCCGTGTGATTCGTCACCAGACCCACACGCCGCCCCTGCAGCAGCGCAAAGCCGTCGCGGGCGAGCACGTCGATGCCCGTCAGCACCGGGGCGGCAGGCGCCGAAGCGGGCACACTGGCCATCGCCAGGGTCGGGGTCGGCAGCGACGGCACCTGCAGCCGCGCAGGGCCCGCCTCGTGCATGGCCGCCGCGGCCAGTGTCGCCACCCGCGCGCGCACCGGGGTAACGTCACCCACGCCATCGGGATGGAGGCGACTGGCCAGAAACACCACCCAGCCCCCCGAGGCAGGGTCGACCCACAGGCTGGTGCCGGTAAAGCCGGTGTGCCCATACGACCCGACGGGGAAGAGTTCTCCGCGATTCGACGAATACGAGGTGTCGATGTCCCACCCCAGCCCCCGCACGGCCGGCATGGTGGGTGGCGTCGCGCGTGATGTCATGCGCGCCACGGTCGCCGAGGCTAGCACGCGCCGCCCCCCGAGCGTGCCGCCGTTGAGCAGCATCTGGGCGAACCGGGCGAGATCAGGGGCTGATCCGAAGAGGCCCGCGTGCCCGGCGACACCTCCCATGCGCCGTGCAGTCGGGTCATGCACGACGCCTCGAAGCGGCTCGGCCGTCGGGCGCCGACAGGGCCACGCATCGAGCGTGTCGCAGCGTTCGGTCGGCGCTATGCGCGACCGCAGGGTCGCCGGCGGAAGAAATCCCGTATCGCGCATGCCGAGCGGCTCGAAGATGTGCCGACGCACATAGACATCGAGCGTCTCTCCCGAGACCGCCCGGACGATGTCGCCCAGCAGGAAGAAGTTGATGTCGCTGTAGACAAAGCGTTCGCCGGGGGCCGCGGTGGGCACTTCGTTCCGGGCCAGTTCGATGGCGGCGTCGTAGCCCGTCCATGGGTCGGCCAGGTCGACATCCGGACGCAGGCCCGACGTGTGGGCCAGCAGGTGCCCGACGGTGATGGGCCCCTTCCCGAACCGCTCGAACCCGCGCACGTGCGTCGACACCGGATCGTTCAACCGGATGCGTCCCTGCTCGACCAGCGACATGACGGCCGAGGTGGTGGCCACCACTTTGGTCAGCGATGCGAGGTCGAAAATCGTATCCAGCGTCATCGCTTCCCGGGAGGGCACCCGCGCGCGGTCGCCGTAGGCCCGGGCATGCAGCACCTGCGCACGTCTGCCCACCATGACCACCGCGCCCGGCATCTGGCCGGCCTGCATCGCCTCGTTCACCACGCGGTCGATGCCGGGAATGCCAGGGGGGCTCAGCGCAGGCGTTGCGGGCGCCGCCGCGCTGCGGGTCGACCCCCGCCCCACTGGACTCTGGGCCGACAGTGGCAGCGACGTCAGCGCAAGAAGGGCCAGCAGCAGGCCAGCGCGGCGGGGAAAGGATCTGAGGTGCACGCGGATAACATATACTTCTGGCATTGGACGTGTCGTCGGATATCGCCTCGGAGACCCAGATCAATGCGTGATTTCAAGACTCTGTTCAGTGCGACAGTGATGGCGCTGGTCGTGTCGGTGCTCCCCGCGCTGGCGCAGACCGGTCGCATCGGCGGCACCATCAAGGACACCAACGGCCAGCCCATCAAGGGCGCTACCGTCGTGGCCGAAAACCCTGCCGCAGCCCCGTCATCCTTCACCGCGACGACCGATGACAAAGGTCGCTACTCGATGATCGGCCTCAAGTCGGGCGTCTGGAAGATCACGGCGTCGGCTCCGGGCTTCCAGCCCCAGGCCGGCAACGTGCCCATCAAAACCATCGGCGCACCCATGCCGCCGGTCGACTTCGCACTCGCTCCTGGCGCTGGTGCCGGTGGCGGTGGGGCACTGGGCGGTGCCAACACCAAGGAACTGCAGGCCGAACTCTCCAAGGCCGAGGCCATGATCAACGCCAAGGACTACACCGGCGCGATCGGCATCTACGAGGCCATGATTGCCAAGGTGCCGGCCCTCACCGCCCTGCAGCTGCAGATTGGCGGTCTCTACCGCATGCAGAAGCAGTACGACCAGGCCATTGCCACCTACAAGAAGATTCCCGCCGGCGATGCCAACACGGACAAGGCCACCATCGAAATCGGCATGACGCTGCTCGAGAAGAACGACCTCGCCGGCGCCGAAGCCACCCTGACGACGGCCGCCCAGTCGACCAGCGCCAACAAGGAAGTGTTCTATGCCCTCGGCGAAGTGATGTTCGCCAAGGGGTCGACCGATGAGGCCGTCAAGCACTACGAGCGTGCCGCGGAGATTGATCCGAACTGGGGCAAGCCGCTCTTCAAGCTCGGCCTCGCCAAGCTGCAGAAGGCCGACACCGCCGGCACGATCACGATCATGGAAAAGCTGATTCAGGTCGACCCGAATTCGGCCGAGGCCGCACAGGCCAAGGCGCTGGTCGAGCAGCTCAAGAAGCAGTAAGCATCGCCGCGGCGATGCCCGCGGGTCGCCTCCCGGCGACCGTCACATCACCACAACGGCCGGAGTACTCACGCATTCCGGCCGTTTGTCATTGCGCCCCGTTGGTTACCGACGACCGCGCGTGCACGCGCCACCCGCACCGCTCGGATCAGCCGTACAAAAAAAGAGGGCCCGATATTCCGGGCCCCGTGAGCCAATCACTAGAGGGTGGGGCTCTCACAACAGGTGGCGTCCCGCGAGCGGGTCACGCCGAAGTTACACGTAATGCAGAAGCAATGATCGTGCCGCGCACCTGCCTTATGACACATGCAAATTCGGGCCTGTTTTCAGCGATCGTGCCGAGGAAATCCACTCGCCCGCGTCGCGCGATCCAGCGAGATGGATTTACGGATTCAGCATTCCGTAGACTGACCGCTTCACGGCAGTCGGTCGACAACCGTCAGAGCTGCGACCGAATCGCCCAGAGGTCGGGAAACAGCGGCGTCATCAGCGTCGACTGCAGATAACCCGCGCCGCTCGATCCCCCGGTGCCCGGCTTCATGCCGATGGTGCGCTGCACCATCTTGACGTGGCGATAGCGCCACTCCTGCAGGCCCTCATCCAGATCGACCAGCCGTTCAGCCAGCGCCGACATGCCCGGATCGTTGCGATACATGCGCACCAGCTCGGCCTGAAGTTCGGCATCGGGAACCACCGGAGTGGTGACGTCGCGCGCCAGCACCGCTGCCGGCACACTAAATCCCTGCCGCGCCAGCAGGCTCACAAACGCATCCCAGAGCGTCGGCGCCTGTAAGCGTCGCTCGAGTGCCACGCGCGCCCGGCTGCCCTCCGGAAAGCGGCTGACGACGGCGGACGACTTGTGTCCGAGGAGGAATTCGAGCTGACGGAACTGGTCTGACTGAAACCCGCTGGCCGCCTCGAGCCTCGCGCGGAACGACTGGAACTCGAGCGGTGTCATCGTCTCGAGGATGTCGAGCTGCCCGACCTGCACTTTCAGGATGGTGAGAATCCGCTTGAGGGTGTGCTGCGCCCGCACCAGATCACCGGCCTCGAGCAGGGCGACGACATGGTCAAGCTCATGCAGCAGCTCCTTGAACCACAGCTCGTACACCTGATGAATCACGATGAACAGCAGTTCGTCGTGCTCGGGACCGTCCGATCGCGGACGCTGCAGCGTCAGCAGTTCATCGATGGCCAGATAGCTGCCGTAGGTCACGGCGCGATCAGTCATCGCCGACGCCTCGCAGGGGCGGGCGCCGCAGCGCCCGACGCCAGCGCTCGCGGCGCCCCGCAGGACGCCGCGGGTCTCACCACAGCAACCGCACGCCGATGCGTCCGGTCAGCGGCGCGAGAATGGCGGCCGGGCGCTGGAAGTTCACCCCGGTCGTCTGCGTGATTGTTTCCGACGCATGGCTGTTCGTCAGGTTGAAGCCATCCAGGAACAGCCGCGCCCTGATGCGCCCGGTCAGCGCCAGGGTCTTCTCGACGCGCGTATCGAGCACCCAGATGTTGTCGACGCGAAAATCCGTGGCAGCCGTGGCGTAGATGGTCATCGTGGGCACCACCAGGCCGAACGCCGACGCCGCTGTCCCGGGCACCGAGATGGCACGGGCATAGTTCGCCCCCGACTGATGGCGAAGCACCGGCGACACGCGAATGCCGTACGGCAGGTCGTAGCTGCCCGTCGCCTTCACGCTCCACTGGGTCGTGCTCTGGATGCCGGGCTGGTCGGGATGCACCGGATACCCGTTGAGGAACGACTGCAGCCACGTGTACGCACCGCCCAGCTGGAACGACCACTTGTTGCTGTAGCGGCGCGTGAACGCCAGCTCGACCGTCTTGAAGTTCTCATCCTGATCGACGTTCTGCACGACCCGCGTCAGGGGGAAGTTGGCTTCATAAATACGCGGAAGGCCGCGCAGCGCGATGACCTGGTCGTCGGCCGTACCCGCACGTCCATCGGCCCCGATGTCGGTAAACGGAAACACCACGCTGTAGGCGCCGCTGAGCAGCGACCGCTGCGGCGTGTAGGTCGCAATCAGATCGGCCTGCGTCTTGTAGACGAAGCCGCCACGGATGCCCATCGTGCCGGTCAGCTCGCGCTCGAGCCACGTGCTGATTTCATGGGTCAGCGGCGACCTGATGGCCGGATCAAGCTGGATGGCCCCCGCCAGTGCCTGTCCGGTGACGGCGCCCTCCTCGCCCGACTGCCACACACGATCGCCGTTGCGATCGGTCCAGGCGTAGCTGCGGAACTTGCCCGCCGTGTTCGGGTTGGCACTGCTGCCGACGCCCACGCCCGGGTTGTGCCAGAACATCCCGTAATTGGCCTTGAACAGCGTCTTGCCGTCGCCCGTCAGGTCGAACGTCACGCCCGCGCGCGGCGCAAACTGGTTCCATACATACAGCTCGCGCTCGGCAAACGTGGCGGCCGGCAGCTGCAGCAGCGGATGCGAGAAGGCCAGTTGCTGCTGCTCGGGCAGCCACCCGCGATAGCGGTCATAGCGCACGCCGGCGTTGAGCGTCAGGCGTCCCACCTGCCAGGTGTCGTTGATGAAGGCGCCCCACACATCGAGTGCCGCACGCGAGGTCAGGTCGCCGTTGTCGTTGTTCTTCAGCCCGCCGATGGCGCGCGCCGTGGGCGGCGCAATCTCAATCGACGATGACACGCCGTTTGCGTAAAAGTGCCCGACGTTGCCGCCGTACTGCTGCTGATAGCCTTCCCAGCCCTGCTCGAGCAGCATCTCGCCCCCGACCTTCAGGCTGTGACTGCCCCAGCCGGCATCCACAAACAGCGTCGACGCCGTGGTCACCTGCTTGCGGTCGCGATCGATCTGCCACTTCTGCTGCGCCCCGGCCAGTTCGCCGGCACCCGTGTCGCGCCAGAAATATGCCTGGTCGCTGTTGGCGATGAGCGGAAAGTAGTAGCCGAAGTCGCCGACGCGGGTTTCAAAGTAGAGCCGGTCGGTGATGGTGCTGTTCCACTCGGCCTTCCACACCCAGCTGCCCGAGTCCTGCCGCAGCGTCGTGTCGGCGCTGCGGTAGATGTCCGAGGCATACGGCAGTCGGTTCGGCTGCACCTTCTGCCCCCACTGGTAGTACCCGATGAGCTTGTTCCGGCTGTTCAGCTGTATCGTGGCCTTGCCCACCGGATTCCAGAGCTGTGTGTCGAACGTCTGATCGAACTGGAACTGGGGCTGCTGCACCGCGTTGAACTGTTCGCGATAGGTGCCGAACCACCAGATGCGATCCTTGACGATCGGCCCGCCCATGTTCACCGCGCGGTCATAGTAGCGATCGATCTCGTTTGACCCCTTGCGGATGCCGAAGCCCCCGTCCTTCTGCGCGGTCAGGTACCGATCCGGAAGGTTCGACCACTGCAGCAGGTTGTTGTACCAGTCGTAGTAGGCCTCGCCGGCAAATGTATTGCCGCCCGACTTGGCAATGAACTGGCTCTGCACACCGGGATTGGGCATCTCGGCGCCCTGGCCCGACGTCCCCAGAAACACTTCGTCGAGTGACGAATAGTCGAAGTAGAAGCCCGCGCCGCCGGTGCCTTCCGTCGTGTTGATGCCTTCGATGAGCACACGCACCTGGCCGCTGAAGCCGTAGGCCTGATAGCCCGTCTGCGTGCCGGCCCGGTTGCCGCCCACATCGATGCGCGCCATCTGCACCGACGGGGTCACGGCCAGCAGCGACCACATGTCGCGGCCGTTCGGAATCGACCGCAGGTTGTCGAGCGAGAAGTTCTGCTGCACGCGCGTCGAGGTGGCGTCGATGAGCGGCGAGGCGCCCTTGACCGTCACCGTCTCCTGCACCGCAGCCAGGATCAGCTCGACATTCAGCGCCGCCGTGAAGCCCAGCACAATCTGCACGCCCTCGCGCCTGAGCGTGTTGAAGCCGGCAAGCTCATAGGTCACGGTGTAGACGCCCGGAGGCACGGCGGGAAAGCGGTAAGTGCCGCTCTCGCTGCTGACAGTCGACTGCACGCCCGGCATGGAGGGACTGGTGGCCGTCACCGTCACGCCCGGGAGCACGGCGCCCTGCGCGTCACTCACGCGCCCCTGAATGGTGCCGGTACTGCTTGCTCCGCCGCCCTGCGCCTGCACGGGCAGCGCGGATCCCAGCGCCAGCACACAGGCCAGGGCTGCGATTGACCAACGCGACATACACGCTCCTCCTGCGGCCCGACGACTCACCAGCGAGTCGCGGAGGCCGGTACCAGGGACGCGCCGCGGCAGGGGGCCTGCCACTGGACGCATCCGGCAGTTCTATCAGAAATCCGTCGGGCGTGGATAGACGGCCCGGGGCCGTCATCCCCGCCGCGTCATGATGAGCCCGGCGAAGATCACGGCGGCACCCGCCAGTTGCCGCACCGCCAGGCCCTCGCCAATCCATAGCGCCGCAATCGACATGGCCATCACCGGCGTCAGGTTGCTCCACGCCGCCGTGCGCGTGCTGCCCACGCGCTGCACGCTCGAGTACCAGATCAGGTAGGCCAGCGCCAGGGCAAAGACCGCCGAGGCGACCATCAGCCCCCACCCGGTCATCGACACCTGCGCCCAGTCCATCGACTGCAGGGCCGGCACGGCTGCCAGTGTGTAGGCCGTCGCCCCCACCGTCATCGTGTAGCCGGTCACCACCATGGGCGAGTGCTTCTTCAGCAGCGGTACCGAGGCCACGGAATAGGTGGCCCAGCAGACGGTGCTGGCCAGCACCAGCAGGTCGCCGATCGGGTTGCCCGCGCCGGCCTGCGCCCCGACGACGATGTAGAGGCCGGTGAAGGAGATAGCTGCACCGATCCAGCGCTGCAGGCTGATGCGCTCGTGGCCGGTCCAGGCAGACAGCAGGGCCACAATCACCGGCGTCGTGCCCATGATGAGCGACCCGTTGGCCACGCTCGTGCGCTTGAGGCCTCCGAGAAACAGGAACTGGTAGACCAGGTGCCCGATGAGGCCGAGCACGACCACGCGCTGCCACTCGGTGCGCGTCAGGGCCGGGCGGGGCGTCGCGCGCTGCTGCCACCAGATGGCACCGAGAAAGAGACTCGAGGCAATCAGCAGGCGTAACGCGTTGAAGACGAGTTCCGGAAACTCGCGGAGCGCGATTTTGACGAGCGAGAAATTGGCGCCCCAGATGGACACCATCAGGAAGAGCAGCAGGTCGAAGCGCGTGAGCGCGGGGCTACCGCCTGGTCGGGATGAGGACACGGGCTGCCGCTGACGAGGAAAACGAGTGGGCTGCGGACCGGAACGGCCCGAAGCGCCACTCGTCGGGAAAGGCCGTGCCGGCCACGGCAGACCGGGGCCGAGCGTGTTAGCCGCCGAACGGCTTGATGAAGAAGAGAATCAGCGTCACGAGCAGCACGTAAATCACGAGCGACTCGATCAGCACAAGACCCAAAATCAGCGCGCCGCGGATTTCGCCGGCGGCCCCGGGGTTGCGCGCGATGGCCTCGGCGGCAGCGGCCACGGCACGACCCTGCCCCAGCGCTGCACCGAACGCGGCCACGGCCAGCGCAAAGCCGGCAGTGATGATCGACCACTGGACCAGACCCGAGTCAGCGACCGCGCCAGCGGCCTCCTGCGCATGGGCCGGAGCCACCAGGCCGAGAACAAAGAACCCGAACATCATGGACAGCACTGACCGTCGTGTGCTCACAGCGAACGCCTCCCTCACGCAAACCATTGAACCTGTTACGACCCCCGGTGCCCGAGCCTGACGGCTTCGGCAGCGACTGCCGCCACTGGCGCGGTGACCCCCACTACCAGCGCGACCGGGTCAAACTGCAAACGCACCATCATACCGTAGGCCGCGAGTGCGAGCATAACATGCCGTGTGAAACATTTCACGAGCAGCCAGCTCACTGCCGGAACCGGCCGGGACGGGCGTCCGCCTGCCGGGCCACCCGCGTCCACGGCGCGTCGCCCCGCGTCATCGGCCCGACCCATCAGCCCCTCGACCAGATCGCGAATCACCCACGCCGACGCCCCGAGCAGCGCCGCCCCGCCCAGCACACCGCCCGCCCACCGCCAGCCCGAGGGCCACAGCCCTCCGGGCACCGCCAGACAGACCGACAGGGCGCACGTCCACAGCACCACGCGGCGGGTCACCCCGTCCGCTCCCGGCCGCCCCCGCCACCCATCGTGGCCTGCATGACCCGGTACACGTTGAGCACCCCGGCCGAAAGACCCAGAAAGAACCCCGCAAACGCCAGCCACGGTGCCGTCTCCAGATAGCCGTCGAGCCAGTAGCCGCCGCCGAAGCCCAGCGCCAGGGCCATCACGAATGACAACCCGACGGTGCTCAGCTGACCCAGCAGGCGCGCAGTAGAGGGAGGCGTGGACATGACCCCGGCAGTCTACTCCGCACTATACTCGCCCGAGGGCAGACAGCACGCGCGGCGCTGCCCCCTGATCACTCCGCTCGGCCACCACGATGTCCGCACTGTCGTTCCGCATCCTGCGCCTCTTCGCCGTCACGCTGTTCGTCGCAGCGATGGCCGCCACCGTCTCGGGCCAGGACATCTTCCGCGCCAGTGTCGATGTCGTCACCCTGAACGTGACCGTCGCCGATGGTCAGGGACGGTTCATCACCGATCTCGAGAAGGACCAGTTCACGGTGCTGGAAAACGGGGTGCGCCAGGATGTGCTGATCTTCAGCCGCGAGAACCTGCCGGTGGCGCTGTCGCTGCTCATCGACACCAGCGCCAGCATGGAAAGCCGGATGCAGATTGCCCAGGATGCGGCCGTCGGATTCGCGCAGTGCATCCGTCCCCAGGACCTGGTGCAGATCATCGACTTCGACAACCGCGTCACCGTGGCGCAGGCGTTCACCGCAGACAAGGCCCTGCTCGAGCAGGCGATCCGCGGCACGCAGTCGGGGGGCATGACGTCGATGTATCAGGCGGTCTACATCGCGCTGCGCGAGCTGGCCAAAATCAGGAACCAGACGCGCGAAGACGTCCACCGCCAGGCCATCGTCCTGCTGTCTGACGGCGAAGATACCACCAGCCTCATCAAGTTCGAGGATGTGCTCGATCTGGCGAAGCGGTCTGAAACCAGCATCTACACGATCGGCCTGCAGCCCGACGATTCGATGACCCTCGGCGGGTTCCGCGAGGCGGCGTATGTGCTGCGGCAGCTGGCGCAGGAAACCGGCGGCAAGGCGTTCTTTGTGCAGAAGCCCGAAGAGCTGCCGGCCATCTACGGGCAGATTGCCGACGAAATCTCGAGCCAGTACGCCATGGGATTTGCCTCGAACAATCCGCGCCGTGACGGGACATGGCGGCGACTGCAGGTGCAGGTGGCCCGCCCGAACACCTCTGTCCGCACGAGGCGCGGCTACTTCGCGCCCTCGCGCTAGAATCAGCCCGCGGCAGCACCCTGCGGCCGCCCGTCTCGAAAGGACCTCACCGTGAACCGCCGTGTGGCCACCCTCCTGCTTGCCTCGTTCGGTGCCGGATGCTCGACGCCGCCGCCGCCGGCGCCGGCATACGACCTGCTCATCACCAACGCCAGCCTGATCGACGGCACCGGTGCTTCGGCCCGCGCGGGACAGCTGGCCATCAAGGATGGCCGCATCGTGGCCGTCGACACGGCGGTCCCGGGCACGGCGACACGGGTGATTGATGCGAAGGGCCGCACGGTCGCCCCGGGCTTCATCGACATGCACAGCCATTCGGACATGCCGCTGGTCACCGATGGCCGTGCGCACAGCAAGATCCGTCAGGGCGTCACGACCGAAGTCATTGGCGAGTCGGGCTCGATTGCCCCGCGCGACGCGGCGTCGCCCTCGCAGCCCTGGACCGATTTCGCCGGATATTTTTCCCATCTGAAGACCCAGGGCATTTCCGTCAACGTGCTCTCGTACATCGGCCTCGGCCAGGTGCGCGAACTGGCCGTCGGCACCGCCGACGTCACACCGACGCCCGCACAGGTCGAGACGATGAAGACGCTGATCTCGACGGCACTCGATCAGGGAGTGTTCGGCGTGTCGACCGGCCTCATCTATCCGCCGAACGCGTACCAGTCCCTCGATGAACTGACCACGCTCTCGGCCGTGGCGGCGGCGCGCGGCGGGCTCTACGCATCGCACCTGCGCTACGACGGCGCCAAACTGCGCGAGGGCATCGAAGAGGCCATCGCCATCGGCGAACGGGCCGGCATGCCCGTGCATGTCTTCCACATCAAGGTCACCGGCCAGGCCAACCGCGGCCGCATGCGCGAGGTCGTTTCGCTCGTCGAGGCCGCGCGGGCGCGGGGTGTGCGGGTTACGGCCGACCAGTATCCGTACATTGCCAGCAGCACGAGCCTGACCGCGACGATTCCGCAGTGGGCCGAGGACGGTGGCCCCGACAAGATGGCCGAACGCCTGCGCAACCCGCAACTGCGCGCGCGCATCCGCCGCGAGATGGAAGACCGGAATCCTGACTGGGAAAGCCGCTATCAGTCGGCGGGCTCGTGGGACAACATTCAGCTCGCCTCGATCGGCCGCGGTCGCGACGAGGCCTCACCCAACCGCCAGTACGAAGGCCTGCGCATTGCCGAGGCCGCGCGTCGCGCGGGCAAAGATCCCTTCGACTTCGTGTTCGATCTGCTCATCGAGGAGCGGGGCGCCGTCGGCTGCGTCTACTTCATCATCGACGAGACCGACGTCGAGCTCGCCATGCAGCAGCCGTGGGTGGCCATCGGATCCGATGGCTCGGCGCTGTCGATCGAAGGTCCGCTGCGCAGCGGCGTGCCGCATCCGCGCAACTTCGGAACGTTTCCCCGCGTGCTCGGACGCTATGTGCGCGAGCGGGGCGTGATCAGCCTCGAGGAGGCCGTGCGCAAGATGACGTCGCTGCCCGCCGGGATTCTCGGCCTGACCGACCGGGGCAGCCTGACGCCAGGCCGCTGGGCCGATGTGGTGATCTTCGACCCGGCGACCGTCGGTGACCGTGCCGACTTCGACAATCCCTTCCAGTATCCCGTAGGCATCGACACCGTCATCGTGAACGGTGCCGTGGTGCTGGACGAAGGGACGCACACGGGCACGCGGCCCGGGCAGGTGCTGCGGCGGCCGTAGGCTCAGCGCCAGAACATCAGGCGCTCGAGCCAGGCGATGCGTGTGAGGTCGTTGTAGATGACCGTCACCATGAGCGTCATCAGCACGGCGAAGCCGGCCAGATGCAGCTTCTCCTTGACCGCGACGCTGAAGTCGCGACGCACGATCGTTTCGAGCGCCATGATGAAGATGTGACCGCCGTCGAGCACGGGAATCGGCAGCAGGTTGAGCAGGCCGAGGTTGAGGCTGAGCGTGACCATCAGGCCGAGCAGCGCCACCCAGCCGGCCTTGGCCGTCTCGCCAGAGAGCTGCGCGATGCCGACCGGGCCCATCAGCTGCTTGGGCGAAGCTTCGCCGGTGAACAGGTCGCGCAGCGTCCTGAGAATCGTGACCGACATCTCGACATTGCGCTGCACGCTGAGGCCGACGGCCTGCAGCGGTGTGGGCGTGAATGTTTCGACGGCGTCGCCAATGCTGATGCCGATGCGCGGGCGGTCGCCTTCACGCACCGGCGTCACCTCGATGGTCTGGCGTGTGCCGGCCCGCTCGACCTCGACCCGCACCGGGCCGTCGGTCGTCGACGCAATGGCCTCTGAGACCTGCGCGCTGAAGACCATGCGCCGGCCGTTGATGCTGATGATGGTGTCGTTGGCCTGCAATCCGGCAGCCGCGGCCGGCTGGCCGCTGAGGGCGTCGCGAATCACCGGATAGACATCGGGCAGCACGCCGATCGTGCCGACCTCGAACTGCGGCGATTCCCCGGGGCCCACTTTGGTCGTGGCCGGACGAATCGGCAACCGCACTTCCTGCCGGTCGCGAATCACGACCACATCGACCTCGGCGTCGGGCCGCGCCGCCACCGCCAGCTCGAGCTGTTCCCAGGTCGACACTTCGGCCGAGCCGAGCCGCGTCACGAGGTCGCCGGGGCGCACGCCGGCGACTTCTGCCGGTGACCCGGCACTGACCACGCCGACCAGTGCCGGCTTCCGCAGGTAAGACGGGGTCGTCGCGCCCTGCATCAGCACCACGGCCATCACGACCACGGCGAGCAGCAGGTTCATGGCCGGGCCCATGATGAGAATCTGGAACCGCTGCCACTTGGTCTTCGAGAGGAACTCGTCCGGCTGGCCCGCACGCGGATCGTCGGGCGATTCGCCCGCCATCTTCACAAAGCCGCCGAGCGGAATGATGCTCAGCACATATTCGGTGTCGCCGCGCCGGAAGCCGAAGATGCGCGGGCCGAAGCCGATCGAGAACGTCAGCACCCGCACCCCGTTCCAGCGGGCGGCCATGAAATGGCCCAGCTCGTGCACGAAGACCAGCACTCCCAGGACAAACGCAAACGCCAGCAGGGTCGTCACAGGCGGAAACCTCTATGTCGATTGTAACGCCGCGATGCGGTCGGCCACGTGCTGCCGGGTCCAGCGGTCGATGCCGCGCACATCAGCCAGGGTCGTCACCGGCGCAGGCACGTGGGCATCCATCGCCTCGGCAATGACGTCGGGAATGGCATTGAACCCCAGGCGCCCGTCGAGGAAGGCCGCCACCGCCTCCTCGTTCGCCGCGTTGAGTACCACGGGCAGGCTGCGGTCGGATTCCAGTGCACGATAGGCCAGCCGCAGGCACGGAAAGTCATCCCATGCCGGAGGCTGGAACTCGAGGGGCCCGACGCGGGTCAGGTCGAGAAAGGGCACCGGCGCGTCCCATCGCTCGGGATAGGAGAACGCATACTGGATAGGCAGGCGCATGTCGGTGATGCCCATCTGCGCCAGCACCGACCCATCACGCAGTTCGACCATCGAGTGCACGATCGACTGCGGATGCACCACCACGTCGATCGCCGACGCAGGCATGCCGAAGAGCCAGTGCGCTTCGATCACTTCGAGGCCCTTGTTCATCAGTGTGGCCGAGTCGATAGTGATCTTCGCGCCCATCTTCCACGTCGGATGCCGCAGCGCATCGGCGGCGGTGACGGTAGCGAGACTGTCGCGCCGGCGTCCCCGGAAGGGGCCACCTGAGGCGGTCAGCACCAGCCGCCGCACCTCGGATGCGCGTTGTCCTTCGAGACACTGATGGATGGCATTGTGTTCGCTGTCGACGGGCAGCACCGCCACGCCCTTCTGGCGTGCCGCCTCCATCACCAGACCACCGGCCATGACGAGCACTTCCTTGTTGGCCAGGGCAATCGTCTTGCCGCAGTCAATGGCCGCCAGCACGGCTTCCAGCGCCGCCGTACCGGACGAGGCGCAGAGCACGATGTCGGCATCGGGGCACGTCGCCACGGCCAGCAGCCCCTCGGCCCCTGCCTGCACACGCGGAGTCGTGACACCGGTCGCCATCACGGCGGACGCGGCCTCTGGTGTCGCCATGGCCACCACCTGCGGTCGGTGGGCCTCGACCTGTGCGGCCATCTGCGTGGCATTGGCACCGGCGGCCAGGGCCACCACCGCCAGCCGATCAGGATGCGTCGCCACCACCGACAGCGCGCTGGTGCCAATCGACCCGGTCGACCCCAGAATCGCCACGCGAATCACGGGTCGGCTCACCGCAGCACCCAGTACAGCAGCGGCACCGTGAACAGCAGGGCATCAATGCGATCGAGCACGCCGCCGTGACCGGGAATCAGCGTGCTGCTGTCCTTCATGCCGGCCGCGCGCTTGATCATCGACTCGAATAAATCGCCGGTGATGCCGGCCACGACCATCAGGAGGCCCACGAGCCCGAGGACGGGTGTCGCCACGTCTGGTGCCCACATCCGCCCGAGCGTCATCAGCACGAGCGGGGCCACGACGACGCCGCCCAGGGCCCCCTCGATGGTCTTCTTGGGGCTGCGCGCGGGCGCCAGGGCATGCCGGCCAAAGGTCCGTCCCACGTAGTACTGGGCCGAATCACTGGCGACGACCGTGGCGAGCAGCAGGAACACGGCGTCACGGCCCCGACCGGCGTGCAGTGCGACCAGCGCACCGAGCGGCCAGCCGATATAGAGCGGCGTCAGCACCGCCACCGCCACCGATGTCAGCGTCGCAGGCCCCGTGACGGGCGAGCGCAGTACAACCAGCGCCGTCACCAGGAACAAGGCCCACACGACGAGAAGCGGGCTGACATGCGGATACGGCACCATCGCACACGTCAGCAGCGTGGCCACGAGCGTGGGCCAGAACGGCATCGCGGCGCCCGTGGCGGTGACCATGCGGTGCCACTCGCGGAAGGCGGCGGCGGTCACCGCCAGCGCCATCGCCAGCAGGGCTGTCGGTGGCAGCGACCACAGCACGGCCAGCGTCAGCGCGGCCATCGCCAGGGCACTCAGGATGCGTGTCATACCGGAAATCAGGGGGTCGACTGGGCCACGACAGGCGCAATGCCTCCGTACCGCCGGTCGCGCTTCTGATACGCCAGGATGGCGTCGAGCAGATGGCGGCGCCGGAAGTCAGGCCACAGCGTGCCGGTCACGTAGATCTCGGCGTAGGCAATCTGCCAGAGCAGAAAGTTGCTGATGCGCATCTCGCCGCTGGTGCGGATGAGCAGGTCGGGGTCGGGCTGCCCGGCCGTGTAGAGCCACTGCGAAAACCGATCTTCGTCGAGGGTCGCCGGATCAACGCGTGCAGCCAGCACCGCCTTGACCGCGTCGACAATTTCAGCCCGGCCCCCGTAGTTGAGCGCGATGTTGAACTGCAGGCCGCGGTGCACGGCCGTGCGCGCCTCGGCCTCGCGCAGTTCCTCGAGCACTTCCGTGGGCAGCCCGTCCGCACGACCAATGACACGGAACCGGATGCCGTGCTCGATGAGCGTGTCGAGTTCACTGCGGAGGTAACGGCGCAGGAGCGTCATCAGCACCGACACCTCCGCCGCGGGACGCTTCCAGTTTTCGATCGAGAACGCATACAGCGTCAGCACCTCGAGGCCCAGACGCGCCGACGTCTCCACCACCTCGCGCACGCTCTGAATGCCGGCGCGGTGTCCTTCCACCCGGGGCAGGTGGCGCTGCTCGGCCCAGCGGCCGTTGCCATCCATGATGATGGCTACGTGCTGCGGCAGGCGGTCCGGTTGAATCTGGCGGGCCAGCGCGGCATCGTCCGATCCCTCCGGAATCGACGCCAGAAGCCGTTCGAGTGACATGAAAGACTGCCCTGATTCTATATCCGTCGGTCGCACCGTGTGCGCGGCGTCAATACCGCACCCGCACCAGCACCAGCCCCTCGGGCGGGGCCGTGGCTCCCGCACGCCGGCGGTCACGCGACGCCAGCAGCTCGTGCATATACTCGGCCGGCCAGCGTCCGCGTCCGATCTCGACCAGCGTGCCGACGATATTGCGCACCATGTGGCGCAGAAAGCCCGTGCCCTCGATGTCGTAGTGCACGCAGGCGGGTGGCCCTGGCCCCATGCGGAGCCGCGACCGCAGCACGCGTCGCACGGAGGTGCGCACATCACCACCGGCCGCCTGGAAGGCGGCAAAATCGTGTTCGCCGACCACCATCGCCGCCGCCTGATGCATGGCCGTCAGGTCGAGCCGCGGAGGCATCGCCCAGACGACGCGCCGCACAAACGGTGAGGGTGACGGATCGAGCAGCAGCGTATAGCGATAGGCCTTGCTGCGCGCATCGCGGCGGGCGTTGAAGCCCGGGGGCTTCTCGGCCACCTGCGTGACACGCACATCCCCGGGCAGGCGCACATTGAGCGCACGTTGCAACGTCGCGGCAGGCAGGCGGTTGGTCACGTCAACGCTGACGACCTGGGCGAGCGCATGCACGCCCGCATCGGTGCGGCCGGCGGCGACGACGCCGACCTGTTGCCCCTCGATGATCGCCAGCGCCGACTCGAGCGCCTCCTGCACGGTGCGTGCCCCGGGCTGCCGCTGCCAGCCGGCGAAATCGGTGCCCTCGTAGGCCACCGTCAGCGCCAGCGTGCGGGTCGGCCGCTGGCCCGCGGCGTCCATGCTAGCGGGCCGCAGCGCCCGGACGCGATCCGGGCTTGATCACCGGCAGCCCCTGCGCGCAGAGCGGACAGGCCTCGGGCTGATAGGTCGGCAGGGCCATGGGCAGCAGGCTGTGGAAGGGCACGTCGAGCCCCGGCTGTCCGCCGCTGCGATCGACGATCGAGCAGGCGCCCACGACGGTGGCGCCGGCGGCCCGGGCCACGTCGATGGTTTCGCGGGTCGACCCCCCGGTGGTCACCACGTCCTCGACGACGAGGACCCGATCATCAGGCCCCAGGGCGAACCCGCGCCGCAGGGCCAGAGTGCCCTCGACGCGCTCGGCAAACAGGGCGGGCACATCGAGGGTCCGGCCGACTTCCTGCCCGATCACGATGCCGCCCATGGCGGGCGACAGCACCACGGTGGCCCCGAGGCTGCGCACGCGAGCGCCGAGGGCGGCGCCGAGGGCTTCGGCGTCGCGCGGAAACATCAGCACGCGGGCGCACTGGAGATAGCCGGGGCTGTGCAGTCCCGACGAGAGCTTGAAATGACCCTCGAGCAGTGCACCCGAGCGGCGGAAGGTGGCGAGCACATCGGCGTCAGTCATCGCCCGGTAGTATAGCCAGACTCACTGAACCGTCCGCGGCCTATCGACGTCTAACAAAAGCGGAATTGTTTCCGAGGGAGTGTGGAATGGCCGTGAGGACACGAGGAATGGCGCAGCGCGCGCTGAGTGTGACGCTGATTCTGCTGGGGCTGACACTGTCCGGGGTCGGGATGGCCTGGAGCCAGACGACCGGAGGCGACGCCAGTCAGGCGCGGCGCATCAGCATGGACGAAGCCGTGGCGCTGGCCCTCGAAAACAATCTCGACCTGCAGGTCGAGCGCATCACCCCGCAGGTGCAGGACCTCAGCGTGGCGCAGGTACGCACCGGCTACACGCCCACATTCACCTCGAACATCAACTGGAACGACCAGACACAACCACCGGTCAGCCTGCTCGCCGGCAACAACCTTGAGATTGTGACCAACACGTCGCGGTACGAGTTCGGACTCGGCGCGCTCAACCGCTTCGGCGGCAACTACAACGTGTCGCTCAACAACAACCGCGTCACGACCAACAACATCTTCACCAACTTCAACCCGCAGCTGTCCGCCAACGTCAGCCTCAACTACACGCAGCCGCTGCTGCGCAACTTCAAGATCGACGGCACGAGGCAGCAGCTGCTCATCAGTCAGAAGACCCGTGAAATCTCCGGTGTCCAGCTGCAGCAGTCCATCGCGCTGACAGCGCGCAACGTCAAGACGGCTTATTACGACCTGGTCTTCGCGATCAGCAATCTCGGGGCGCAGCAGCAGTCGCTCGAGCTGGCGAGGCAGTCGCTCAAGGACAGCCGGGCCCGCGTCGAAATCGGCACCGTGGCCCCCATCGACCTGGTGCAGGGCGAATCCGAGGTGGCCCAGCGCGAGGAAAGCGTCATCCTGGCGGAGGCCGCGATTGCCCGCGCCGAAGATCGCCTGCGCACGCTCGTGTTCAACCCCGGACAGCCCGACTTCTGGCGCATGCACATCGAACCGGCCGACGCCGTGTCGTTCCGCGCCATTGCCGTCGATACGGATGCCGCGATCGCCCGCGCCCTGCAGTCGCGCACCGACCTGGTGGCCTCGCGCAAGCAGATTGAATCGAACGACGTGAACATCCGCTTCTTCAAGAACCAGACGATGCCCGACGTCAGCGCCTCGCTGGCGTACTTCTCGCAGGGCGTCGGCGGCACGTCGTTCATCCGCGGCCCCGGCGGCTTCCCCGGCCCCATTATCGGGCAGGTCGAGAAGAGCTTCGGCGCCACACTGAAGGACATGTTCACAGGGAACTTCCCCACATGGACGCTCGGCGTGCAGGTCTCCTACCCCATCGGTCAGGCCAACACCGAAGCCGCCCTCGCGCGTGCCCGGCTGCAGGACCAGCAGGCCCGCAAGCAGCTGCAGAGCCAGGAGCTGCAGGTGGCCTCGCAGATTCGCGAGCTGGCCCGCCAGGTGCAGACCAATGCCAAGCGCGTCGACGCCACCCGCGCCTCGCGTACGCTGGCCGAGCGCAGGCTCGAGGCCGAAGAAAAGAAGCTGGCCGCCGGCACGTCGACCAGCTTCCTAGTCTTTCAGGCGCAGCGCGACCTCAATCAGGCGCGCAACAACGAGCTGTCGGCGCTGCTCGACTACAGCAAGTCGGCAGTCGATTTCGAAACCGCCCAGGACGTGCCGCTCACCGGCGGCGCGGGGGTGACGGCCGTCTCGACGGCCGGGGTCACCGGAGGCACCACCACCGGCAGCACTGCGTCGACGGGTGCCGGCGGCTTCCGCCAGCAGTAACGGCACCCCTGCTACACTCTCAGGCCGTGCCGCCCGTCACGGCCATCGTCATCACCCGGAACGAGGCCGCCCACATCCGGGCGGCCCTCGAGTCGCTTGCGTTTGCCGACGAAATCATCGTGGTCGACAGCGAGAGCACCGACGACACGGTGCCCATCGCGCGCGAGTGTGCGGCCCGCGTGGTCGTGCGGGCGTGGCCGGGCTACGTCGCACAGAAGAACTTCGCGGCCTCACTGGCCACCCACGACTGGATCTTCTCGCTCGACGCCGATGAGCGGGTCACCCCGGCGCTGGCCGATCAGATGCGCACGGCGCTTGACTCGGCGCCCGATACCGTTGCCGGGTTCCGTGTGCCGAGAGTCACCTGGCACCTCGGCCGATGGATTCGGTCAACAGACTGGTACCCCGACCATCAGCTGCGCCTCTATCACCGCGCGCGCGCGCGGTGGGACGGCCACCTGGTGCACGAATCGGTGCAAGCCGACGGCGCCGTGCACACGCTGAGCGGCGAGCTGCTGCACTATGCCTACCGCGACATCGCGCATCACTGGCAGACCATGAACCACTACACGTCGCTGGCGGCGCGCCAGATGTTCGAGCGCGAGCGGCGTGCACACTGGTGGGACCTGCTGCTGCATCCACCGGCCGCATTTCTGCGCAACTACCTGCTGCGGGGCGGATTCCGGGACGGCGTCCCCGGTCTCGTCATTTCCGCCATGAATGCCCGCTATGTGGGTCTCAAGTACGCCAAGCTGTGGGAACTGTGGTCAGCCTCCACCTCGACACCGCCCGGACCTGGCGCGGCGGACAGCAACAGGCCCTCCTGACCGTCGAGGGGCTGCGCGCCCGGGGGCACCGCACGCTGCTGGTGGCCCCAACCGATGGCGAGCTGTACAGGCGTGCGCCCGACACGCCCGATCGCATCGGTCTGAGCGCCTCGTCGGAAATCGACCTCACGGCCGCCTGGCGCCTCTCACGGCTGCTGGCCGCGCATCGTCCTGACATCGTGCATGCCCACGACTCGCACGGGCTGGCGACCGCCGCTACAGCCCTGTCGTTCGGCGCCGTGGCACCGGCGCCGCAGCTGGTCGCGGCACGCCGCGTCGACTTCCACCTCAACCGCAATTCTTTCTCACGCTGGAAACATCGGCAGGTGGCGCGATTCATCGCCGCGTCACAGGCCATTGCCGACATGCTGTACTCCGACGGCATCGCACGCGACCGTATCAGCGTCGTGCACGACGGCATCGACGTTGAACGCATCGGGCGCATGGCGCCCACCGACCTGCATCAGGAGTTCTGGCTGCCGCACGGTGTGCCGGTTCTTGTGAACATCGGAGCCCTCGTCGACCACAAGGGACAGCGTTTTCTGCTTGACGCCCTTCCCCTAGCCATGAAGCGCATCCCCGACCTGCATCTGATAATTCTTGGCGAGGGTGAACTGCGGCGCCCGCTCGAGCAGCAGGTGCAGCGTCTGCATCTGGAACGCGCCGTGCGGCTGCCGGGCTTCCGCAACGATGTGCTCGCGCTGGCACGATCGGCCGACCTCTTCGTCATGAGTTCGGTCACCGAGGGCCTGGGGTCCACGGTGCTCGACGCCATGGCCATGGGACTGGCCGTCGTGGGCACGCGCGCGGGCGGCATTCCCGAGGCCGTCGTCGACGGCGAGACAGGCCTGCTGGTTCCGGTGGCCGATCCGTCCGCGCTGGCAGAGGCCATCGTGTCGCTGATGACCGACCCCGAACGGCGCGCCCGGTTCGGCGAGGCCGGTCGGCGCCACGTGGCCCAGCACTTCTCCGTCGACCAACTGGTCGATCGCACCTTCGCGGTCTACCAGGACGTGGTGTCACGCGCCGCGCGCGTGCCCGACCGCGGCTAGAGCCAGCCGGCCTTGCGGAACCGATAGACGAGGTAGGCGTCAATCAGTCCCATCGCCGCAAGCGCCGCGGGATAGCCCCAGCGCCACTGCAGTTCGGGCATCACCTCGAAATTCATGCCGTACACGCCGGCAATGAGCGTCGGCACCGCGACCAGCGCGGCATAGGCGGCCAGCCGCTTGGTGACTTCGTTTTCCTGGATGGTGATGAGCGACAGGTTGACCGACATCACCGTGGTCGTCATGTCGCGCAGGTTCTCTTCCGACTGCTTGAGGCGCAGCAGATGGTCGAAGACGTCACGGAAGTAATCGTCGAGCCCCGCGCACACCGGAGGCACACGGCCGCCATGCAGCTTGCCGGTCACCTCGAGCAGCGGACTGATGGCACGGTCCAGCAGCATCAGTTTGCGCTTCAGCAGATAGAGCGCTTCAATCTGTGCACGCGTGTTCTGGCCGTTGAAGATGAGTTCCTCGATGTCCTCGGCCTCTTCGGTCAGGGCATCGAGCACGGGGAAGTAGCGATCGACCACCGCATCCATCAGGGCATACAGCACATACGCTGGCCCATGGCGCAGCAGCTCGGGCTCGAGTTCGCAACGGCGCCGCACGTCGGCAAAGCCGGCTTCGGTATCGCGGCGCACCGAGACGATATAGGTCGGGCCCACGAAGATGGCGATTTCGCCGTGGGTGACTTCGTCATGGCTCCGCTCGACCACATGCAGGACGACAAACAGTGCCTGACCGTACTCCTCGAGCTTGGGACGCTGATGCCCGTGGCGGGCATCCTCGACAGCCAGCTCGGGCAGGTCGAACTCGTCCTCGAGCGTGCGTAGCTCCTCGTCGTCCGGATCCTTCAGCGCCACCCAGACAAACGAGTTGCTCTGGTCGAGGGTGCTGCGAATCTGGTGAAGCGGAATGTCGGCGACGCGCTCGCCGTCGCGGTAGGCAACACAATTGACCAGCATGACCGTCCGCGCCGCTCCTTACCGAGGCGCCGTCGACACGCGAATCGCGTCGCCCGGCAGGGTATACGCCGTGGACACGCCGTCCTCGCCGACCATCGTCAGCCGCGTCGAGGGGGTGCCGGAGTCGGTGACAAGGTCGAGCGTCAGCGTGAGGGCACCGGCGTATGCCGAACCCGGCGTCGCATAGAACGTGACGCCCGTCCAGCCGCCGGTGGTGTGCAGGGGACCAAAGGCGTCGGCACTGACGCGGCGCCCGGTGGCCTGATCCGTCATCTGCAGCCGGCCACGCGCACCGCGGTCGCCGGGGGCCCAGTCGAGACTGATGTCGACCTCGACTGCATCCGTCGATGCGCGCCCTGCGACGCGGATGCGACCCGTAGTGGGCTGCGGCCGGCTCGGTTCATGGCGTCCGCGGGTCAGCACCCGACCCGTGTGTACGCCGGTAGGCCGTCCCTCGGTCCACGCGAGGGCGCCGTTGATGACGACGTGCCTGATGCCCTCGGGCATGGCCGCAGGGTCGGCAAAGGTCGCGTGATCGATGACCGTCGCCGGGTCGAACACCGTGATGTCCGCCGCCATTCCAGGGGCCAGCCATCCGCGATTGACGAGGCCGATCGTGGCGGCGGGCAGGCCGGTCATGCGCCTCACCGCTTCTTCCCACGAGAACACTCGCTGTTCCCGCACATACCGGCCCAGCACGCGCGGATACGTACCGTAATAACGGGGATGCGAGACCCGACCATCAACGGCTCCGCAATCGCAGGCCACCGATGCCGTTGGCTCCTTGAGGATCGCGACGAGATCAGACTCGATGCCGAATCGCAGAATCGCCCCGCCGTCGCGCTGCTCAAGCAGCCGTAGCAGGGCCTCGCCCGGTGACAAGGTGCCGAACGATCGCATGGCATCGACGAGTTCTACCTGCTGTCCGGTGGCATACACGCCTTCGGGCCCGCCAAATCGTGCGCGCATGGCCTCCTCGGCCTCAGCCACGATGCGCCGTCGCTGCACCGGATCTCCAAAGCGGACCAGCATCGCGTCACGGCCACCCTCGAGCGCCCACCCGGGAATGAGCAACGCGCCGAGGCCTGATTGTCCGGCCAGGTAGGGATACACGTCGGCCGCGGTGTAGGTGCCGCGCACGGTCGTCTCGCGCATCATGGCGAGCAGTGCCGGGGCCGTCCCCTGTTCACGGCCCTGGGCCTTCATGTGCGTGACGATGGGCATGAGTCCGGCACGCGCGGCCACCGACAGCGTTTCGGCGACACCCACCTTCGAGCTAAAGCCCGATTCGGGCGTCAGGCGATCGTGATTGGTGAAGAACGTCCGCCAGGGGCGCGCCACGTCGATGATCTGCGTCACTTCCTCGGCCGTGGCGTAGTAGGCCGGCTTGTAATCGAGGCCCGCCGACACCCCGTACGCGCCGGCCATCAGGCCCTGCTCGAGCAACGCTCGCATCCGTCCCGTGTCATCGGCCGTGGGCCGACGGTCGGTGCTGCCCATGACCTGCGCCCACACCGCGTTGAATCCGATCGAAGTCGCCACGTTCAGCGCCAGCGGCGCGTCGGCGAGCGTCCGATGCTGACTGGCCAGATCGTACGGGCCGCCGCCGTCGGCATTGAGCAGCTCGGTAGTCACGCCCTGGGCCAGCATGTTCACGCCCGTCCGAAGGCCTGCGACCGTGGCGTGTGAATGGATATTGATGAAGCCGGGCGTCACGTAGAGCCCGCGGGCATCGATGTCGCGGGTCGCGGTGTGACCCGAGAGATCCCCCACCTGCCTGATGGCACCACGCACGACACCGACGTCGGTGCGCACCCCCGGTGCGCCGGTTCCATCGAACATCGTGCCGCCACGGATGATCAGGTCAAACCCGGGTGACGGAGGCGCCTGTGCCAGGCCGCCAGTGAACGCCAGCGCGGCCAGCACCATGCACAGCACACCGTGCACTCCACGTCGTGAGAAGCGGGACATCATGCGTGCCGCGAGCATACACCGGCCGCTAGGCCGTTCGGCGGCGCCGGGGCATGACCGGATGGCACGCCCCGCGCAGCGGACAGTGTTCGTCGCGCCGGGCCGTGCCGAGGCCGCACGCGTCCATCATGCCTAGATGGCACAGGGCAAAGTCATACCGCACGGGGTCATCGGCATCAAGCTGCCGTAGCACAGTCGTGATCTCTGCGGCCATGCGCCAGCCTGGTGTCACGCGGCGCGTCAACCTGAGACAGCGGCCCACCCTGATGACGTGCGTATCGAGGGGAATGACGAGCTGCGACGGTCGCACGTGCGTCCAGTGCCCGACGTCGACACGGTCAGCACGCACCATCCACCTGAGAAACAGGTTGAGGCGCTTGCATGCCCCACCGGTCGACGGCCGCGAAAAGAAATAGGCCACCCCTGGCCGTGCCGGCACGCGACCGTAGGCCGCCGTCAGATCAAGCGCGAGCGCCCGGCGCGAAAACGACTCGAGAGCCTCAGCCACCGTCACGGCCTCTGCAGGGTGGCCCCCGGCAAAGAAGCCTTCAATCGAACCCGCCCGCGCAATCATCTGCCGCAGCACCCACAGCAGGGCGACGAGGTCGACGCCACGAATCCACCGATGACCCAGCGAGGCCAGAGCCCGGCCATCCCTGACGGGTTCGAACTCCTGCACAAACCTGGCGGGCCGCGGACCCATGACCTCGAGCAGCGACTCGAGTGACTGCAGGATGCTCTGCACGCGACCGAAGGCCAGCGCAGCCGCGCAGAAGGCCACGACCTCGCGGTCGGCGGCCTCGGGATAGCGGCGCACGACCCAGATCGGATCAGACACTACATGTTCGACGTCGTACGCGGCATAGAGGGCGTCGAGACGCGGCTTGAGCTGCAGCAGCGCCTCGCGCCCGGGGCCGCGACCTACAGAACGGGCCACCCGGCGTCCAGCGCGCGGAGCGCATCCAGAATGGTCGCCGCGACCTTCGCGAAAACCTCGCCATTGACGCGGTCTGGCGTATCGGTGGGCCGGTGATAGTCGGCGTGATCTTCCACACCGAAATACACGAAGGGCAGACCTGCCGTGTGAAACACCCCGTGGTCAGACTGCTGCGTCCAGTCGTCACGACCGGTGGCCGGGTCGTCGTGCCCGAAGCGAAGCGTGATCGGCGCACGGGTGGCCACAGGCTGCAGCAGCGTCTTCAGCAACGGGGTGTAGCGTGTGCCCGCCGCATACAGCTCGCCATTGTCGGCACGAGCCACCATGTCGAGGTTCACGTTGAGCGCGAGACGTTCGCGAGGCACCGGCAGCGCATCGACAAACGCCCGCGCCCCCTGAAGGCCGTTTTCCTCGGCATCGAAAGCGGCCACGATGATCGTGCGCGCAAACGGGGCCGTGCGACACACCTCGGCGATGGCCAGCAGCACCGCCACACCCGACGCGTTGTCATCGGCCCCGGGGTGCAGCTGCCCGGCCCGTGTACCCAGGTGGTCGAAATGAGCCGACAGCACGATCGCTGGCAGGTCGGGCCGGCGTCCCTCACAGCGCCCGATGAGGTTCGTGCCGGCCACCGGCATCGCCGTCGCGCCACCGCGCGCCCGCGGCGTAAAGGTGAACGTCTGCTCGAAGCGATCGCCAATTCCTGGCTGCAGCTGCGCGGCGACGAACCGCTCGCGCACATATGCCCTCGCGCGGGCATTGCCCTCGGTGCCTGCTGCGCGTCCGCCAAACTCCTCGGATGCCAGCCGCCTGACGGTCGCCATCAGGGCCTCGACACGCATCGGCTCGAGCACGGATGCAGCGGCCACCACCGGCCGGCCGCCGGCGGCCGCCGCCGATGCGGGCGACGGAACCTGTGCCGCCAGCACCATCGGCAGCGCGGCTACGGCCAGTGCCGCTAACGCGCTCGTGCGTGTCACCACCCGGCTGAGCACCATGGGGGCATGCCCTCAGAACTGCGTAATCGGAATGCCCGACGCACACATCGGGCATTCGCGGGCCGCCACGTTCGGCGGGGCTGTGTATTCGATGAGCGAGACGCGAGGCTCTGGCAGTGCCACCTGCGACTCACACCGGTCGATGATGTGCAGAATCGCCAGCGCGGTGCCGCCGGCCTGCCGCACCAGCTCGACACACCGCGCCATCGTCTGACCGGTATTGAGCACATCATCTGCCAGCACGACGCGGCGTCCGCGGATGAGTGACGCATAGAAGGGACTCAGCTGCAGTGTCCCCTCGTGCGTGCTGAATGGTGCAAACTCACAGCGTGCCCGCGCCATCGGACGCCGGCCATCGAGCAGCCCGGCGATCGTGTGCGCCAGCAGTGCGCCTCCCGTAGACGGCCCGGCGACCACGTCGGCCTGTTCCAGCATGTCCCACGGCGTCACATCCATCAGGTCCTGCGCCACACGCCAGATGACCGACGGTGACCGGAACAGCTGATGTGGATTGAGGTAGAGCGGTCCGTGGAAGCCGTTGCCGTAGTCGAAGTGTCCCTGCAGCACGACCTGATGCGTGCGGAGGTCATCGGCCGCACGCCGCCGGATCTCTGCCTGGCGCGCGTCCATCAGCGCGCCTCCGCAGGCCATCCGGCCGCCTGATTGCCGAACACCACCCGGCCTCCGACGATCGTGGCGGCCACACCGCCGGTAAAGGTCCACCCATGGTACGGCGTGTTCTTCGACTTGCTCTTGAGCGCAGCCCGGTCGATAGTCACCCGCAGGTCGGGGTCGAGGATGGTGATGTCGGCCACGGCGCCCGGCACCAGTGACCCGCCCTGCACGTTGAGGATGCGGGCGGGATTGACTGACATCATCTCGACGAGCCGAGGCAATCCGATAACGCCGGCGCCGACGAGACGGTCGAGGCAGATGGGTACGGCCGTCTCGAGGCCCACAATGCCGAACGGTGCCTTGTCGAACTCGACATTTTTTTCGTCGGCATGGTGCGGCGCATGGTCTGTGGCGATGACATCGACGCTGCCATCTGCGATGCCCGCGAGCATCGCGTCCCGGTCGCGCGCCTCGCGCAGTGGCGGATTCATCTTGGTGTCGGTGTCGTAGGGCACCGGCGCCGCCAGCAGGTCGTCGGTCAGCGTGAAGTGATGCGGACACACCTCGGCCGTCACCCTCACGCCCCGGCTCTTCCCCTGCCTCACCGCCTCAAGCGTCGTCCACGCGCTCATGTGCGCGATGTGCACATGACCTCCGGTCATCTCGGCCAGCAGGATGTCGCGTCCCGCGGTGATTGCTTCAGCCGCACCGGGAATGCCCTTCAGCCCCAGCGAGGCCGCCACGGGTCCCTCATGCGCACAGCCTTCGCCCTTGAGTGACTGGTCTTCACAATGCTCGATGACCGGCATGCCGAACATCCGCGTGTATTCGAGAGCGCGCCGCGCCAGCAGCGCCGTCGAAATCGGCAGGCCATCGTCTGTGACCGCTACGCAGCCGGCGGTGTGCAGTTCGGCAATGTCCGCCAGCTCCTCGCCCTTCTGCCCGCGCGATACGGCGCCGATCGGATAGACCCGCGCCAGGTTGGCTTCGCGGGCCTTCTGCAGGATGAGCTGCGTGACGCCGGCGCTGTCGTTCACCGGCCGCGTGTTCGGCATGCAGGCCACGGCCGTAAAGCCACCGGTAACGGCCGACAGCACGCCAGTCGCCACCGTTTCCTTGTGCTCCTGTCCGGGTTCGCGCAGGTGCACATGCATGTCGATGAAGCCCGGGCAAATCACCAGGCGCGGCGCGAGCCGCACCACCGAGCCATCAGCCGCGAGCGCCTCGGGCAGATCGCGCCCGACCTGCACAATGCGGTCGCCGTCGATCAGCACATCGAACTGCCCGTCTACGCCATTGGCCGGGTCAACGACCCGGGCTCCCTTAAGCAACCATTTCATGTTCAACTCCACCTGCCAGAAGAAACAGCACAGCCATGCGCACGGCGATGCCGTTGGCCACCTGCTCGAGAATGACCGATTGCGGTCCATCGGCGACGTCAGAGGCAATCTCAACGCCGCGGTTGATCGGACCGGGATGCATCACCAGACAATCGGGCCGGGCGAGGGCCAGCCGCTCTTCGGTCAGCCCGAACAGGAGAAAGTACTCGCGCAGCGAGGGAAAGAAGTGCCCCTGCATCCGCTCGAGCTGGATGCGCAGCATCATCACGGCATCGGCATCAGCCACGGCCTCCTCAACGCGCGTCGTCACGTGCACGCCCAGGTGTTCGAGTCCGGCCGGAATGAGGGTGGCGGGCCCGCACACCCACACCTCGGCGCCGAGGCGTGTCAGCAGCAGCACATTCGACCGCAATACGCGACTGTGCAGCAGGTCGCCGATGATGGCCACTTTCAATCCGGCGAGGCGCCCCTTCTTTTCACGAATCGTAAAGGCATCAAGCAGGGCCTGGGTCGGATGCTCGTGCATGCCGTCGCCGGCATTGATGATGCGGGCCCGGCACACGCGCGACAGCAGATGGGCCGCGCCGGACGAGGCATGCCGCAGCACGATCATGCTGGGCGACATGGCTTCGATGTTGTGCACGGTATCGATCAGCGTCTCGCCCTTGACGACACTCGAGGTGCTGACGGCGATGCTGAGGGTGTCGGCGCTGAGGCGCTTTTCGGCCACCTCGAATGATGTCCGCGTGCGCGTGCTGGGCTCGAAAAACAGGTTGGCCACCGTCTGCCCGCGCAGCGTCGGCACTTTCTTGATGGCGCGCTGCCCCACTTCCTTCATGGCGACAGCCGTGTCGAGGATGAGCAGAATTTCGGCCGGCGTCAGCTCGGCGATGCCGAGCAGGTGTCGCTGACTGAGGGCGGTTGCCGGAACCACGGTCTCCATACGCGTCAGACTCCCGCCTCGACGGCCACTTCATCGACCGGATCGATATCGACCAGCCGCACGTGCACCTGTTCCGATCGCGCCGTGGGCACGTTCTTGCCCACATAGTCGGCCTTGATCGGCAGCTCGCGGTGACCACGATCGACCAGCACCACCAGCTGAATGGCCCGCGGCCGCCCGAAGTCGGTGACCGCGTCCAGCGCCGCACGCGTCGTCCGCCCCGTGAACAGCACGTCGTCGACCAGCACGACCGTGCGGTCTTCGATGGGGAAGGCAATGTCGGTGCTGCGCACGATGGGCTGCGAGCCGGCGGTGACACGCGTGAAGTCGTCGCGGTACAGCGTGATGTCGAGCGTTCCCGTGGGCACATCATGCCCGGTCACCGACTTGAGCACCGACGCGATGCGCCGCGCGAGGGGCACACCGCGTGAGCGGATGCCCACCAGGCATACGCCCTCGATGCCCTGATTGCGCTCGAAAATTTCGTGGGCCATGCGCGTGATGGCACGCGCGATGCGGTCAGCATCCATGACTATCGGCATGGCGCGACCCCTGCAGTCGGGTGATTCATGGGCTCCTCTTTGCGAACTCTCAGGTTCGCGCTTAAAGAGGTATTCAGCTTACCAGTGCCGTCCCGGCCGGCGCAAACCGCTGTCAGGCGCGCCAGCTCAACCGCGCAGCTGCCACGCATCTCCCTCCACAGACACCCGCCCATCGTCGGCCAGCTTGCGCAGATGCGCCAGCACGCCCTCACGCGCCAGCGGCACCAGCGCCGGTTCCAGCGACACATAGATGCGGCTGGCAATCGACTCGACCGTGTCGCGCCCCTCCGCCAGGGCGGCGAGCACCTGGTCTTCACGCTGCTGACGATGGTCGAGATACCGGTCGATCAATCCCACCGCGTCGTGAATGACGGCCCCGTGGGCGGGCAACACCACGCGTGGGGCCAGCGCCCTGATGCGACGCAGCGACGCCAGATACGCCGACAGGTCACCCCCATGCCGGGCCGGAATGGTGACGGTCGTCCCCGCCAGCAGCAGATCGGCGCCAAACAGCGTCCGAGTATCCGCATGCCAGAGCACGAGATGGTCGGGCGCGTGCCCCGGCGTATGCAGCACCTGCAGCGGGCCCTGCTCGGTCTCGAAAACTGTACCGTCGCCGATGGCGTGCCACGGCACCGCGGCCAGGTCCCGTTCCGGCCAGGGGATCTTGCAGAACGACGCGGCCGGCCATCGGTCGCACAGGATGGGCGCACCCGAGGCATGGTCGCTGTGCGCGTGCGTCACGACCACCGTGGAGGCTCCCTGCGGCAGTACATCATCAAGGGCGTCGAGATGGTCGGGGTGACCGACGCCGGCATCGATCAGCAACGGACGGGCGCCTGGCACCACGTAGGTCCAGTTGCCGGCTCCTGTGATGGGACCGGGATTATGCGCGTGCAGGGTGCAAACTCTCAATAGAACACCTTCAGTCGGAGCGAGACGAGGTCGCGAGATCTGAGACGGCTGAGCGCGTCCGTGCCTGCGCCCCAGAACATGCCGGCAACGGCATCGACCCACCAGCCGTCCCGCAGATTCACGGATGTACTCAGACGGGCGAAACCGCTGCCTTCATCCGGCGAAACGACGCCGACCGCGCGCAGGATGCGGGTCTCGCGTGCGAAGTTGCGCTCGAGAATGCCGACGACCGTGACATCGTGCGTCACCGCGTGACGCTCCGGGGCGCGCCGTGTCCACACCGTGTTGGCCGCCACCCGATAGGCGCCGGCCTTCCGGTCAACGCCCACACCGGCTGACAGCGACTGTCCCGCCACTGCAGGCTCGCCATCGCGCACCGACAGCGACCGCGACGGAAACCACGCCATCTCGCCGCGCACGCCCCACTCGCCCTTCACCGTCTCGGCATCTGCCCCCAGCATGGTGAAGCGCGGGTGCACCCCGTGAAGCACGGGCGCGGCCGGCTGTCCGTCCCCCACTGCAGGCACGGCAACGTCGTAGAGCGCCTGGCCTTCAAATCCCCGATAGGCACTGACCGCCCAGTCGACCCGCCCCGTGGTCACACTCGCCCTGGTGCCGCCCTGCAGGTGCGACCACCGCACGTCGGGGCGCTGGGACTCGAACGTCAGCGGCACGCAGCCCGCCACGGCACAGACGCTCGTGGGCCTCAGGGAAAATGGTGACGACGACTCGTCGAGCTGGTCGAAGGTGGAGGGCCTGAACTGCGGAACGAGCACGGTCTCGATCTGGAAGCGTTCGGAAGGAATCCATCGGGTGCGCGCGTGCGCCACGGCCAGGCGCGCCTCGCTGCGCCCGTCGAGAAAAAAACGCGTGAGGTCGATTGGTGAGATCACATCAGTGGGCTGCACCTCGTCCAGCCGCCCCCAAACCACGCGGCCATAGCCCACTCGCACATCGGCCTTGTCGAACCGAAGCTCGGCCACCACATCCTCAGGACGCACAATGGCCGCCGTCGTAATCGTGGACGACTGGCGACGCGCCACCAGGGCATCAAAGAATCCCGATGCGGTCAGCCTCAGGCGTCCCTGCGTCCACTCGGTACGCGCCGTCGCATGCCACCGCACTTCGTGTGCGCCGCGTTCACCGATGCCTCCCGGTCGCTGAACCCGCGGCAGCGAATCGGCGGTCACCCCCACCACGCCTGTCGGCCGCCCCTGCGCCCCTGCGGTCTGTGCCAGCATCCCCAGCAACAGGGCCGCCCATCCGATCCACGTCACGACGACCGCAGCCTCATCGCCACGACCGGCGCCGACAGCCAGCGTGGCAGGGCGGCAATCACCGCAGGCACCAGCAGCACCTCGGTCAGAAACGCCACGGCCATGGTCAGGGCCAGCAGTCCGCCGAACCAGGCCGTCGGACGATACGGCGAAAAGGCCAGCAGCCCGAATCCGACGGTATTGATGATGGCGGTGGTGAGCGCCGCGCGGCCTTCGTGGGTGGTCGCCCGTTCGACCGCCTCGGCCGTGTCGGCCCCGGTTTCCGCTTCCCGCCGATAGCGACTGATGAAATGAATCGTGTCATCGTCGACAATGCCGAGCGTGACGCTGGCGACCATGATGGTGGCAATGTTCAGTGAGATGCCGAGCCAACCCATCACGCCCATCACGATCACAATGGGGAGGATATTGGCAACGATGCCGAGCAGCCCGAAGCGTATCGACCGGAAGATCAGGAAAATGACTGCGAACACCGTCACAAACGCGGTCGCGAAGCTGCTCAGCTGTGAATCAACCATATAGTGGTCGAGGGTCGCGAAGATGCGCCCCGATCCGGTGACCTCGGTGCGCAGATCCGTACCGTCGAAGGCCGTCCGTGCGAGCTGCTCGGCACGATCGATTTGCGCAAACACCACGTCGGAACTCATTGACGCCAGCTTGACGCTGATGCGGGCGCGCGAATAATCGCTGGCCGCCATCCGCGCCAGCTCGCTTCGTCCCTCGTCCGAGAGACCAAACACAAAGAGTTCCTGCGCGACGGCCTCGGGCGAATCGGGAATGACCGCGGCCTCGGGCGCCCCGTCAGCCAGTTGCTGATGCACTCGCTGCACATAGTCGGCTAGCGAGGTGACCTTCCGCACGTTCGGCAACTCATGCAACTGCCCGCTCAGGCGCGCCATGCGCTGCAGCGTGTCTGGCTGCCGCATCGACTCGGCAGGGCCTTCCAGCAGGACGTCGAAGGTATAAATGCCCGACAGGTCGCGATCGATCACCCGGGCCGAAGTGGTGATGGGATGCTCCGACGGAAAGAAGTTGATGTGGTTCGTGTCGACGCGCACTCGCAGCAGGCCGGCCACAGCCACCATGGCCACGAGCACCGTTGCCATCAGCACGATGCGCCAGCGTCCGAAAGCGACGCGTCCGGCCCTCGCGAGGGGCTCCCTGAACCAGAAGTCCTGCGGCGGGGCCGCGACGGGCGGCGGCATCCACATCATCAGGGTGGGCACCAGCACCAGCGACACCAGCACATCGAACATGACGCCGATCGCGGCGCCGATGCCGAAGGTCTTCACCGCCACCACGTCACTCGTTGCCAGCGACAGCAGCCCAAGCGCCGTTGTCGCACTGGCACCGATGAGCGGCGCGAACAGGTGCACGATCGACGACACAAACGCCTCTGCCGCATCGCCCGTCTGCCGCCAGACCTCCGTAAAGTGCTGGACGATGTGTACGTCGTCTGCGATGGCGAGCACCACGATGAGCGGCATCAGCATGCTAGTGAGCACGTTGAACTGGAACCCCAGCACCGCATAAAGCCCCATCGTCAGGGCGACCGAGACGCCGATGGCGGTGGCGATCAGCAGCATGGTCCGCACACTGCGGAACAGCACGTACAGTGCCAGGAGCGTCACCCCTAGAATCGGCAGCGTCAGCTGGCGCGTGTTGGCGACGGTGACGCGGTTGTAGGTTTCGCTGATTTCGAGGGAGCCATTGAAGTGAGCCTTGAAGCCGGGCGGCAGCCGTCGACGTACCGCGTCCTCCACAGCAGTCACCGTGTCGCCGCGGGCCTCGTCGATGCGGCGTTCATCGAATACCACGACAATCGCCGTGACGCGGCCATCCTGTGAGACCAGATCGCCTCGCAGCAGAGGATCGCTGAGGGCCTCACGCCTGATGCGTGCAACGGCGCCAGGGTCGGTGACATCATCGCCGAGCAGCGGTGTGACCTCAATGACCCCCGCATCGTCTTCCCGTGCGGGCAGGGGCCGAACAATGTTGGCCGTCGACAGGCTGTAGACCTGCTGCACGAGGGGAATCTGGACGATGGCACGGGTGATCGCGTCGACACCCTGCAGGCCGTCCACGCTGAAGATCTCGCCCTCTAGGGCCACGATCACGTTGCGCGTGCCGCCAAACTCCTCGATGAAACGCTCGTAGGTCTGATACTCGCGCGTGTCCCTGGCCACCCACGCGCTGAGGTCGTTGTTGATGGTGACGACGTCGGCCTGTGTCGCCAGGGCGAGCGCCGCCGCGATGATGAGGCCCGACAGCGGCAGACGCCACCTGAAAATCGCATGGGCGAGTCGATGCGGATGCCAGACCATCAGTGTGCAGGCCTGGCCCTATGGTGTCTCGAGCGCACGGCGCGTGAAGGCGGCCGCCGTCAGCCCGAGGTTGTAACGGGCCGTCGTCACCGTGAGTTCGGTGCGTGTGCGCTGCCCATGGTTGACCATCGACAGTCCGGTAGCGGTCCAGATGCCGTCAAACTGCCGCAGCGCCCTGACTTCGTACGACTTCTCACGTTCGTTGCGCCGGTTGAAGATGTCGGCGGCCACGATCATCAGAATGTCCTGGCGTACCACCGACACCACGCGGGGATAGGCGGCATCGGCCGCGCGTGCACGAGACTCGAGGTGCCACACCGGGTGCGACTGGCCATCAGGCCCTGTCCACGCAGACGGGCCCTGTACTAGCGTGTAGGTGTAGTGATCGAGTTCACGCCCACCGATGTCCTCGTATGTCAGGTCGCTGCCGACGAAGCTTTCCTGTGTTTCGGCGCCGGCAATGCGGCGGACACGTCCGAGGGCCGGCAGGTAGAGGAAGCGCTCGTCATCGGCATCAGGATGTTCCCAGACAAGAAAGCCCGTGCCCCTGATGTCTGTAGGCGACTGGAAGCGCACCAGCATGCGGTCGCCCTCGCGTCCCTGTGCGCGCATGGCCTGCACCACCAGCGCGCGTTCGCGCACGCGCCCCTGCCGATCGAACAGCCGCATGGTCATCTCGAGGCGCGAGTCGCGGCCCGTGTCGCGCGCATCCACACGACGTGCCACCTCGTCCGCCGACGGCGCCTGTGCCTGCGACACGGCCAGCGTAACCGGCAGCAGCATGCTCACCCATATCGCCTGCCTGCGACGCATTCACACCCTCCGCAACTGCGTGACGGCCACACCCACCGACAGCAGCAGGATCATGGCGCTGCTCACGTAGGGTGCACCGATGCCGTAGTGGTCGAACAGCCAGCCGCCCCACGCGGGCCCCACGACGCGCCCGAGGCTTGACAGTGACGACGCCAAGCCCAGCATGCCGCCCTGGTCGTCGGGGTGCGTCAGCTTTGACACCAGGGAACTGAGCGACGGACCGTTGAAGCCGCTGCCAGCCGACAGGATGGCCACGGCCAGCAGCAGCATCGGTACGCTGCCCGCCACCGGAATCAGCAGCAGCCCCGCGGCAATGGCCGTCATGCCCAGAGGAATGAGGCGCGCTTCGCCGAGTCGCGCAACAGCCCTGCCCACCAGGGCGCCCTGCACGATAGCCGTCGTGATGCCCGCAAACGCAAACACATACCCGAGCGTGCCGACGGTAAACCCGAAGCGTCGTTCGCTGAACAGGGCGAACGTCGACTCGAAGCCCGAGAATGCTGCTGTCACGAGGAAGTAGAGCGCCAGCAGCACGGTGAGCCGCGAATCACCCAGCGCGCGCCGCAGCGCCTCGAGTCGGCCGAGCGCGGGCCGCGCCTCATCGCGCGTCGTGTGCGACTCGGGCAGCAGCCACCAGGCGGCCAGCAGGTTGGAGCCACAGAGGGCTGAGGCCACCCACATCGGCATCGAGGGCCCCAGTCGGCTCAGCAGTCCGCCGATGGCTGGCCCGAAGATGAATCCGAGCCCGAATGCCGCACCAACCATACCCATCCCCTTGGCGCGGTGCTCGGGTGTCGTGATATCGGCGATGTAGGCCTGCGCCGTCGGAATATTCGCACCGGCGATGCCGCCGAGAATGCGCGCGGCAAACAGCAGGGGCAGGGACTCGGCGAGCGCCAGCATCAGGTACGACGCACATGACCCGGCGAGCCCGAGCAGGATGATGGGCCGGCGCCCGATGCGGTCTGACAGGCGCCCCCAGACCGGTGACCAGAGAAACTGCATCAGCGAAAAGCTCGTGCTGATGAGCCCGACGGCGAACGCCGTCGCCCCGAAGCGCTCGGCATAAAAGGGCAGCAGTGGAATGATGATGCCGAAGCCGAGCAGGTCGATGAAGACTGTCAGGAAAATGATGACCAGGGGCGACACGGCCCCCTGATCTTAGCGTGAGCGGCCCTACAGCCGTCGTTCGGCGTGTGGAAACGACTGCCACACCGGCACGCCGCAGAAGTGCGTGCCCTCGGTACAGCGCGGCGACACGATACGGTTGCGCAGGACACAGGGGGGACCGAGGTGGCGGGCCAACTGGGGATGCACGGCCTGCACCTGCGAGATTTCGTCCATCGAGGCCAGGTAAATCTCTTCCTGGGCATTGAAGCAGGTGCGCAGGGTCCACTTGTGCTGCAGCGACAGGAACGATCCCGATTCCACCATGCGCAGCGCCTTGGCGTTGGGCAGCACATAGAGGGCAAACTCGAGGGGTACCCCGAGCGACAGCAGCCGATTCTTGGCCGTCCACGCGTCAGCCATGGCCCGGTGATACACGGCCTCCGCCGCGCTGTTCTGCCTGATCAGCCGCGGCGTAATCACGTCAGGCTCACGGGTGTCGGCAAACGTCAGCATCGGCCGTGAGGCGGGCACCATCCGGTGCCGCTGGTCCTGCGAGTCGGCGGTGTGGCTGAGCCGCTTCTCGAAGACATACGAGGGATGATTGAGCGATCGCATCAGGGGCGAGTGATGCGATACGTTGAGCATGTCGATGCGGTAGGGATTCCGTGCCGGGTTCATCACGCGGTCGATCGCCTCATGGTCGCTGAGCTCGGCCGTCGTCAGCCCAAACGTCGCACGCACCGCATCGGCGACGACGCGTTCGGCGCCGGCTGACCAGTCGCGCAGCCGCGACACTCGCCCCCCGAGGCGTCGGTCGAATTCCCTTGCAAAGGCATCCCCCGATTCGGTTGGGCGCGGCATGGCCAGTTCCGGCAGGCGCTCCTGCTCAAGCATGGCGAGCCCGACCTTCTCGAAAAACAGTGGGTCGACCTCGCGCACCAAGTCGACCATCGCCCCGATGACCATGCGGGCTTCGTACGGCGTATCGGCGGTGTTCATCATGCGGTGCAGGCGATGCAGCACGAGCCCCGACACGGTGTGCACCATCGAGGTGAACGCCGCGATCGGAATCACATAGCGTGCGGTTTCAATGGCCTTCTTCTCGGCCTCGCGCTCGACGGTTGCCAGACGCGCCGGCGAGTTGGTGGGCCGCACGTACCGCAATTCCTTCAGGATGGCCCAGGCATCGTCCTTGAGGAGGGCTGAGAGCTCGGCATAAGCGTCCCACGCACGCAGGACGGCCTGCTCGAAGACATCGCGCGCCTCGCCCTCGAGCGGCGGCATGAACGCCCGCGGCTCTCGCAGCTTCACATAGCGCTGGCTCGACTGTTCCGAATTGTAGAAGGGATACGCGTGAAGAAAGCTCCACACAAACTGGCGCGAGACATTCTCGAGCCCGAATTCGAAATGCGCGTGCTGGAAGACGGTGTGATGGCCGCCCTCGAAGGTCAGCGGCCCGATGGAATCGCGCTGGCGTTCGGTGACCTCATCGCGCGTGATGACCCGGGGCGAATAGCACGTGCGCGCCGCCGCGATGGCTCCGTCGTAGGGAGCCACCGGCGCACTCAGCAGGGTGACGCGGGGTGGCGCGGTCGTGAACGCAGACATCGGGCAGCAGTATAGGCGAGGGGGCAGATCGGGGGGGCGTCGCGGGCCGTTACTCGTCGTCTTCCTCGTCGGGCTGTGCCTTGTAGCGCGAGAACTCTTCCATGAAGGTGAGCGATTCGAACGTGCGCATGCGATCGAAGAACAGCACGCCGTCGAGGTGATCGGCCTCGTGCTGGACCACCCGGGCCGGAAAGTCGCGCAGCTCGAGTTCGAAGCGCTTGCCCTCGCGGTTGAGCGCGCTGATCTTCACGTGGGGTGCCCGGGGTACGCGACCCCGGATGTCGGGGATGCTGAGGCAGCCTTCCCATCCGTCGACCCTGGCGTCAGACAGCGGCGTGATTTCCGGATTGACGAACACCATCGGCTCGCCCTCGCCGCGGCCGGACGGGTCGAGCAGGGCCACAAAGAGGCGCTTGCCTTCGTGCACCTGTGGTGCGGCCAGGCCGACGCCCGAGTACTCCTCCATGGTCTCGATCATGTCGTCAACGAGCTTCTGGAAGACCTCGGTGCGGATTTCGTGCTTGTCGATGACGCGGGTTCGCGCGCGGAGCACGGGGTGCCCCATGCGCGCCACTTTCAGGATGGACATGGCCCTGAAATCTTATACTGACGGGCATGGTCGAGACTTACCGGTTCTGCCCCGTCTGCGGCGCCCCGCTCGACTCGCGCGTGCTGCGCCTGGGCGAACCGGCGCGACTGGTCTGCACCGCAGCCGCCTGCGGCTTTGTCTTCTACCTCGACCCCAAGCTCGCCGTCGGCACCATCATTGCCGGCCCGGACGGACGCATCGTGCTGATTCGTCGGGCCATCGAACCCGGCTACGGCCTGTGGGTGTTCCCCGGCGGCTATGTCGATCGCGGCGAGGAGGTGACGCTCGCCGCCGTGCGCGAGGCCCGCGAAGAGTCGGGCCTCGACGTCGAGCTGGGCGAGCTGCTCGGGGTCTATTCCTACGCCGGTCGCGTGCCCGTCATCATCGTCTATCGGGCAACGCCCGTCGGCGGCACGCTCGAGGTGGACGAAGAGGGCCTCGAGGCTCGATGGTTCGCACCCGACGAGATTCCGTGGGACGCGCTGGCGTTCCACAGCACCCGCGACGCCCTGCGCGCACACTTGGGGTAGCCGCCCGGGCCCCAGCCGCTACTGGGTGGCAGGCAAGATGGCGTCGGTGATGGCGCTGTGGAGCTGCCCAGCAGTGAAAGGCTTTTCCAGCAGCCTGCAGTGGCTGTCGACGAGGCCAATACCCCGCACGACGTGCTCAGGGTGACCGCTGATCAGCACCGTCCGCAGGGCGGGAAACCGTGTTCTCAGGCGTGCGTTTAGAGCGGTGCCCGTCAGGTGGGGCAACACCACGTCGGTCACCAGCGCGTCGAGGGCGTCCAGCTCGCTGGCCAGCGTCAGCGCCGCCAGGCTGGTTTCGGCTTCCAGGACCTGATAGCCCAGCGACACCAGGGCCTCACGGATGAAGTGCCGAACGCCGGCGTCGTCTTCGACGACGAGCACCATCGGATGTCCAGCCAGCGGCGGATGTGAGGCGCCGACAGTGGCTGACAGGGATTCGCCCTTGGCCGTGGTGGCACCGGAGACCGCAGGAAACGACAAACGGAACACCGAGCCCGCGCCGGGGGTGCTCTCGACGGATACGTGCCCGTCGTATCGTGATACCAGCTCGACCACAGTCGGCAGGCCGAGACCAGTGCCGCTGTCACCCTTTGTCGTGAAATAGGGGTCGAACAGCCGGGCCCGTACTTCATCGGCGATCCCGGTACCCGTGTCGTGCACCGCGAGGACGTTCAGCGATTCCCCACCTTCCCCCGTACGCCTGCAGGTTTCGACGGTCAGGCGTCCACCATGGGGCATCGCGTCGCGAGCATTGATGACCAGGTTCATGAGGGCCTGCTGCACGTGCCCGACATCGGCATGGATGCGTGACACCTCGGGATCGAGTTGCAGGTGGCACTCGATGGACTCACCAACGCAGGTTCGCAGCGTGGGCTCCATGTCGGCCACCGCGGCATTGAGATGCACCGGTTGCGGCGAGATGTCCCTGCGCCGTCCGTAGGACAGCACCTGATGCGTCAGCAGTGCCGCCCGACGGCCATTCGCCACAATTTCATGCGCGTGCGCTTTCAACCCGTCACTCAGCCCGGGCGCCGTCGCCAGCATTTCGCCGTAGCCCAGGATCGGCGTCAAAAAATTATTAAAATCGTGCGCGAGTCCGGCAGCGAGGCGACCCAGGGTTTCGGACTTCTGCAGATGCAGCCGCTGCTCGTCGAGCTCGTCCGCGTCGGGGTGTGCTGGTCCGCGCGACGACTGCCGGGACAGCATCCGCACCGTCGCACACACGGTGCCATCCGGTCCGTTGAGTGGCACCGCCTTCAGGCAGATAGGCACCGCAGCGCCGCTCTTGGAGATGCGGATGGTGTTGAGGGGACCGACCCGCTCGCCGAGACGCAACCGCTTCAGGCAGTCAGCTGTCGGGGCGATCAGGTCGTCGGGAACAATAGTCGTGACAGGTTTCCCGACGATCTCACCGGCCGAATAGCCCAGCAGGCGTTCGGCTTCCGCATTCCACGCCAGCACATACCCGTCACTATCGGTCGCAACGAGAGCGTCCGGGAAGACGGTGCCTATGACCGACAGAAGTTCGTTGATCCAGTGCGTCATATCGCACCGAGCCTGCGCTCGGATGGCGCCGAACGGTCAGATGACGTTGGCCCTCGGCTGTGGACAGGCCCATCAAAGCCCGACTCGCGGGGGCTTCTTTCAATTCTGCCCCCGTGCTATCGGGCTACCTTACCTTTCGATGAGTATAGAGAACTTTCTGTATGGCTGTATGGTGTTGAAATCTCGCTCCTGATAGATGCCAGGGTCGTTCGCACGTGGTCAAGGCGCTCTCGCGTCTCGTCAGCCTGAGGTGGTGCTGATGCCACGAACATGGTCTGCAAGGGAGAGCTGAAGACGGCACTGGCACGTCCATCGATTGGCCGGCGCCCGAGTTCGGGAGGCACACGTCTCAATCGGCGACCGCCTGCCGCCTAGTCGGCCAGCCCCTCGGCTTTCCGCTCGGCGGACGTGATGCGGCCGGCGGCTGCGGCCACCGTCTCGGCCTTCGTCGCCATGCCCATGTAGGGGGTGACGTACTTCGCCACCACCCCGGCCGTGTGGCCGATGCACAGCTTCTGCATCAGGAACACGAATTGATCTTCGAGGCTCTGGCCAATCGCCGCGCGAACATCCTCTGGCAACGTCCACAGCTGGCGCTTGAACGGCCCTATCGCCTTCTTCCGCGTCTTGTAGATAAACTGCTCTTCGGTGTCTTTCGCCTTGCGCTCTTCCTGCGCATGCTCGCGCAGCCAGGCATACATCTCGTCCTTCAGGGCCACCGGGAACGCCGGGTGGTCGTAGACCATGTTCTGGAAGTTCGTGGCGAGGTGAATCTCGCACGCACCCACGCGCGGGAACGCGTCGAAGGCCTCGGCCGGCAGCGTCGAGGCGCCGTGCTGCACGGCCCCCCCCAGGCCATAGGCCGTGCGCGCCACCAACGACAGCTCTTCGAGCGCGACGAGGTCGATCTTCACGTCCATGCGCACCTTGCCGTCCGGTCCCACAAAACCGCCGTGGGCCGTGCCCGTCTGCACGCTGATCTTGCTGATGCCCACCGCCCCGGATGCACGACGTGCCAGCGCGGCATTGAAACCCGTCATGAAGGCATGCAGTTCGTGCGTGTCGGAATTCTTTCCGCCCACTTCACCGATCTCGCCGCCAACCGACACGGTCACGCCCTGGGGCTCGTGCGCGCGGATGAATGCCGTGAAATCGGACGCCAGGTCGCAGTTGACGGCCTGCTGCGCCTCGAGAGTGGGCTGGTCGAGATCCACCAGCGTTGAGGTGTCGATGTCGATATTGAAGAAACCTGCCGCCATCTCTTCGCGGATGAGTGCGCGCAGCGTGTCGAGTTCCTTGTCGCGGTCGGGGCTGTGATATTTCTTCGCGTTGGTCTGCACGTGGTCGCCCTGCAGGAAGAGCGGCCCTCGGAAGCCCTCGCGCAGTGCCGCCGCCACCATGACCACCGCATACTCGTGCGGACGCTGTTCGGTGTAGCCGATTTCCGACCGCGCAATTTCCAGAATGAACGCCCCGGCCTCGAGGCGACGCGCCGCCCGCATCACGGCACGGCCTGTATCGTAGGCCATCGCCCGCACGTTGATCGCAGGCACCGTGAACCCACCCACCTCGCCCCGGCCCATCGCCATGTAGAGGCCGTGAATCGACGCGAAGCGGATGCCCGCAGCAGCGCCCGCCTCGAGAATCGCCTGGCGCGCCTCGCCCTTCTCTTCGGGCGTGGCGGCAAAGACCGCCATGTGAATGAGCGCATCAATCTGGGCAGGTGTCATGGTTGCGTTCCTCTCACACAGGTATCGGGACGCCCGTCGGCATCCTCACGGAGACAGCCGGGCTACCACTCGGTCTCGGTCACACCCCGACGATGATTGGCCGCGCGGGCCATGGTGAAGAGCAGGTCGGACACACGGTTGAGGTAGACCTGAATGACCGGGTCGACCGCATCGGGCCCCAGCAGCAGCACCGCACGCTCGGCGCGACGGCAAATGGCACGCGCCAGGTGCAGCGCCGCGCCGGCCGGGCCGCCACCAGACAGAATGAAGCGCCGCAGCGGCGGCAGCTCGGTATCGAGCACATCGATCCACCGCTCGAGCTGCGCGATGTGCGCCTCGTGTACATGCGCCTTCTCGACGCGGTCAGCGATGCGGTGCCTGGGGTCGGCCAGCTGTGCGCCCACCGCGAACAGGTCGCGCTGCATCGTCACGCACATGGTGTCGAGGTCGTCCGGAAGACCGGCGGCCCGGGCCATGCCGATCGAGGCCTGCAGCTCGTCGACTTCGCCGTAGGCGGCCACCCGGGGATGGGTCTTGCTGACCCTCGTGCCATCGAAGAGGCTCGTCTCGCCGGTGTCGCCGGTCTTTGTATAGATTTTCACGTGCGACAATTATAGGGCTTCGGCCTCATCCCCGGTTTGCCTCCTGTGCCCCGCCCTCGCCGTTCACGGCCGCATCCGCTGCCCCCACCCGCCGCCCGCCAGCGCTTCCGCCGGCAGCTGCTGGCCTGGTATCGCAGGCACGGGCGCGATTTACCCTGGCGCCGTACCGACGACCCGTACCACATTCTCGTGTCGGAAGTGATGCTGCAGCAGACGCAGGTGGACCGCGTGCTGCCCAAGTATCACGAGTGGCTCGATCGGTACCCGACCTTCGAGGCCCTGTCCGACGCCCCCCCCGACGACCTGGTCCGCACGTGGTATCCGCTGGGCTACAACATCCGGCCGCACCGACTGCAGTCGATTGCACGGCAGGCCGTCGACGAACACGGGGGCCAGTTGCCGTCCGACCCCGACACGCTGCTGTCGTTCAAGGGCATTGGGGCCTACACCGCCGGGGCCATCCGCAGTTTTGCGTTCCGGCAGCGTGCCGCTATTCTCGACACCAACGTGGCCCGCGTGCTGTTCCGCGTGTTCATCGGCAAGGGCGAACTCAAGAGCCACGCGATGACCCAGCGCCTGTGGGCGCTGTCCGAAACACTGGTGCCCCGACAGAAGGACGCGTTCGACTTCAATCAGGCGCTGATGGATTTCGGTGCGATGCAGTGTCCCGCGCGCAAGCCGCGATGCCTCGTGTGCCCCATGCGGAAGCACTGCCGGTCGTATCCGCTGGACTGCTAGCGCCCTTCCGACACCAGCTGCGCAATCAGCGCGCGGTCCGCGTCAGGAAACATCAGCTGCGCGAGACCCGCCCGCGGCACCCACTGCATCTGCTGGCCCAGCATGGGCTGCGGAGTGCCCTCGATGCGGCACCGGTAGAAGTGCAGGTGCACCACCTTCTCCGGGTAGGCATGGGAGACCGCCTGCACCAGGGCACCGACGTCGCACGGCACACCCAGCTCTTCGCGCACTTCGCGACGCAGCGCCGCGTCGTGCGACTCCCCGGGGTCAACTTTCCCCCCGGGAAACTCCCAGAGTCCTTCGAGGTGGGTGCCCTGCAACCGCCGCGTCAGCAGAAAGGCATCGTCCGACTCGATCACGGCCGCCACGACGGTCACCTCGCGCAGTAGCGCGGTCACGAGTGCCCCGTCATCGGCAGCGTCACGACACGCGCCGTGATCGGGCCTGCCGTGTCGGCGACCTCGACCTGATGCCCGGGCGTCAGATGGTCGCGGTGCAGTGTCGCCAGCGCCACGGCGCACCCGAGGCGCGACGAGACAGCCGTGCTGGTGAGCCGACCCACACTGCGGCCCGCCACCTGCACATCACGAGGCAGCGGCAGATCGGGGCTCAGGGGCCGATCGGATTGCAGCCCGACGAGGTGGCGCACGACGCGGCCGCCGCCACGCTGAGTGACGCGCACAATCAGCTCCTGCCCAACATAGCAGCCCTTGGTAAAGGAGATCGCTCGCGACTCGAGGCCGGCTTCGAGCGGAATGGTGTCGGTGTCCATGTCACGGCCGAAGGCGGGCACTCCGGATTCGATACGCAGCACGTCGAGGGCCTCGAGCCCGGATGGCTCTGCCTCGCGCAACTGGGGCAGCTGCTGTTCGTCGGCCACCGGTCGCCACGGTCCGTATACCACCACCGAGGGGCGACCGTACACGTCGCTCCTGACAGCGACGCCGGATACCGACACGCCATGCGCGTCCGTGGCCCCGATGAATTCAGATACCGGCATGGTGGCCGACACATCGGTCACCTGCACATTTTCCGAGAAGACGAGACCGTCGAGACGCGCGGCCAGCGACGACGCCAGCGGCGCAGGCACATCGAGGAGCAGGGCCGCGTCTGTGCCCACCAGCCACAGGTCGGTGATCATGCGGCCCTGCGGGGTCAGCCAGGCGGCATACACGCGGTGGCCCGGCGTCACGAGGCGCACATCGTTGGTCACCAGCCCCTGCAGCCAGTCGACGCGGTCGGTCCCGGTCACCTGCAGCACACCGCGATCCCGTCGGTCGAACCGATTGAGGCCCGTTACACGCCCGTCGTAGGCATCCTGAGACCACATGCACTAGGATTCTACCGGCCCCGATGAGGAACCCCTGCATGCTGATGCGTCTTATGGCCGCGGCCTCGGTGGCCTGTGTCTGTGTCTTCGTCTCCACGCCCGCCGAGGCCCGGCAGGACACCGCCAGCTATCTGGTCTTCCTGCAGCAGCGGCCGATTGGCCGCGAAGAAGTGCGCATCACGACGACGGCCGATGGCACGAGCGTGTCGGGCACCAGCCGTCTGGCGGCGCCGATCGACATCACCACCGACATGGTCGACATCCGGTATGACGCGCAGTGGCGTCCCGTCTCGGCGCAGGTCACCAGCGTCGCCCGCGGCACCCCCATCGAGCTCAGCACCCGCTTTGCCGAGGGTCAGGCCGTCAGCACGGTGATTGCCGGCGGCCAGAGTTCGCAGAAGACCGATGCCGTCGCCGAAACCACCATCGTGCTACCCAACACGTTTCTCGGGTCGTATGCCGTGCTGGTCCAGCGCCTGCGCGGACGCAGCGTGGGCGACACGCTGCAGGGCTATGTGGTGCCGCAGATCGAGGTACCGATTCGCGTGCGCAACATCACCACTGAGCGCATCGACACGCCACGCGAGTCGATTCCCGCAACCCGCTATACGCTGTCGGTCGAGAATCCCCCGCCCGCCGGGGCCATCGAGGTCACGCTGTGGGCGTCAGTCAGCCGCGGTGAACTGCTGCGCATGACCATTCCGGGGCAGAGCCTCGAGCTCAGCCGCGAAGACATCGCCTCGGCCGCCACGCGCACGGCGCAGTTCTCGCTGCCCACCGACGAACGCGTCACCATTCCCGCCGCAGGCTTCAACATCGCCGGAACCCTCACCCGACCTCCGGGCGTCATGGGCCTGCGACCCGCGGTCGTGCTGATTGCCGGGTCAGGACTCGTCGACCGCGATGAAACCGTCGCGGGCATTCCCATCTTCGGCCACCTCGCACGCGGCCTGGTCGATGCCGGCTTCATCGTAGTGCGCTACGACAAGCGCGGAGTGGGGCAGACCGGTGGCCGTGCCGAGTCGGCCTCGCTGGCCGACTACGCCGAAGATGCACGCACCATCGTCCGGTGGCTCGAGCGACGCCCTGAGGTCGACCGCACACGCCTCGCTCTGGTGGGCCATAGCGAGGGTGCGGCGGTCGCCATGCTGCTGGCCGCGAGCGAGAAGCGCGTGAGGGCTGCCGTGCTGGTGGCTGGGCCCGGCACCACGGGCGCCGAGCTGATTCTCGAACAACAGCGCCACGCTCTCGATCTGATGAAGGCCTCTGACGCTGATCGTGCCGAGAAGATCGATCTGCAGCAGCGCATCCACGCTGCCGTGCTGAAAGGCACTGGCTGGGAAGGCATTCCCGATGAGATGCGCCGCGTAGCCGACTCGCAGTGGTTCCAGAGCCTGCTCAGCTTCGATCCGGCAAAAGCCATGACCCGGGTCGATCAGCCCCTGCTGGTGGTGCAGGGTGAGCTCGACACGCAGGTGCCACCCCACCACGGTGACACACTGCTGGCGCTGGCGCTCAAGCGGAAGAAGAAGGCCGACGCGCAGCTGCTCCGGCTGCCGGGCATCAATCACCTGCTCGTGCCGGCCACCACCGGCGAGGTCAGCGAATATTCGTCGCTCAGCGGACGCGAGGTCGCTCCGGCCGTGACCTCGGGGATCAGCACCTGGCTCTCAAAGACGATGGCCGTGGCCCCCGCCCGGCCATAGCGGTCAGGTGGCGGTCAGATCGCCTGCCACATCGCCTCGACCACCGCGCGCAGCCGGGCAGCGGCCTCGGCGTCGGTCTCGTCGGGCCTCACCCTGAACGGCGGACCGAAGGCCAGGCGCACGCGGTGCCGCTGGCCGGGCAGGGCACCGCGCCACTGATACGACTCGTTCCTCGGCCACACCTCGTACGCGCCGCGCAGGGCCACGGGAATGATGGGCACGTCGAGATGACGCGACAGAATCGGGGCGCCCTTCTTGAAGCGCTTGACGGTGCCGTCGATCGACCGCTCGCCCTCGGGAAACAGGACGAGGATGCGACCGTGCCTGAGACCAAATGCCCCGGCCTTCATCGCCGGCACCAGGTTGGCATCGGGGTCGACCGGCACGAGGTTGATGGCGCGCGCCATCGCCGCCGTTACGGGCGACGAGAAGTATTCGGCCGCACCCACAAAGAAGAGCCGCGCCTGCACCCAGAATGGCAGCACGCTGTGCAGCACGAACGCATCGACATAGCTCTGATGGTTGGGACAGATGAGAAATGCGCCGGTGCGCGGCAGGTGCTCGAGCCCGGTGACCTCGACATGCCCGAACGCGGGTCGCAGCAGCCGGCTGCCGGCGAACAGCAGCGGCCGCAGCAGCGGCCGACTGGCCAGCACGTTCTTCAGCACCGGATCGGTGTCGGGCGGCAGGTCGCGCAACAGCGTCGCCCACGATTCCGCGGGCGCAGCCGCGGCCGCCGCCGCGCCTTCACGCGGGCGTACGGCATCAACCAGTTGTCCCAGCGTGAAGATGTGGTGCGTCTCTTCCTCGGGCACCTTCACGCCAAAGCTCTGCTCAAATTCACTGAGCAGCTCGACACGCGACATCGAGTCGAGCCCGAGATCGAGTTCAAGGTTCGAGCCGGGCCGCATCACTGTGGCCTCGCCCACCCGCTGACGCGCCATCGCCAGCGCTCTCTGCGTATGGACATCCTCGGGCCAACCCGCGTCGCCCGCTGACTCGGGCGGTGCCGCTGCCTCGGCGCGGGCCTGCGACAGGCGCCTGACAATTTCGTGCCGCTTGAGCTTGCCGGTACTGGTGCGCGGCAGCGGGTCGAATGTGATCTCGTAGCCCAGCACGCGCTTGGTCGACGGCAGCTTCGCGCCGAGCCCTTCCATCTCGAAGCGCAGCATGTCGCCGACGTTGACGACCTTGCGCTCCTTGAGTACATCCATATCGGGCACGACGAGGGCATAGAGACGTTCGCCCGCGGGCTTGTCATCCTGGGCAATGGTCGTGACGCACAGTTCCTTGATGAACGGCGACTGCCGGTAGTGCGATTCGATCTCTTCGGGATAGATGTTCTTGCCGTTGGCCAGGATGATGACTTCCTTCTTGCGGCCCGTGATGGTCACACGACCCTGCGCATCCATGCGCCCGAGGTCGCCGCTGAGAAACCAGCCGTCCTGCATCACGGCGGCGGTCGCATCAGGCCGATTGAAGTAGCCCTTCATCACGAGCGGCCCGCGAATCGCCACTTCGCCGTCGGCATGCTCTTCGTCGCCCGACTGCCGCGGGACGATGCGGATGTCGGTGCCGGGAAGCGGGCGGCCAACCGTGTCGACATGGGCCTCGTCGGGCGTATTGATGGTGCACGCTCCGCTGGTTTCGGTGAGGCCGTACGCCTGCAGGATCGTGAAGCCGAGGGCGTAGAGGTCGCGGCCGATGGCCGGGTCAAACTTTGACCCGCCGGTCACAAACAGCCGCATCTGCCGGCCCATGATGTCGTGCACCTTGCCGAAGAGGGACGGCCCGGCGTTGATGCCGAGTCGGCGCAGGCGGAAGCTGGTGTTGATGAGCGTGCGGAACACGCGCGTGGCCACGGGGCCCTTGCGCTGCACCTCACGGATGATACGTTCGTGAATCAGGTAGAAGAACTGCGGTACGCACGCGAAGATCGTGATGCGCCGCTCTGAGAGCGCGCGCACCAGTTCCTGCGAGTTGAGGGTCTCGAGATAGACCACGCGCGCACCCACCGCGAATGGCAGCAGCAGATTGGCCAGCTGTGCCAGCGAGTGGAACAGCGGCAGCACGCCGAGCACGCTGTCGTCGGACGACACATTCACCACGGCAAACGCCGAATCGCGCTCGGCGATCAGGTTGGCGTGGGTCAGCATCACGCCTTTCGGGTCGGAGGTCGTACCCGAGGTGTAGAGAATGACCGCCGTCTCGTCTGGCGTCACCTCGCGCCCGGGCACAGGCAGGTCGGATGCCGCTGACGGCCCTAGGGGCGCATGCACATCGAGGCGCAGCACGGCTGGTAGACTGGATAGGGCGTCGGTCGCCACCTGAGCGAGCCGCTCGCTGGCAAACAGCACGCGCGCGCCAGAGTCGCACAGAATTGTGGCCACCTGGGTGGCCGAGTAGTTGGTATCAAACGGCACGACCGACGCCCCGGCCGACAGCACGGCCAGGTAGGCCGCGCACCAGTGCGCGTCGTTGTGCGCCAGAATCGCGCACCGGTCACCTGGCTGCACCCCGCACTCCCGCAGCTGCCGCAGCCGGTCGAGCCGAAGGGCATCGAGGTCGCGATAGGTGAAACGGTCGAGGGCCTGGGCGCGCTGCACCTCGACGGCCACCCGGGCCCCGTCGCGCCGCACCGTCTCTTCGAAGATCGTGATCAGGTTGGCCATGGGGCTCCCCGGTCAGAAACGTTTCGTATAAACCACTTTGGCAGCGGCCCGCCGATCGAGCGTGCTGAAGCGGGTCGCATGCGGATCGAGGGGGTCGTGCGTGTCGAGCCAGTTGTGGGTGTAGACGAAAAACACGTCATTCCCCGGCATCACAATCCACCGCATCCGTGACTGCCACCCCAGGATGCCGCTGACCGAATCGTACTGCACATTGTTCACGAGAAACAGGAATGGGCTGACCTGCGTGTCGGCGACGACCCGCCAGAGCCTGGTATCGAAGGTGCCTTCTGCCAGGCTGACCCGGTTGTATTCGTAGGTCGTGTTGACGCGCACGCCTGACATCGGCCGCACGTCGACGCCCAGCTCGAGTTCGGTGCGCCGGCCCGAGAAGAACGTGCCCCACTCGAACCGCGGTCGCAGCGCCACGACGCGCCGATTGGCCGTGTTGGCCTGGATCTGGTAGCGCACAAACTCGTATTCGGCCCCGCGGGGCAGCACGACACCCGGGGCAATCGTGAAGTTGTCCTTCAACCGTTCATAGGTGGGCGTGACGCTCACATCCCAGTTGTCACCCGAATGCAGTTCCATCCGGAACAGCTGGATATCGCCGTAGATCGACTCTTTGCGTCCCTCGAGATCCGTGAAGAACGAGGGCCGCACGCCCATGCCCATGCGGCGGATATAGCGGTGCCCCTTCGGTCGCGGGTTCCAGCGGAAATCGGGCGCATACCTCCGGAAATCCCTGCGGGGCACAAACCCCACGGCCGGGTCGTACCCGGGCTGCACCTCCTGGAAATCGGCCCCGAGTTCCCAGATGTCATTCGGATAGTCGAACGACACGCCGTAGGCGGCGCTGCCCCGATCATCCGTCGACGAGTTCTGCACGTAGTAGCCCGTCACGTTCAGGTTTTTCGTGCCGCGGAACCGCCGTGTCGCCAGACGGAAATCGATGCCCGCCGTGTGCTTCATGCCTTGTGACGTGGCCCCCCCGTCATCGCGACCGGTGTAGATGACCCCGACATACGACTGCTCGAAGAGGCGACGCCGAAAGCGGCCGACGAGGAAGTGCTCCCCGATAGTGGCGTCCTGCTCGGCCGTGCGCACATAGAGGGCCCCGATGTCGCTGCGCCCCGCCTGTCCGGTGAGCTTGCCGCCGCCGACAATGGGCTGCGGCTCGCCGTTCACCAACCCGACGCGCCGCGAGAAGAACGCCGTCACCGGGAAATCAAAGAACGTCGCGCCGTCGAGAAAGAACGTGCGCCGCTCGGGAAAGAAGATGGGAAACCGCGTGAGGTTCACTCGCCGCAAGTCCACTTCCGTCTCGGCGAAATCCGTGTTCACGGTGGCCACGCCGCGCAGTGACGGCGTGATGTTGTAGGCCACGTCGACACCCACATCACCCACAGATGTCCGCTGAAGCGGTGGCGTGCGCCCCTGCCCGTCGGTCAGGTAGCCTGACGTGTACGGCCGCACTTCGAAGCCACGCCCCTCGCTCACCTGCTGCTGCAGTCCCACCAGCAGGCCGGCATTGGCCATGCGACGCAGTCCCTGATTGCGCTGAATACCGGTCCACAGCAGTTCTTCCTGCTTGCGTCGCACCGTGCGCTGGAAGTTGATGCCCCACGCCGGCGCATTCGGGTCAAAGGCCAGCGACCGGAAGGGAATATCGACCTCGATGACCCAGCCGATCTCGCTCTGCCGCACACGCGCGTTCCAGATGCCGTCCCACTCGCGGTTGTTCGATCCGCCCGGGCCCATCAGCGCGTCGGCCATCAGGCCCGCCGGGTTCATCTCGAAGAAATAGCCCGTCTGCTGATTCAGGAACGTATCCATCGTCCACATGAATCGGTCGTCGGCGCTGAGGAATTCGTCGCGCTTCTTCGTGTTGCCCTGCAGCTTGTCAGGTTCCGAGTCAAAGTTGATCACGCCCATGTAGAGGTGATCGCGGTTGAAGGCAAAGCGCACCTCGGTGCGTTCGGTCGGCGCATTTCCGAGGATGGGATCCTGCATCACGAACTCGCCGGCGTGCACGGCGCGCTGCCAGACGGCTTCGTCGAGAACGCCATCGAGCACGATGCGCTCATCGTCTCGTAACCGTTCGGCGGTGACCGCGCGCCGATCAGATTTCATGACCTCGAGTTGCGCCGGCGTCTGCGCCGCAGCGGCCGACACCAGCAGGCCGACCAGCCCGCCTGCCACGAAAAGTACCCGGAACATGCCGGGCTAGCATACGACAGGCCCGCGCTCTGGCCGCCGCTCAACGCAGATGATCGGGCCAGGCCTCGGGGTGTTCGGCGGGATAGATACGCAGCGACTGCCCCGTCGCGGTGAGCAGCTCGTCTGGCTCGCAGCCAAGCGCGGCGGCGGCCGTGCGGAGGCCCGAGTGCGTCACGCCGTTGATACCCGGCGCAATGATGCTGGCCCCGCACTGATACAGCCCTCGGATGTGTGTCTCGGTCGGGAAGCTGAACGGCCCGAGATTGCCCACGGTCTTCTCGGTGCCATAGATGCCGCCATCAGTGGCGTGCAGGTAGTGCACGTTGCTGAGCGGTGTGCCCAGCGTGTGCATCACGACCCGATCGCGCAGGCCCGGAAGGAAGCACTCGACCGCGTCGAGGATGCGCTCGGTGAGGTCGGCTTTCAGCTGGTAATACTCGGCAGGCCGCTGCCCGCGGGGCGTGTCGAGCCACGGCTCGAAGGGCGCCACAGACGCTACGGTCATGGCTTCCACCGTGTGCAGGCCGTCGCGGCGCATGGTGGGGTCCTTGAGCGTGGTGGCGTTGAAGAAGAGGCCCGGCACCACTTCCTGGCCGGTGAGATGGTGAAGGTCTGCCAGGCCATAGACCGCGTCGATGTCCGGCGTCCGGCTGAACCAGATGTTGCCGCTGTCGATGCCGGCCGCGCGTAAATCCATGTCGACCGCCATGAACAGGCTGAGCGTCGAGATTGAAAAGCGCAGGTGCCTGACGCGGCGACGCAGACGATGCCCCTGATGCTCGGGCGCCACGAGCCGCCCCCACGTGACGCCGGGATCGGCATTCGAGATGACCAGCGGTGCCCGCACCTCGCGCCCGTCAGCCAGCCGCACCCCCAGCACTTCGCCCTGCTCGACAAGAATCGCGGCCACGTCGGTGCGCAGATGCACCTCGCCGCGATGCGCCCTGATGTGTGCCACGAGCGTGTCGGCAATGTGGTGACCGCCCGCGCGCGGGTAGCAACCGCCGTCGAAGTAGTAGCCCTGCAGGCCGGCATGCAGCGCCGTCGGTGCACGCCCCGGTGCCATGCCATGATCGCCAGCCTGAATTGACAGGATGGCACGCACCATCGGGTGATGCGTGCAGTCGTCCAGAAAATCGCTCAGGGGCCGCGTGCCGTGGCGCAGCAGCGTGCGGGCATGCCTCAGCACCGACACGGCCTCGCGCACACTGTGAATGGGCGTGGCGTAGCCCATCTCGTCGATCATCCGCGTGACCAGATCGAAGTAACGGGTGATGCCGTCGGCTTCCGAGGGAAACCGCTCGATCAGTCGATCGCGGAAATGCTCCTTGCCCTTGGGAATGTCGAAGCGGTCGTCGCCCACGAACACGCGGTCGTCACCGTCGGGGTCGAGCTCGAAAAACTCGAGGTCGTTGGCCACCCCGAGTCCTTCATAGATGCGCCGAAGGCTGCCGCCCGGATCGAGAGCCCCGACATAGTGAATGCCTGGACTGAAGTGAAAGCCCTTGACCGAGAAGGTCTGGCTGTAGCCCCTGGGCAGGTAATGCTGCTCGAAGACCATGACCCGGCGACCGGCGCGTGCCAGCGCCAGCGCGGCCGTCAGTCCCCCGGAACCCGACCCGACGATGATGGCGTCGACATCGCGTATGGAGGCAGTCTATTCGTATCGCAGGGCCTCGATGGGGTCGAGTCGTGCCGCCCGCACGGCCGGCACCACCGCGCTGACGAGGCCCACCACCATGAGGATGCCCGTCGACACGACCAGCAGGTCTGGTGACAGCGCGAGATAAATGTCTGATCCGCGCGAGGGGTCGTCGAGAATCTCTGACAGGAAGGGCTGCGGGCTGAACTGCCACACCAGCACATACGACAGCGCAATCCCCACCACACCGCCGAACGAGACGGTGACGAGTCCCTCGAGCAGGAACTGACCGAGAATGGCGCCGCGCCGCGCCCCCAGGGCCTTCCGGATCCCGATCTCGCGTGTGCGCTCGTTGACCGACACGAACATGATGTTCATGACGCCCACACCACCGATGGCCAGCGTCAGCACACCGATGAGCCCCAGCACGAGCTTGAGGCCAATCACGATGCCCGAGGTGATTTCCGAGGCCTTGGTCGACCCGAACTCGTCCAGGGCCCTCGTGTCCCCGGGCACAAACCCGAGGCGATCACCCAGCACCTGCCGTACGCCTCGGGTCGCTTCAGCCTCGAGCGCCGGCGTGACCGCCTGGTACACCATCACGTCCATGTACGTCGTGTTCCAGAGCTGACCCGCCGTGCTGTAGGGGATGTAGATGCATTCACCATCGGGAGTGCCGTAGTTGGACAGCTGCACCTTCTGCCGCTGCACCCCGATGACTTCAAACGACAGGCCGCCGATGCGGATGTGCTGACCGACCGGTGGTGTGCCACCAAACTCCTTGCGGGTCACCTCGCTGCCGATGAACGCGACACGCCGCTGCAGCCGCACATCCTCGTGCTCCAGAAAACGTCCGCTGTCAGGCCACTGGCTGCGCATCTCGGCATACGCGGGCTCGACCGCCCGCACGGTGTAGGTGGCCTGGCGCACGCCCCAGCGGAACGGCAGTGGCCGCCACGCCTCGGCGCTCACGTGGCGTACAAACGGCACAGCCGCCACGGCCTCGGCATCTGCCACCGTGAACCGGATGCGCTTGCCGGCACGCTCACCGCCGGCCTGCTGGCTGGTCTGCCCGGGCCAGAGCACCACGACCGCATCTCCGAAGGCTCCGCGAAATCCGCGGGCCAGCGCGTCCCGGAAGCCGTTGCCGTACGACAGCAGCATCACGACCGACACGATGCCCCAGGCTATGCCGACCGTGGACAGCACGGCCCGCATGCGATTCCTCGAGAGGCCGATGACGGCCTCGCTGACGATGTCACGGAAGGGCGGGGTCATGATGATTCGTAGCGCAGCGCCTCGACCGGCGGCAGGAGCGCCGCACGCCGCGCCGGATACGTGGCCGTAATCACGCCCACGCTGATGAGCGTACCGATGGCCAGCAGTGCCGATGGCCAGGTCAGCACCATTCCCGCAAAGCGCGCAGGCATGGGCAACTGATTGACGGCCAGCATGATGCCCGCCGCGAGCATGAACCCGAGGGCACCACTGAACAGCGTCAACAGCAGGCCTTCCAGGAAAAACTGCCGCTGAATCGCGCTCGTCGTGGCACCGAGCGCCTTGCGCACGCCGATTTCCCGCGTGCGCTCGCGCACCGCCACCAGCATGATGTTCATCACGCCGACCCCGCCCAGCAGCAGCGTGATCACGCCGACGATGCTGAAGAAACGCTTCATGGCGCTGATGATGCGTCCGAACATGAGGCTTTCGATGGACGTGTCCCACACCCGGATGGCATCGCGATCGCGCGGGTCAAAGCCCCTGTGTCTGGCCAGCACCTCGCGCACGTTGCGCTCGAGCGGCCAGTCGATGTCGCGAATGGCTCCGGTGCGTGCCGCGAGCACCCCGGGCAGCGCATCGACCACGGTCTGATGCGGGGCCACCAGAATCTGGGACAGCGTCCCCGGCGGGACGTCCGGCCTTGGAAAGTCGCGCGCCATGGCCGTGAACGGCACAAACAGCTTGCTGTTGTCCTGGCCGCTGTAGCTGCTGTCCTGATCTTTCCGCCGGATGCGGCCGACGATGGTGTAGGGCATGCCCCTGATGAGGAGACGTTCGCCAATGGACGGTCGGTTACCGAACAGCTGTTCCCAGGCTTCTGCACCGACGAGGGCCACGCGACGGCCTTCGCACTCATCGGCCTCGCTCAGCAATCGCCCCTCATCGACGTCGATGGTGCGGATGCCCTGATACGCCGGTTCGACTCCGTGCACCTGCAGCGAGGTATCGTTGAAGCGGCTCTTGATGCGAAGCGTGCGGTTGATTTCCGCACTGACGACCGCCACGAGCGCGGCTTCGCGCCTGACAGCCTCGACATCGCTGTAGGTGAGGCGCACCAGCGTGCCGGCACGCTCGCCCCCGGCCTGCATGGTGGTGCGGCCACCCCAGACAATCGCAACGTTCCTGCCCAACTGCTCGAGTACAGCCTGATTGCCCTGCTGGAATCCTTCGCCGGTCGCCGACAGGATGACGACCGACACCACTCCCCACAAAATGCCGAACATCGTCAGGATGCTGCGGAGCTTGTGGGCCCGCAGATTGTCGAAGACCTGGGTAATAGCGTCGCGCATGACGGGAAGCCCGGGAATGGTGCCGAGCGCGTGTCAGCCTGGCAGCACCACGCGGTCGCCGGCCTGCAGTCCGTCGAGCACTTCGGTGCGCGTGCCGTTGCTGATGCCGATGGTGACTGGCACCGTGCGGCGGCCACCGGAGGCCGTTGCGTCGTACACCTGAACGGTGGCGGCGCGCTGGGCATCGTAGGTGATGGCCGCTTCCGGAATGTGCAGTGTGTCGGCGTGTTCCTCGAGAACGATTTCGGCATTGGCCGTCATGTTGGCCTTGAGCGAGTGATCGCTGTTATCGATCGACACTTCGACTTCGAAGGTGATGACATTGTCCTTGTCGACGCCGATAGGGGAAATCTGGGTGACCCTGCCTGTGAAGGTCTTGCCCGGAAAGCTTTCCGTGGTGATGCGTGCCGGCTGCTGCAGCCGCACGACACCGATGTCGGCCTCGTCAACCTTTCCGCGGACAAACACCTGGCCGATGTCGCCGAGGGTCATGACGAGCGTGGCATTGGCCCCCAGATTGAGAATCGACGAGACGGCGCTGCCGACCTCGACATCGCGGGTGAGCACGGTACCGTGAATGGGAGCACGCAGCGTGGCATTGGCCAGTTCTTCTTCGGCACGCTCGACGGCGGCCTGTGACTGCGCCTGCTGGGCGCGGGCCTCGGCCACGCGGGCCCGGGCAATCAGCAGCTGCGACGCAGCGGCACGCTGGCGGTTGAGGGCCTGCTGATAGGCCGAGGCGGCCTGATCGAGTGACTCGCGAGAGACCAGCTGCTGGGCCTGCAGTGTGGTGGCACGGTCGACCGCGGCTTTGGCGAAGGCCACATCGGGCGCTTCGGCCTCGACGGTGCTCTTGGCTTCCTGGGCTTCGGCGGCCTGCAGCGAGGCGCTGGCCGCCTCGAGATTGGCCCGTGCCTCACGCAGGCGGGCGCGCAGCATTTCCTTGTCGAGCTCGGCGAGCACCTGACCGGCCTGCACCTGCTGATCGACATCGACGAGCAGCCGCTCGATGATGCCGTTGGCTTTCGACTTGAGCTCGACCTTGGTGATCGGCTCAATCTTTCCCGTGGCGACCACCGAGCGCACCATCGGTCCGCGCTCGACCGTGGCCAGTTTCGACGGATCAATCGGGGGCACGGCGTTCGCCCGCTGATAGAGCATCCAGGCTCCACCGACGGCGACGACCACGCCTGCCAGCACCAGCACACGACGCAACGACATGACATCCAGCATAGACGTGCGCCCGAGGGCGCAGGTTCCCGTGCGGGCCGATCATCGCGCCGCCGCTGATGCCATGCCGCACCGATGCGGTGCCTCCCTGCGCGGGACCACACCGCACCCACACATCCTGCGTGCGCACGGACCCCGGAGGTTGCATACACTGAGGGGCGTATGTGGCAGCTTCATGGGTCCGACCCTGAGGTGTCCTTCCGTCTGTCCGCCGGTGACATCCGCACCGTCGGTCGCGCAACCGGGGCACACTTCATCATCGACCATCCGCTCGTATCGCGCGTACATTGCCGGGTGACCGCCTCCGCGGCCGGCACGCTGTCGGTGGAAGACCTGGGCAGTACCAACGGCACCTATGTCAATGGCACGCGCATCGACCGACCCACACATTTGAGGCTCGGCGACACCCTCACGGTCGGCCGCGTCACGCTGACGGTGCAAGAGAGCTGAGCGATGCTGCTGTACACGGCTGCCGTGCCGCCCTTCATGAAGAACGGTTTGGTGATCGGCTGCGAACGCACACGACAGGTCGTGGTGATCGACCCCGGCGATGAGGTCGACGACCTGCTCGCGCACATCCGCGCTGAGCGGCTCGACACCGTGGCCATTCTGCTGACCCACGCCCACGTCGACCATGTGTCGGGCGTCGCACGTGCGCGCCGCGAGCTGCAGGTGCCCATCTGGATGCACCCCGATGACCGCCCGATCTATGCCGCGGCGGTCGATCAGGGCCGGCTGTTCGGCCTCGACATCGAGCCGCTGCCGCCGGTCGATCACTATTTCGCCGGCGACGGCATGTGGGGCACGGTCGGCGACTACGACGTCTCGCTGCGTCACACCCCGGGGCATTGCCCGGGCAACGTGTGCTTTGCCTTCAATCGCACCGGTGAGACCCCTGCGAGCGAGGGCCTCGTCGTGGGCGACACGCTCTTCGCCGGGTCAATCGGACGCACCGACCTGCCGGGCGGCGACTATCCCACGCTCATGCGCGCGATCACCGAGGTGCTGTTCTCGTATCCCGACGACACGGTGGTGTTTCCGGGGCACGGCCCCGACACCACGATCGGACGGGAACGCCGCAGCAATCCCTTCGTGCTCGACTGGATGCGGCAGACCGGGGCCCGCTGATCGACCTCCGGCGCATCTGCGCAGGGTATCGAGACGGCTTCCACCCGCGCGTGGCCTCGCGGAGCCGCATAACAGCAGACCAGACGGCGGCCAGACATATGGAAGGCCGGCGCCCGGTGGCGTGCGCGGTCGCAGACCCGCAGCCGTGACCCGGCTACAATTGCGCCTGCCTCTGGGAGGAGGCCGCCATGGTGTTTCCCCGTCTGATCTTCGCGGTGTCGCTGGTGGCGGCACTGATGTTTCCCCTTGTCGGCCTGCGCGCGCAGCAGGCCCAGACGCCTGCCCCGGCCTCTTCCGAGGACGCCCCCCGGCAGCAGGGGCTCGTGCTCAAGACGGCAGAGACGCTGCGCTTCACGACCGACGAGGTGACCTGGCCTTCGGTCGATGTCTCCCCCGACGGCCGCGCGCTCATTTTCGACGTGTTGGGCGATCTCTACACGCTGCCGGTCGACGGGGGCACGGCGACGCGCCTGATGGGTGGCCTGTCGTTCGAGAGCCAACCGCGCTATTCCCCTGATGGCAGGCACATCGCCTTTCTGAGCGATCGTACCGGCGTCGAGAATCTCTGGATCGCAGACGCCGACGGCCGGAACCCGCGCGCGGTGTCCAAAGACGGGCTCACACGCGACCGGCCGCAGATCATGACATCGCCCGCGTGGACACCCGATGGCCAGTATGTCGTCGTCTCGAAGTCGCGTCCGCCTGACCCGGGCACGTTCTGGCTCTTTCTCTATCACCGTGACGGCGGCAACGGTGTGCGCGTGGGCGCAGCCCCTCCCCCGCAGCCCGGTCCCGAGAGCACCGGGCCGCCTCCCGCGCCGCCCGCCAACCGCATGGGTGCGGTGGTCTCGCCAGACGGACGCTTCATCTACTACGCCCAGCGCACGGGCAGCTTCACCTATAACGCGCGGTTCCCGCTCTGGCAGATCTATCGCCACGACCGCGAGACTGGCGACGTCACGCAAATCACCAATGCCCAGGGCAGCGCCATGCGCCCAGTGCTGTCACCGGATGGCCGGCACCTGGTCTATGGCACGCGCTACAAGACCGACACGGGCCTGCGCGTCCGCAACCTCGACACGGGAGCCGAGCGCTGGCTGCTCTGGCCGATCACTCGTGACGATCAGGAGTCGCGTGCGTCGCGCGATACGCTGCCCTGCTATACGTTCATGCCTGACGGGCAGTCGCTCATCGTGCCCATCGGCGGCAAGCTGCACCGCGTCGACATGGCCACCGGCGCCGCTCGCGTCATTCCCATGACCGTGCCGATCGAAGCCGAGATCGCGCCCCGCGTCTACACGCCGGTCCGTATGGACGATGGCCCGAACGTGCGTGCGCGGCTGGTACGGTGGCCGACGGTATCTCCCGACGGCCGCCGCCTGGTGTTCAGTGCGATGAACCGGCTGTATGTGCTCGACCTGCCCTCGGGCACGCCCCGACTGCTGACGACGCTGCCGGTCACACCGTCGTCAGGCAGCATCACCGAGGGTGAGTTCATGCCGACATGGACGCCCGACAGCCGCGCCGTCGTCTACACCACCTGGACCACGCGAGGAGGCCACATCAAGCGGGTATCCGCCGAGGGTGGGGCGCCAGAGACGCTCACCCCGCATGAGGGCTACTACCTCGATCCCGCTGTCACGCCCGACGGCACCCGCATCGTGTACCTGTCCGGGGCGGTCAGCGATCAGCTGTATTCCATCCTGCGCGACACGCCGCCCGAGGAAGACCCGCACCATGACGGCGACGGCATCGGGGAAATCAGCGGCATCTCGCCCCCGAACACGCTCGAGATCCGGTGGATGCCTGCGGCCGGTGGTGCCTCGACGCTCGTGGCAGCCGCCCAGAATGGCCGCCGCCCGCACTTTGTGCAGGCGCAGCCGACCCGCATCTATCTGAGCAGCAGCCGCGGCCTGCAGTCGATTGACATCAGCGGCTACTACCGCCGCATCCTGCTGCGTGTGACCGGCAGCGGACCGGGCAGCACGCCGCCGCCTGCTGAGGAACTGCGCCTGTCACCTGATGGCACGCGGGTGGTGGCCTCGCTGCAGGGCCGTCATGTGGTGGTGCCGATGCCGCGTGCCGGTCGTGAAACGGTCGACGTGCGCATCCAGGGCCGCGCTGACACGACGGTGCCCGTGACGCGGCTCTCGCCCGAGGGCGGCGACTATGTGCAGTGGACCGCCGACAGTCGCGACGTGACGTGGGCCCTTGGTGCTGTGTTCTCGCGACAGGCGGCCACGGGTGAGGGCACCCCCTCGACGCTCGACGTGGTGGTCGAGCGGCCGCGCGCGCGGCCTTCCGGGTCGGTGCTGCTGACCGGCGCTCGCCTCATCACGATGAAGGGCGACGAAGTCATTACCCGCGGCGACATTCTCGTCACGGCCAACCGCATCGCGGCCATCGGTCCGCGGGGCACGCTGCGCGTGCCTGCCGATGCCCGACGCATCGATGTGTCGGGCAAGACCATCATGCCGGGCCTGGTCGACGCGCATGCGCACATGTGGACGCCACGCGGCCTGCACCAGACCGAGGTGTGGCAGTATCTCGCCAACCTGGCGTACGGCGTGACGACCACGCGCGATCCACAGACGTCGACACCCGATGTCTTTGCCTATGCCGACATGGTCGACGCCGGCATGATTCCCGGCCCGCGCGTCTACGCGACCGGCCCGGGCATCTTCGGCACGTCGGGCATCGACGATCGCGACAGCGCCTTCCGATTCATGAAGCGGTATCGTGATGCGTACCGCACCAACACCATCAAGCAGTACGTGGCCGGCGACCGGCTGGTGCGGCAGTGGCTGATTGAGGCCGCGAAGGAATACGGCATCACGGCCACCATCGAAGGCTCACTCGACCTGAAGCTCAACCTGACGCAGATGGCCGACGGCTACTCGGGCCAGGAACACTCGCTGCCGATCATGCCGATTTACCGCGATGTGGTCGACTTTGTCGCCCGCACGAAGACGTTCTACACGCCGACGATTCTCGTGGCCTACGGGGCGCCCTGGTCGGAGAATTTCTACTTCGAGACCGAGAATACCAACGGCGACACCAAGCTCAAGCGCTACATTCCCGAAGAGCTGCTCGACACGATGATCCGTCGGCGGCCGCAGTGGTTCCTTCCCGAAGAGTACGGCCACACGAAGATCGGCCGGCAGGTGGCCGACATCGTTCATGCGGGCGGCCGTGCCGCCCTCGGCAGTCACGGGCAGTTGCAGGGGCTCGGTGCGCACTGGGAAACATGGAACCTGGGCTCGAACGGCCTCACACCGCACGAAACGCTGCGCGTGGTCACGCTGTTCGGTGCCGAAGCCATCGGCATGCACGAGGATGTCGGTTCACTCGAGCCCGGCAAGATGGCCGACCTGCTGGTGCTCGACCGCAACCCGCTCGACAACATCAGGCACACCAACACCATCCGCCTGGTGATGAAGAACGGCGAGCTCTACGAAGGCGACACCCTGCGGATGGTGTGGCCCGACAACCGTCCGCTGCCGACTCCGTATTGGGAACAGTTCGGCCCGAGGACGGGCGGCGCTCAGGGCCCAGTGCCGCGCTGACGTGCCGGCCAGGCTCAGGGCGTCTGGCCGAGTACCTTCATCAGGTGTGCCCGGGCCAGGTTGAGGCCCAGGGCACTGGCAATCTGCTGATCGGTGGCCGTCGCTACGGCGACCTGCGCCTGAATGACTTCGAGGTTGCTGGTCACGCCCGCGGAAAACCGCGTGCGGGCCAGCGCCAGTTCCTGGTTGGCCAGAGCCACACGTTCACCGACGACGGTCACCTGCTGCTCGGCGGCCTGCAGATCGAGAAACGCCGTCTGCACATCGGCTTCGAGGCGCTGTACGAAATCGGCCGCCTCGGCCTGCCGCAGCTTGAGGGCCGCCATCGACTCGGCCACGCGCCCGCGGCGTCCCACATCGAAGATGGGCACGCGCACGGCTCCGGCCATGGCGTAGGTGCGCAGGGCGTTCGAGGCCGACGTCCCGATGGTGCCCACGTCGGCGGTCACCGCCAGCGACGGCAATGCCTCGCGCCGCGCCGTCGTCAGGGCCGCTTCGGCCGCGCGCAACCGCGTGGTGGCCGCGCGATAGTCGGCGCGCTGCTCGGCGGCCAGCGCTACCGCGGCAGCGATATCCATCGGAGGCGAGGACAAGACCAGTGACCGGTCGGTGAGGTTCACGGCCTGGGCCACCGGCACACCGATCGCCCGCTGCAGCTGCAGCAGCAGCCGCCGGTGCTCGGTCTCGGCGGAGATGAGCCGCTGCTTCTGCTCCTGTACCTGCACGCCGGCGCGCACCACATCGATGCCGGGCACCGTGCCTGCGGCCCGCATATCGGTCGCCATCTTCGATAGCGCCTCGGCCGTGGCCACCTGTGTGCGGGTCGTGGCCACGCGTTCGCCGCTCGCGGCCGCCTGCAAATAGAGCCGCGTCACGGTGAAGACGACCCACTCACGCGTGTCTTCCCGGTCGAACTCTGCCGCATCGACGACCAAGGCCGCGCGCTGCGCATCGCTGCGTGCGCTGAGGTTGACAACCTGCTGCGACGCATAGATGCGGGCATCAAAGATATTGAAAGGCCCGACGAGCGAACTCATGCTGGGGAACAGTGACATGTTGAACCCGAAGGCGGCGAGATTGTTCGTCTGCCGCGATTCGGCGATCCGTCCGTTCACCTGCGGCATCAGCTCGCGACGCGTGCGCTGTTCGGCCCCGCGTGCCAGTTCAACCTGCTGCGCACTGGCCAGGACGCCCAGGTTGGTGCGCAGTCCTCTCGCCACCGCATCAGACAGCGACAGCGGCAGCACCTCGGCCCGCACCTCTCCTTCCGTCACACTTCCGGCCAGCATGGCACCCGACTGGGCGGCTGCCGGGTCTGCCGCCAATCCGACCAGACTCAGTGCGATGACTACACGGCGCATCACGCCCTCACTTTCCACTGACAGACACCGTCACGGAGGCCGACAACCCGGCACGCAGTTCGACATCGGGTGGCGCCGTCCAGGTCAGACGCACCGGCACGCGCTGCACCACCTTGACGAAGTTGCCCGTGGCGTTATCGGGAGGAATCATCGAGAATCGCGCCCCGGTGCCACCCGACAGGCTCTCGACGCTGGCCTCGAAGCGGCGCCCCGGATACGCATCGAGATGCACCTCGGCGCGATCGCCGGTACGGATGCGATCGATCTGCGTTTCCTTGAAGTTGGCGACGAGATACGTGGCCGTCGGCACTACCTGCGCCAGCGGCTGCCCCATCTGAATCATGCCTCCGGGCCGCGCGCCGATCTGGGTCACCACGCCGTCGGCCGGAGCAACTACCTTCGTGTACGACAGCTGCAGCTCAGCCAGCCTGACTGCCGCCTCGGCGGCGGCCATCCGCGCCTCGGCCAGGGCCGTGGCCGCCTGCGCCGCCGCAATCTGCTGAGACACCGGGCGGGTCTGCGCCACGCGGGCCCGCGCTTCACCCACACGGCTCTGGGCCGTCTGCCTGGCCTCGGTGGCCGCGGTCAGGTTGGCGCGCGCTGCACGCACCGAGGCATCGGCTGCATCCCTGGCCAGCTGCGCCGCGTCGAGCTGCACCGTGGCAATGGCATCGACCGCCACCAGTTCCTTCGCCCGCGCCAGATCACGCGCCGCCTTGGCCAGCTCGGCCTCGGCGCGGCTGACCGCCGCCTGCGCCGCGCCGATCTGCGCCTCGGCTGACTGCACGGCCGCCGTGGAGGCCGCCACCTGTGCTTCGGCCCCCTGCAATCCTCCGCGCGCCGTGGCTTCCACCACCTGTGCCTGGGCCCGTGCTCCGGCTGCCTGCGCCATGGCCGTCTCACGTTCGGCCCTGGCCTGCGCGAGTCGTGCGCTGATGTCGGCATCATCCAGTGTCAGCAGCACCATGCCCCTGGTCACGGTCTGGTTGTCGTGCACATCCACTGTCGCAATGACCCCTGGAATGCGCGACGTGACGGCCACCACATCGGCCTCGATCTGCGCGTTGTCGGTCGTCTCCTGCCCGGCATGCAGCCAGGCGTAACCACCGAGGGCGGTGGCCACCATGAGGGTCAGCCCCCCCAGCACCAGAAAGGCCTTGCGGCTGTCGCCGCCTCCCGCGCCTGCCGGCCGCGTGCCTGACGTTGTCGGTTCACTCATCGGTCACATCTCCACATGCACATCAGGTTTCGGCCCCGCCGGCCGCGCCGGCGCCTTGAGGAAGATCAGCATCGGAATCACCAGCAGGAACAGCGCGCCGGCCACAATGAAGATGCGCTCGAAGCCCAGCACCACCGACTGCTGCATCACCGTGCCGGTCATGGCACGCATCGCCGCATCGTGGGCCGCGCCCGCATCGAGGCCCCGTGCGCGGAAAGCCCCCTCGAGCATCTGCATGCGCGACCACACCTCGGGGCGCGTCAGCGTCATCTGCGCATCGATGCCGCCGCGGGCCAGCTTGGCGTAGTTGTCGATGAAGCTGGCGAAGATGGCGATGCCGACGGCACCGCCCATCTGCCGGAACAGGGAATTGAGCCCTGTCGCGTCGGCGGCCTTGTGCTTCGGCACGTTCGACAGCGACACGGTCGTCAGCGGCACGAACAGACACGCAAACGCCACGCCCTGAATCAGCAGCGGCCCGACGATATCGGCGGTGCCTGAGTCGAGCGTCAGGTGGCTCAGCCGCCACGAACTGAACGAGAACATCAGCACGCCGACCGTCACGATGACGCGCGGGGACACCAGGTTATAGACGCGACCGACCATCGGCACGGCGGCCATCATGATGAGCGTGCGCGGCATGAGGGCCAGCCCCGATTGCACGGCGGTGAATCCCAGCAGCTCCTGCATGAAGACCGGCAGCAGGAACATGTTCGCCAGCAGCATGGCGAACATCAGTCCGCCGATGAGCGTGCCCGACATGAACACAGGGTCTCTGAAGAGCCTGAGGTCTACGGCGGGAAACGGCGTGGTGAATTCGCGCACGATGAACGCCGCCGTCGCAATCAGTCCCACCACAAACACGATGGTCAGTTCGCGGGAATCGAACCAGTCGTTGCGGTTGCCTTCCTCGAGGAAGTACTGCAGCATGCCGAGGGCCACCCACAGCAGTGCGATGCCTAGCCAGTCGACATTGCCCCGCTCGCGCGCGGCCTGCATGCGGTTGTGCTCGAGAATCTCGGGATCTTCGTGGACGAACGAGGCCACCATGAACAGGCCCAGCAGGCCCACCGGCAGGTTGATGAAGAAGATCCACGACCAGTGATAGTTGTCGACGATGTAGCCGCCGAGGGTCGGTCCCAGCGCCGGTCCGAGCATGACCGCCATGCCGAAGAGGGCCATGGCGGTCGCCTGTTCATGCGGGGCAAACGTCTGCCGGAGAATAGCCTGCTCGGTGGGTTGCAGCGCGCCGGCCCCGAAGCCCTGAATCACCCGGTAAATCACCAGCGCGGTCAGTGACTCGGCCAGGCCGCACAGCATCGACCCCACGATGAACATGACCAGACAGGCCATGTAGACACGCTTCTGTCCGAAGCGCCGTCCGAGAAACGCCGTCAGCGGCATCACCAGCACCAGGGCCACGGCATACCCGGTGCTGATCCACGTGATTTCCTGCAGGGTCGCGCCCACAGCCCCGCGAATCTGCGGCAGCGCGACGTTGACGATGGAGGCGTCGATGGCCCCCATGAGGGTGCCGAACGTAATCGACAGCGTCACCAGCCACTTGTTCGTCTTCGGCCGTGTGGCAGGCACGGCCGATACTGCGGCGTTCACTTCTTCCGGGGCGGGTGTGTCGGACGCAGTTCCACGTGACCAGGCAGGCTGCGAAGGGGATGGCGCAGCAGGTCTTCAATGGCCTGCGCCACATCATCAGGAGACAGTTTCCAGTCGGCATCGGACGGAGAGGCCGGCCCCATGAAATCGGTGGCGACCGACCCGGGCAGCACCGTGCTGACCCGGATGTTCTGGTGCCGCAGCTCGAACATCAGCGCATCGCTGAACGCGTTGAGCCCGGCCTTCGACGCACAATACGCGGCGCCCCCCACAAACGGGTTCTGGCTGGCGAGGCTGCTGACATTGATGATCCACCCGGCCCCGCGCGCCACCAGGTGCGGAATGGCCGCGCGACACACGTTGAACACACCCGTCAGATTGGTGTCGATGATGCGGTCCCACTCGTCGTGCGGCAGCTCGCTGATGGGCTGGCCCACGCCGACGCCCGCGTTGTTGACCACGACATCAAGGCCGCCCCAGCGTTCCACCGTGCCCTGCACGGCACGGCCCACCTGTGCGCGGTCGCGCACATCGCAGGCGATGGCCATCACGCGACCCGGACCACCGCGGGCCGCCTCGAGCTGCCGTTGTGTGCGCTCGGCACCCGACGCGGTGGTGCCGGTGACGGTCACGCTGTGCCCCTGCGCCAGCAACCGGTGCGCGAGTGCCAGGCCGATGCCCCGCGTACCGCCCGTGATGAAAGAGACTGCACCCATGCGGCTACAATCCTACCGTGTTCATCGTCGTTCTGGGGGCCGGTGATGTCGGCGGCGCGGTGGCGCAGCAGATCGGCGCCCGTCACCTCGGCGCTCCGGTCGTCATCGTCGACTCGAGACGCGGTGTGGCCGAGGGCAAGGCCCTCGACCTGCGGCAGAGCGCCCCGGTGGATCGTAGCGCGCCCGACATCCGCGGCACCGATGACCACGCGGTGCTGAACCAGGCCGCGCTGGTCGTCATCGCCGACGAAGCCACGGCATACCCGCACGATCCACCGGCCGATGCCGTCTTCCCTCGGCTGCTGCGCATCGCCCAACATGCGGCCCAAAGCGCCGTGCTGGTGGCCACCCCCGACGCCGAGCTGGTGATCGCTCGCGCCGTCACCGAACGCGGCATCGCCACCGGTCGCATCGTCGGCTCGGCGCCCGAAGCCCTGAGAGGCGCCCTGCGCGCCCTCATCGCCGACGAAGCCCGATGTCGACCTGATGAAGTAGCCGCGGCCATTCTGGGGCGTGCACCGGCGTCGCTGATTGTGCCGTGGGAAGGCTGCAGCATCAGCGGCCGCTGCGCCACCGACGTGCTGACGTCCCCGGCCATCAGGCGAATCGAACAGCGGCTCCCCACTCTGTGGCCACCCGGTCCGCAGGCGCTGGGACGCGCCGCCGCGAAAGTGGCCGAGAGCCTCTTCCGTGACGATGGCGAGCTGGTGTGTGTGCAGGTCGCGCTGGTACGCGGAGTGACAGGAACGGGACAGCCCGCAATCCTTCCGGCCACGCTTGGCCGACAGGGTATCAGGGCTGTGCGCGTGCCGACACTGACGGGTCGAGACCAGACCCGGCTCGACTCCGTCGTGTCGACATAAGCCTGCGGCGACGCAGGCGCAGTAGCCGTGGCGGCCTAGTAGACCTCGGCCGGGCGGTGCAGCGACAGGCCGTCGGCAAAGACCTCGAGCCGCTTGCGCAGCATGAGGCGCCCGCGGTGCAGACGCGACTTGAGCGTCTGATCCTTGAGCTTGAGGCGGCGGCTGGCTTCCTCGGTGCTGAGACCCTCGAGGTCGCGCAGGATGACCGGCGTGCGGTAGATGGCCGGCAGGGCATCCACGGCCTCGGCGAAGCGCTCGCGCAGCTGCTGTCGCAGCAGCTCCTCGTCAGCCAGCGCCGACCAGTCGGCCGGGTCGAGCGCGCGCATGCTGCCGGGCAGTTCCTCGTTCGAGGTGCCGATGGGAATCTCGGTGACTTCCGCCATCCGGGCCGCGCGGGTGTTGCGCAGGCGCGACATGGCCGTGTTGAAGGTGATGCGGTAAATCCACGAGGAGAGTGCCGCATCGCCCCGGAAGAGGTCGATTTTCTGGTAGACCTTCATCAGCACGTCCTGCGTGACTTCCTCGGCGTCTTCGCGGTTCTTCACGTAACGGAAGGCCAGCTGGTAGATCTTCGAGGTGTAACGGTTGGCCAGTTCGGCCAGCGCCGAATCATCTCCGCTGCGGAGGCGATCGACGAGTACGGTGTCAGGAGTGTGTTCGCGCATGGGGTGTGGTCCTCTGCTTATTGATGTCAGCAGGTAGGAACCCCACGGCGGGCCCGGTTTATTCCCGCCGGGGCGCACCTTCCAAAATAATCCGTAACTGCCTGAGCATCAGTCACTTGCCACGGCTGACCGCACACGGTCGGCGGCCATCACCCCGGCCAGGACCACGACGCTGCCGGCCAGCTGGACCGGCGTCAGGGCCTCGCCGAGCCACCACCACGCGATGAGGCCGGCCATGACCGGCTCGGTCATGCCCAGCAGGCTGGCCGTCGATGCCCGCAGCAGCCGCAATCCGTTGGCCACCAGCACGTAGGGCACCACTGTGCCGAACACCACCACCCAAGTCAGCAGCGCCCATCCAGGAAGGGCCAGGTGGGCAAAGCGGCCCAGCAGCGGCAGCGGCATCGACAGCACCTCCACGGGGAAGGTGTGGAAGGGTTGCAGCATCACCATCATCACCGTCGTCACGGCGAAGCCCCAGGCCGAGAGGGTCATGCCTGAATAGCTGCGACTGAGCCGATCCCCAAGCAGGTAATACACCGCCAGGGCGAGGGCATCGAGCAGCGCTGCGGCCACGCCCACCGCGTCGAGCTTCAGGCCCTGCCAGGCTTCGGTGATGAGCAGCAGACCCGAGAGGCTGAGGCCCAGAGCGAGCCACAGGCCCTGCGGCACGGCCACCCCCTTCCAGAATCGCAGGTACAGCAGAATCCAGACGGGGGCCGTGAACTCGAGCAGCAGGGCGATGCCGATCGAGACCCGGGCAATCGCGACAAAGTAGAGGGCCTGAACGACGGCAACACCCACGACGCCGAAGACCACCATGCGCATGAGGTCGGCGCGCGCGATGCGGAGCGACGGGCCGCGTGACAGCAGCATGACTGGCCCAAGCAGCAGCAAAGCCCCGGCACAGCGCACCTGTGTGAGGCGCCACGGCGACAGGCCGCTCAGCAGGAGAATTTTGGCCACCGTGCCGCTGAAGGCAAAGCAGAGCGACCCCAGCAGGCAGAAGAGTTCGCCGCGATAGCGTCCGGGCACGGCGGGCAGTTTATCCGTGAATCGGCTGCCGGCCGAAGACATCGGCGAAGGCGGCGACGAGCTGATCTTCCACGGCGGCGAGATCGTGCGTGCGTCCCGTGGCCTTCTGCAGCGAGGTCACGCCACGGTCGCTGATGCCGCACGGCACAATGAGGCCGAAGTATGTGAGGTCGGTGTTCACATTGAACGCAAAGCCGTGGCTGGTGATCCAGCGCGAGACGCGTACGCCGATGGCACCGATTTTTTCGGGGCCTGTCTCCGGCGACATCACCCACGTGCCCGAACGACCCGCGATGCGGTCGGCCGTCAGGCCGTGGCCGTCGCACACGCGGATCATCACGTCTTCCAGATCGCGCACGTAGCGATGCACATCGCGACGGTCGGGATTGAGGTCGAGAATGGGATAGCCGACGATCTGGCCCGGGCCGTGATAGGTCACGTCACCGCCGCGGCCCGTCTCGTGCACCTCGACGCCAAGCGCCTCGAGACGTTCGGGCGTGGCCAGCACGTGCTGGTGACCGTCCTTCCGGACGCCGATGGTCAGCACATGGGGATGCTGAAGCAGCAGCAGGGTGTCACCGATGCGTCCGTTCCGCCGGTCATCGACCAGCTGCTGCTGCAGCGCCAGCCCGTCGGCATACGGCACAACGCCGAGCCGACGGACATCAAGGGTGCGCATGGCCGCCTAGGCCTGATTCGGATCGAAGTGCTCGATCGATTTCTTGAGGTCGGCCAGGAACTGATCGGCGACGGCCCCGTCCACCAGGCGATGGTCGAAGCCCATGGCCAGATATCCCATCAGCCTGATGCCGATCGCATCGTCGATGACGACCGGGCGCTTCTCGATGGTGCCGACGCCGAGGATGCCCACCTGCGGCTGGTTGATGACGGGCAGGCCGAACTGCGCGCCGTAATTGCCGGGATTGGTGAGGGTGAACGTGCCGCCCTGCACTTCCTCGGGGTTGAGCTTTTTCGCGCGTGCGCGGTCGGCGATATCCTCGATGGCCCGTGCGAGCCCCATGAGGCTGAGCTGTTCGGCTCCCTTGATCACGGGCACGATCAGCCCGTGCTCGAGCGCCACGGCGATGCCCAGATTGACCGACCCGCGGTAGACGACGTTGGCCCCGTCGATGGAGGCATTGAGCATCGGATGCCGGTGGAGGCAGTCGACGAGCGCCTTGGCAATGAACGTGGTGTAGGTCAGCTTGAGACCCTCGCGTTCGTATTCGTCCTTCTTCGTGCGCCGGATGTGATCGACGCGCGAGTAGTTGATCTCGAACACCGAATAGACATGGGCCGAGGTGTGCTTGCTGACCACCATGTGCTCGGCAATCTTGCGGCGCATGACCGACATCGGTTCGACGCGATCGCCGGCGAGTCGCATGACCGGTGCGGCCGTGTGTGCCGAGGCGGCCAAGGCAGGGGGCGGGGCGGCGGTCACCGTGGCCATGTCGCCACGGGCGATGAACGACAGGATGTCTTTCTTGGTCACGCGGGCGTTCGCACCGGTGCCGGGCACGCGGGCAATGTCGACTTGGTGCTCCTTGGCAATGCGGCGCACCAGTGGTGATGACCGTTGCCGCTCGCCGCCCGTGACGGCCGATGTGGCGACAGGGCCAGGCGCATCGACGCTGGTCATCGGCGCAGCTGTGGCAGCAGGCGCCGACGCGGCCGCAGCTGGTGCGGCCGTGGCTGCCACCGGCCGGCTGCCCGGAGCCCCGATGGTGGCCACCGGCGTGTTGACCGGTACCGTCTCACCCTCGCGCGCCGTGATCTCGAGGAGCACCCCGGCTACCGGCGAAGGAATTTCGGCATCGACCTTGTCGGTGGAAATTTCAAACAGCGGTTCGTCGCGATCGACGCTGTCTCCGACTTTCTTGATCCATCGGACGATCGTGCCTTCGGCAATCGACTCGCCCATCTGGGGCATGAGTACGGGTGTGGACATGGTGCAATCGTCCCAGCGCTAAATGTGGATGGCCGCTCCGTGCGCCGCGTGCGAGGCCTCGCCGACGGCCTCCGACATGGTCGGATGCGCGTGGATGGTCTTCACCAGTTCCTCGACCGTGCATTCCATCCGCAGGGCCATCACGGCCTCGGCCACCAGTTCGGTCGCCCGGGGGCCCATGATGTGCACGCCCAGGATTTCGTCGTACTTCTTCTCGGCGACGATTTTCACGAAGCCATCAGTCTCACCGGCCATGCGCGCACGGGCTAGGGCACGGAACGGGAACACGCCCACCGTGACGTCGTATCCTTTCTCGCGGGCCTGCGCCTCGGTGTAGCCGACGCTGCCGATTTCCGGATCACAGTAGGTGCAGCGGGGCACGTGGTCGTAGTTGATGGGGGTCACGTGGTGACCGGCGATGCGCTCGGCCAGCAGAATCCCTTCCATCGATGACACGTGCGCCAGCTGATAGTGCGGTCCGCCCATGGTGATGACGTCGCCGATCGCGGAGATGCCCGGCACGTTCGTACGGAACAGGTCGTCGACGACGATGTAGCCGCGGTCCATGCGGAGGCCGAGCGCCTCGGCGCCGAGTCCCTCGGTGACCGGGCCGCGGCCGGTCGCCACGAGCAGATGCTCGAAGGTGGCCGTCTGCGTCTTGCCATCGGCCGCCTGCATCTCGACGGTAACGCCCGTGTCGGTGATGGTGGCGCTGGTCACCTTCATGCCGGTGTGCACCTTGATGCCGCGCCGCTTGAACGTCTTCTCGAGGTCGGCCGAGATGGCCTCATCCTCGCCCGGCACGAGCCGCGGCAGCAGTTCGATGATGGTCACCTCGCTGCCGTAGCTGCGGAAGATCGACGCAAACTCGACGCCGACGGCGCCGCTGCCCATGATGGCAATCGAGGTCGGGACATGGTCGAGGTGAATGGCCTCGTCGCTGAAGATGATTTTCGAGCGGTCGACGGTGATGCCCGGCACGCTGCGCGGGGCCGAACCGGTGGCGACGATAATTTCCTTCGTCGCGCCGAGGGCCTGCGTGGTGCCGTCGTGCAGCGTGACCTCGACGCCGCCCTGTCCGGTGAGGCGGGCCGTGCCCTTGACCCACTCGATCTTGTTCTTCTTGAAGAGCATCTCGATGCCGCCGGTGAGCCCGGTGATCATCTTGTCCTTGCGCGCATGCACGGCCGGCATGCTGATGCCGACGGCCTTGCCGTCGACGCCCGTTAGGCCCCATTCGGCCGCGCCCTTGGCGATCTTGAGTGCGTGGGCATGCTCGAGCAGGGCCTTGGTGGGAATGCAGCCCCAGATGAGGCAGGTGCCGCCCAGGGCCTTCTGCTTCTCGACCACAGCCACCTTGAGCCCCAGCTGCGACGCGCGGATGGCGGCGACATATCCGCCGGTGCCCGCACCCACCACGACAACATCAAACTCATGGGCCACAGTCATCACTCCTTGCAAGGGATGCCGCGAGACGTCCGCGTCACGGCAGCCGGTAACTTCTCACTGTCGCTTGGATCCCGCAGCAGCGTCAAGCGACGCCACCTGCCTTCTCTTCGTCATGCGCCTGACTTCTTGATGGCCGTGAGTGGTACGAAGGCCGTCGGGGGCGGAGCCGACGCCGGCGGCACCGGGGGATTGACCTGGGCCTTCAGCGTGCCGTGGTCGTATTTGAGTTCCCAGTAGAGCTCGGTCAGGACATCGAGGCGGCGGGCCAGCGCCTGTGCGCGCAGGTGGGACGCCACCGCGAGCACCAGCGCCATCAGCGCGAGGCCCAGGGCAATGGTCATGTGCCCATCCTACAGCGACGGCATGTCGCCGGGGCCGGGCTACCGGCGAGGAAGGACGGCGTCCTTGAGCTGCTTGATGATGCGGGCCTTGACAACCGTCTTGGCCGGAATGCGGATGTCTTCACCCGTCGCCGGGTTGCGACCGATGCGGGCCTTGCGCCGCTGCAGCACCACCTTGACCATGCCGGGCACCGTGAATTCGCCGGCGCGGTGCAGTTCGGCTTCGCAGAGCGCATTGAGCTCCTCGAAAATCGCGCGCACATCCGCACGCTTCATGTCGAAACGGTCGGCGAAGTGCGCGTAGAGTTCAGACTTGCCCATGCGCCGGGCCTCGGCCATCGTGGTCTCCATTGCGTGTCGGGTGCTCAGGCGAGGTGGATGCTATCGCCGGGGACGCATGCTGTCAATTGCGCCCGGCGTTCGTATCAGTACACAATCGCATGGTGGCTGACAATCCAGTAGCGCTGCTTGAAACCTTTCCCAACCCGCGGCCCGAACGCGAATACGAAATCGCCATCGACTGCCCCGAGTTCACGTCGATGTGCCCGAAGACCGGGCTCCCCGACTTCGGCACCATCCGCATCCGATACGTGCCCGATGCCACGTGCGTCGAGCTCAAGTCGCTCAAGTACTACCTGCTCGAGTACCGCAACCGCGGCATCTTCTACGAGGCGGCGACGAACCAGATCCTCGACGATCTCGTCGGCGTGTGCCAGCCGCGCCGCATGACCATCATGGGCGACTTCAGCGCACGCGGTGGCATCAGCACGTCGGTCACCGTCGAATTCACCAAGGCCTGACGCGGTCGGCATCTCCCTTGCCTGTTTCCCGGTAACGGGCCGCCATGTGCGGGCGTTCCGTCTCGACGACCGCGAAAGCACTCGGGAGGCCGATCGCGCAGCGGTGCAGCAGCGCCTCGGCACCGGACCCGGCCCCGGTGCCGTGCGCGTGGGCTATCGCGACGTGGCCTCGCGCACCAATCGTGTGACGCTGATTGCCGCGCGGCTTCCTCCCGGTGTCGTCTCGACACACACCGTCTTCTGCAGCCGGCGTCCGCTCGCCGATGACGAGGCCTGGTGCCTCGTCGGTCTGCTGAACAGCCTCGTCGTCAACTATCTCGTGCGGCTGCAGGTCAACGTGCACGTCTCTGCCAGCATCATGGCCCGGCTTCCGGTGCCGCGGCCGTCATCCGATGTGCAGGCACAGCTGGCGGTGTGGGCGCGCGCGCTCGGCGAGGTGGCTGATGCCGAGACCTTGCCCGACACCTATGCCGACCTCAATGCCGGCGTCGCGGATCTCTATGGATTGAGCACGCACGAATTTCGGCACGTGCTGTCGGGATTCCCTCTGATTCCCGAAGCGCTGCGGGAACGCTGCGCCGGTGCGTTTGCTCAACGGGGCAGATGGCGTTCCATCGCCCCGTATACCCACGTACCAGCTGTGGCACCGAGCAGCGTGACGAGGATGGCACCGTAACCCATGCCCACCTGCGCAAACAGCGGACCGGGACACGCGCCTGTCAGTGCCCATCCCGTGCCGAACAGCAGGCCGCCGTAGACCACGCCCGGCGTGAACCGTTTGGGCCTGATCACAATGGGATCTCCGGACAGCGTGGTGATGGGCACGCGCCGGATCAGCCACACCGACGCCATGCCGACGGCCACGGCGCTGCCAATGACACCGTACATGTGGAACGAGTCGAACCGGAACATCTCCTGAATACGGAACCATGAGACGATCTCGGCCTTCACAAACACCACCCCGAACATCATGCCGACGAAGAGATATCGCAGGTGACCGCGCATGCCCCTCACTCGCCTCCCACGATGCGGAACACCAGCGGCAGCACGACCCACGTGCCGAAGAACCCGCCGGCCATGAAGGCGATCGATGCGACCAGTGACGGCCACTGCAGGCTCGACAGGCCCATGATGGTATGGCCTGACGTGCATCCGCCGGCCCACCGCGTGCCGAAACCGACCAGAAAGCCACCGATGCCCATAAAGACGAGCCCCTTGAGGCTCAGCACCTGTTCCAGCCCGAAGACATCGCGCGGCATGACGCCGCTGAAGTCGCGCACGCCGAGGGCCTCAAGGGCCGCTCGGGTCTCAGCCGCCACCTGAAACGGTTCGGGATCGGGCAGGCCCCATGTGGCCAGCGCGGCTCCGAGCATCACGCCGGCCACGAAGAACAGATTCCAGCGTTCGGCCTTCCAGTCGTACGTGAAGAAGGGCAGGCCCGCCGGTGCACAGGCTGCACACAGATGGCGCAGGCTCGACGAGATGCCGAAGTTCCTGTTGCCGATGATGAGCAGCACAGGCACGGTCAGGCCAATGAGCGGCCCGGCAACGTACCAGGGCCAGGGACGCGAAATCACATCAAGCATCGCGTCGTCCACTTTACCAGCCTCGTCCCGTATCGGCCGGTGGCCTGATGCGTGTCAGCGCGTCGCGAGATAGCCGCCCGCAGCCACCAGAACCAGGATCGCTGCCGTCAGCAGCGCCGACAACCGATCGCCGTCACGCACATAGCCGATGCACGCCACGACGACCCGCGTGATGGGCGTCACCATCAGCATGAGCAGACCCACGTGAATGAGCTGCGTGGACCACGCACGGTCAGGCCACAGTCCCGAGGCCAGAAGGCCCGCCACCAGCAGCAGCGTGGTGGCCAGGCCTGTGAGCGCAAACAGGCGGGTCATTGCGGCAGCCTCGCGATCATGACGGCCGCCACCAGCACGAGGACGATGGCCAGCATGACCTTCAGTCGACGGGGGGGCCAGATGCGGGCGAGTCTCAGGCCGATCAGTGATCCGACCCGCACACCTAGCACGGCGGCGGCGGCGAGCGTGGGCAGCAACAGCCCCCGGCCGAAATAGATGAGCGCCCCTGACGTCGCGGTGACGCCGATCATGAAGGCCGATGTCGTTGAGGCCACACGCATCGGAATGCCGCACCAGGCGTTGAGCACCGGCACCTTGATGACGCCACCCCCGAGCCCCAACAGGGTCGACAGTGTGCCGGCCACAAACGAGGTGCCAATCGCCACCGGCATGCGCTCGAGCCGATAGACGACGAGGCGTCCGGTCTGTGCGTCGGTATAGCGACCTCCCCATGGACCAGTGTCGGCATCCTCAGGCAGGGCGTTCTGGTGATCGCGGCGCAGGAAGGTGATGAGACTCATGAGGGTCATCACCACACTGAAAGTGATCATCAGCGTGCGCTGCGGCAGCAGCGTGGCGGCGACGCCGCCCAGCAGACCGCCCGCCGCCGTGATGAGTTCCAGCATGAGGCCCATCCGCAGGTTGATGAGCGGACGACTGCCTGCGGCCCCCGAGACGGCGTTCGAGGTGGCAATGACCGTGGTCAGGCTCACCGCCACGGCCTGCGGCATGGGCACGCCGAGCCCCTGCACTAGAAGCGGCACGAGAAACACGCCGCCTCCGAGGCCAAGCATGCCGCCTAGGGTCCCGGCCACGACGCCGCCCACTGCGGCCAGGGCCATCAGGGAAAACGAGACGGTGGTCAGCACAACAGCACGTCAGGCTTGGGGCGTGCCGACCGCCCAGGGACGCAGCGCGGCATACAGCGTGGCGATGATCGGTGTGGGCACCCCGTGTGCCGCCGCCTTGCGCAGGGCCACGCCCTGCAGCGCCTCGACCTCGATGCGCTTCTGCTGGCTGAGATCGATGAGCAGCGACGACCGGGTGCTGTGGGGAATGTGATCCATGTAGTGCTGCAGCGTCTCCCAGCGATCGGGCGACAGGGTGATGCCTTCAGCGTGTGCGATGGCCGACACCTCGCGCGCGGCGGCATAGAACATGTCGCGTGCCTGCGGTGACGACCACAGGAAACCGATCGGCAGGCGCGCCGCGCCGGTGAAGCCCGAGAAGGGCACCAGATAGACGAACTTGTCCCACAGTGGCGTGCGCGCATCCGGCACCGCACGCACCTCGATGTCGGCCATCGACAATGCCGCGACGAGCGCCTCGACCCTCGGGGTCAGACCGCGGGCCCCGAACACTTCGCCGAAGATGATGGACCGGTGCACACCGGTCTGCACGATGCGCCCGGACGCCTCGAGGGCCGTGGCCACATAGGTCGTGCCGCCGAGCACGCGGGCCTCTCCGTACAGTGCCGCCAGCTGATCGACATTGTCGACACCGTTCTGCAGGGTGAGCACCACGGTGTCTGGCCCCAGCAGTGGCGCAATCATCGGGTAGGCCGAGGCGTTGTCGTAGGTCTTGATGGCGACGATCACGACGTCGACCGGCCCCACGGTGGCCGGGTCTGACTCGGCGCGCACCTGCACGGTAAAGTCACCCAGCATCGGGCTCTGCACCGTGAGGCCGCGTGTGCGAATGGCCTCGAGGTGTGGCCCGCGTGCTATAAGCGTAACAGGGTGTCCCGCCCGCGCCAGCTGTGCCCCAAAGTAACCTCCAACCGCGCCGGAGCCGAACATGACGACACGCATACGGCCCCCAGCATATCTTCCCTGCCTGGTCGCCTTGATCGTCCTCGCCTGGCTGGGCGCCACCACCGTGCCGGTGCGCACGGCGCAGTCTGACCTCGACGCCCTGATGACCCGGGCCCTGGCCCGCCGTGACACCAGCTGGAAGGCCCTGCCGCAGTTCGTCCTCGACGAGCGTTCCGAGGCCGAAGTGGTCGGGCCGACCGGAGCGCGCATTCTCGCGGAGCGCCGTGATTATGCGTGGTTCCCCCGCGATGGCGTCTTTGTGCGGAGCCCACTCCGCGTCAATGGCCGGACCGTCAGCGAGGCCGAACGCCGGACCGAGGAGGCCGACTTCATCACGCGCGAACGACGGCGCGACGAACGCCGGCGGAAGAACGAGTCTGCCCGCGAGGACGCCGCCGAAGCGCCCGCAGGCGATGACACGGCCGAGGCACTGGCCGCCGCCGTACGGCCGTATTTCCTCGTCAACAACTCGGTCCTGCTCGACCTCAAGCACGAGCCCGGCCGCTACGGCCTGGTCGGTCGGGAAACGCTGAACGGCCGCGAGGTCATGAAGGTCGAGTACTACCCCACGGCCCTGTTCCAGTCTGGCCGGGCGCGCCCCAACCGCCGCGCCCGCGAGCGCGACGAGCGGATCACGGAACGCGTCAACAAGGCCGTGCTGGTCACGCTCTGGATCGACCCGGCGATCTCGCAGATCGTCCGGTACGAACTCGATGATGTCGACCTGGGCTTCCTCCCGGGTCAGTGGCTGGTGCGCATCACCGAAGGGCGCACGACGATGACCCTGTCCGAGGTGCTGCCGGATGTCTGGCTGCCGACCGTTGTCGAGACGATGGTCCGCATGCAGTCGCCGGCCGGGCCTGTCGAGGGACGCTGGCGGCTGACGTACACCAACCACAGACGGGCAGACGTCGGGACCCGCCTGGTCAAGTAGTCCGGAGCGCGCTCATGCTGCGGGCCCTTTTGCGTGTCGCACTGGTCTTCCTCTGGGCTGGCTCGGCCTCAGCGCAGGGGGTGGTGGAAGTGGTGCTGGTACACGGCAATCACACGACGCCCACCGACCAGGTGCTGGCGCTGGCGGACCTCACCCCGGGGCAACCGGCGACGGCGGCCCTCGTCGCCCAGGTCGAGCGCCGACTCCGCGAGAGCGGTCGATTCGCCGACGTGTCCGTGCAGGTCCGGCAGCGCTCGCTCGATCCGGCAGGCCCGGTGATGGTGGTCATTGTCGTCACGGAACGAGCGGGCGTCAGCGACCGCGTCCTCTCACCCGGCCTCGCACGCCGCCTCCGTGCCGCCCTCATGCTCGGCCCAATCCTGCAGTACGACGATGGGTATGGCGCGACGTACGGGTTGCGACCGACCCTTGTCGACCGCCCCTGGCGGAACCTGAACATCTCGGCCCCGCTGACCTGGGGCGGCGAGCGCAAGGCCGCGATCGAGGCGGCCCGGACCCTGACGGATCCGCTGCGCGGGCAACTGCGGGCCGGCGGCGGCATCGACCGCCGCGTCAACCCGTTCTACGACGTGGCCGACACGCGGCGCAGCGGGTGGGTCAGGGCCGATCTGTCGCCGACGAGCTGGTGGCGGGTGTCAGGAGACGTGCGCCGCAGCCTGGTGCGGTTTGCCGGCACCGACGCGCGGCAATGGTCGGGCGGTGTCGCGACCGTCTTCGACCCGCGGGCTGACGACTACGCCACTGCTCTGGGCATGCGGGCCGGGGCGGGCGTCGACTGGCTGCAGCTCGATGGACGATCGGTCCCACCCATTCGCAGGACGAGCGCCGATGTCGCCGTGTCGCTGCCCCTCATCAGACTGGTCACCGTCCGTTCCACGGCACCACCTGCCGACGGCGATGAGGACGGGGACGGGGATGCGGACCAGGACGCCGGCGGCGGTTCGGGTAGCGGGTCGGTCAGGTCGGTGGTGCTGGCGCTGCGGGCCCGAACGACGAGGGCCTCGGCCCAGCTGCCCGCCTGGGAGCAGGCGCTGCTCGGCGGCGCCCTGAACCTGCGTGGCGTACGTCCCGGAGCTGCCGTGGGCGACAACGTCACGGCCGTGTCTGCCGAGGTGCGGTTTGCGGGGGGACTGACCCCGCTGGCCCGCGCCGGGCTGCGGGCCTTCCTCGATGGCGCCGCCGTGTCGCCCGCCGGTGTGCGGCTGCGCGATGAGGCGCTGACCTGGGGAGCCGGCGGCGGGCTCTTTCTGCAGCTCGGCGGCCGGACGGCCTCGCTCGACGTGGGCTGGCCGCTCAGCGGCGGCCGCCCCCGCCTGCACGTTCAGTTCGGCGTCGGCCTTGGCCGCTAGCTGATGCGCGCGACGAACGCGTCGTACGCGGCGGCGTCGCTGGCCTTCATGTATTCGGCAAACTCGTGCCCGACCGCCTCGAGGTTCCGCATGTAGTTGGGATCCTTGTAGGTCTCGCGGAGCGCTGGCAGCAGCTGGCGCAGCCGCACCCACACGACAAGCAGCTCGCGCCCGCTCTGGAAGAACAGCTCGCGGTGCAGCACTCCGCTCGCCACGAACGACGCGACGAGATCCCAGTACGACACCACCATGCGGAACGAGGCGTTTTCCTCGCTGCCTCCTGGTGCGATGGCCATCAGGGCCTCGAAGGTATGCACGCCCTTGCACGTCGAGGCAAACCAGGCGCGGGCCTTCCGCATCCGGTCTTCGCGCCGCATTTCATACAACCGCAGGATCAAATTGGCATCGTCGTAGGTCGGTCGTGGGTGCATATGATTTTTCAATGAATGGAATACGTGACAGACGTGGATGGGAACGGGCCGTTCGCCTAAGATAATGAACTTATGAACCCGTGGGAACAGTTTACCGGCGCCAACGCCGGGTACGTGCTGGAACTGTACGAACGCTATCAGCAGAATCCCCAGTCGGTCGATGAGGCCACGCGCCAGGCCTTCGCCGCCGGTGGTCCCCCACCCGAGACGACCTCGACGGCGGCCGGCACTGCGGCACCGGCTGACGGCACGACGGTGCGCGCCGGCATCGCCGCCTACACCCTCGCCGAGTCTATCCGCCGCTTCGGCCACCTGGCCGCTCACCTCGATCCGATCGGTTTCCACCAGCCCGTGGGCGACCCGTCGCTCGACCCTGCCGCGCATGGCCTGTCGCCAGACACGCTGCGCCAGCTGCCCGCCGACATCATCGGCGGCCCCGCGGCGCGCGGCGCCGCGCACGCCTTTGACGCCATCGCGCGGCTGCGCACCACCTACTGCAGCACGACGGGCCACGACTTCCATCACGTGTTTGTCCCCGCCGAGCGCGAATGGCTCCGCGAGGTCGTCGAGTCGGGCCAGTTCCGCCCGCCCCACTCGGCGATCAATGCGCGCGAGCTGCTCGACCGCCTGACACAGGTCGACAGCTTCGAGCGGTTCCTTCACCGGACGTTCACCGGCAAGACACGCTTCTCGGTGGAAGGGCTCGACATGATGATTCCCGTCCTCGACGAGATCATCAACGACGCGGCCTCGGCCGGCGTCAAGCACGTGATGATTGCCATGGCGCACCGCGGCCGCCTCAACGTGCTGGCGCACGTGATGCAGAAGCCCTACGCGCAGATTCTGGCCGAGTTCAAGGAACCACTGTTCTCACTGGAAGGCCGCGTTGACATCGGCTGGATGGGCGACGTCAAGTATCACGCCGGTGCGCGCGTGGCCCGCAACGGTGCCGCCCCCGACACGCTGATCGTGTCGATGCCGCCGAACCCGAGCCATCTCGAGGCCGTCGACCCGGTGCTCAACGGCATGGCCCGCGCGGCCCTGACCGACGCCCGGCAGCCCGGCGCGCCGACCTGCCGCAAGCACGAGGTGCTGGCTATCCTGATTCACGGCGACGCCGCCTTCCCCGGTCAGGGCATCGTGGCCGAGACGCTCAACCTGTCGCGGCTGCAGGGCTACGACGTCGGCGGCATGATTCACATCATCGCCAACAACCAGCTGGGCTTCACGGCCGACCCGCACGAATCGTTCAGCACCAGCTACACGAGCGGCCTGGCGCGCGGCTTCAAGATTCCCATCACCCACGTCAACGCCGACGACCCGGTCGCCTGCATCGAGGCGGCACGCCTGGCGTGGGCCTATCGTCACCGCTTCGGGTTCGACTATCTCATCGACCTGGTCGGCTACCGCCGCTACGGGCACAACGAGGGCGACGAGCCGGCCTTCACGCAGCCCTCCCTCTACGGCCGCGTCACGTCGCATCCGACGGTGCGCGAGCAGTACGCCGCAGCCCTCACGGCGCAGGGCGTGATCACCGCCGCCGATGCCGACGCCATGGTGCAGAAGCACTTCGGATCGATGGAACGCGCGTATGCCGAGCTCAAGCCCGAACGCGACTTCATCCCCGACTATCCCGCGATTCCCGATGCCGCCGAGGCGCAGCGTGCCGTGACCGGTGTGCCGCTCGAGACGCTGGCGACGCTCAACACGCAGCTGATGCAGGTGCCCGAGGGCTTCACCATCCACCGCAAGCTCGAGCGCGGGCGCGAACGCCGGAAGGGCATGTTCGCCGACGCGGGCGAGCGGACGATCGACTGGGCCACGGCCGAAGAGCTGGCCTATGCGTCGATCCTCGCCGACGGCATTCCGATTCGCCTGACCGGCGAGGATGTCGAACGCGGCACCTTCTCGCACCGTCACGCCGCCCTGCACGATGCCGTCACCGGCGCGAAGCACATTCCGCTGCAGCGCATCCCTGCGGCTCAGGCATCGTTTGAAATTCACAACAGCCCGCTGACCGAGAACGCCACCATCGGCTTCGAGTTCGGCTACAACATCCAGGAACCGGGCCGTCTGGTGCTGTGGGAAGGCCAGTACGGCGACTTCATCAACGGCGCACAGACCATCCTCGACGAGTTTGTGACGTCGGGTCGTGCCAAGTGGGGGCTGGCTCCCTCGATGGTGCTGCTGCTGCCGCACGGCTATGAAGGCCAGGGCCCTGATCACTCGAGCGGTCGCCTCGAACGCTTCCTCAACGCCGCCGCCGACGACAACATGCGCGTGGCCAACTGCACGACGGCCGCCCAGTTCTTCCACCTGCTGCGGCGCCAGGCGCTGCTGCTGCACTCCGACCCGCTGCCCCTGGTCGTGATGACGCCGAAGAGCCTGCTGCGCCACCCGATGACGGCCTCGACGCCGCGCGACCTGGCCGAGGGCCGCTTCCAGTGCGTCATTGACGATGCGGCGATCAGCAGCCCGGCCTGGGTCAAACGCCTGGTGCTGTGCAGCGGCAAGGTCGCCGTCGACCTCTTCTCGGCCGAGGCCCGCAAGGACAACAGCTCGGTGGCCATCGTCCGCGTCGAGCAGCTCTATCCGTTCCCCGCCGCCGACATCACGGCCCTGCTGCAGAAGTACTCGAAGCTGAAGGATGTCTGCTGGGTGCAGGAAGAGCCCGAGAACATGGGCGCCTGGGAATTTGTGCGCCCGCTGCTCGAGCAGCTCATCGACGGCCGCTGGCCGCTGCGCTACATCGGCCGCGTGCGCAACTCGAGCCCGTCTGAAGGCTTTGCCACGTGGCACGCCGCCAATCAGCGCGCCATGGTCGATGGCGTGTTTGATCAGAAGGCCGAAACCAGGACCCTCGACCGCGTGCTGTCGAGGCAGGTGTAAGTCAGTCGAAGGGACTGCAGAGAATCTGTCATGACAAACATCGTCGTTCCTGTGCTGGGTGAATCGGTCGTCGAGGCGCGTGTCGCCAAATGGCTGAAGAAGGTGGGAGATGTCGTGGCGGCCGGCGACCCGTTGGTCGAACTCGAGACCGAGAAAATTGACCTCGAAGTCAACGCCGACAGTGCAGGCATCATCGTGTCGATTGCACACGAGGCCGGTGCCGACGTGAAGGTCGGCGAGGTGCTGGGTGTGATGGATGCGGTCGACGCGGCCACAGCGGCGAAGGCCGCCTCGGCGGCGGCAGCGGCCGCGCCCGCCCCGGCGGCACCCGCCGCCGCCGACACGCGCGCCGATGTGAAGGCGACGCCCACGGCCCGCAACGTGGCGCGGGCGCATGACGTTAACCTCGACCGCGTGCCGGCCTCCGGTCCGCGCGTCACCAAAGACGATGTGCTGCGTGCCGCGACCCCGGCCCCGGCACCAGTGGCGGCCCCCGTGGCGGCCCCGGCGCCCGCTCGTGCCACCGCACCCGCCGCCCCGGCGGGACCGCGCAGCGAAACGCGCGAGCGGATGACCAAGCGCCGCGCGACCATCGCACGCCGCCTCGTCGAGGCCCAGCGCACCGCCGCCATGCTGACCACGTTCAACGAGGTCGATATGACCGCCGTCATGGCACTGCGCGAGCGCCGCAAGGAGGCCTTCCAGAAGAAGCACGGCGTGGGCCTTGGCCTCTCGTCGTTCTTCGTCAAGGCCGTCGTCGGCGCACTCAAGGCCTTCCCCGCGATCAACGCTGAAATTCAGGGCGACGACATCGTCTACAAGCACTACTACGACATCGGCATCGCCGTCGGCGCCGAAGGCGGTCTGGTGGTGCCGGTGCTGCGCGATGCCGATCAGCGATCGTTCGCCGACATCGAGCACGGCATCCGCGACTTCGCCAAGCGCGCAGGCGACGGCTTGCTCACGCTCGACGACCTCAAGGGCGGCACGTTCACCATCACCAACGGTGGCGTGTTCGGATCGATGATGAGCACGCCCATCCTCAACCCGCCGCAGGTGGGCATCCTCGGCCTGCACAAGATCGCCGACCGCCCCGCCGTGGTCAACGGGCAGATCGTCGTGCGCCCGATGATGTACGTCGCCCTCAGCTACGACCACCGCATCGTCGACGGACGCGAAGCTGTGCAGTTCCTCGTCAAGGTCAAGGAGTTTGTGGAAGACCCGGCCCTGCTGCTGGTGGAAGGGTGAGCCGCATCGGGTTCGGGTACGATAACGCCATGAGACTGATCGCCACTGCGCTGCTGGCGCTGACCACCGTCGGCGTCTCGGCGCAGGCACCCATGAGTCAGGTGCCGGCTCCGCCCGATCTGGCACGGCCCCCGGCCGATGCGCAGAAGACCGCGTCGGGTCTCAGCTACAAGGTGCTGCAACCCGGCCAGGGGACAGCCACGGCTGCCGAAGACGACTATGTGACGGTGCAGTTCACCATCTGGACCGCCGATGGCCGCACCTACGACAGTTCGATTTCGCGCGGCATGACCGGCACCTATGCACTGCCGAAGACCATCAAGGGCTGGAACGAGGGTGTGCGGATGATGACGGTCGGCGAGAAGCGCCGCCTGTGGATTCCGAAAAATCTGGCCTACGACGGCATGGCGGGCCGGCCGCAGGGCGCGGTCGTGTCTGATGTCGAGCTGATTGAAATTATCAGGCCCCCTGACAAGCAGGCCCCGGCCGACGTGGCTGCGCCGCCGAGCGATGCCGAGCGCACGGCCTCGGGCCTGGCCTACAAGTACATCCGTCGCGGTGATCCGAACGGCCCGAAGCCCACGCGCGAGAACCGCGTGACCGTGCATTACACAGGCTGGACGACCGACGGCAGTGTGTTTGACAGCTCGCTGCCGCGTGGCCAGCGTTCCACCTTCGGCCTCGGCGACGTTATCGAGGGCTGGACTGAAGGCATGCAGCTGATGGTGCCCGGCGACAAGATGCGGTTCTGGATTCCCGAGCGGCTCGCCTACAAAGGCGAAGCCAACGGACCACGGGGCATGCTCGTGTTCGAGGTCGAGCTGCTCGCCGTCACGCCCTGACCGACTTCGGCCTCCTCCGGCACGGGGATTACCCGTGATGGATCGCCACCGTCTTGAGTGTCGTGAAGCCCAGCAGGGCTTCGAGTCCTTTCTCCCGTCCGTAGCCGCTCGATTTCACGCCCCCGAAGGGCAGTTCCACCCCGCCGGCGGCGCCGTAGTTGTTGATGAACACCTGCCCGCTGTGCAGACGGCGGGCCATGCGGAACTGCCGGCCGCCGTCGCGCGTCCAGACACCGGCCACCAGGCCGAAGCGCGTGCAGTTGGCAAGGGCCACGGCCTCAGCTTCCGTCGTGAACGACATCGCTGCCAGCACGGGACCGAACACTTCCTCCTGCGCCAGCCGATGCGTCGGGGGCACGTCGCGCAGCAGCACCGGTGCCTGATAGAACCCGCCCGCTGGCACATCGGGCTGTACCGTGCCGGTCGCCACCACCGTCACCCCGGCGTCGTCCGCCTCGGCCAGGAACGCACGCACACGGTCCCGCTGCGACTTGCGGATGAGGGGACCCACATCGAGGTCGAGTGCAGCCGGCCCCACACGCAGGGCCCGGAACGCCTCGCCCACGCGGGCCAGCAGCGTTTCATAGATGGGCGCTTCGATCAGCAGGCGCGACCCGGCCGAGCAGGTCTGGCCGGCATTCTGCACGATGGCGTTGATGATGGCGGGCACCGCCGCGTCGAGGTCGGCATCGGCGAATACGATCTGCGGCCCCTTGCCACCGAGCTCCAGCGTCACCGGGCAGTGCCGCTCGGCAGCCACCTGCTGAATGATCGTCCCCACGGACGGGCTGCCCGTAAACGAAATGTGATCGATGCCCGGGTGGCGGGCCAGCGCATCGCCCACCTCATGCCCCAGCCCCGTGACGATGTTGAGGGCACCGGGGGGAAAGCCGACCTCTGCGGCCAGCTGCGTCACGCGAATCAGTGACAGGCAGGCGTCTTCGGATGGCTTGACGACGCAGACGTTTCCGGCAGCGAGGGCCCCACCCACACTGCGACCGAAGATCTGCATCGGATAGTTCCACGGCACGATGTGTCCGGTCACGCCGTGCGGCTCGCGCCAGGTGAGCACGCTGTAGCCTTCCAGGAACGGAATGGTGTCGCCGTGCAGCTTGTCGCAGGCGCCGGCATAGAACTCGAAATAGCGTGCGAGGGCGGTGGCATCGGCACGGGCCTGCCGGGTGGGCTTGCCGCAGTCGCGCTGCTCGAGGGCGGCCAGTTCGTCGGCGTGGGCCGTGACGGCGGCCGACAGCTTCATCAGCAGCCGACCGCGCTCGGCGGCGGTGACATGGCTCCAGGGGCCGTCGAAGCAGGCGCGGGCCGCGCGGACGGCGGCATCGACATCTTCGGCTGCGCTGCGAGGGATGGTGTCAAACACCTCGCCGGTCGACGGATCGATGACCGACAGGGTGGCGCCCGAGAGCGCGGACTGTGACTGGTGATTGATGACGTTCAGCGCCATGGCGTTATTCTGCGCCAGCTCCCGCGGCATCTGAACCTTGACAGCGTACGACAAAAGGCGTTAGGTTGCCGCGAACTCGCTCCCGCACCACCACGGACTTCCGCGACTCGGGCTGCCCTGCCAGCCAGGAGGATTTGATGTCGAACGGTCTGCGCGCGACGCTTCTCGCCCTGATTGTCGTGGGCTCACCGGTGGCTGCTGGCGCCCAGAGCGCCATTGTCGGGGTGGTTCGAGACTCGTCAGGGGGCGTCTTGCCCGGGGTGACGGTCGAGGCGACCAGCGACGCGCTCATCGAGCGGACCCGAGCGGCTGTCACCGACGAGCAAGGGACCTACCGCATTGTCGACCTCAGGCCCGGAACCTATGTCGTCACGTTCAGCCTGCCCGGCTTCAACAGCTTCCGGCGCGACGATCTGCTGCTGGCCTCCGAGTTCACCGCCACGGTCAACGCGGACCTCAAGGTTGGCGCTCTCGAGGAAACGATCACCGTCACAGGGGCGGCGCCCGTTGTCGACGTGACGACGGCTGCGCGCGCGCAGGTGCTCGACCGCGAGGCCATCGATTCGATTCCCACCGGGCGCAGCATTCAGGGCATGGCGCAGCTCGTGCCGGGTGTCAGCCTGAATCTGCCCGACACTGGCGGAGCCCGCGCCATGCAGCAAACCTACATGTCTGTGCGAGGCATGTCGACGTCGAACACCACTATGCTGGTCGACGGGATGCTCGTCAATGGCCTGCAGTCTGATGGTGCCGTCCAGAGCTATTTCAACGACGCCATGAATTCAGAGGTCAGCATCCAGGTCAGCGGCATCTCGGCAGATACCTCTGCCGGGGGCGTCCGCATGAACATGATCCCCCGCGAGGGTGGCAACCGCTTCAGCGGTGACCTGAAGGCCTCGTATCGACCGGGAAACTGGCAGTCGAGCAATCTGACCGACCGCCACGTGGCCCGCGGGCTCCGGGCCGGTAATGCCATCGACCGGATTCTTGACAGCACCCTCTCGCTCGGCGGCCCCATCCGGAAGGATCGGTTGTGGTTCTTCACGTCCGGCCGGTATTTCACGGTCAACAACTACATTGCCAACACGTTCTTCAATGACGGCAGTCGCGGCCTGGATGACCAGTACATCGGCAGCGCCATGGCACGGCTGACGTGGCAGATTTCAAGCCGGAGCAAGCTGTCTGCGTACTTCGACGAGATTGACAAGTACCGGGGCCACGACATGCAGAGCAACGACGATCCTGAAGAGGCGTCGCTGCAGTGGTTCTCGCCCGCGTATCACACAGGGGCCATCAAGTACACATCGACGCTGACGAACGCGATGCTTCTGGAGGCGGGCTACTCCCGGAATCTCGAGTACTACACCAACAGCTATCAGGACGGCGTCGAGCAACCTCGCGGCACAGCAGCCTGGTTCGCCGGTGCGTCGCGTCTCGAAAGTGACCTTGGCGGTCGTCGAACCGCAGCGACGGCGCAGAACACGCAAAGCCCCGAACGCCATGCAATGCAGGCGTCGCTCTCGTACCTGTGGCGCTCGCACAGCTTCAAGGCGGGTGCGCAGCTGACCTGGGGTGATTTCTGGCACACCGTCGATGCCAATGCGGACCTGACGCAGCAGTACCGCAGTAACGCCACTGGCATCCGATTCTCGGTGCCCGACAGCGTCATCATCCGGAACACCCCACTTCGCTATGGCGAGCGCCTGAATCGAGACCTTGGCTTCTACGTCCAGGACTCGTGGCGGCTGAAGCGCCTGACCGTCAACGCCGGCATCCGATGGGAGCAGATCAAGGCGCAGGTGCTGGCCTCCGAGTCGCCAGCCGGCCGATTCGTTCCCGCGAGAAGCTTCTCTGCCATCGAGAACTTGCCGAACTGGACTGATTGGGCGCCCCGCTTCTCTGCCATTCTCGACGTGTTTGGTAACGGTCGAACGGCTGTCAAGTACTCGCTGAACCGCTACAACCAGATCCGGACGACCGGCATCGCAGGGAACTACAACCCGCTGCTGTCGCAAACCGCCACGCTGCCCTGGCGTGATGCCAACGGCAATGATATTGCGGAAGGAGAGCGCGGCTGCACGGGATACCCCAGGGTGGGATGTGAAATTGATTTCACGGCGCTCTCCCCCAATTTTGGAATCGCCGCCCTCAATGAATACGGCCGCTATCCACGCACATGGAATTTTGAAAACGCCGTGGAAGTGCAGCATGAGCTCCTCCCGGGATTCTCGCTATCCGGTGCTGTGTATCGCGGCGAGTTCCGCAATCTGACGACCACCATCAACCAGAACTGGACTCTCGCCGACTACACGCCCTTCACCTTCTACAATCCGGCCCGCGGTCAGCCGTTCGAGGTGTTCGCGCGCAGTGTCGCCGCGCAGGCGCGCCCCGCACGCTTCCTCGATACGTACGACCCCCAGCGGCGCCGTCAGTACCAGGCCCTGATGACCAATCTCACGTGGCGCATCCCTGGCGGAGGGCAGGTGTTCGGCGGCTACACCATGGAGCGCGAGCGCCAGCGTGCATGCACCGCGCCCGATGATCCGAACTACGCAGCCGCAGGATCCAGGACGACCTTTACCACCAAAGCCTTCTGCGACGATTTCGTGCTGGATATCCCCTGGAAGCACCAGTTCAAGCTGTCAGGCACGCGCCAGATCGGGTGGGGATTTGACCTGAGCATGGCGTTTCAGAGCAACCAGAGCCCCAATAGTTCACGCCTGATGAATGTGACGCGCGGGGTCACACGGTATCCGGCGACATGCCCGGCCCCGTGTCCCGCCAATCAAATCATCATGCCGACGGGTACCTTCGGCCAGGGTTCGCTCGTGGTCTATCTCGAGCCAGAGCGAGCGACGTTCGTTGAACGCATCGTTCAGCTCGACTTGAAACTGCAGCGCCGTTTCACGATTGGGCGCGTCTCGTTGCTGCCGGTGATTGAGGTCTTCAACGTGAACAACTCCGACGCCATCATCAGCTTCGTCACGACCAACGCCCTGAGCAATTCCTATCTCGTACCGAACAGCATCATGCAGGGCCGTATCCTGGGTGTTGGTCTGACAACACGCTGGTAGACCTCACGGCGGCCGACAGCTTCATCAGCCGCCGACCGCGCTCGGCGGCGGTGACATGGCTCCAGGGGCCGTCGAAGCAGGCGCGGGCCGCGCGGACAGATGAGCGTGCGCCTCACTTCTGCGCAAGGAACGCGACGAGCTGTTCGACGACGCGGGCGGGTTGCTCCTGCTGCACCCAGTGGCCGGCACCGTCAATCAGGTGCGTGCCCGCATAGCGCGTCGTGTGCGTCGACTCGAGGCGCTCGAGGGCACCGGGGCTCTGATACACGCCCCAGTCCTGGCGGCCCCCGATGAACATCGACGGCACGTCAATCTTCCGACCCGCGAACACGCGCAGCGCGGCATCACCACCACCTGAGCGATAGCCGTTGAGCCCGCCCTGAAATCCGGTGCGCTGATACTCGGCGGTATAGACGGCGAGGTCGGCATCACGCAGCCACCGGCACGCCGCCACCTGCTGCGGTGTCGGCATCTCGGGTGCCACTGACTCCGCCATGCCGACGGCGAGATCCATCACGTAATAGCGGGGCAGCCGGGCCCACTCGGCCGCCGTGCGCCCGGCGAGCGGCTGCGGCTGGTTCGGTGCCCAGTCGGCGCTCTTCATGTGGTAATACGCACGCAGAAATGCGTGCAGTCCCTGCGGCGGATGCCACAGGTTCTCATTGGCCTCGCGCGACTGGTAATAGCGCTGATAGTGCTTGCGCGGCGGCGACAGACGGGCCAGGTCGTCGTAGATGGTGTCGGGCGCCGGACGCGGAGGCGGGGGCGCACCATTGGCCGTATTGAACGGCAGCGTCGCGGTGCCGCCGAAGGGCGCACTCATCATCACCACCGAGCGGAACAGATCGGGCCGGATGACCGCACACCACCCTGCCTGCGGTGATCCCTGATCGTGGCCGATCACGGCATGCACGGACCGATGCCCGAGGGCATACACCAGCGCCACCATGTCGTGCACCTGGTTGAACGTGCCGAACGGCCCCAGGTCATCGTCGTAGTTCGTGAGGGTGGTCACCGACCGTCCATAGCCTCGGCGATCGGGCGCGACGACGTAGTAGCCGGCGTCGGCGAGGGGCCCCATCACCTGACGCCAGCTGTAGGCCAGTTCGGGGAATCCGTGCAGCAGCAGGAGCATCGGTCGATTGGGGGTCTCAAAGCCTGCTTCGAGCACATGCACACGGAGGCCATTCACCCCGTCAACAAACCGCGAGCGGATGCCGCGGGGCAACACACGGGCGTCGTAGGGCGCGAGGGCACCTGATGCCGGCGCCTGCGCGCCCGTGGCAAACAGCGGAACCTGTGCGGGTCGCAGGGCTGCGGCGGCGACCATACCCAGCCAGAGGCTGACGAGGTCGCGACGAGACACGAGGGAGGGGGGCGTGAGAGGGGAAGACGGACGCATGGGAAACCTCCGCAGGATCCGGTGCAGGCATCGCTCCCGCAGGTGCGGGAACCCGGGCACGCTGGCGGTGACCGGTCCCTCGACGGGCGAAGCACGCCCTCAGGCACAGGCGACCAGCGACCCGTGCCGGCAGGCGGGACCGGACGACTCGGCCCCGTCCCGCCGGACACGACTAGAGGGGGTTGTCGGGAAACATCATCGTGCGCCACATGTGGGCGACGGCACTGTTGTCGTTCCCGAGGCCTTCCTTGGGCTGCTTGAACTGGCGCCCGATGATGTCGATGAACGGGTCGAGCGACACCTCGACGCTGGGATCGAAGGCATACAGATCATTCACCGTGATCATGCGTGCCTCGAAGTACCACTTGTGCTTGCGGGCGTACTCATACGCCTTCTTGATGTGCTCCTGCGGCACGTAGTCCTTGCCGTAGATGCGGTTGTAGAGTTCGGGGTACTCGTAGCCGTGCGCCGGATCCGGATAGAACCGCAGGGCCTGGTGATAGCGGATGGCCCAGCTGATCTTCTCGGACACGTAGGGCTCGAGCATCTGGGCGCCCCACCAGGCGTGGTCCACCTTGACGAGGTTCTGCACCACATCGTGCAGCAGGCACGCCATGACGATCTCCTCGCTCATACCGGTCTTGAGTGCCCGGTTTGCACTCTGCAGCACGTGCCGGGCGGGGGAAAACCGCTTCTCGAAGAACTCTTCGAGTGTCGGCTTGGCCGACATCGGCGCGAGCGTGGGCATCCGCTGGTTCCCCGGGGGCCCGATCGGCGCGAACAAGCTGCCGACGCCGCGCCTGACCGTCGCATCGGCGGGTGAGGGCAGCAGTTGTTCCGCCTCGGGGAGGAGCCCTCCGGCCAGTTCGTCGAGCCGCTCGACCATGTAGTGTTCGAGCGCTTCGGCTTTCGTTTCCGAGTCCATCCGCTCGACGACGGCCAGGCCGCCGAGACTCGCGATAAACGCACGCCGGTCGATGTCCATGTTGCCGAATCCCATGCGTGAACCTCCAGGCGCGCATCCTAGCAGACCCTGTGCGGGAGGGCTACGGGAAATGCCGTGCCCTCCAATCCCGTAGAATCGGACGAGTCCTCAGCCCGGCCAGCCCTATGCCAACCACCCGCCGCTTCCACCAACTTGATGTATTCACCGCGACGCCGCTCCTCGGGAATCCCCTGGCGGTGGTGCACGACGCGCACGACATCGACGAGGCCACCATGGCGGCCTTCGCCCGATGGACCAACCTCTCGGAAACCACGTTTCTGCTGCCGCCCACGGACCCTCGGGCCGATTACCGTGTGCGCATCTTCACGCCCGGGGGCGAACTGCCGTTTGCCGGGCATCCCACGCTCGGCAGCTGCGCGGCGTGGCTCGATGCCGGCGGGATGCCCAGGGATGCGAACGAGGTGACCCAGGAGTGCGGTGTGGGCCTGGTTCGCGTCCGTCGCGACGGCTCGCGGCTGGCGTTTGCCGCGCCTCCCCTCCGGCGCACCGGTCCACTCGATGCCTCTCTCGTCGAACGCATCAGCCGGGGACTCGGCATCGACGCTGCGCAGGTGCGGCATCACCAGTGGGTCGACAACGGCCCGGGCTGGTGCGCCGTGATGCTGCCCTCAGCCGAAGTGGTGCGGCAGCTGCGTCCCGACATCGCGCAGCTGGAAGGACTGATGCTGGGCGTCGCGGGTGCGTGTGCGCCCGGTGACGACGCGGCCTTCGAGGTGCGGGTGTTTGTGCCGGGTCACGGCGTGGCCGAAGACCCGGTGACCGGCAGCCTCAACGCCGGCCTCGCGCAGTGGCTGATTGGGGCGGGACTGGCGCCAGCGCAGTATGTGGCGGCGCAGGGCGCGGCCCTGGGTCGTGCCGGCCGCATTCACGTCGCGCACGACGGCGTCGATGTGTGGATTGGCGGTGATGTGGTGGTCTGTATCCGAGGGGATGTCACACTCTGAGCGAGGCGTGCCGGCCGCGTCCGTGCCGGCGACAAGAGTCTATGACGCGAATATCGCGACGTGGTCTCTCGCTGGCGCCTGCCAGGCCGGCTCAGCGTTCTACGCGCGGCTCCTGCACACGGAATTCCTACCGCGTCTGTTTCTTCTTGCGTGTCGCGGTGATTGGGTTGGGCCAATCGATGCTGGGTGTGACTGCCACGGCGCTCCAGCTGTCACCGCGCGGCCACCGGTGATGGGGGGTGTCAGCCCCTGGCGCCGGCGCTCATCTTCGCACCGACACGCAGTGCGAGCTCGAGGGCCTGGCGATAGTTGAGGCGGGGATCGCAGACCGACAGATACCGCCGATCGAGATCGGCTTCGCTCAATCCGCCACCGATGCACTCGGTCACATCCTCGCCGGTCAGTTCAAAGTGCACACCTCCGAGGACAGTGCCGAGCGCGGCATGCACGTCGAAGGTGCGCTCGAGCTCGGCGAGGATGTCGTCGAAGCTCCGCGTCTTGAGCCCCGTGACGGTGGTCATGCCGTTGCCGTGCATCGGGTCACACACCCACAGCACGCGGCGTCCGGCACGGCGCACGGCCTCGACCAGGGGCGGCAGCCGACGTTCGACCTCGGCGGCCCCCATGCGCGTGATGGCCACCAGCTTGCCCGGTTCATTTTTCGGGCTCAGCACTTCCAACAGCCGCACCGCGTCATCAGGAGCGACGCGCGGCCCGAGCTTGACGCCCACGACGTTCTCGATACCCCGGAAGAACTCGACGTGCGCGCCGTCGATTTCCCGGGTGCGCTCGCCAATCCACGGCATGTGCGTCGTGAGCAGATAGTGACCGCTGCGCCGGGGTACGGTGCGGGTCTGGGCCGACTCGTAGTGCAGGTTGAGCCCTTCGTGACTCGTATAGAACGTGACGCGCGTCAGTTCCTCGACCGCGCGCTCACCGATGGCTTCCATGAAGTGCAGCGCCGCGGCGAGCCGCTCGGTGGTTTCGCGGTACTGCGCGCGCAGGGCATCGGGAAGGTCAGCCCGCGACATGAAGCCGAGGTCCCAGTACTCGGGATGATGCATGTCGGCAAACCCGCCGATGGCGAGCGAGCGCACGAAGTTGAGCGTCATGGCCGCGTGGCCATATGCATCGAGCAGCGCCCGCGGATCGGCACGTCGGGCCGCAGGCGTAAAGTCGGACTGATTGATCAGATCACCGAAGTAGCTAGGCAGGGTCATGCCGTCGCGGGTTTCGGTGGGGTTCGATCGGGGCTTGGCGTACTGCCCGGCCAACCGTCCCACGCGAATGACAGGCCGCTTCGACGCATGGATCAGCACGAGCGACATCTGCAGCAGGATTTTCAGCTTGTTGGCGATGATCGCCGGCTGGCAGTCGGCGAGGGTTTCCGCGCAGTCACCGCCCTGCAGCAGGAAGCGCTTGCCCTCCTGCGCTTCGGCCACCAGCTCCTTGAGGCGCTCGACTTCCCATGAGGTGACCAGCGGTGGCAGCCCGCGCAGCTTGCCGACGACCGCGCGCAGCGCCTCGGGATCGTCGTAGCCGACGTCCTGAGCGTACGGTTTCCCGGTCCAGGAGTCGACGCGCCAGATCACGCCCGCGATCGTAGCATGGCGATTCGCAAGGCCTCGCCACGATCGGATCGCAGCGGCCGGGCTCGACCCGTGACTACGACGTCGCCAACCGGGCAGGACGCTGGCACCTGCCCGGAGCTGGCGGCCCGCATCTCCGCAGGCGCAGGCCGCCTGCTCTCGGCAGCACCCGTGGCTGCGGCCTACTGCTTCGGGGCCGTCGTCGACCGGGGACCGGGGGTCGGCACGTGGGCAAATGCAATCCCGGTCAGCATGCCCATGCGGGTACCCAGCGTGCGTCGACCCTTTCCGTCGAGCCTGGCAGACACCACGTTGCCACCCAGGTCGGTCACATAGAGACGGTTGCCCGGGACATCCAGCGCCACACCGATGGCTTCATCGAGACCGCCGAGCAGAATCTGGATGTCGGTACGGTGCCTGGGATCGGCCCCGGCAGGCCGCTGCATCGGCGCACGGTTGACGGTGTTTCCACGAGGCGCATCGCCACGGTCCGTCCAGTAGATCATCCGGGCCGTCAGGTCGAGGTCGAGGTCGATGGGCTCTGGCAGGGCATCAAAGAGCACTTCAATGTCGGTGCGCGTGCCGGCCGTCTGTCCCTGGGGCATGTCCATCCTGGCTCGGCGGATGCTGCCACGGAATGCATTGTCGCCCCCCTTCTGCGTCCAGTACACCATGCCAGCGTCAGGATCGACCGCAATGCCCACGCACCAGTTGGCGGCGTCAAGCCGATCCTGTGCGCCCTTCCCCGTGACGACCAGGGTTTCCACCTGCGACCCGTCCAGGTTCGCACGCTGGATGCGCATGCCTTCGCGATCGGCCCAGTACATCTTCCCGTGCTTCTCATCGATCTTCATCTGCTTGGCGGTGAATGTGCCGCCTGCCGGCACCAGCGTCGTCACCGTCCCTCCCTCGAGGGACGTTCGCATGACCGAGCCGTCGTCTTCACTCGCCCTGCCCATATTGGACCAGTAGATGTGCCCGTGGGCCACGTCGACGGCAATCCCGTCGGGGCTCTCCGTGCGCTTGTCCACGAGTATGCGGACATCGCTGCCATCGGGCGTCATCGACAGGACACGCCCCCCGCGAATATCCAGGAAGAACAGCCGCGGGGTCGTCGCAGCGGCCAGCAGCGAGAGGGTGAGCCCGCTTGCCATCAGCGCTGCGACCGCACCCAGAAGACCTGCGGCTCGACGTGTCATGTCCGGCACCCTCCTCCGGCAGCGGACATGACCAACGTTCATGCGACGCCGCCCGGCGGAAGTCTACAGCATTCCGGCGTGTGCACTCGCGGATCCGCAGGAATCGTCCGCACACCGGGGATCAATCGACCGGATTCTCCGGTAGACTCAGGCCGCCCGTGGCAGGCGACCTGCCGCATTCCCAAAAGGAGCCTGTGATGTTCTGCCGCCGTGCCGGTGCGATTGCTGCGGTGCTCGTCGCGTTCATTGCCGCGCTGCGTGCGCAGCCGACCGTCATCGCCTTCGACGGCGGCCGGCTGATCATCGGCGACGCGTCGGCCCCCATTGAACGCGGCACGCTGCTTGTCGAAGGCGGGCGCATCACGACTATTGGTGAAAGCGGACGTGTCGCCATTCCCGCAGGGGCCACCCGTCTCGACATGCGCGGCCGCACACTCATGCCGGCCCTGATCAACGCGCACGTGCACATCGGCTACGAGGGCTTCGGCAGCTGGGGTGCCGACAACTACTCCGAACGCACCGTGCTTGATCACCTGCGACGACAGGCGTTCTACGGCGTGGCGGCCACACAGACGGTGGGCAGCAGCCCGATCGCCGAATCACTCGCGTTTGCGAAGGCGCAGCAGGCCGGGCAGTTTCCTCCGGCGTCCCGTTTTCTGGCGGTGCCGGGCATGGCGCCCCCAGGTGGCGGACCTGATGCGATCCTGCTCAGGGGCACCCGCGTGCTGAAGGCCGTGACCGAGATCTCGACCGCCGACGAGGCGCGTGCCGCGGTGCAGCGCATGGCGGCGGCACACATCGGCCACGTCAAGATCTGGGTCGATGATCGGCGCGGCACGTATCCCAAGATGCCACCCGAGGTCTACGAGGCGGTCATCGCCGAAGCACATCGGCTGGGCATGACGGTGCATGCGCATGCCATCCAGATGGCTGACCAGAAGGCGGTCGTCAGGGCAGGCGCAGATGTGCTGGTGCACACCGCCCTCGGTGAACCACTTGACGAGGAACTGATGGCCCTGCTCCGCGAACAGCGTCCCTACTGGACGACGGTGGTGGGGCTGAGTGATCGGAGCGAAGCCTGCAACCGGGATCCGTTCGTAGACCAGAGCTATCCCGCACATGTGCTCGACGAGATCAGGAACAAGGACTGCGCCCCTCCCTCACCGGCAGCCCTGAATCGCGATCGGCTGTGGGCCATCAACTTTCCGAAGTACATCAGCAGCGGCGCGCGGCTCGTGCTGGGCACCGATGCCGGCATCGATGCCCGACATGCGTTCGGGTGGGCCGACCATCACGAGCTGTCACGCTGGGCACAGGCCGGTCTGACGCCCGCTGAGGCCATCATCGCCGCCACGTCGCGTCCGGCGGCACTGCTGGGCCTCGCCGATCTCGGCACGCTGGCGCCGGGCAAGCGTGCCGATCTGCTGGTGCTCGGCGCCAATCCGCTCGACGCGATCAACAACACCCGCCGCATCGAAGACGTCTACCTGAACGGCGTCGCGCTCGACCGTGCGGCGATGCTGCGCGAGTTCAAGCGCGAGCGCTAATCGCGCCCGGTGAGCCGGTTTTCAGCCGACCTGCGCACTCTCCTCATGAAGGAGACTGCTGATGACCCGACACGCTGTGAACGTCGCAACCGTTCTGCTGCTCTGCTCCGTAACGACCGCGTCGGCCCAGGTGGCCGTGGTGTCGCCCGACGCCGCTGCCCCCGGTGCCACGGCGCTGACACTGGCAGCCATCCCGCTGGTTGCACCGGTGCCGGTGATTGACGCGCGACCGCTCGCCCTCGACGCATCGCACCCACCCGCCGCCCTCGCACAGCCTGCCACGCAGCAGCGCCCGACGCTTCGGTCAGGGGGAGAGCGACTGGCCGTGGGCATGCTCGCCGGGACTGGCGGCGCTGCGTTAGGTCTTCTGGTTGGCTCCATCGGAGGACCTCTCGGCGCATTGATCTGCATCCCGCTGCTGGCCGCCACATCCGCAGCCGCAGCCATGAACTGAGCCCGCACGGCTGCACGCGTCACCGTCGTGAGTGGGGCGTGATGTACTCGCCGCGGGCGAGTTGTGCGAGGCATGGCCACGCGAACGCACTGCGCGTGACGAGCCGCCGCCTGGAAACCCGTGAGGTGCCAGCGCGTCCGGTCGAGCGGCGATGGCCGCGCTACGAAGGCCCCTCCGTGGGACGCACCGTGAACGACGGGGCCGGTGGGGGCAGAGGACACCGTGGCCTCGGGTCACTCACGCCGGGAACGCGCAGGGTGGGACCGTCGGGTTTCGACGGGTCGAACAGCAGGGCGGTACCCTCGACGTGCGGGGCCCGATACGCCAGCACCGGTGCCAGCGTCAGCTGCCCCAACGGACTATGCGCACCGAATCGTTCACGGAACACGGGCAGTTCCGAGTCTTCCAGCAACAGGAACACGGGGCGCTGCTGTTCGTGCAGCCAGGCCACCGTCCGATCGAGCCAGGCGGGGTCGAGCTGATCGAACCGCAGGGACAGGCGCCCGCCGTAGTAGCGCACCGCACCGACATACGGCCCGGCAATTACGACGCTGCCGGGACGTGTGACGCCAGCGACCAACTGCGCGAGCGTGGCATAGCGACGTTCGCCTTCCCCGGCCGGAAACACACCCAGGCGCACCGCCGCAGATGCCGTGTACACGCCGATCAGGCCCACGCACAGCGCGGTCACCAGGTGACCCTGGCGCACGACAGACGTGACCGAGAAGACCGCGATGACGGTGGCCACCAGGATGGCTGGCCAGGCCGGCAGCAGGAAGTGCAGGAACCACCAGGCATCAAACGGGGTATAGGCCGCATACGCCGCAATCACTGCCAGAGTCATTCCACCCTGGAGCAGCGCACCTGATGGGCCTGTTGCGCCTGACCTCCACACCCGGCGCACAGGCACGCACAGCGCGGCGAGACCTGCCAGCACCAGCGGCGTCTGCGTCTCGATCATCCATGCGCCGTAACGACGAAGGTTCACTGGAAGATGCGCCCGCGAGAACAGCTGACCGAGATCGCCGTAGCCAGATTCGACAGGCGAGCCGTTCACCGACTGATTGACGAGGGCCACGGCGACAACGCCCACGGCCGCCGGTGCCGCACACAGCACCAGCCGCTGCACCGCCGGCCGGCGTGCCCTGAGGTCGCGCCAGAGTCCCCAGGCCAGCAGCACGACCACAAGAGGTCCTAGGTTGGGCCGGATCGTGATTGCCACGCCCGCGGCGACGCCGGCACCGGCCACAGTCCGTGGCGTACCCGCCAGCATTCCCGCCATGGCTGCAGCCCAGGCCGCCGCCGCCGGCACGTCGCTCATCACCGACTTTCCCATGCTGAGCACCGTCGGGCTCGTGGCCACCAGCCATGCGGCTCCGAGACCGATGCCCGGTGTCGACACACGCCTGCCGATGACAAATGTGCACCAGACCAGCACGCCTGTTGCGAGCGGTGCCACGATGAATGCCGCCCAGTGTCCGAGCAGCCCCTTCATGCCGGCCATGATCCACGGCAGCCCCGGCGCGGTGATTGAGGCGATGGCCATCAGGTCGTGACGGGGACGCATGCCGAGCGGCGTCAACGTGACGAGGGCCAGGTATACCGGTCCCCACCTGAGCACAAAGCCATCAGTCAGCGCGATCGCAAGGGCATACACGCCGCACAGCACGGCGAGCGCGGCGAGGACGGTTCTGGTGGTGAGCATGCCCGCCGCGATTCCGTCACGGGACCCGGTCCGCAGCTGCCAGCCGCTCACGAAACCTGCGGCCACACGCACGTCGGAAGGCGCCCGCACGCGCGTCACACCGACCACCGGAGACGGCGACCACACCGCGCCACACCAGATACCTCCCGAGGGCGCCGCACCGCTCGGCACAGATCGGACGCATGAGTTCAGGGCGCTCTATGCCCCTCGTCCGCATGGCACCGACGCACAGGTCTCTTCCCGTGCGTCGCATGCAGCACCCGCCATGCCCGTCCGCGCCGTACAATCGTCATCATCGCCGCCCTGCTGATTCCCCATCGCCGCCGCCGACGTGTCGCTGACACGCGCGAGTCGACTGCACCCGCCTGGCGCACGATCGCATTCGATCGCGGGGACACCGGTGTGCGCGTCGATCTCGTGCTGCTGCGTCACCTGGGGCACGAACCGCAGATGTCACGCGCCCGCATCCAGCGCTGGATCGAGTCGGGCCGCGTCACCATTAACGGCCATCCGGTGCCACGCGTGGCCTGGCGCGTTGCAGCAGGCGATCGCCTCTGTGTCGACATGCACGATGTGCGGAGGCGCGAGGTGCCCCGCGGTGAACCCGTGCCCCTTGACGTGATTTACGAGGACGCCCACCTGCTGGCCGTAAACAAACCCGCAGGGCTCGTGGTGCATCCGTCGTACAGGCACGACACCGGTACGCTGCTGAACGGCCTGCTGCACCGCGCGGCGCACTGGCCCTCGGGCGACAGCCCCGCCCTGCTGACGCGACTCGACAAGATGACCTCGGGATTGCTGCTGGTGGCGAAGCGCGCCGAAGTGGTGGCGGCGCTGCAGCGCGACATGCGCGCGCAGCGCATCGAGAAAGACTATCTCGCCCTCGTGCACGGGCTGCCCTCACCGGCCCGCGGCACAATCACGCTCGCCCTCGATCGCGATCCGTGGGATCGCCGTCGCGTCACGGTGACCGACCGCGGCGGGCAACCGGCCGTCACGCGCTACCAGCGTCTGGCCACCTCACCCGCAGCCGCAGACGACGATGCGGGCCGTGACACCCAGCGTGTGTCGCTGATGCAGTGCCGGCTGGTCACCGGGCGCATGCACCAGTTGCGCGTTCATCTCTCGCACAAGGGCTGGCCCATTGTCGGTGACCCGACGTATGGGCGTGCAGACACGCCGGGCCGGGGCCGCCAGGCGCTGCACGCCTGGCGCCTCTCGCTGATGCATCCGGTGACCCGTGAAGGGCTGACGCTCGAAGCCCCGCTACCTGACGACCTGCAGCGGCTGCTGGTCGAGCACCACATCGCGTGGCCGCCCGACCGGCACGCCGATCAGACCACGGTCAGGCCCGAGCCAGCCTGAGCCGTACGCGCCACCTCAGCGCGGACGCCTGGTGATGCGGCTGATGACCGCCGATCCCCAGCTGATGGCGGCCGGCACACCGGCCAGCACCCACAGTACGGTGGCAGCCGAGGCGGCTTCGTGATGGTGTCGCATGGCGAACTTCCAACGATAACACCGATCGCCGGCTATTCCTCAGTCATGAACGGATAGCGATAGTCGGTGGGCGGCACGAACGTTTCCTTGATCGTGCGGGCCGACACCCAGCGCAGCAGGTTCATCTTCGAGCCGGCCTTGTCGTTGGTGCCGCTCGCCCTCGCCCCCCCGAACGGCTGCTGGCCGACCACCGCACCGGTGGGCTTGTCGTTGATGTAGAAGTTGCCCGCGCTGTTCCGCAGCGCCGACGATGCCTCGCGGATGGCCTGACGGTCGCGTGCGAATACCGATCCGGTCAAGGCATACGGTGACGTGCGATCGACAATCGCCAGCGTCTCGTGCCACCTGGCATCGTCGTAGGCATGCACGGTGAGCAGCGGCCCGAAGATTTCCTCGCAGAGCAGGCGGTAGGCCGAGTCGTCGGTCTCGACAAGCGTGGGCTCCACGAAGTAGCCGCGGCTGTCGTCACAGCCACCGCCCTCAATGACACGCGCATGCTGCCGGGCATCGGCGATGTAACTGCTGATGCGGTGGAACGCCTTCTGATCGATGACCGCGCCCATGAAGTTGCGGAAGTCGCGCACGTCACCCATGCGGATGTCGCGCATCATGGCGACCATGCGGTCGCGCACGTCGGGCCACATCGACCGGGGCACATAGAGTCGGCTGGCGGCCGAGCACTTCTGCCCCTGAAACTCGAACGCCCCGCGCACGGCGGCGACGGCCAAGGCCTGTGGATCAGCCGACGCATGGGCCACGATGAAATCCTTCCCGCCGGTCTCGCCGACGATGCGGGGATAGCTGCGGTAGCGGCCCATGTTCTGCCCGACGCGCGTCCACATGCTGCTGAACACGGCCGTGCTGCCGGTGAAGTGAATGCCGCCCAGGTCGCGATGATCGAGCAGCACCTCCGAGATGGCGACCGGATCGCCGGGCACAAGGTTGATGACACCAGGCGGCAGACCAGCCGCTTCGAGCAGCTTGTAGGTGTAGTAATTGCCGAGCAGCGCCGTGGCCGCAGGCTTCCACACCACACTGCAGCCCATCAGCGCGGGCGCACCGGCCAGGTTGCCACCGATGGCGGTGAAGTTGAACGGTGTGACGGCGTAGACAAAGCCCTCGAGGCCGCGATAGTCGCTCTGGTTCCACACGCCGTGCGAACTGATCGGCTGCTCGTCGAGCAGCTCCTGCGCAAAGGCCACGTTGAAGCGCCAGAAGTCGACCATCTCAGACGCGGCATCGATTTCCGCCTGATACGCCGTCTTCGACTGACCGAGCATCGTGGCCGCATTGAGCGTCGAGCGCCACGTCGTCGTCAGCAGCTCGGCGGCGCGCAGGAACACCGCCGCGCGATCGTCAAACGACCAGCTGGCCCACTCGCGCCGTGCCTCGAGGGCCGACGCGGCGGCCTCGGCCGCAAGGGCCGGCGTGGCCTTGTGCCAGGTGGCCAGCACGTGGGCGTGATCGTGCGGCATCACGACTGTGCCGGTGTCGCCGGTTCGGATTTCACGGCCGCCGATGATGATCGGAATGTCGATGACCTCACCGGCCATCGCCGCGAGGCGCGCCTTAAGCTCGGCGCGTTCCGGCGACCCGGGTCGATAGGTCAGGTTGGGATCGTTCTCGGGCAGGGGCACCCGGCGGCGGGCGGCTGATACGTCAATGGTCATGGTGTCCTCGCGTCAGGTACGGGCACTGTCGAGTTCGACTCTAATCTGCCGCCACTTGCCCTGGCGGAACCGCAGAAAGGTGAGCAGGCCGCGTGTGACATGGCCCAGCACAATGGCGAGCCAGATGTCGTGCGCCTCGAGCGGGCGCACCCACTGGATGGCCGTGCACATGCCGAGGGGAATGGCAATCTGCGAGGCCAGCGTGATGAACAGCGGACTTCGCGTGTCGCCCGTGCCCTGCAGCCCGCCGTTGTATGTGAGTGCAATGGTGATGAAGAAACCCGACACGGCGAGATACCGCAGCAGCTGCACGCCGAGCCGTGTGACCTCAGGTTCGGTGGCCCCGAAGATGCCGAGCAGCAACTCGGGCGCAATCACGAACGCCGAACCCACAATCGCTGCGACGCTGAGGCCGATGCGCGAGGCCGCATGCACACCGGCGATGGCCCGCTCGGGATGCCCGGCGCCGAGGTTCTGCCCGGCGACGGTGGCGGTGGCTCCCATCAGCCCGACCGATGTCCACGTGATGAGCGAGAACAGCTCGGTGTACCCGATTGCATAGGCCGCCTGCGCCGCGGCACTCTGCTCGAGCGAACCGATGAAGCGGAGCAGCAGCACGCCGGCCACGTTCATCGCGATGCCCTGCACGCCGGTCGGCAGCCCGAACCGGAAGAGCGATCGGATAACGGCCCAGTCGGGGCGGAAGTCCATGTCCTTCGAGAACCGGATGACCAGTTGTCCCCGGAACACGAGGACAATCGCCACGATGCTGACGATGCCGGCTGCCAGCACCGTGCCCATCGCCGATCCTGCGGTGCCGAACTTGGGAATCAGCACCAGGTTGAGCAGCAGATTGAGCACAGTCATCGATACGCCGAGAAACAGCGGCGTGCGTGCATCACCGGCCGCGCGCAGGGCCGAGCTGAGCATGAAGAACAGCATCATGCCGATGGCAAACACAAAATTGATGCGCAGGAAGGGCAGCGCCAGGGCCTTCACCTCTGGCGCGGCGTTGACCATATCGAGCAGCAGCGGCGAGGCAAAGTACCCGACCGGCGCCATGATGAACAGATACATGGCCATCGCTGTCAGGAACGCCTGATACACCGTGCGATTGACCTTGTCGGGTTCGTTGGCCCCGACAAACCGCGCCACCAGCACCGCCTGTCCGGTGAACAGCGACGCCATGAACACGATCACGATGAGGAAGATTTGCCAGCTGACGCCGATGGCCGCGTTGGCGGTATAGCCGATGAGGTTACCGACGAGCACGTGATCAACGACGCCCTGCAGTCCGGCGATGATGTTCTGGAGCATCGTCGGCCAGGCCAGCTTCCAGACTGCGGCGCCGACCGGGCCTTCAACCAGTGAACGATCGAAGGATTGTAAGCACTTCTGTGCAGCAGTCGCCGAGTCGGCCATGGAAGGGGGTTTGGAGGGAGCGTCTGTCGGTGAATCGATGACAAAAATATTACCTTACAACGACCACCCCCCCCGGTAGTCTCTGTGGGTCGTGCCCGCTGAATTGCGCACCGCCATGGCACCGCTGGCGTATCTGACGCCGTCGGCCGCTCATCCTCCTGATTTCGGTACCTACGGCCTGCTGCAGGCGATGGCCGAGCCGTGGCGTCCCGTGTGGGTGGTCGGCCGATCAGAGGCCCGCGGGCTGCGGCTCGGCGTGGCGTTCGAGGGTGGCGTATCGGCCGCATCGTCACCCGACGCGGTCGCGGTGCATGCGCTGCTGCCGGCCCTGCATGCCGAGTGGCTGGGTGATCGGTCGTTCTGCGAAGAGCATGGGACGCGCTTTCCGTACGTCACCGGGTCGATGGCCACCGGCATTGCCTCGATGGACACGGTCGTCGCCGCCGCTCGTGCGGGCTTTCTGGGCTTCTACGGTGCAGGCGGTCTGAGCCTCGAGCGCGTCGTGCGCGAAGTCGAGCTGATCGCCGCGCGCCTCGCCGACATGCCCGGTGCCGCCTGGGGCGTGAATGTCATTCACTCGCCCGATCAGCCCGCGCTCGAAGATGCCCTGGTCGATGCGCTGCTCGCGCGCGGCGTGACCCGCATCGAAGCCTCGGCCTTCATGAGCCTGTCGCCCGCGATCGTGCGCTATGCCTCGACGGGCCTGCGGCTCGATGCGCAGGGCCGCGTGGTGCGTCCGCACCGTGTGATGGCGAAGATCAGCCGCGCCGAAGTGGCCCGCCACTTCCTGCAGCCGCCGCCGGCCCCCCTGCTCGACGCACTGGTCGCGCGCGGGGCCCTGACCGCCGAGGAGGCCCGCCTCGCATCCCTCCTGCCCGTCGCCGACGATGTGACGTGCGAGTCTGATTCCGGAGGGCATACGGACCGGCGTCCGCTGGCCGTGCTGCTGCCGGTCATCCGTCAGCTGCGCGACAGCCTGACACCCGAGGGTGGCTGGCCCCGCCCGGTGCGCATCGGTGCGGCGGGCGGGCTGGGTGATCCGGCATCGGTCGCCGCCGCGTTTGCGCTGGGTGCCGACTATGTCGTCACCGGAACGGTCAACCAGCTGGCCATCGAATCGGGCACCTCTGATCTGGCGAGGGCGATGCTCGCGCAGGCCGGCCTGGCCGACGTCATCATGGCTCCGGCGGCCGACATGTTCGAGATGGGCGTCGAGGTGCAGGTGCTGCGGCGGGGCACCCTGTTCGCACAGCGCGGCAAGCGGCTGTATGAGCTGTACCGCGAACACGGGGGCATCGACGCGCTGCCTGCCGACGTCCGCGCGAAGCTCGAGCGCGAGGTCTTCCGCGCCAGCCTCAATGACATCTGGCAAGAATGCGAACGCTTCTGGCAGGGCCGTGAGCCAGCGCAGCTCGAGCGCGCGGCGCGCGATCCGCATCACCGCATGGCGCTCATCTTCCGCTGGTATCTGGGCAATTCGAACCGCTGGGCCCGCGAAGGTGTGGCCGATCGGCAGCAGGATTACCAAATCTGGTGCGGCCCTGCGATCGGGGCCTTCAATGCCTGGACGGCCGGCAGTGCGCTGGCAGCGCCATCGGCCCGCACGATTGCGCGCATCGGGCGCAGCCTGCTGGCCGGGGCCGTGCGTCTGACGCGCGCCCAGCAACTGCGCAGCGCAGGGCTGGCGGTGCCTGAGGCGGCCTTCATGACCGCCCCCCTTTCCGAGGAGAACGCGCAGTGAGTTCCACTTCCATTGCCATTGTCGGGCTGGCGTCGCTGCTGCCGGGCAGTGACGACCTGCAGGGCTTCTGGCAGAGCCTGCTCGAGGCGCGCGACTGCTTCAGTGACGTGCCCGAACAGCACTGGCGGATCGAGGATTACTTCGATCCGAAGCCGCGGGCCAAGGACAAGACCTACGGCAAGCGCGGCGGCTTCATTCCGCATCAGCCGTTCGACGCCCTCGGCTTCGGCCTGCCGCCGTCGACCCTGCCCAGCACCGACGTTGCGCAGCTGCTCGCGCTGCTGATTGCGCAGCGCTGCCTGACTGACGCCGACCATGGCACCCCGGGCCGGTTCGACCGTACGCGCACGGCCTGCATTCTGGGCGCGGCCGCGACGACCCAGCTGGTGGCCCACATGTCGGGCCGCATGGCGCGGCCGATGTGGAAGCAGGGCCTGCGGAACCTCGGCATGGACGAATCGCTGCTCGACAAGGCCTGCGATGCCATTGCCGATCAGTTCGTGCCGTGGCAGGAAAGCACGTTCCCCGGCCTGCTGGGCAACGTCATTGCCGGGCGCGTCGCCAACCGCTTCGATCTGGGCGGCACCAACTGCGCGCTCGATGCGGCGTGCGCCAGTTCACTGGCGGCGCTGTCGATGGCCATCAACGAACTGCGCAGCGGACAGGCCGACACGGTACTGACCGGCGGCGTCGATGCCCTCAATGACGTGCTGATGTTCCTGTGCTTCTCGCAGACACCCGCCCTGTCGCTGTCTGGCGACTGCCGTCCCTTCAGCGATCAGGCCGACGGGACGATGCTGGGAGAGGGTGTGGCGATGCTGGCCCTGCGTCGCCTCGAGGACGCCGAGCGCGACGGCCACAAGATTTATGCGGTGATTCGCGGCCTCGGCAGCAGCTCTGACGGCCGTGCCAAGAGCGTGTATGCCCCGCGGTCGCAGGGGCAGGCCATGGCCCTGCGCCGGGCCTACGACAACGCCGGCTACGGCCCCGAGACTGTGGAACTCGTCGAAGCCCATGGCACTGGTACGGTTGCAGGTGATGCCGCGGAATTCGGCGGGCTCACCGAAGTGTTCGGCCCTGCACGGCCCGAGGTGCGCCAGTGGTGCGCCCTGGGCTCGGTCAAGTCGCAGATTGGGCACACCAAGGCGGCCGCCGGAGCGGCGAGCCTGGTCAAGGTGGCGCTGGCCCTCCACCACCGGATCCTGCCGCCCACCATCAAGGTCGCGCGGCCGAACCCGGCGATGAAGCTCGAGGACAGCCCGTTCTACCTGAACACCACCGTGCGTCCGTGGTTCGCGCGGACCGGTGAGGCGCGGCGCGGGTCGGTCAGCAGCTTCGGATTCGGCGGCAGCAACTTCCATGTCACCCTCGAGGAATATCGCGGGACGCATGCGGCCGCCCGCCTCGACGGCTCGCCCGTGCACCTGTGGCTGCTCGGCGAGGCGTCGGTCGACGCCATGCGGGCGCGCCTGGCGGCACTGCCGGGACAGGTGACCAGTGCGGCAGCCCTCGCCAATGCGGCACACGAGAGCCACACCGCTTTCGACCCGGGTGCGGCTGTGCGTGTGGCCCTCCTGATTGACCATCGCGACACCCTGCCAGCCGCCTGTGACGAAGCGTCGGCGCTGCTGGGCGGCACGGTCACTCATGCACGGGGCACCCACTGCGTGGTGGGCACCGGCCCGGCGGTTGCGGCCTCATCGGTCGCCTTCCTGTTTCCGGGTCAGGGCAGCCAGTACGTGCAGATGGGACGCGACCTGGCCATCGCCTTCCCCGACGCCTTCGCGGCGTGGGAAGCGGCAGATGCCGCGCTGCCCGCTGACGGATCGACACCCGCGCTCGGGGATGTGGTGTTCCCGCGCGCCGCCTTTGACGAGGCCGGGGTGCAGGCGCACGAGCAGCAGCTGCGCGCCACCAGCCAGGCACAACCCGCGCTGGCGGCCGCCAGCCTCGCCCAGCTGGCGCTGCTGCACCGTCTGGGTCTGAAGCCTGCAGCGGTAGCCGGACACAGCTTCGGCGAGCTGGTGGCCCTGCACACGGCCGGCGTCTTCGACGCGACCACCCTGGTGCAGCTGGCCAGAGCCCGCGGCGCGGCCATGGAAGCCTGTGCGACAGGCGGCGAGGGTTCCCTCGGCAGCATGCTGGCCGTGGCGTCCGATGCCGCTACCGTGCGTGCCGTGCTCGACGAGCATGGCGACGCGTCGCTGGTGCTGGCCAATGACAACCATCCGAAGCAGGCCGTGCTGAGCGGACCGGTCGACAGCCTCAAGCGCATCGAAGCGCGTCTCTCGGCCCGGGATCTGAGCTTCCAGCCCCTGAAAGTGGCGGCGGCGTTCCACTCGCCGCTGGTCGCCCCGGCTGCCTCGGCCTTCGGCACGGCGGTGCGTGCGCGCCGCTTTGCGCCGCCGACACTGCCCGTCATCGGCAATGCCACGGCCGAACCGTATCCGACGGGGGCCAAGGCCGTGCAGACGCAGCTGGCCGATCAGCTGGCGCAGCCGGTGCGGTTCCGCGACAGTCTCGACGCGCTGTATGCGCAGGACTGCCGTGTGTTCGTGGAGGTGGGCGCCGGTGCGGTGCTGACCGGCCTGGCGTCACGGTGCCTGAAGGGCCGCGACCATGTCGCGCTCAGCCTCGACACCCCCGGCACCCACGGGCTGCGCGCCTTCTGGCGCGGCCTCGGCGAGCTGGCGGTACTCGGGCTTCGGCTCGACTTTGCCGCACTGCACGCCTCGACCGGAACCTGGACGCCGGCGCCGCTGCCGCCCACCGGTCCGGCCGTCATCTCGGTTGGCGGTGCGAACCTCGGCAAGCCCTATCCGCCGCTGCCGGGCCAGGCGCCCGTGCGTCCGTCCCAGCGGGTGATGGAAGTGCCACTCGGCAGCGCCGGTTCCGTGCCGGTCGCGCCGCTGTCGGCTGTGACCAACGCCCCAGGGGCGGCACCAGGCGTGCCGACCGGGGGGCCTGTGATGTCCGGGGCCGTGTCTCCGGCTGTGCCTGCGGCTGGCGCACCTGCGCCGATGCCTGGGGCGTCGTCTGGTGTTTCATCGAGTGTGCCTGCTTCGCGAGTGCCGACCATGTCTGATCACACCGTGCCGTCTGTTCCTGTTGTCCTCCGTCCCGCGGAAGGGGCGTCTCCGATTCTCGAGGCCCAGCGCCTGACCCAGCAGGCCCTGCTGGAAAGCTTCAGCATGACGCTGCGCGGCCTGGGCGGGTCGGCCCTGCCGGTGGCCCCGGCGGCGCTGGCTGCCGCCCCGGTGATGTACGCGCCGGCGCCTGTTGCGGTGCCCGTGCCGATGCCGGCACCGGTGGCCGCGGCAGCGCCCGCTCAGGCGGCGCCCCCGGTGGCGGCCCCTGCCGCTGCTTCCGTCCCCGCGCCTGTCGCGGCCCCTGCTCCGGCGCCCGCCCCCGCTCCGGTGGCCGCCCCGGTGGCCGCGGCACCCGCCGCCCCTGCCGGCGGCTCGTCGTCGACGGTGCTGGCGATCATTGCCGAGAAGACGGGGTATCCGGTGGATGCGCTGTCGCCCGAGATGGATCTGGAAGCCGACCTCGGGATCGATTCGATCAAGCGCGTGGAGATTCTCGGGGCGGTCAATGACCGGGTGCCCGGGCTGGATGCGAGCAAGGTGTCGCCGGCAGATGTGCGTCTGGTGAGCGACCTGCTGGCGCTGCTCGGAGGCGCCCCCGCGGACCCTCAGCAGGCCGCGGCCCGGTAGCTGCGGCTGCCGGACCGGCGGCCGCCTCCGCTGTCGAACGACGTGCCGTGCAGTGGCTGCCGGTGTCGGCACCCGGCACGCCGGTGCCGGCGTTTCCGGCGTGCCGGACGCTGGCGGTGCTCAGCGACGCCGCGGGCGGCGGCGGAGCCGCCGGCGCCGAGGCGCTGGTGCGCGCCCTGGCCGCGCGGGGCACGGCGGTCACCGTCGCCGACGCCCAGACGGCCGACCTTGTCGTCGTCACGCACGGGCTGCTGTCCCCCGGCGGCCTCGCCGCGGGCCCCTCAGGCACCCCGGATTCGGCAGCCGCCGCACGTCTGGCCGACGCCGACGCCGGCGCCGGGGCCGGGGCCGGTGACGCACAGCGCCCCGGCCCCGCTGGGGCCTCGGCGGCCGCTGCCGCCACGACGGGTGCCGACGCGGGCCTGTCCGACGGCCCCGCCGCCGCGCCCCGTGTGCCCGTGCACGCCGACGACCCCGGCCTGGCGCGCGCGTTCGCCGATCTGACCGCCCTGGCCGCGCGGCCCGTGCCGCCGCGCCTGCTGGTCGGCCTCGCCGGGGCCTCGCCCCTGTCGGCGGGCCTCGCCGGGCTCGTGAAGACGGCGGCCCTCGAGTGGCAGGCCGCCTGGCTCTCACTCACCCTCGACACGCCCGCCCCCGCGACGCTGGTGGACGCGGCCCCGCAGGTGGCCGACGCCCTGTGCGGCGGCGGCATTGCGCGCGAGGTGCGCCTCGGCGCGCGCCGCCACGTGCGGACCCGGGTGGCCGGGCCGGCCGCTGGCGCGGCGCGCGGCCTCACGCCCGGCCCGTGGGTCATCTCGGGCGGCGCCCGCGGCGTGACGGCGAACTGCGCCGTCGCGCTCGCCCAGGCCGGCGCCTCGCGCATCCTCCTGCTCGGGCGTTCGCGCCTCGAGCCCGAGCCGGCCGTCTGCGCCGGCCTCACCGACGAGCCCGCCCTCAAGCGCGCCCTCATCGCCGCCGCTGGCCCCAGGCCCGACCTGCGCGCCATCGGACGGCAGGTCGCATCCATCCTTGGACAGCGTGAAATCAGGGCCACCATCCATGCCCTCGAACAGGCCGGGGCCGAGGTCCGCTATGCCCCCGTCGACGTCGCCCGCCACGACGCCGTCGCCGCCGCCGTCGCCGAGGCCCGCATCGCCTGGGGTCCGTTCCGCGGACTCATCCACGGTGCCGGGGTCCTCGCCGACAAGCGCCTCGGCGAGAAGACCGCGGAACACTTCGCCAGCGTCCTGCAGCCGAAACTCGACGGCGTCGACGCCCTGCTCGCCGCGTGCGACTCCGATCCGCTCGAGCAGATCTGCTTCTTCTCCTCCGTCGCCGCACACAGCGGTAACGCCGGCCAGTCTGACTACGCCGCCGCCAACGCCGTGCTTGATGCCCTCGCCGCCACTGAACAGGAGCGACGCGGTCCCCGGTGCCACGTGGTCTCGACCGCGTGGGGCCCGTGGGCCGGGGGCATGGTCACCGAGTCGCTCGCGCGCCACTTCACCGCCCGCGGCATCGCACTGATTCCTCAGCACGACGGGGCACGCGCCCTCGTGCAGGAACTCGCTCACGGCACCGCCACCCAGGTCATCCTCGGGTGCGGTCTCGACCAGATGGACGCGCCGCCCGTCGAACGCCTCCGCCTCTCACAGGCACGCTGGCCCCTGCTCGACGGCCACCGCATCGAACACGCCATCGTCCTGCCCATGACCATGGCCCTGGATGCGCTGATGGGCGTGGGACGCGAACACCTCGGCGAGGCCTGCGAACTGCGCGATCTGCGTCTCGTCAAGGGCGTGGTGCTCGGTGATGGCGAGGCCGAACTCGACGTGCGCGTCACCGCCGGAGTCAGTGGTGACGTGCAGGTGTCGCTGGTGCATCCGGAAGGCCGTCCGGCGTATCAGGCCACCGCACAGCGCGCCGACGCCCGCGAGGCCAGACCGGACGTCACGACGCTGCCCGCGAAGGACGCGACCGCACTGCCCGAGGTGTGCCGCACGCCGTATGCCGCGGCCCTCTTTCATGGACCCTCGTTCCAGGTGATTCGCGAGATCACCGTGTGCAACGACCACCGGATCGCCGCGCGGCTCTCCACGGCGGGCGCCATGGGCTGGCCCGACGAGTGGCAGATCGACCCGGCCGCGCTCGATGGCGCCCTGCAGTTGCTGCGCGTGTGGGGCGTCGCCCGTGACGGGCGGCACAGCCTGCCCACCAGCATCGGCCGCTGCCGCGTGTGGCAGGCCTGGCCTGCACAGGGCGAGGTGGGCTGCGTGCTCGAGTGCCGCAAGGACAAAGCGTTCAAGCTGACCGCCAATGCGAGATTCTTCGACCTTGCCACTGGCGCGGCCCTGCTGTCACTCGACGGCATCGTGATGCACGTGCACGGATCATGAGCGCACGTGTCATGCCTATCGCCGTGGTCGGTCGCGGCACCGTACTGCCCGGCGCTCTCGACACCTCAACGCTGTGGCAGCGCATCCTGTCGCGCGATGACCTGACCGGCCCGAGCACGCGGGCGATGTGGGGGCTGTCGCCCGCTGCCGTGTGCGACGACCCGCGCGAGCCGGCGGCCTGCGCGCGCGGCGGCTATGTCAGCGGGTTCGACCGCGTGTGGTCGCCAGAGGGCTTCAGTGTCGGCGCCGAACAGCTAGCCGCGCTGCCTGAAGGGTGGCGCTGGCTGTTGCACGCCACACGGCAGGCGCTGCGCGAGGCCGGCATCGAGTCGCCGGGCGCACGCGCAGGTCTCGTGCTGGGCTCGCTCGGCTATGCCACGCGGACATTCGCCGACACTGCAGCCCGCCGGTGGTGCGGCGATCTTGACGCCGACAGTCCCGCACTCGCCGGACAGTACGGGGCCGTGTCATGGACCGCCGCCGCGTGCGGCCTCGATGGTCCGCGCTTCGCTCTCGACGCCGCCTGTGCCTCGGGCCTCTATGCCCTCACGGCGGCCTGCGATCTGCTCGAGTCGCGTCAGGCCGATCTCGTGGTGGCCGCAGGCCTCAATGCGGCAGACGATCTGTTCCTGCACGTCGGCTTCACCGCCCTGTCGGCGCTGAGCCGCACGGGCCGAAGCGCTCCGCTCAGCACAGAGGCCGATGGCCTGCTGCCGGCAGAGGGCGCGGCCGCGCTCGTGCTCAAGCGTCTGGATGACGCGGTCGCCGCCGGCGATCGCATCTACGGCATCGTGCGCGGAGTCGGGCTCAGCAACGACGGGCGCGGATCGGGCCTGCTGCATCCGGCCACCGTCGGACAGCAGCGTGCCATTCGCCGCGCCTACGAAGGCACGGCGCTCACCCCCGCCGACATCCAGCTGCTGGAATGCCATGCGACGGGCACCCTCGTGGGTGACCGCGAAGAGATTCTGAGCGTGCGCGCTGTCTTCGGCGATGCACACGAGATGGCCATCGGCTCGCTGAAGGCGCAGCTCGGGCACCTTATCACCGCCAGTGGCACAGCAGGCGTGCTCAAACTGCTCGGCGCGTTCGAACATGCACAGCGCCCACCAGCGCCTCTCGTCAGCCTGGCCCATCCCATCAACGCCCTGCAGGGCAGCCGCCTGCGCCTGCATGATGCCGCCGATGCGTGGACACCCGGGCATGCCCCGAGACGAGCGGCGATCAATGCGTTCGGCTTTGGCGGGTGCAATGCCCACGCCGTTCTGGAAGGGCCCGAAGGAGCCGACGACCTGCGCCGCACCGCGCGCCCTCGCCCCGCGACACGCCGCGAGGCCGCGCCGGTGGCAGAGACACCATCGACAGCACCCGCACTGGCGCTGGTAGCCTGCGAGATGTCCGTCGGTGCGGCCGCTGACGTGACGAGCGTGCTGCGCGTGCTGCTGTCGCTCGATGCCGCCACGCGCCGGACCGGCGCCATCGATCTCGAGCTCAAGGGCCTAGGCTTTCCCCCAGCCGATCTCCAGCAGACCCTGCCGCAGCAGGTGCTGCTGCTGCGTGCCGCGCAGTCGCTGCGCGCGCACCTCGGTGATATCGACCGTGACCGCCTCGGGATCTTTGTCGGCACCGATGTCGACCCTGCCGGTGCCCGGCACGGCTGCCGCTGGCGGCTGTCGCAGTATCTCGGCCGCGACACCAGCGAGGCCGAACGTGACGCGGTGGTGTCACCCCTGCAGGCCGCCGGCGTGCTGGGGACGATGCCGAACATGCCGGCCAACCGGCTCAACAGTGCGCTCGATGCGCGCGGCCCGGGCATGGTGGTCAGTGCGGGCAGCACCTCGGGCACCGAGGCCCTGCGTCTGGCGGCCGATGCCCTCGGGTGCGGCGACATCGATGCGGCCCTGGTCGGAGCCGTCGACGCCAGCGGCGGCGCCTTCGGTGACGATCCGTCACTCGCCGACACCTGTGTGGTCTGGGTCATCATGCGCGCCGGCGAGACCGGCACCCGCGACGTGCTGGCCACGCTGACACCCGCCACCGGCGACCGTCACACCGACACCGTCGTCGTGCCCTGGGCCGATGGCGGGCATGCGCAGTCGCTGCTGCAGCTGTCGACGGCGGCACTCTGTTGCCGCCACGCCCTGTGGCCTGACGATCCGCGGCAGCCCTGGGTGGGTGCCGATCAGGTGCTGACCCTGCATGGATGGCGCGTCGAGTCACCGCGCGTGCAGGGGCTCGCCGAGGATGTGCCGACGCTGCCCGATGTCGACGAGGCGCCGCAGGGGACCTCCGGTGAACTGGCCCTGGTCTTCACGGGCGCAGCCGCCGCCTATCCGGGCGCAGGGCGCACGCTGCTGCGTGCACTGCCGGCGGTCGGCGACGACCTGCGGGCCATGGCCCCGCACCTCGCCGCCTCGCTGCCGGCGCTGCTGGCGCAGCCCGCCCTGTCGCTGATCGATCAGTTGCAGCTGGCCACGCTGGTCAGTCAGTCGCAGGCGCTGCTGCTGGCGCGGCTCGGCGTGGTCCCTGACGCCTGTCTCGGCCTGTCGAGCGGTGAAACCAACGCGATCATGGCCACGCGTGCATGGACCGATCCCGACGCACTGTTTGCCGACGTGCGCACCTCGGGCATGTACGACCGGCACCTGGCCGGGCACTATCAGACACTGCGCACGGCCTGGAACCTTTCCGATGCGGCGCCGGTGTCATGGCGCTGCTATCGCGTCACGCATCCGGTCGAGGCCCTGGAAGCCGAGGTGGCCAGGCATCCGCGCGTACGCGTGCTCATCGAACACCACGAGCGCGATGCCGTCATCGGGGGCGACGAGGCCCAGTGCCTCGCGGTCATCGACGCGCTGCAGGCCAGTGCCGTGCCCATTCACCACGATCTGCTGGTGCACTGCTCCGAGCTCGATCCGTTCGCCGAGACCTGGTATGCCGTGCACCACCGCACGACCCGCTCGTTCACCTCGCCCCGGTTGTATGCCAACGCCATCAACCGTGCCTACGAGCCCTCGTCCGATGCCTGCGCGACGATGCTCACGACGCAGGCCCGGTCGCTGGTGCGCTTCCATCCCACCGTGGCACAGGCGTATGCCGACGGCGTGCGCACGTTTCTCGAGCTGGGCCCGCGCGCGGCGTGCACGGCGTGGATCGATCACATTCTCAAGGGCCGCACACACGACAGCGCGGCGATGGATGGCTCGCGGGGCACGCTGCACGAGGCCGCTGATGCGCTGGCCACGGTGGCTGCCGCCGGTCACCGTGTCGATCTGCGTGCGTGGCGTGCCCTGCTGTCAGATATCCGGGTCATTGCCCCGGTCGATCGCGGACGCACGCGAGCCGCAACCATTCGCATTCACGGACACCTGCCGCAACCGGTGTTCCACCGCATCGGCAGTCACGACGCGCTTGTGCCGGCCCCCACGCTCATACCGTCGCTCGACTCGCGCCTGCATCCGGTAGCATCGGCTGCCGTTGAACCCATCGTCCTGCCCGCCACTGACGGGCCCTGGTTTCCTGAAAGTGTCGATATGACGCATCCTTCTGCCGCGCTGCAGGCGCTGGCCACGGTTCAGCGGGGGCTGCTGCAGGTGCAGCAGCTGGCGGTCAGCTACCTGCACGCCCTACCGCATTCGTCCACCCAGTCCGCCGTACTGGCGCTGCCTCCCTCTGTCGCGCCGATTGCGGACGCGGAGCCTGTCGCCGGCATATCCACAGGGGCGGCACACGCAACGGCCCACGGCCACGCCGACATCATCGCGACCGACGCGTCCGCTGCAGTGGTCGCGCCTGCGACGAACCCGGCACCCGAGGCTGCGCCCACACGCCGTGCGGGTATGCCGCCGCCCGGCACCCTGACCTTCACGCGCGAGCAGCTGGCGATTCATGCCGGTGGCACCATCTCCGAGATTTTCGGACCACAGTTCATTCCGCAGGATCGCAACCGCCGGCAGGTGCGCATGCCGATGGAGCCCCTGCTCCTCGCCGATCGCATCACCGGCATGGTCGGCGAGCCCGCCAGCATGAAGACGGGCACGGTGTGGACGGAAACCGACGTCCGCTCCGACTCGTGGTACCTCTACGACAACCGGATGCCGACCGGCATCATGATCGAGTCGGGCCAGGCGGATCTGTTCCTCATCAGCTGGCTCGGCATCGACCTGCTCGATCGCGGCGAGCGTGTCTATCGCCTGCTGGGATGCGAGCTGACGTTCCACGGCGGACTGCCGACCGTCGGCGACACACTGCGCTACGAGATTCACATCGACTCGCATGCGCGTCACGGCGATATCGGGCTGTTCTTCTTCCACTACGACTGCCGCATCGACGACCAGGTGCGCCTGAGCGTGCGACACGGGCAGGCCGGGTTCTTCACCGACGAGGAACTCGCCGAAAGCGCCGGAGTACTGTGGGATCCGGCCGATGACGTGCCGGCGGCTGACGCACCGCTCGACGGCCCGCGTCCGGGCGTGGTGCCGGACGCGGCTTACGATGCCGATCGCGTGCGGGCCTTCGCGCAGGGACGCCTCGTCGATGCCTTCGGTGAGGGCTTCGTCCGTGGGGCCAGCCACACGCGCACGCCGCGCATTCCCGATGGGCCGATGCGTCTGTTTGATCGCGTCGAGGCCTTCGATCTGCACGGCGGCCCCTGGGGCCGCGGATACATGCGGGCCGTACTCGGCATCTCGCCCGATCAGTGGTTCTTCCCCGGGCACTTCAAGAACGATCCGTGCATGCCGGGCACGCTGATGTTCGAAGGCTGTCTGCAGACGATGGCGTTCTACATGGCGGCACTGGGCTACACCATCGAGCACGATGGCTGGCGCTTCGAGCCGGTGCAGGGGCGGCCCTATCTGCTGCGGTGCCGCGGGCAGGTGACGCCGAAGGCCACCTCGGTCATCTATGAGGTGTATGTCGCCGAGGTGATCAGCGGCCCCGAGCCGATGCTCATCGCCGATCTCATGTGTACGGTCGACGGGCTGCGTGCCTTCCACTGCCGTCGCATGGCGCTGCGCCTGACGCCCGACAATCCGTTCGGCCCGCGCGAGCTGGCTGCCGTGCCTGCCGATCGCGAACCTGTGGCCGAGCACAACGGCTTCCGGTACGGTCAGGCGTCACTGCTGGCCTGCGCCAACGGCGATCCGGTCGAGGCCTTCGGGGCCCTCTACGCGAGTCTGCCACCGACGCGCCGCGTGCCGCGGCTGCCGGCACCGCCCTATCACTTCATCTCGCGCGTCACCTCGCTCAGCCATCCGCCTGGCGGCATGAACGCCGGCGTGGTCGTCGAGACGGCCTACGACATTCCTCCCGATGCGTGGTACTTCGCGGCGCATCCCACGGGGCAGATGCCGGTGTGTGTGCTGGTCGAAGCGGCGCTGCAGCCCTGCGGCTGGCTGGCCTCGTATGTCGGCTGCGCCGTACACGAGCGTGACGAGGTGTTCTTCCGCAATCTCGACGGGGCGGGCACGCTGCACCGCGCCGTGCGCCACGACGATGGCTGCCTGCGTGTGAAGAGCCGCCTCAAGTCGCTGGCCCGCGCGGGCGGCATGACACTCGTCAGCTTTGATGTCACCTGCCATGTCGGCGACGAACTGATCTACGAGCTGGCCACGGCATTCGGGTTCTTCCCGAAGGCGGCGCTCGAGGGACAGGCGGGCCTGACGGCCTCTGATGAGGAACGGGCCCTGGCCGATGCACGGTCAGGTGTCGATCTGCTGACCGGGCTCGATGCCGCCGCGCAGGCCTGTCTGCCGAAAGACACGCTGCGCATGTGCGAACGAGTCACCGAACGCCGCATCGGGGCCGACGGCCACGCCCGGCTGCGTGGCGAAAAGAGCGTGCGGCCTGACGAGTGGTTCTTCCGCGCGCACTTCTTTCAGGATCCGGTGCAGCCGGGCTCGCTCGGGGTCGAGGCCCTCGTGCAGCTGCTCCAGGCGCATCTGCTGCTGGACGGTGCGGTCGAGGCGATACCTGGCGGTGAGTTTGCCGATATGGTGTCGGGCGACAAGGGCATCTGGCAGTTCCGCGGCCAGGTGTTGCCGGAAAGCCAGCTGGTGTCACTGACACTGGCAGCGCAGCCGATCGACAAGACGGCTGACCGCTGGACCGTGGAGGCCGAAGGCTCGGTGTGGGTTGACGGTCGGCGCATCTACAGCCTGCGTGGCCTGCGCGTCTCGTTCGTGCGGCCTTCGCAGGGCCGCGCACAGATGCGTCGCCTCGATCCTGAGACGCAGCCGTGGTGGAACGATCATCGACCCACTTTTGCCGATCCGGTACTGCCGGGCATGGCGATGATCAGCACCGCGCTCGACTGTGCGCGCGATGCCGTGGGTGTCGACGACCTCACGCTGCGGCGCTGGCTCGTGCTCGATGCGCCGCGCAGTCTGGCCGTCAGCCGCAACGGCACGCACATCACCATCGCCGAGGGAGGGCGTCCGCTCGCCGATGGCCAGCTGTGCGTCGAGGCCACACCGGCCCCGCGCGTCGTGCCGGCCCTGCCGAAGCAGGCGGCACCACTCGACGATCCGTACGCCAGTGGAGCGATGTTCCACGGACCGGCCTACCACCGCGTCGTATCGGGCCGCCGGTCATCGGCCGGCGCGGATCTCACGCTCACGATTGATCCCGAGGCTGACCGCCGCGAGCGCGTGTCGCACATCGTGCTCGATGCCGCCCTGCACGGCGTGCCGCACGATGCGATGCCGCTGTGGTTTCCCGACGTCGCGGAGGGGCAGGTGGCCTATCCCGCGCGCATCGAACGCTTCCGCCTCTATGCGCCGCTGCCCGCGAGCGGCACCATCGACGTGCGCGTGCGGCCTGACGGGGTGTGGGGCCACCCGCGCTTTCCCCGGGTCTATGTGCAGTGGATTCACAAGGGACGAGTGCTGGCCGATCTGCGGCTGGTCGAAGCCTGCTTCCCCGCCACGCGGCTCGGCACACTGCCCGCCGCCGACCGCCTCGCGTTCCTGCGTGACGGACGGTATGTGCCGGGCGCGCGGCTCAGCGAGACCGACGGCACTACCACGACCCTGACCGCCGAGGCCATCGCCTCCGCCGACTGGGTGCCCGGCACGGTGCGGACGCTCTACGGTCTCTCCGCAGACGACGTTCCGGTGACGGCGGTGGCCGCCCGCGAACACGCCGCGCTGCGCCTGGAAGCGCACCCGCGCGATCTGTCGGTGTCGGCAGACGGTCGTGTCTCATCGCCGTGCTTCCCGCTGCTCGACTACCGGGTGCAGGTGTCAGCAGCCAGCCACAGTGCCACTGTCCGAGACGTGGCCCCCCCGGCGCTCGACATGGCCCGCATCGAGCGGTGGTGGGACGCGGCCCGCTGGCAGAGTCGCGAGCCGTCGCTGCAGCCGCTGTTTCTCGAGGCGAGCCGACAGTTCGTGCAGCGCATCCGCCTCATTGATCCCGCGGCGATCGCCGCCCTCTACGGACGTCCGCTGCTCCTGGTCGCCAATCACCAGGTGGCCGTCGAATCGGTGCTCGCCGGCACCGTGCTGCCCGCCGTCATCGGTCGTCCCCTGCTGACACTCGCCAAGAGCGAGCATCGCGACACCTGGGTCGGGCGCCTCGCCATGGGCCTCAACGACGACCGTCACGGCCCCGCCATCGTCTACGTGGACCGGGAGCGGAGGGAAGACATGGCCGAGCGTGTGGCGGACATGGCCGCGGCCGCCATGAGCGGCCAGCGTTCGCTGATGGTGCATGTCGAGGGCACCCGCGCCACCCACGGACGGCAGCCCGTGGGAAAGACCAGCTCCGTCTGGGCGGACCTGGCGCTCAGTGCCGGTCTAACCATCGTGCCCCTGCGCTACTGCGGCGGCCTGCCGGTCAGCGGCACCGACGCGCGCCTCGAGTTTCCCAGCGGGATGGGCGGACAGACGCTGGTGCTGGGCCGCCCCATTCCGCATGAGGAATTTGCGCAGCTGCCGCTGGCAACCCGCCGCGATCGCATCCTGCAGGGCCTCGCCGAACTCGAGCCGTTCGATCACGATCCGATGGGCGATGCGGCGTTTGCCTCACGGGTGTCCGCCGCACGCGGACGATGGGGCCTCGATGAAGTGCGGGCGGTGTTTCTGCTGCTGCAGGCGGCGGCCCAGGGATGGGCCCTTGATGCCGAGGGCCTGCCGGCCGAGGCGGTCGCACGCCGTATGGGGGGTACGACGTTCTGGGAGTGGTTCGGCGCCTAGCCGCCGCACCACCGCTCGTCGTTACACATCAATTTCACCGGCATCCTCGGCCCGCTCCATGATGAAGCGGAAGCGTGCCGAGGCATCTTTGCCCATCAGCTCGTTCATCACCCGATCGGTCACCAGTTGATCGGTCACCTGCACTTTCAGCAGCCGGCGCGTGCGCGGGTTGAGCGTCGTCTCCCAGAGCACCTTGGGCATCATCTCGCCAAGCCCCTTGAAGCGCGTGATCTCGGGCGTGCTCCGCCCGGACCGCTTCACGATGGCATCACGCTGCGCGTCATCAAGGGCCCAGTGCGTTTCCTTACCGATATCGATGCGGTACAACGGCGGCTGCGCCAGATACACGCGGCCTGCCTGAATCAGCTGCGGCATGTGGCGGAAGAGGAAGGTCAGCAGCAGCGTGGAAATGTGGTGCCCGTCCGAGTCGGCATCGGCCAGCAGAATCACCTTGCCGTAGCGCATGCGCGCCAGATCGAACTGCTTGCCCACACCGCACCCGAGTGCCGTCACCAGATCGGCCAGCTCCTTGTTCTCGAGCACCTTCGCGGTCGATACGCCTTCCGTGTTGAGCACCTTGCCGCGCAGCGGCAGAATGGCCTGCCGCGCGCGGTCGCGGCCCTGCTTGGCCGAGCCGCCTGCCGAATCGCCTTCGACAATGAACAGCTCGCTGGCCAGTGACCCCGGACTCGTGCAGTCTGCCAGCTTTCCCGGCAGGTTGACACGACCGGCCGTCGGCCCCTTGCGCACCACCTCCTGCTGCGCGGCACGGCTGGCCTCGCGGGCGCGCGCCGCCAGGATGATGCGGGCCACAATGGCCTCGGCCACCGACTGGGTATGGTTGAGCCACTGCTCGAGTGCGGGCCGGACCAGCCCGTCGATGACCGACAGCACCTCGGGATTGTTGAGGCGGTCCTTGGTCTGCCCCTGGAACTGCGGCTCGTCGATGAACACCGACAAGACGCCGGTCGTCCCTTCACGGATGTCGTCGGCCGTCAGCGTGACGCCCTTCGGCGAGAGGTTGTGCGTGTCGATGTAGTTGCGCACGGCCTTGCCGAGTCCGGCCTTGAGCCCGTTCTCGTGCGTGCCACCCGACGCCGTTGGAATACCGTTCACGTAGCTGCGCAGATGCTCGTCGGTCGATTCGGTCCACTGCAACGCCAGCTCGAGCTTGACGACGCCGTCCTTCTCGAGCACGAAGGGTGCCTCGTGCACAGGCTTCGCGCTGCGCTCTCCGACAATCTTCCTGAGGTAGTCGACCAGGCCGTCGTCATGCTGGAACGTCTCTTTCCGCCCCTGCGCTTCTTCCTCGAAGGTGACCTTCACGCCGCGGTGCAGGTAGCTGGCCACCTCGAGCCGCTCGCGGATCGTCTGCGCGTCAAACTCGACTTTCGGAAAGATGGTGGCGTCGGGACGGAAAAACACCGTGGTACCGCTGCCGCGCGCCGCACCGACCTTGCGAATCGGGCCCTCGGGTTTGCCCTGACGGAACCGCATCTCCCACTGCGCACCATCGCGGCGCACCGTCGCGACCAGTTCGCGTGACAGGGCATTGACGACGCTGGCGCCGACGCCGTGCAGCCCGCCCGCGGTCTTGTAGTTGCCCGACTCGAATTTGCCACCGGCATGCAGCACCGTGAAGATCACTTCCAGCGCGCTTTTCTTCGTCGTCGGATGCACATCGACAGGAATGCCGCGGCCGTCGTCTTCGATGGTGATTGAAGTGCCGTCGCGATGCAGCGTCACCCTGATGTTCGAGGCGTGTCCGTTCATCGCCTCGTCAATCGAGTTGTCGAGCACCTCCCACACCAGGTGGTGCAGTCCGGCACTGCCGACGCCCCCGATGTACATGCCCGGGCGCTTGCGGACGGGCTCGAGGCCTTCGAGCACCGTAATGTCTTTGGCGGTATACGTCGTCGACACGATATCCGATGATTCTACGGGAAACCCCGTGCACCTGTGACGATGTGATATCTGTGGAGACCGTGCATCCGCGGATAGTGGGATTCGGTGTGGCGGCGGTGGTCCTGGCGGCTGCCGTGGGGCTGGGATGGTGGCTGATGCCCCCGTCCGGGCCACGCTATCGTGTGGCCAGGCGCACGACGGCCCATCACATGCTGGTGCTGGACGTCGAGACGCGCGATCCGGAAGATGCGCTTGAGCTGACCGAGGTCATCACCCGCGACGATCGGTCGCGTTACGAGGAGATTCTCGTGTTCTTCCACCAGCCGCATCACCGGCGGGCCCTGCGTCGTGTGCAGTGGACCCGCCAGGAGGGCTTTGTCGAGTGGGTGTATCGCTAGCGCGAGGTTTTTTTGGCGCGCGCGGGGGCCTTGCGGGCGCTGGTCTTCCGGGCCGCCCCGGGACGCTTGCGGGCCGCGCCCGTGCGGCGTCCGCGGGTCGCCGTCAGTGCCAGCTCGGGCGGTTGCGGTTCGTCGATGATCTCGTCGTCGTCACCCGCGGGCACCGGCGGGCGGCCGCCGCCGACGGTGCCGAGCAGCTCGCGGGTGGGATCACTGGCCCCGCCCACGATGCGGTTGCCGATGTCGTCATCGGGCAGACCGACGTGGCCGGCTGAGTGGCCGAGCACAGGCTGGTGGTTGGGGCCTTCGCCCGTTTCTTCCTGCAGATCGTCAGCGGGCTCGGTCTGGCCGGCCGGTGCCAGTGTGGCCCATCCATGGGGCACGGGCCCGCGCGCCGCGATACCCGCGCCGCTGAAGACACGCAATGCGCCCTGGCGATCGCGCTCGAGCTTGAGCAGGCCATCCTTCTGGCACGCCCGCATGAGGTCGGCGATTGATCCGTATTTGCGCTCGTCGAACGCAATGTCGGCCGCACGCAGGAACTGCTTGAACTGTCGCGGGTACATCGGCCATCGGGGAGGCGTGGTGGCCTCGGCCAGCACGCGGCGCACCAGTGCGACGCCCTCACCGAGCGACGGGCTGTCGCTGCGGCACGGTGCCTCGGCCTCGCCCGTGGCGACGGCATCGGTACCAACCGCCGGCGCGGCATCGTCCGCGGACGCCGCCTCTGCCGAGGGTTCCGCCATCGGCAGCGCAGGTGCCTCGGCCGAGTCGTCGGCGCGGCCGTCGGCCAGCTCAACCAGCGTCGTACGGCCCTGATGGCGCAGCACGACGATGCCCTGCTGGGCCAGCTTGTCGGCAAAGTCACGGAAGCTGCCCGAACCGTAGTCGCGCTCTGAAAATGACGAGTCGAGCTGCAGCAGAGTGCTCTTGAGCAGGCCCAGCTGGGGCGACACTTCGCGGTCGGCCAGCACCTGCAGTGCACGCTTGACGAGTGCTACAGCGCCCTCGAGGCTCTGCGCAGCATGACCGCTGCCGCCGCGGGGACGTTCGCCACGGTCGGCCCTCGCCTGTACGCGGCGATCGGGAACGATGTTCTCGTAGGCGATGAACTCGGTGCAGTTCTTCTGCATCACCTGGCTGGTGAACGCGCGCCCGCCCACGACAAAGACCTTGCGGTCGTACTGCTTCAGTTTCTCGACGAGCGTGATGAAGTCGCTGTCGCCGCCGACGATGACGAAGGCGTTGATGTGCGCATGGGTGAAGGCCATCTCGAGGGCATCGAGGGCCAGATTGATGTCGGCGCCATTCTTGTCGCCGCCGGGGGTCATCACGCGCTGCACCAGGCGCACGGCGTGATTCGACATCGCGCGGCCGTAGTCGCCCGACCGCTTCCAGTCGCCGAAGGCGACCTTGGTGACAATTTCGCCGCGTTCCTTGATGGCTTCGAGGACGGCCCCGATGTCAAAGGGGAGGCCGAGGGTGGTCTTCACGCCGATCTCGACGTTGTCGAAGTCGATGAACACCGCAATCTTCAGTTTTTGATCAGACATTCCGATGGATCTCTTGAGGGAAGAAGCGCCGTGAGCGCCACGGCCGATTGCCGCTGACATCTCACCGCCGGAGCCCGGGCTGCGTCACGTGGCTCGATCTTCAGTATACCCGCAGAGTGCGGCGGACGGTGCGGCCCGCTATTTCCGCCTGGCCGTAAAGCTGCCGTTCAGCATGCCGCCGATGTTCATCGTGCCCTTCATCGTGTCGCCATCGACGGTGCCTTCGTAGGTGACCGGGGCCTGCTGGCCCTGCACATTGATGGTGAACGAAAACTCGATGGCCGAGCCCTTCACCGTGCCTTCCAGTTCCGAGGTGCCGAGCTGACCCTTATACTGGCCCGTCAGCTTCTCGCCGTCCTGCTTGAAGACGATGGTCGGCGTGCCGTTGCCCTGTCCGGTGTCGACCGTGAAGATCCATGCACCAGACACCGACGGCGCCTGCGCACGACCCGATACCAGGGTCACCACCATCAGCACGGGCACAAGCGCACACAGCACACAATGACGCATCACGACCTCCGCGTTTGAGAACCTCACGCGATGGTAGCAGATGCCTGAACGGGTCGGCCCCCGGTAAGATGCCTGTATGGTTCTATACCGACGCTCGTCTGTGTGTCTGCTGCCGGCACTGCTGGTGGCGCTGGGGGTGACGGCGCTGGCGCAGCCAGAGGTGCCGGTGGTCTCGACACAGGTGCTGTTTGAATCCGGCGAGTTTGACGCGGTGCTGGCCCGTGTGGCCGACGGCGCCGAGCCGGCCCCCGAGGATATCTTCATCGCCGGCATGACCCTGCAGAAGCGCGAAGATCTCGACGGGGCCTCGGCACAGATGCACCGGCTCGAGGCGAGCGACGATGCGGTGTGGGCGGCGATTGGGCGGTCGGCCGTGGCCCTGTTCTCGAACCGTGACGCCGAGGCGCTCGAGGTCGCGCGGCAGGCCGTGGCACTCGACGGCGACCATGTCTTTGCCCAGTACCAGCTCGGTCTGGCGGCGGTCGGCAACAGCGATTTTCCCACGGCAACCAGGGCGTTCACCCGTGTGATTGACCTGCAGCCTGCGTTTGCCTACGCGCATTACTACGCCGGGCGCGCGTATCAGCGTCAGCGGAACCTCTCGAAGGCGGCCGAGCATTATCGGCGCTTCCTGCAGCTGGCACCGGCATCGGCCGACACGGCGACCGTGCAGGCGCTGCTGCGCGCACTCAAGTAACGCACGCACGCCCGCGGCGGCTTCAGAAGATGTGGCCGAAGCCGAGGTAGTAGCGACCCGACCCGATCTGGTTGGCCCGGCGCCTCGAATTGGTCGGGGTCGTGGCCGGAATGCCAAAGTCGAGGCGCAGCAGACCAATCGGCGAGTTGAGCCGCACGCCGACGCCGTAGCCGAGGCTCAGGTCGCGCGTCGAGAACTGTGCGCGGTCAAACGCATTGCCGGCATCGACAAAGGCGAGCGCGCTCAGCCAGCGGCCCAGCGACACCCGCGCCTCCTGGTTGACGACCAGCATCGAACGCCCGCCCGAGGGGCTGCCGTCGGGCCCGACCGGCCCGAGGCCGTTTTCCGCGTAGCCGCGCACCGTCGTGCCGCCGCCGGCGAAGAAGCGATCGACCGGCAGCAGATCGTCGGGACCGAAGCCTGTGCCCGCAAGGACACGCGCCGCCAGCACCACCGGCCCCCATGAACGGAAGCCTGACTGCTGCACGAACACCTTGCCGTAGCGGGCATCCGACCCGAGGCCGCGTGCGGCTTGCTCAAGGGACACCGACGAAAACGTGCCGCGTGTCGCGTTGACGGGACTGTCGCGGCGATCGATGAGCGCCGCTGCGGTCACCTGGCCCACCGTGGCTCGTTCATCCAGCGGAAAAAAATCGAGCGGCGAGGGCGACGGGTCGTACGTGTGGCTCGTCTCAATCCGATAGCCGTAGGTGACTTCCCAGCCGCGGCGACGCCGCCAGCGCTGCTCGAGACTGAGGCTCGCCGTATCGGTGATGCTGACGACATCGCCCTCGAACCGCATGCGTTCGCGCGACACGGCGCCGAACAGACCCGTGCGGACGGGCAAGCCCAGGAAGCTTGCGTTTTGCAGAAAGGTATTGGCGCGCTGATAGTCGCGCTCGATACGCGTGGCGACGCCGGCCGTCAGCGCACGCCCGAACACGTTCTGGTTGCGCAGTTCACCGATGACGCCCACCGTCGTATCGACGCGCCCGGTTTCGCCGGCCACCTCGCGATCGCGATCGGCCTGTGCTCCGTATCGCAGGCGCCACGGTGCGTACTCTTCCACCGTCACCACGGCCATCACGGGCTGGTCGCCCCCCTCGGGGGTGCCGTCAGGTTCCGGCGAGATATCGACGGCACGGAAGACATTCGTGTCGAACACGCGCTTGCGTGCCAGAGCCCACTCATCCAGATTGACCGGCTCGCCTTCGTGCAGGCGCAGCGCGCCACGCACAACCCCGTCGCGCGTACGGGCACTGCCGCGCGTGTCGACGCGACGCAGCACCTGCCGCAGACCTTCCGTCACCGTCAGGCTCACGTCGACGGTGCCCGGGCGGCCAGGGGCGGCAGCCACAGTCACCGACACATCGTTGAAGCCCCGCTGCCGGTACTGCCGATCCACGCGATCGCGCGCGCGTCCGACGGCGGCCAGCGTGTAGGGGTCGCCGCTGCGCAGTTCGGCTGCATCAGTCATGTCTGCCAGGCGTGAGTCGTGCACGCCCGACCAGCGCACATCGCCCACCAGAGCGCGCGGCCCCTCGACGACATGCACCGGCAGCACCACCCGGTCGGATTGCATCACCGGAGGATCGACCGCGACCGTGGCTGCGAGGTAACCGATGGACCGGTAGTACTGCTGCAGCGTTTGCGCCAGTTTCGAGCGGTCGGCCCACCCGTCCACGGCAAGACCCGCGCGCGTCACCACGTCTTCCAGCGCGTCACGGCCCACCCCGCCATTGCCGTCGTAGATGCGCTCGCGCCTGGCCGACACCGGACCGGGGGTCACGGTGACCCGTACGGTCTTCACCGGTCCTTCCACCACCATCGTGCCACTGACCTCGCCGGTCATCTGGCCGCGGGTCAGCAGCAGCCGTCGCACGCGCGCCTCGGCATCCTGCACCACAAACCGATCGAACACCGCCCGGCTCCACATGTCGTGCACATCGGTGACCAGCCGCGGCGGCACGGCCACGCCTTCCACCTCAAGCCGTGTTTCAGGACCGCGCGCGATGGCGTACGTCACCTCGACACGGCCATCCTCCCGCGTCTCACGCTCGCCGCGCACGCGGGCCTCGGCGTAGCCCTGCGCAATCAGCACACTGCGCAGCGCGTCGAGGTCACGCTGCCACTCATACGAGTCGAAGGGTCCACCCGTCACGAGTCGCACGCGGCGCCGCAACTCGCGCTCGCTGACAGGCGCGTAGTCGCCGGTGATCGCCACGCCGGCGACGCGCACCGTGGGGCGCGACAGCCGAACCGACGTCCGCTTCGTTCCACCAAACGTCACATCGTGCCGCACCCCTGCTCCCAGCGTGCCGTCGTCGCGCGAGATGGCGCGCACCTCGAGGGTCGGACGGGGATAGTAGCTGACCACGAATGTCGTCTTGCCGTTCTGCCGCAGGTTCTGCGAGAGCACAAACTCGACGGTGTCGCGCACGCGCTTCGAGAACGTGAGGCGTGTGACCGGGTTGGCGTTGTCTTGGAAGAGCAGGCTGGGATCTTCACGGAACTCGTCGCGCACCACATCGCCGCGGTCGAGGCGCACGCTGTCGAACCCGATCTGCCGACCCGTCACACCCAACAGATCGCTCGACAGCAGTGTCAGGGCATTGCTGCCCGTCACGGCGCCGCCGAACAGCGCCGTGGCGATCTCTTCTTCGCTGCCGCCGTTCTCCGACTGCAGCTCGTACGAGAACCGCTGCGGCGTGCCCTGCAGTGTCAGGGTGACCGTGCCTTGCCCGGGCAGTCGAGTCTCGGCCTGCAGGTCGAGATCGGGTTCGATGCGCGACAGGTTGGTGAACGAGACCGTGCCGCGCACCAGCGTGAACGACCGTCCCGCCGCATAGAGCGTCCCGCCCTCGCGGATGGTCGCCCGCCCGCTGAGCCCCGGCTGTGCATAGGTGCCGACCAGGCGCACCTGCGCACCGGTGTCGACGCGGCCATAGTTGTTGTCGACGCGGATGTCCTCGTCGGTCGTCACCGCAATGTCGAGGCGCATGCCGTCGATCAGCGTCGGCGCCGGCTGAACGCCGGAGGTTGACGCGGCACGCGACAGCGCCGCGAGACTGATCGGATCGGTGAAGCCGCTGCGCCTGATATGCACATCGCCCCGGGCGCTGAGGTCATACACATCGCCCCCGATGGCACGGACGGTCAACTGCGCATTGACCTCGCTCCGCAGACCCACCGGGTACTCGACCCCGATACCTCGACCCACCACTGTGACTTCTGCCTCCTGCAGGCCGCCACTGGTGACCACCGCCTGCCCGGTCAGGCTGACCTGGCCACCGTTGGCCTCGCCGCTGAGCCCGTCGAACGTCACGCGATTGCCCGCCAGCCGGATGGGACCGGTGACACCCGTGGCGACGAGGCGCGGTGACTGCAGCCCGAACTCCGCATTGCGCAGCGTGATGGTGCCCGCAAGGTCGGGCACGCGTGGTGTGCCGCCGACATAGACGGCCACATCCGCCACGCCGTCCACCGAGACGTCGGGAAGCACCGCCGACAGCACGCGTATGATGGCGACGCCGCTGAGGTTGAGGTTGAGCGCCGGTTCCGCCGGCTGCAAATCGACGTTGCCTTCCAGATAGAGGCGCGTCGACAGCGCCTCCCACGCCACATCGTCCATCGACACGATGCCGCGCGTCAGCGACACGGTCGAGGGCCGCACCTGCGTCACGGCCACGCCGCCGGCATCGAAGGCGCCACGCTCGAGCACAAACTGCCCCGTGGCCTCGCGCGGGTCGAGGTTCGGCAGCCGCCCGCGACCCGTCACCGTGAAGGGTCCGCTGACACGCGCCACCTGCAACTGGCCGCTGATGCCGTCGACGCGGAACTCGTCGCCCTCGAGTGAGACGCGCACGGCCAGGTTATCGACGAGCCTCTCGCCCTCTGCGCCCACGGTGCCGGCGTCAACGGCCATCGATACCCGCAGGTCTTCGGGGCGTGTGGTGGTTGCGAGCGAGGCCTGCAGGCGACCCGTCACGTCGACGGGAAGCTCGACTCCGAAGGCCTCTGCGGCCCGGGCGACATCCTGCACGGTGCCCTGATACCGGGCGGCCAGTACACCGCTGCCGCGTCCGGCCTGTGACCCTGAGACTGTGACGACACTCTGGCCGAGCGCGACCTGCAGGCCATCGACGGCCAGCACCTCAGGCGTCCAGGTCAGGCGCGCGGGCGCGCGGAGGGCGGCAGCGACACCATTGAGCTGCGCCTCGAGCGTACGTACGGTGAGGTCGGCCGTTGCCGCGGCCGGATCGTTCCACACACCGCTGGTGCGGGCCTCGAATGACACACGGCCCGTCAGCGCATTCGGCACGGCATCGACCAGCGGGGCCACGCGCCCGAGCGACAGGCGGTCGGCCACCATCGTGCCCGTGTAGGCATAGGGTGCCTCCAGCGACATGGCACCGTGCACCGAGGCGCCGAGCGCCGGCGCGTCGACATCGACGCGCGCCTCGCGGCCGTTGAGCGTGACCGTCGCCGAGCCTTCGCTCACCAGATCGCCCACCACACCCCCAGACAGGCGCAGCGTGAAGTGCCCGTGGCCCTGGGGCGCAGTCAGCGGACCATGACTCTCGAACGTGCCGTCCGCGATGACCTGCGACGGCACGTCCTCAATCAGAGCCCCCGTCCACGAGAGCCCCGACAGCCGTACCGACAGGTCGTGCGTGTCGTCCAGTCCGTAACGGCCGGTCGCATCGAGTGCACCGGTCCCCTGCTCGATGCGCAAGGCATCGAGCCACACATCTTCAGCGCGGACACGCACGGCACCGGTCGCCAGATGCAGCACCTCTCCGGCCAGCGTCAGATTCGAGGGCTGCACCGTAACGTCAATGGCCGGGGCCTCGAGCGTGCCGCCAATCGTCGCCTCGGCCATCAGGGCGCCGCGCAGTCGCGACGATTCATCACGCCCGGTTTGCCATTCATCGAGCGTCGGTACGTCGATGCGCATGGTGCCGCGCAGTTGCTCGCGCCTCAGATCGACCTGCACCTCACCGGAGGCCACCGTCGATCCTCGCGACACCGACACCTGCTCGACGTCCATGCGCTGGCGGTCGGCCGTGAGCCGCGCCCTGACCTCGACATCGCCAAGCCCGGGCAGGCCAAGAGCCGGCGAGTAGGCATCGATCGCCACACGCGGCGACGCCATCCGGCCCGCCAGCGTGACTGCGGCCTGCAGCGTCCCCGAAGAGCCGCGCACCGCCGCCGGCACACGGTAACCCTGCGGCTGCAGCGACCGGTCGGCCCCGGCCAGCGACCGCACGCGCACCTGCGTCTGCCCCCCGAGCGTGCTGCGCATGACATCATCCCAATCGAACTGCCCCGCCAGGCGGCCATCCGCCGACACGCCATCCGCCTGCAGCGCATGTGCGATGGTGTAGCGGCCGTTCCGGATGTCGACGCGTGCACGCCCTGCCACCGGTGTCGTGCGGCGGCTCTGGAACCGGCGCGCCGTCGCCTCGAGCGCCAGACTCGGTTGCGCGCCCCCCACAAACAGCGCCTCACCGTCGAGACGTCCGGCCACCGGCAATACCGTCGTCTCGAAGATGCGCAGGAATACCCGCGCATCCACATCACTGAATGTGGCGCGTGTGCGACTGCCGTCGTCGGACCCGGGGGGAATGTCCACATCGAGCGCCAGCTCGCCGCCGCTCTCCGGTGCCAGCACCAGCCGCGACAGCGTGATCCGGCCATCCGACGTGTACAGCAGCGAGCCGCCGGCCGTCAGTCGCGGTTCGTCACCCACGGCCAGTCGCGGGCTGTCGACGCGTCCGCTCGCTTCCGCCTCACTGAGCGGCCCGTACACCGCGCCCCGCACATCGGCCATGCCGTCGAGCGGAAACCCGAAGTCAATCCATCGGCCAAACGCGCCAGTGTCGAGCTGGCCGGCATACTGCAGGTCAAGCGCCGGGGCATCCAGCACACGGACAATGCGTCCGGTGAGACCGAAGCGGCCGAGCCGGGCATCCACAGGCACATCGAGCAGCGCGACCTCGTGCCGGTCGAACGCCACGCGCGCCACGAGCGGCGCCACGTCAAGCACGCGATCAGGCCAGCGCAGCTGGAGTCCGCGCGTCAGCGCCACGGGACCGCTGGCCCTGTCACTCCCGGCTCCCGGCGACGCCTCGAGCGCGATGGTCACACCATCGGCCGAGAACCGCTCGCCGCCCGGCACATCTTCCAGGACGAACCCAAGATCGCTGACATGCAGCCCGCGCACCGTCAGGGCCAGCGGGTCTTCAGATGGCGGCGTACCGTCTCCATCAGGCAGGTTGCTGACGCCTCCGGCATCGGTCGACAGCAACACCCGGGGGCTCTCGAGCGCGATATCCGACACCACCACCCGACCGAGGAAGACCGCCGGGGACAGATCCACAGTCACACGCCGTGCGGTGAGGAACGGCCGGTCCTCGCGTCCCGCCGTGGCCAGCTGCACGTCCGTCAGCGACACCGTCGCGGTCAGCAGGTTGTAGGTGAACGCGCCCGACTGCAGGGTCAGGCCGACTTCGCGGGCCAGCCAGTCGGTGACCCACGCCTGGGCGCGCGCCCGGGCCGGGGGCAGGTGCAGCAGAAGCAGCGCGAGGCCCAGCGCCGCCCCCACGGCCACGCCTGTCCCCGCCAGCCAGCGCCTGCCTCCCCTGAACACTCCCTGATTGTACCCGTCGCCCATTTGGGAATGAGACCGCTCCTCTGGTAGCATCGCGCGGTGGAGGTAACGTTCATGCGCGTGAAGTCCGTGTTCGTCGGACTGGCAGCGGCGCTGGGTGTTCTGGTCGGAAGTGCCGGCCGCGCCGAGGCACAGACTGCCGAGCTCAAGGTGGGAGATGCCGCACCGGCATTCTCGCTGCCCGGCTCAGACGGCAAGACCCACAGCCTTGCGGCCTCGAAGGGCAAGCGGGCGGTGGTGCTGGCCTGGTTCCCCAAAGCATTCACCGGTGGTTGAACGGCCGAATGCAAGTCGCTCCGTGAGAGCGGCGCACTCATCCGTCAATACAACGTTGACTACTACATGGTCAGCGTCGACAACCTCGAGGACAACACCAAGTTTGCCCAGATGCACGAGGCCGACTATCCGATCCTGAGCGACGTCTCCAAGGCCATGGCCACGGCGTACGGCGTGCTCAGTCCGGCCGGGTTGGCCCGCCGCTGGACGTTCTACATCGCGCCCGACGGCAAGATCCTCCACATCGACAAGACCGTCGCGCCGGCCTCGTCCGGACCCGACATGGTGAAGAAGCTCGGCGAACTCAACATCGCCAAGCGGTAATCTCAGGGGTGATTCACCGCACGAGGGCCGGGGTGCTCCCCCGGCCCTCGCTGCGTACAGCGTTCCTCCCGACAGACGCACGGCCATGAATCTCAAGTCAGACAACGTCCTCGGATGCGCGCCGGAAATTCTCGATGCCCTGACGCGCGCAAACACCGGCACCGATGCCTCATACGGTGCCGACGCCATCACGGCGCGCCTGCAGGCCCGGGTGTCCGATCTGTTCGAGCACGAGGCCTTCGTGCTGCCCGTGTCGACAGGCATTGCCGCCAACGGCCTGTCCCTCTCGGTGCTCACACCGCCATGGGGCGCCATCTATTGCCATGACCTCGCGCACATCGCGCGGGACGAGTGGTGTGCCCCCGAGTTCTTCACCGGCGGCGCACGGCTGCAGACCATTCACGCGCCCCACGCCCGCATCACACCCGACGCCCTTGAGGCACGCGTCACCGCCACGCTCTACGCGGCCCATCCGTCCGTCGTCTCGATCACGCAGGCCACCGAGGCCGGAACGGTCTATACCGTCGACGCCGTGCAGGCCATTGGCGAGCAGGCCCGCTCGCTGGGGCTGGCCCTGCACATGGACGGTGCACGGTTTGCCAACGCCGTCGCCTCCCTGGGCTGCCGGCCGGCCGACCTCACATGGCGTGCGGGTATCGACGCCGTCGCGCTCGGCGCCGCCAAGAACGGCACGATGACGGCCGAGGCCATTGTGGTGTTCAGGCGCGACCGCTTCGAGGAACTCGAGCACCGGCGCCGACGCGCAGGCCATGTGTCATCGAAGATGCGGTTCCTGTCGGCACAACTCGAGGCCTACTTTGCGAATGACCTCTGGCTTCGCCTGGCGCGCCACGCCAACGCGCAGGCGGCCCGCCTAGCGCAGCTCCTCGCGCAACGGACAGACGTGACCCTCGTGCAGCCCGTGGAAGCCAATCTGGTGTTTGCGGCACTCCCTGAGCGGACCACGCGGCACCTGCGCGCGCAGGGTGCAGAGTTTCTCGACTGGCCGTCGCTCGGCCCCGGTGTGGTCCGCTTTGTCTGCGGCTGGGCCACCAGCGATGCCACCATCGATCAGCTGGTCGCCGCACTCGACACCGCCCCCTGACAGGCGGACCCATCAACGGCGTGCACCTCCGTGCCCTCACGCGGTCCGCGGAGAGGGCCGGCGGCAGGGGCCCGGCGCGCTCCCGGCGCTCAGGACGGCAGGACCGGGAGCGTGACCACCTCGGGAATGACCCGCATGAACTGACCGCGCTGCATCAGCTCGCGGCCACGTCCCCCTCGACCGGTCACGTCATACTTTGCGGTGCTGATCGTCTGTTCGGCCCCGCGCGACGTCTCCACGGTCATCAGATTGCGATCGCCCCGTGACGCCTGCGCCCCGATGACCCGGTCGTCCTCGTGCAGCTTGATGAGAATGACACCGCGCCCCGGGCCCGATAGGAAATTGATCTCTCCGACCGCGCACAGCATCGCACGCGCCTCGCGTGTCGCCGCGATGACCGTCTCACTGCCGGTGCACCGGTCCACCGCCACGACCTCGACACCGTCGGGCACACGCGCGAACCGACGGCCGGCGCGCGTACTCGGCTCGGCAAATGTTGCCAGCGAAAACCGCAGGCTGTAACCGTCGCTCGTCACCGCCACGGCATGCACCGGCGGCACGTCAACCGCTGCGGCGTCGGCGGATGCCGGAATGACGCCGATGTCACCCCGCACGCGAGGGTCGAGGCTGTAGGCCGACACAATGCGCTCGCCGTCCTTGAACTTGAACAGCTTCTGCACGGGTTCGCCGTACCCGGTCGAGGCCGGCACATCCACAAACCGGCAGGTGTACGCGGTGCCCATGTTGGTGAAGAACACGGCGGTGGCGCGCGTGCTGCCTGCCAGCGCCGCCAGCACGCTGTCGCCTTCCCTGAGTCGCGTGGACGCCAGGTCCTTCACTTCCTTCTGGCGCTTGATCCATCCATCGCGTGACACCACCACAATGCTGTCTTCATCGACGATGAAGGCATCGGCCGAGTATTCGACCTCGGCGGCTTCCTCGATGAGCGTGCGACGCCGGTCGGCCTTGCCGTCCCCGTACGTCCGGCGCACCAGTTCCAGCTCGTCGCGCACGAGCGTCCACCGGCTCGACTCGTCAGCCAGCTGCGCGTCGATCTGCTGCGCACGCGCGCGCTTGTCGCGCAGCTCCTGCTGGATGACCTGAATCTCGAGCCGCGCCAGCCGGTACAGCTTCAGCTCGAGAATCGCGTCGGTCTGCTCGGCATCGAGGCCGAACCGCTGGATGATGTGCTGCGCCGCATCGGCCTTGCCGTCCGAGCGGCGAATGATGCGGATGATCTCGTCGAGCGCATCGAAGACCCGCTCGAAGCCCTCGAGCACATGCATGCGACGACGCAGCTGCGCCAGCTCGTGCCCGAGCCGGGCCGTCACCACTTCAAGCCGGAAGTGGAGGAAGTGCCACAGCATCTGCCGCAGGTCGAGCCGCTCGGGGCGACCCACCTCGGCATTCTCGGTGGGCACCAGGCAGGTGAGGTTCACGGCAAACGTGCTCTGCAGCGACGTGTGCTTGAACAGATACGCCATCACCAGCTGCTCGTCCGCCCCCGCCTTCAGCTCGAGCTCGATCCGCACATCGTCCGTCGAAACATCACGGACGTCGACCAGATGCGGCATCTTCCGGCTGAGCACCACATCGCCGATCTGCTCGACCAGCTGCGCCTTGTTCACACCGTAGGGCACGCTCGTGATGTGCAGCAGCTTGCTGCTGCGCGTGACGAGCCCCGGCTCCCATGTGGCCCGCACCCGCACCGATCCCGAGCCGGTGCGATAGATCTCCTTCAGTTCGTCAGGCGAGTTGAGGATGTGTCCACCGGTGGGAAAATCGGGGCCCTTCACCCAGCGGCACAGCTGCGCCGTCGTGAGATCGGGGTCATCGAGCAGCTTGACGAGCGCTGTGCAGACCTCGTGGAGGTTGTGCGGTGGAATGTTGGTGGCCATGCCCACGGCGATGCCCGTCGCCCCGTTCACCAGCAGGTTGGGAATGCGCGACGGCAGCACCACCGGCTCCTGCCGCGTGCCGTCGTAGTTCGGGCGGAAGGCCACCGTCTCCTGCTCGATCTCCTGCAGCACTTCGTCCGACAGCCGCGCCAGGCGACACTCGGTGTAGCGCATCGCCGCGGCCGCGTCACCGTCGAGCGATCCGAAGTTGCCCGAGCCATCCACCAGCGGATACCGCAGCGAGAACGACTGCGCCATGCGCACCAGCGTCTCGTAAATGGCCGAGTCGCCGTGGGGATGGTAATTGCCCATCACGTCGCCCACCACCTTGGCGCACTTCCGGTGCTTGGCATCGGCCGTGAGGTTCTGCTGCCACATCGTGTAGAGGATGCGGCGCTGCACCGGCTTCAGCCCGTCGCGCACATCGGGCAGCGCCCGCGACGTGATGACCGACAGGGCATAGTTGAGATAGCGCGTCTGCGCCGCCTCGTGCAGCGGCACGGCCTCGGGCGGATCGGCCGGCGGGGCCCCGCCACCGCGCGTCGGAGGAGATGGCGGCACCGCGCCTCCGGTGGCCGGGGCGGCGTCATCGAACAGGGAAGGTTCCACGGGACGTTTGGACATCGGTCGGGTGCACTCGTCTGCACAGGGCAGACTGTCAAGGATACCGGATGCGACCGCGCGCCTCAGCGCATCAGGGCACCGACGGGTCGGGCAGCATCTTCCCCGGGTTCATCAGGTCGTCGGGGTCGAGCGCCTGCTTGATGGTCCGCATCACGTCCAGCGCCTCGCCGTGCTCGGCCTTCAGGTACTTCATCTTCCCCAGGCCCACCCCGTGCTCACCTGAGCAGGTGCCGCCCATGCGCAGCGCCCGGTGCACCAGCCGCTCGGTGAACGCCGCCACGCGCGCCACCTCGGCGGCATCCCCCGGGTCGAGCATCAGAATCAGATGGAAGTTGCCGTCTCCCGCATGGCCCACAAGCGGCGCCACCAGGCCGCTGGCGTCGGCGTCGGCCTGCGTCTCGACGATGCAGGGGGCCAGCTGCGAGATGGGCACACACACATCCGTCGTCAGCGCACGTGCACCCGGCCGCGAGGCAACCGTCGCATAGTAGACATCGTGCCGCGCCTGCCAGAGCCGCGCCCGATCTTCCGGTGTCGAGGTCCACGCACACGCGGTGGCCCCATGCTCGCGCGCCAACTCCTGCACCGCTTCGGCCTGTTCGTCCACGGACGCGCGGCTGGTGCCGTGAAACTCGAAAAACAGCGTCGGCACTTCGGGATAGGCCGTCTTCGAGAAGCGGTTCACAATGGCCAGCTGCACGGCGTCGATGATCTCGATGCGGGCGACCGGAATCCCGAGCTGAATCGTCTGGATGACCGTCTGCGCTGCGGCTTCGAGTGACGGAAAAGGACACATCGCCGTCGCCACGGCCTCGGGTCGGCCGAACAGCCGCAGCGTCACCTCGGTGATGATGCCCAGCGTCCCTTCCGAACCGACGAACAGCCGCGTGAGATCGTACCCGGATGACGACTTGCGCGCCCGGGTGCCCGTGCGGATGACGCGCCCGTCGGCCAGCACCACCGCCAGCCCCAGCACGTTGTCGCGCATCGTCCCGTAGCGCACCGCCGTGGTGCCCGAGGCGCGGGTGGCGGCCATACCCCCGAGGGTGGCGTCGGCCCCCGGGTCGATGGGAAACATGAGGCCCGTGTTCCTGAGATGCTGCTCGAGCCCCTTGCGCGTGAGCCCGGCCTCGACCGTGACATCGAGGTCGTCGGTGCTGAGCCGCAGCAGGCGCGTCATGCGGGTCGTGTCGATCGACACGCCGCCGCGCACAGCGTTCACATGGCCTTCCATACCGCTGCCCATGCCGAACGGAATCATCGGCACACGGTGGGCGTGGCACAGCCGCGCGACCGCCGCGACCTCGTCGGTCGACAGCGGAAAGACGACCGCATCGGGCCGGGCCGGGTCGTGCCACGACTCGGCATGACTGTGGTGGTCGCGCACGGCATCGGTGGTCGACACCCGATCGCCCAGCTGCGCCCTGAGAGCCTCGATCAGCGCCTGCATCCCGGTCATGGTAACCGTTTGCTACGATGGCGCGCATGGCGGCACCCGCACCGGCCTTCACGGCCCGCACGCTGACGTTTCTTCGGCGACTCGTACGCCACAACGACCGCGCCTGGTTTCATGCGCACCGCGACGAATACGACGCCGAGGTTCGCCAGCCGATGGTGGCCCTGGTCGAACAGCTGGCCATCGACTTCCGGCGCATCGCCCCTGACCTGGTGGCTGACCCGGCCCGCTCGATGTTCCGCCCGTGGCGCGACACCCGCTTCAGCGAGAACAAGGCCCCGCTCAAGACGAATATCGCCGCCGGATTTCCGCATCGGGCCCTGGGACGGTTGCAGGGCGCCGGCCTCTATCTGGAAGTGAGTCCGACGGGCGTGTGGATGGGCGGCGGAGCCTGGGCCCCGGATACCGCGCAGCGACTGGCCATCCGCACGCACATTGCCGACAACACCGACCGGTTCCGCCGCATTGTGCGCGCTCAGGCATTCACGCGGATCGGGGGGCTGCAAGGACGCCAGCAGACACGCGTGCCGCGCGGGTGGGCGGCCACGCACCCGGCCGCCGAGTGGCTCAGGTACGCGCAGTGGCTCGGCTGGCGTGAAGACCCGGCCGCGTTCGCCACCGCACCCGATTTTTACGCCACCGTGCTTGGCACCTTCCGGGCACTGGTGCCCCTGGTGACCTTTCTCAACGAGCCGCTGGTGGCGCAGGCCGCTGAATTACCACAAGAAAACTGGCGCCGCACCAGAGAGAACCGCTAGGAGGCCACGTCCGCGCCAGCCGCACACACCGTCTCGACACGGGGCACCGCTAGCCCCGGCGGGCGATGGCGTAGAGGATGCCGCCGGCCACCAGCGCCGCCGCTCCGGCCGCCAGCTGCTGCGACGTGGCCCCGAACAGGATGCCGAACGACACGAGCGCCGCCACCACCGGAATCACGATGCCGAAGGGCGTCGTGAAGAGGGCCGGCCCCATCTCTGCCGACGTTGGCTGCCCGCGCAACACCAGCGTCGACAGGCTCACCGCCAGATAAATCACGAGCCGCGCCACCGCACTGACCGCCGCCAGAAACACAAACGAGCCGGACAGGGCCAGCGCCAGCGCCATTCCCGACGTGAACAGAATCGCATTCACCGGCGTCCGATAGCGCGGATGCACGCGTGCAAACCAGCGCGGCAGGTCGGCGTTCTCGGCCATCGCAAACAGTGACCGCGACGCATTGAGAATGGCGCCCATGTTGTGGCCCGCCATCGAGAACGACGAGCCCAGCGACACCAGCAGCGCACCGCCACCGCCGAGGATCAACGCCGCCCCGTCCGCCAGCGGCGTGCGCGTGTCGGCGATGCCGGGCAGGATGCCTGTGGCCACCACCGAGGTCAGCGTCATCACCGTGGCCACGACGGCCAGCGTCATCACGAACGCAAACGGCACATCGCGCTGCGGATTCGCCGCCTCGCCCGCCAGAATGCCTGTCACCTCATAGCCGCCAAACGCAAAGATCAACAGAAGCGCCGTCGTCCCGAACTGTTCGCGCGTCACTGACGGTAGCGGCGTGAAGTTGGCCGGATCGACGAACCAGATGCCGAGGACGATGAACAGCGCCAGCGGAAGGAGCTTGCCGATGGTCAGCAGGTTGACGACCAGCGACGACTGCTTAACGCCCGCCACATTCACGAGCGTCAGCACCGAGGTGAGCCCGCCAATCAGCAGGATGCGGGGCCAGCCTTCGGCCAGCGGGGCCCAGTAGAAGGCCAGCGCCAGCGCCAGGCCGTTGACCACCGAGGCCTGGCTGGTCACCCGCGTGAACCACATCATCCAGCTGACCTCGAACCCGACAAAGCGGCCGAAGGCCACTCGCGCCGGCAGATACGGGCCTCCGGTACGGTCGAACCGGCTGCCCACCTCGGCAAAGCACAGCGCAATACACATCGACAGCAGGCCGATGACGAGAAACGCCAGCGGCCCCCACGGTCCGACCAGCCGCGCCACGTCGGCCGGCAGCAGGAAGATGGCACTGCCAATCACCTGGTTGATGCCGATGGCCGTCAGGTCCCAGCGGCCGAGCGTGCGGCGCAGTTCGGTCATGAGGGCGACAGTCTACGCCGAACGCCGACCCGCCGTGCGCACGGATGTATGATCCGACGGCACCCGGAGGCTTCCCATGCGTCGATTCGTTCATCCTGTTCTGCTCGCACTCACGCTGGCCACCGTGACCACCCTGGTCACCCAGGGCGCACAGGCGCCCACCCCGTACAAGCTCGGCATGTTCCAGCAGGGGACGCGCACGTTTCTCGGCATGGTCCTCAACGATGAGATGGTCATCGACCTCAACCGCACCATCGGCGGCACGCCGGCCACCCTCGAAGGCCTGATTGCCCAGTGGAGCGAACCCACTGCCGCCCGCTTCGCCTCGGTCGCCGCCGACACCGTGGCCAATCCGCCGGCCTCGGCGATGAAAGTGTCGGCGCTGACCGTGCTTCCGCCGATCACCCAGCCCCGCGTGCTGCTAAGCACCGCCGTCAACTATCAGGAACACGCCATGGAAATGCGCAGCGAGCGCACCACGGCTGAGAGTGCCGCAGCCGTGGACCCGAAAGTCGCACAGGGTATTCCCGGCTACTGGGAACGACGCCCGGGCGACCCCCGGCAGAATCCCTACTTCTTCGTGAAGGCCAACAGCGCCATCACCGCCCACCACTCGCCCATCGTGCTGCCGAAGGGACGCGATCGCATCGACTGGGAATGCGAGATGAACATCGTGATTGGCCGGACGGCCAAGCGCGTCACGCGCGACCGGGCCGCCGAGTACATCTTCGGCTACACGCTCATGAACGATGTCTCCGATCGCGGCGGGCGCGCCGACGGACGCCACGGCTCGGACTGGCAGCTCGGCAAGAGCCACGACACCTTTGCGCCGCTCGGGCCCTTTGTCGTCCCGCGCCAGTTCGTGCCCAATCCGCAGTCGCTCAAGGTGACCTTCACGCTCAACGACACGGTGATGCAGGACTCGAACACCGACCGCATGACACACACCGTCTTCGAGCTGGTGGAATACGCCTCGCACATGATGACCCTGCACCCGGGCGACCTCATCTCGACCGGCAGCCCTGCGGGCGTCGGCACCGCGCGCGCCACCCCGGTCTACTTCAAGGCGGGCGATCGCTCGACCTGCACCATCCAGTCAATCGGCACGCTGCGCAACCCTGTCGTCGCCGAGCCCTAGCACCCGTCGCTCACCAGGCGTTTTCGCTATCATCTGACCCATGCCGCTTACCACCCGCTACGTTGGTCTCGTGCTGATGATTCTGGGCCTCGCCAGCTACTGGCTGACCGGGCGCACCAGCTTTACGGCGCTCATTCCTTCCTTCATCGGCATCGTCTTCGCCGTGCTGGCCCTGCTCGCCCAGCGGGAAAGCCTCAGGCGTCACATGATGCACGCCGCCGTGGCGCTGGCGCTGATTGGCGCGATCGGCGTGCTGGCGCGCGCCGTGCCCGCCGCCATCGGAGGCGACCTCATGCGGCCTGCGGTACTCTCGCAGCTGGCAACGGCCGCGGTGCTGCTGTTCTATGTGCGGGCCGGCGTGCAGTCGTTCATTGCTGCCCGTCGCGAGCGGAAGATCTAGCCGTGCGTCGCCTGCTCTCACCTGTCGTCGCGCTCGCGGTCGTCGCCGCAGGCGCCTGCGGTGTGCTCGCACAGGCACCCGCCGCCACCGCCTACGACAACGTCCGCCTGATCGTGGGCGACGGACGGCCCGCCATCGAGAACGCCACGTTCGTCGTGAGCGGAGGACGCATCACGGCCGCTGGCCCCTCGGGCCGTGTGACCGTTCCAGCCGGCGCCGCCCGGGTGTCGCTGACCGGCAAGACCGTGATGCCCGCCATCATCGACACGCACGTGCATACCAGCACGACGCGCGATGCCCTCGTGCGTGATCTGCAGCAGCGCGCTGCCTTCGGCATCAGCGCGGCGCTCAGCCTCGGCCTCGACAACACCCCAGCGACCTTCGACATCCGGGCACAGCGCACACCGGGCCTCGCGCGGCTCTTCACAGCCGGCCGCGGCATCACGATGCCCGAGCCGGGCCGCAGCGACGTGCCCTACTGGGTCACCACCGCCGAGGAGGGCCGGAAGGCCGTGCAGGAGCAGGCGGCCCTCAAGGTCGACATCATCAAGATCTGGGTCGACGATCGCGACGGCAAGTACCGCAAGATGCCGTCCGAGATCTACACCCCCGTCATCGCCGAGGCACACGGCCGCGGGCTGCGCGTCGCCGCGCACATCTTCAACCTCAGCGATGCCAAGGGCCTGCTCACAGCCGGCATCGATGCCTTCGCACACGGCATCCGCGACACCGATGTCGATGATGAACTGATGGCACTGGTCAAGAGCCATCCACGGGTGGTGCTCATTCCCAACCTGCCCGATCGGGGCGTCGTCGCCGATTACAGCTGGTTGTCGGGACAGGTGCCCGCCGAAGAACTGACGCGCGTGCAGGCCGGGGCGACCAACCGTCCGCAGGCACAGGCGGCCTTCGGCATTCAGGCCCGCAATCTCAAGCGCCTCTCGGCCGCCGGCATGCCCATCGCGCTCGGAACCGATGGCAACACGCCCTGGGCGCCGCATGTGGAAATGGCCGACATGGTGGCGTCAGGGATGACGCCGATGCAGGTCATCACGGCGGCCACGAAGAACGGCGCGGCATTCCTGGCACTCACCGACGCGGGCACACTCGAGGCAGGCAAGGCGGCCGACTTCCTCGTGCTCGATGCCAATCCGCTCGACGACATCACCAACACGCGAAAAATTTCAGCGGTGTACTTCGGCGGCATGGCTGTCGATCGATCACGCCGCTGACAGGTCTTCCCGGAACACTCACCGTTTCACAGGAGCTGCCCCATGTGCGATCAGGATCACTTCGACGACGACACTCTCGACTACGAGGCGCGGGGCCTCGTCACGCGCCGGCAGTTCGGCGCCCTGATCGGGGCCGGCATTGCCATGGCCCTGCCACAGGTCGTCAACGCCGTCGCTGTTATTGAGGCCGAGGTCAGCATCACCACGCCCGATGGCACGTGTGATGCCTACTTTGTCCATCCGGCCACGGGCACGGCCCCGGGTGTCGTCGTGTGGCCCGATATCTTCGGCCTGCGCGGCGCGATGCGCCAGATGGGCAAGCGGCTGGCTGAGACCGGGTACTCGGTGCTCGTGGTCAATCCCTTCTATCGCACCCAGAAGTCGCCGACGGCCGTCAAGGGTGCGGCGACCCCGATTGCCGACGTGGTGCCGCTGGCGCGCACACTCAATGAACAGACCCACATGACCGACGCGCGCGCGTTTGTCGCGTGGCTCGACCAGCAACCCTCCGTGGCCCGCAACCGGAAGATGGGCACACAGGGATACTGCATGGGCGGACCGATGGCGTTCCGTACCGCCGCGGCCATGCCCGACCGCGTGGGTGCCGTCGCGTCGTTCCACGGCGGCGGACTCGTCACCGATCAGCCCAACAGCCCGCACGTGCAGGCGTCGAAGACGCAGGCGCAGTTTCTCGTGGCCATTGCCGCCAATGACGACCAGCGCTCGCCGAACGACAAGACGGCACTCAGAGCCACCTTCGACGCCGCCAAGCGCCCCGCCGAGATCGAGGTCTATACCGATGCGGCGCACGGCTGGTGCCCACCCGACTCGGGGGTCTACAACGAACCGCTCGCCGAGCGTGCGTGGAGCCGGCTGCTGGCCCTCTACGGCAAGGCGCTCGCCTGAACCGAGGCGCGCCGCCTAGAACACATCGCCGTGCCAGTACGCGATGTCGTCAGCCGACAGCGGCGGCAACGGAAGGCTGCGGTCCTTGAGGGGCCGCAGCATGAAGATCTCATCAGGCTGCCGCGGGTCGCACAGACGCACCTGCGGCGGCCGCAGCGAGGCCGGCCACCAGCCGCGAATCACCGGAGGCGTCTCGCCCGGATGCCGCGACAGCATCACCTGCAGCATGCCGCCCAGCCGGGCCCCTGACGGGTCGCGATCGCCCGCCTCCTCGATCGTCCACGTCCCGTCCTGCACCACGCACACGAGGTAGGCCACCGGCTGGTGTCCTTCCTCCGACACCAGAAACTCCACGGCCCGACCACCGGGCGCACCGAGCCCCGCCAGCAGGCGCTTCTTGGCCAGCCCATAGCGGATGTAGTCTTCACTGCGCTCGATCGACAGGCGCGCCGTGGCCCCGCGCGTCGCCTGCATCTCGGCGATGCCGGGAACGTCGCGGTCCTCGCCGCTGCGCACGAGCATCGCCGGCGGCCCACCGTCCTTCCGATCGATCTCCAGCCGCCAGTCGATCATCGGCACCGGCACAAAATCGAGCTGCTCGTAGAAACGCGGAGCAATTTCGGAAAACAGTGCCGCGTATTCGTAGCCCTCAGCCTCGGCCGTCTCGAGCATCTGCGTCAGCATCTGCCGTGCGGCCCCGCGGCCGCGATAGGCCGGCGGCGTGAAGACTGCGCCAATTCCCAGTACGCGCCTGATGCGGCCATCGACACGATAGGCCAGGTCGTAGCGCTTGGCACTCGATACCAAGTGCCGGCCATCCTGCAGGGCCACGCGATCGAGATGTCCTGTCCCCCACGGTGTGCGCATCTGCGCGGTCCAGAAACGGCCGTAGGCGGCGCGCGTCAGTCCGTCATGCCACAGCGGAAACGTGTCATCGAGAATGCGCTCGACCTCGGGGCCCGAGGACGGCAGCACGATCAGGGCCATGGCCTCTACGGTACTCCATGGCATGATCCCGACGTGACCGTCACCACGCTGCCCACGCCGGCGGTGCTCATCGATCAGCATCGCGTATCTCGAAACATTGCCCGTCTCGCCCAGGCCACTGCGGCTGCAGGCCTCAGGCTTCGCCCGCACACCAAGACCCACAAGAGTCCGGTCGTGGCCCGCTGGCAGCTCGCGGCCGGAGCCGTGGGCATCTGCTGCGCCAAGCTCAGCGAGGCCGAAGTCTTTGCCGACGCGGGCATCAGCGACATCCGCATTCCCTATCCCCTGCATCCGGCCGTCGCCGATCGGCTACTGGCGCTCGCACGCCGCACACACGTCTCGTTCATCGTCGATCATCTGGACGTCGCCCGCGGGTGGTCACGCGTGCTGTCAGAGGCAGGCATGACCGTTGATGTGCTGGTGAAGATCGACGTGGGTTTCCACCGCTGCGGCATCGCCCCTGCGACCGACACTGCCGTGCCCTTCATCACCGCGGTGGCGCAGCTGCCGGGGCTGCGCCTGGTCGGGCTGCTCTCGCACGCCGGGCAGGCGTATCACGCCGCGTCTGAGGCAGACCTGCGAACCATGGCCGAGGAGGAGGCGGCGACGCTGCGGGCGTTGCAGGCTGCGTGTGCCGCACAGGGTGTCGCCCTGCCCGAGCTCAGTGCCGGTGCGACGCCGACGGCACGGTTCTCGGTGTCGCAACCCGGCCTCACCGAGTATCGTGCCGGCAACTATGTCTATCTCGACCGCACGCAGGTCGGCCTCGGCGCAGGCACACTCGATGACTGCGCGCTGACGGTGCTGGCCAGAGTCGTCTCGGCACCGGCCCCCGATCGCGTGGTGCTCGACGCGGGCAGCAAGACGCTCAGCAGCGACGGCGCCCGAGGATTCACTCCCGGCACGGGCTACGGGGTGGTGCTGCGCCACCGGCCCGACGCGCACGGTGCCCACGTGGAACAGCTGGCCGATCCGTCACTGACCCTCGAGCGACTCTCGGAGGAACATGCCACCGTGCGCGTCACGGGGAATCAGGCGCTCGTGCCGGGCGACCTCGTGCGCATCGTTCCCAACCATTCGTGCGTCGTGTCCAACCTTGTCGACCAGGCCTGGCTAGTCGATCCGCACCACAGCGTCACCGCACTGCCCATCGCCGCACGTGGCTGCCTTACGTAGCCATCTGCATGGGCACATCACACACCCCTGGTGCAGGACTCGCGGCAAACACTTCGCAACGCGACGCATGCCACGGCCAGTCGCGGACGTAGGCCGCGCGCCACGCCTGCGCGATCGCATCGCACTCGCCGTCAGGCACAAGCGCCCACACGCTTCCGCCGAATCCGGCACCGAAGGCACTGGCGGCATAGGCACCGGCGCGCCGCGCCATGTCGACCAGGGCCAGAGTCTCGGGCCCCTGATTGCCGAGCAGCAGCTCGGCATCGCGCTGCGAGGCGGCGGCAAGGTCACCCAGGCTCACGACGTCGCCATCGGCCAGGGCGTGTGATGCCTGCGCGACGCAAGCCTGCTCGCGCTGCAGGTGCTGCAGGCGGGCGTCGAGCCGGGCCGCATCAGGCTGCGTCGCGATCCACCGGCGCAGGCGTGCCGGGGCATCGGCTCGGGCGAGCACGGCGATCAGCGAGACGGCCGAGTCGCCTGTCTCACGATTCCACCAGGCCTGCATCCGATGCACGGCATCGGCCGCGCGATTGTAGGCCGCCATGGCCGCACCGGTCTTTTCGGCCTGCACGCCGCTGGTCGCCACGAGCAGTGTGACGCCGGCGGGCAGCGGCACCTCGCGGTGGAGACGCACGGGCACATACCCGTAGTGGCCGACTGTGTGGGCGTGCGATGTGAGAATCGCCACGTGGTCCTCGCTGCCGCCGTGTGTACCGACGCCCGCATCTCCCGCAAGCGATCCCCAGCGGCTGCCGTTCTCGACGCAGCCCAGGTACCACGCCAGACCCAGCCGCGTGCGCAGTGCAGGCGTCCATGACGGGTGCGTCTCGAGCGCACCGCGCCGGATGAGCGCCAGCGCAACACCGATCATGAACGCCGACGAACTCGACAGTCCGGCGGCCCGCGGAAGATCACTGGCCACGACGATGTCGATGCCGGCAGGGGCATCGGGAAAATTGGCGGCCAGCCGGCCGGCGACTGTCTGCACATACACGGCCCATCCGGGTGCCGCCTGAGAGATCAGCACGGGTGGCCTGCCGTCGCGCCCGGTCTGCCACTCACCGCGTGTCCCGTCACACGCATCCAGCACCGTCAGCCGGTCGTCGTCTCTGGGGCGCGCTGCCACGACGAAGCCGCGCGGCACCGCCGACACCAGCGAGTCGCCCCCCGCGTAATCGGTGTGCTTGCCGAACCATTCCACACGGCCAGGCACCCACCAGCCCCACCGCGCCGTGCGCCCGTGCACCGCTGAAAACCGCGCCGTGACTGTGCGCTGCAGATCGGCTCGCGACTGCGCCTCAGCGCCGCTGAAGCCCTGTGCCAGCCATGCCTCTGCCGTCACAGCCGCACCACCTCATCGCGCAGCGCCCGCATCACCCCGGCCACATCGTCCTGCCGTGAGAGATCGAGCACCGGGCCGTCGACCGTGCAGACATCGACGGGTGTGCCCTCGGCCATGGCCAGCATGACGGCGGCAGGAAGCTCATACTCGCCGCGTGCGGACATCGGCACGGCGGCGCAGGCATCCATGATGGACGCGCCGATGCGCCACAGGTTCATACTGATCAGCGCATCATCGCCGGCCCCTGCCAGCATGTCCGCATCGGGTTTCTCGACGAGCCGCTGCAGTCGTCCGAACGCATTCGCCTGCACCAGTGCAAAGCCTGTGAGCCGTTCGCGCGGCAGCGCCGTCGGCCCCGTGGTCATCGACCGCACAGGGAACGCTCCGAGGGCCGGCACCTGATGCTGCACGAGCGTACGAAGGGCATCGACCGGATACAGGTTGTCACCGTTCACGACGAGGCAGTCATCGCCTGCCGCCCAGGTGCGCGCCGCCAGTACTGCATGCGCAGTACCCAAGGCAGTCGGTTGCACCGCCACATCGATCGAGAGACGGGTCAGCTGCGACGGCCGATACAACGACAGAAAGGCCTCGTGCTCGGGTGGCACGATCAGGCACACGTGCGTCACGCCGGCATCTGCGGCACGACTCAGCAGATAGTCGAGCAGCACGCGGCCGTGCGCACCTTCCACCGGCATCAGCGCCTTGGCCCCGCGCTGCGCAGCCGTCGCCTGCGCGGCCGACAGCCCCCCCGTCGCACCGCGCCGCTGCATGCGCGTGCCGAGGCCACGCGCCATGACGATCAGCTTCACTGCCGCCACACGCGCCGCACGGCATACCATGCCGTCAGCCCTGCCGCGACACAGGCGCCGAAAGCGGTCATGGCCGAGGCCGTATGACCAAGCAGCGCATGACCCGTGCCGAAGAGCGCCCCATACACACACGCGCAGGCGCTCACTGATCCGAGCAGAGCGAGCCCCAGATCGTCTGACACCATCACGTCACCGGCCGTCGCCCTGATGGGCGTCCAGCCCCAACCTGCCGGATGCACCCGCCGATAGAACCGTACCAGTGTGTCGTGATCCGTGGGGGGCGTCATCAGTGTCACCGCCACCCACACCACCGTCGTGAGGGCCACGGTGCCGAGCAGCGTCACGTGCGAGGGCACGTCCCATCCGCGGGCCTTGAGCGCGAACATCATCACCGCCAGCACGAACGAGCTCGCCATCGCCGCAATTTCACTGAACGCATTGATGCGCCACCAGAACCAGCGCAACAGATAGAGCAGGCCGGTGCCGGCCCCGATCGACAGCAGCAGATCGAATGCCGCGCGCGCCGAGTCGAGCACCAGCGTCATGCCCGCCGCCGCCGCCATCAGCAGGGCGGTCACGAGGCGGCCCATCTGCACGTAGTGCGCCTCGTCGGCCCCGGGTCTGATGAAACGGCGATAGCAGTCGTGCACCAGATACGAGGTGCCCCAGTTGAGGTGCGTGGAAATCGTCGACACATATGCCGCCAGCAGCCCGGCCACCATCAGGCCGAGCACGCCCTCGGGCAGGAAGGTCAGCATGGCCGAGTACGCCATGTCGTGGCCCACGAGCGACGGATCGACATGCGGCAGTGCACGCCGGATGTCGTCAACGGTCGGAAACACCAGCAGCGACGCCAGCGCCACCACGATCCACGGCCACGGCCGCAGGGCATAGTGCGCCACGTTGAAGAGCAGTGTACCGGCCATGGCGTCGCGCTCGCTGCGGGCCGACAGCATGCGCTGCGCGACATAGCTGCCGCCGCCCGGCTCTGATCCCGGATACCACGTGGCCCACCACTGCACCGCCAGCGGCAGCACGAACACCGGCACTGCCACGTCCCACTGCGAGAAATCGGGCAGCATCGCCAGCCGCGACGGGTCAATCTGCCCGACCAGGCCCGAAAGCCCGCCCACCGCGGGATGTCGCAGCGCATACACCGCTGCCGCGAATGCGCCCCCCATCGCCAGCCCGAACTGCAGGAAATCGGTGACCATCACGCCCCACAGGCCCGAGGTCGCCGCAAACGCGACGTTGATGACCGAACACACCAGCAGCGTCTGCGCCAGCGGCCAGCCCAGCAGCACGTTGGCGATCTTCGCCGCCGCCAGATTCACCGAGGCCATGATGACCACGTTGAAGAAGAGCCCGAGATAGATCGCACGGAACCCGCGCACCCACGACGCGCTGCGCCCCGAGTAGCGCAGCTCATAGAACTCGAGGTCGGTAAGAATGCCCAGTCGTCGCCAGAGACGCGCGTAGAAAAACACCGTGGTCATGCCTGTCGGCAGAAAGGCCCACCAGGCCCAGTTGTTCGCCACGCCGCCCTGCCGCACCAGATCGGTCACCAGATTTGGTGTGTCGGTACTGAACGTGGTGGCCACCATCGACACGCCAACGAGCCACCAGGGCGCGGCCTGGCCCGAGGCGAAAAACTCGGCGGTACTGCGTCCGGCCCGCCGCGCCAGCCACACCGCCGGTGCGAACGACACGAGCAGCGACACCGCAACAATCGACCAGTCGATCGGCGTGAGCCTCATCCGCTAGACCCCCACGATGCCGAGCGGGGGAAAGCTGCGCCAGCGTCCGCGCGTGAAGTCGGGAAAGTCGACCGTGCGCGCCCGCGAGGCATTCGACCGCACACTCAGTTCGACCACCGCCGACAGCGCAGCGGCGTCGTACACGTTCATGTCAGTGGGCAGCCCCTCGCGCAGGCACTTGATGAGGCGGTAATCCTCGATGTAGTCCATGCCGCCGTGGCCGGCCCCGGCCGCGCGTGCCTCCAGATCCTTCCAGAGCGGATGGTCATAGTCTCTGAGTGCCTCGGCGCCGTCGGTCCAGCGGTGCGGCGCACTGCGGCCCTCGATGTACAGGCGATTCGGATAGCCCTGGAATATGCCGCGTGTGCCCTGCACCTGATGAATGCGGCTGTACGGTCGCGGCAGGTTCGTGCAGTGCTGCACCATCACGGTGCGTCCGCGCACTGTCCTGATCAGGCTGGTGTTCACATCGCCCAACACGTACTGCTCGCGCCGCTCGGGGGCATCGGCGGGAAAGTGCTCGCGCGCCCAGTCATAGAGACCGCGCGACGGACCGCTCATCGACACCAGATAGTCGAAGCGATCGCCGCGGTTGATGTCGAGGCAGTTGGCGATGGGGCCCAGGCCGTGCGTCGGATAGAGGTTGCCGTCGAGCTTCGTCGCCCATGCCCGGCGCCACAGGCCTTCGTCTTTCTTCTCGAACTTGATCTCGCGCAGGTCGTGCAGATAGCCGCCCTCGACATGCAGAATCTCACCCAGCAGTCCCTGCCGGACAATGTGGAAGACCATCATCTCCGGGCGGTCGTAGTTGCAGTTCTCCATCATCACGCAGTGGCGACGATGGGTTTCCGCCGATTCGACCAGCTTCCAGCAGTCCTCGATCGTCATCGCCGCCGGCACTTCGGTGGCGCCGTGCTTGCCGTTGGCCATGGCCGCCAGCAGCACGGGCACATGCCATTCCCACGGCGTGGCCGTGAAGACCAGATCGAGATCTTCGGTCTCGCACAGCCGCACAAAGTCGCGGGGCCCGCGCGTGTAGGCGCGTGGCGCCGGATGCCCCGCCGCCACCACCTGCTGTGTGGCCCAGTCGGTGCGCTCCTGACGCACGTCGCACACCGCCGTGATGCGGCACCCGGGCACCTTGAGGAAATTCTCAAGGTGGCTGCCGCCCTGCAGCCCGATGCCCACCATGCCGATGCGCACCAGGGGAATCGGAGGCGCCACCGGAAGCGTCGTCGTCTGGGCCTCCGTGGCGCGCACCGATGACAGCGTCGAGGCGCCGGCCGCCACGGCGGCACCGCCGATCTTCAGGAAATCACGTCGGTTCAAATCGTCAGTCGGCAGTGACATCGCAGTCCTCGGTGTAGGGCAGCGCCGGCCGTGCAGCGCACGTCAGGGTGTGGCGACCGGCAGGGCGACCGTTGCGCGCGTGCGATCCCACCACATCGCCAGCGTCGTGGCGGTGGGCGTCGTGTTCACAAACGCGATCGTGAACTGCTCGAACGACAGGTCGTTGTCCTGCACCGTCATCGGCACGCGCACCAGCTCGAAGCGCGGGTCGTAGTTGTACGCGCCGTAGAGGTTCACCTTGTCATTCGGGTCGTACTTCGCCTGCACGGGCTGGTTGGTCAGGACGAGGGTCCACACGCCGGCCTTGAGGTCGACAAACACGTTGTAGGTACCCGGCGGCAGGGTCTTCCCTCCCAGCCGCAACGGCACCTGGGTCGTCAGGCGCGTGGTGTCGTTCGCGCCGGCGCGCCACACCGGGGCGCCGTCAGCGATGGCCTTCCCATACTCGGCACCGCTGCCGAAGATGCCGGTCCGTCCGCGCAGCAGCGGACGACCGTAGGTCACATGAATCCACTGACCATCCACATAGCGACGGCCGCCCTGGGCTGTGGTCTCCCACCGCCCCGCCACCTGTACCGACGCCTGTCCGGCCGGCGAGGCTGGCAGCTTCACGTCCGGAATGGACTGGGCCGACACCGGCCCGGCGGTCAGCAGGGCCATCACCATCAGTCTCTGTGTCATTACGCGCATGGAACGCTCCTTGATGCCGGTCAGGTCCGGCAGGGTCTGTGCTGTGTGCGAGTCTATCCGAGCCACGACCCGGCGTTCGCAGCTAGAATGAGGCCATGGCTGACTCCCCTCACTACGGCGATGCGCTCGGAATGGTCGAAACCCGCGGGCTCGTGGGCCTCATCGAGGCGGCCGACGCCATGGTCAAGACCGCCAATGTCACCTTTGTCGGATGGCAGAAGGTCGATGCCGGCCTCGTCACGGCCATCATCCGTGGCGACGTCGGATCGGTCAAGGCGGCCACCGACGCCGGGGCCGCAGCCGCGCGGCGGGTCGGTGAGCTGGTCGGGGTGCATGTCATTCCGCGGCCGGGCGACGACCTCGAACGCATCTTCCCCATCATCCCCACGCTGCCCGGGCAGGGTCGCTGACGCGCGCAGACGACCGACAGCCCGTCAGTGCTGGTCAGCGCGGGTCAGCTCGGGTCGCCGAATTCCCGCAGGTGCGGCAGGGCGGCGGCCACCTCGTCGGCCATCTGCGCCCCCTCGGCGTCCTTCATCGTGACGCCGCCCTCACTGTGGGTTGAATACCGCACGACGACTCGGCGGTAGTGAATGGCGAGGTCGGGATGGTGATCGCTCGCCTCGGCCCCGGGCACCAGCGCACTCACGAACAGCACGGCTTCCGGAAAGTCTTCGAAGGCAAACGTCTTTTGCAGCGCATCGCCCTCGATCGACCAGCCGGGCAGGTCGGCGACGACGCGGGCACACTCTTCGGCAGTGAGGCGAGACATGCCAGCACTATAGATGGAAACACGCCCGGTCCGCGGCGCCGGTCAGAGGCGCGCGCCGAACCGGTCGGGACGCATCCCGGCAGGCACCGCCGCCTGCGGATCGCGCGCGAGCCGCTGCACGAGATGCGCGGTGTACGGGGCCAGCAGCACGCCATTCCGATAGTGCCCGGTCGCATAAATCACGGCCGGCACCACTGCCGAACGTCCGATCAGGGGCAGGTCATCAGGACTTTTCGGACGCAGGCCCGTCCGGGCCTCAATCACGGGCGAGTGAGCCAGGGCCGGAATCAGCGCCGCCGCCATCTGCCGCAGACCGGCACAGCCGTCCTCGGTGAGCGACTCATCGAACCCGACATCCTCCACCGTCGCGCCGGCCAGCACCGTGCCGTCGGGCCAGGGCACCAGATATCCTGCCGTGCCCCAGATGACCCGGTGCAGCAACCCGGGCGATGCCTGCAGCTGCAGCAGCTGTCCGCGAATCGGCGTCACCGGCACCGGGTCGGCGCCCTCAACGGTCACCTGCGATGACCAGCTGCCTGCGGCCATGACCACGACGTCGGCCGTCCAGGTACGGGAGGCCGTGCGCACCTCGGCCGAGCCCTGGGGACCGGACGCAATCTGCACGGCACCGGTGTGCGTGTGCACACGGGTGCCTCTGGCCATCGCGGCCCCGAGCGCAGCGCGCGTCAGCGACCCCACACCCACGAAGCCGTGCATCGGCACGAGCAGGGCGCCCGTGGCCTCGCGGTTGATGGCAGGTTCGACCTCGTCGAGCAGAGCGGCAGGGACCCAGCGGCCCTCGATACCGGCCTGCCAGAGCAGCCCTGACTCGGTGCCGAGTCGCTCGGCCTCCGGCACGGTCAGCGCCACTTCGAGGGTGCCCCCGCGGGCATACACCACCGGCTGGCCGCTGTCTCGCGTCAGCTGTTGCACGAACGTGTCATACAGCTCGAGGCCCTCGTGTCCGAGCGTCCGCAGCGGCGAGGCCGGGGCCCCTTCGATGTACGGCGCCAGCACACCGGCCGACGCCCGCGTGGCCCCCTCACCCGGGCTTCGGGCATCAATCACATCGACGTCATAGCCGGCCTGCACCAGCGACCACGCCACCGTGGCGCCGATGACGCCGGCGCCGACAACGACTGCAGAAGTCACGCGTGCATTCTATCTGCGCCTTCCGCCTCAGAGCCCCAGCGACAGGCCCACTTCGATGCGTCGGGGCGCCCCGGCCGAGGTGGCCTGCCCGAAGAAGGGTGACAGCTGGTTGCCGACGAACCTGTTGTAGTTGACGTAGTTCAACACGTTGGAAATCTGCGCGTAGACGTCGAGGCGATACCGCTGGTTGGCACCTTCCATGATCATGATCTGCGGCCCGTCGCCACCACCGCCACCAGGACCGCCGCCCATGCCGCGCTGTGCAGAGGCCGACCCACCCGCGCGCGGCGTCCGTGCTGCGGCGCCGGCTCCCGGGGGCATCATCGGCGGCCGCCCCGGGCCGGCCGCGGTCCCACCGAAGCCGAATGACTTGTTGATGCGCAGGCTCGCGTTGAGTGAGCCCGCCCCACGACCCGAGTTGCGTCCGACGCCGGGTGCGCGATCGGTGAACACCGTGTCGCCGTTGTCGTCGCGGCCCGTCGTGATGTTGTAGGGCGCCGCCGAGGCCATCTGCATGTTGAATCCGAGCCTCAGACCATAAGCCACCGGCGCATTGACGTTGACGAAAAGCCGATGGCGGATGTCCTGCATCGACGGTCCCCAGTCAACGTCGGGATTGATGCTGTCCGAGGGCAGCGCCGTCGCCGAATCGGCATGGTTGCGCACGCGGCCCAGCTGATACATCACGTTCGAAAAGATCCGCAGCCGCTCGTGGCGGGCATTGAGGCTCAGCGTGAGCCGATCGCTGGCGCGGCGGCCCGTCGACTGAATGTCGGTGATGTTGCCAGCCGACGGCACCGGCCGCACACCGTTGACTGGCGCGTTCACGTTGACCGATCGCAGCGCGCCGGTGCCGCGCGTCATCATGTAGTCGGCGCGCAGCGACACCGTGGGTGTCAGCGGTCGATCGACACCAATCGACGCCTGCTGGATGATCGGCTGCCGCAGATCGGCCGCGCGGATGATGCTGGGCGGCAGCACCTCGCCGCCCCCACCCGTCGAGGGAAACAGCGGATCGCGCACGACCATGTCGACCTGCCGCCGGCCATCGACACGCATCGTCTGCTCATGAAGGTCCGACTCGTACCAGTCATAGAAGATGCCGTAGCCGCCGCGCACCGTGGTCTTCCGGTTCGCATTCCACGTGAAGGCCGCACGCGGCGCCATATTGAACCGGTCGCGCACCTGCGTCTGCACCTCCTGCCGCAGCCCCACGCTGACCGACAGCGTCTTTGCCAGCCGGAAATCGTCCTGCACGAACCACCCGGCCTTGACCTGCGAATACGCCACCAGCGGGTCGCCGATGCGCACCGTATAGGTGGCCGGCACCCCCAGCTGATAATTGGCCAGACTGGTGAACACATACACGCCGTTGAAGTTCTGCTGCTGCGTGCTGCGCCAGCGACCGGCTTCGATCAGCAGCCCCGCGCGCAGGCTATGACGCCGGCCGATGGTGAAGTCGATGTTCTGTGCGAACTCGATCTCATGACTGCTGCGCACACCGCTTTGGCCGGCACCGCCTGACGTGAAGGCATCGTTCACCCTGAACGTCGGCAGATCGGAATACGGCGTGGTCGACCCGTCGCTGCGGGTCCACTCGATCTTGGTTTCACGGAAGACCTTGCGGCCAATGACGCCGGTGCTGCGCAGGCGAACCGTATCGTTCACCTGCCGCGTGTCGTAGCCCCGCTCCGGCATATCGAAATCGCCGACGCCAAGATTCTCGCGGTCGGTCGTGCGGTGGTCGAACTCGAGCCGCAGCTGCCCGTTGCTGCCAATGCTGTGGTCCACGCGGGCGTTGATGCCCAGTCCGTCGTTGGTATTTTTCGCCAGCCCCGCCACAGGAGCCGCGGACGGCGACGCCTGCGCGCGAATCGTGCGCGAGTCGTACGAGAAGTTGCCGTCCACACCAATCGACATCCCGGTACGGCCTTTGACCATCGGGCCCTGAACCGACACGTTGAACCGCTGCTGCTGCGTGGGTTCCTTGATCGGCGCAAAGGCATTGCGCGCATTCAGGGCATCGTCGCGGAAGCCGAGATTCCCGCGCCCGCGCCAGTTGCCCATGCCCGGGCGCGTGATGATTTCCACGCGCACCATGCCCGCGTCGTGATACTCGGAGGAAAAGGAATTGCTATTGAACCGCACCTGCTGAATCTGATCCTTCGGCGGCAGGCGTCCCCCGCGGAATCCGTCGACAAAAATCTGCGCCCCGGGGCCGGCCATCTGCGCCAGTTGCTCGGCCATCTCGTCGGGGTCGTCCGACAGCGCGTCGATTTCATCGGCCGTCAGCGTCTGCGTGAATCCATTGTCGCGGCGCTCCTCGGCTGACCGTTCCGCCACGGTCACTTTCTCAGACAGCGCCACCTGCAGCGTGGCCTCGGCGGTGTTCGTACCCCGGCGCACCGTCACCGACTGCATCAGGGTGCGGAAGCCATCAGCCGACGTCTGCACCTGATACGCCCCGGGCAAGAGGCCGGCAAACGTCGCCACACCTTCGCCGTCCACGCGGCTGTCGCGCACGCCACCGGAGGCATCGGTCACGGTCACGACCGCATGCGGCAGTGCCAGTCCCGTCGCATCCTTCACCGATACCTTCAGTGTGCCCGTGCCTGCCGGTCCCTGCGCCCACGCAGGCGCAACCAGCAGGCCGCAGACGAAGACCCACACCCCGACCAGAATTCCGCGCATGCTAGCCCTTCGGTTTGGCGAATTCGGTCGGCTTGATCGACGGGTTCACGCGATACTTCTCGACCGTCCACTCCTCGTTGGGCTGGCCGTCGATCGAGATACTGAAACGATGCGGCAGCATCACGCCGTTCACCTTCTTGTAGTCGGACAGATACATCGCAAACTGGGACGGCTGGGGGGGACCCTGTCGCCGCATCTCCTCGATACGCTGGCGCATCTCCTCCTCGGTGGGGCGCTGTCGGGCCGCATCCTGTCCGTCCGGTGCAGGGGGTGCGCCCCCGGCTGGAGGACCACCCGCCATGGTGTTCCCCCCGGGCGGCGGGCCACCAGGCCCGGCGCCGCGTGCAGCTCCGGGCCCACCTCCGGGGCCGCCGCCAGGCCCGCCGCGGCGCCCACCAGGGCCACCGGCGATCATCACGCGCGGCCTGATCTCCTGATACTGCAGCATCACCGGCAGGTGCGTCGCCTGGTCGATGAACAGCTTCACCGGACGACCAGCCTCGTCCGTAATGGCCAGCACGTCGGCCTTGCCTTCGGGTGACTCGACGACGCCACCGTCGGTGAACGGGGTCGTGCTATCAACCAGGAGCGCCACGGTCCAGCGCTGCAATTCCATCTTCATGCGGCGGATGCGCGCCTGCGCCTGCTGTTCTTCGGTCAGGGCGCCTCCGGGTCCGCCGGGACCACCCGGTCCCCCGGGCCCGCGAATCACCATTTGCATGTTGCCGCCACCCATGCCGCCGCGATTCTGCATGTCGTCCCACGCGTCGGTGCCGTCAAAGCCCGAGATGTGCTCGACCGTTGGGCCGTTGACCATCCCGCCCATGCCCATCTCTTCGCTCCGGCGCAGCTTGTCGGGCCGTGACAGCAGCAGGGCGATGGTGCCTTCCATGTCGCGCTGGCCCATCGAACGGCGGAAGGGCCCCTCCGCGCTGAGGGTCTTCAGCGCCTCAAGGGCAGGTCCACCCAGTGCGCGCCGGGTTTCGGCGACGATAGTGGCTGCGCGGTCCTGGGCAAGGAGGGGCGCACTGGTGCTGACGGCCGCCAGCAGCGCCGCGGTGCAAAGCAGGTGTAGGTTCATGGCCACCACTATAGACGTGGAACGGGCCATGACAGTTTTTAAGCACTCGAAAAATCTTCCTGTTCCGCCCGGGGGCCGGCCTGACGGGACGGTCTCGGGCCGCATGCTAGACTCCGGCCTGATGAACTCCCCGTTCAGCCGCGAGTCGACACTGTCTTCGCTCGTTGCGCTGGTGGCGGTCATGGTGCTGACGCTGGTCTGGCTGCAGTACCGATGGCTCGGACAGGTCAGCGAGGCCGAGCGCGACCGCATGCAGCGCATGCATCCGCACGGCAGCCGCTCAGTTCAGCATCGGTTTTGATCAGGAGGTGTCACGCGCCGCGCAGACCCTGCAGGTCGACGCCGTCTCGATTCGCGACAATCAGTGGGCCGCCTACGCCGAACGCTATGACCGGTGGGCCAGCCAGGCGACAGATACCCGGCTCGTTCACGACATCCTCGTGGTCGATGAAGAGACTCGTGGGTCGCGCCAGCTCCGCGCACGGCGGTGGAACCCGATCACCCATGCGGTCGACGCGGCAGACTGGCCAGCTGAACTGGGTGACCTCAGGGACGGCATCGCCTCCAGCCTCGGCCCGGTGCCCCTCCGGCCCGGGCCCGAACGCCGGCGACGCCGCGAGCCCATCACACTCCCGCACACCGACACCTATACCCTGCTGCGCCCGGCCACACAATTCCTCGCGCCCGACAACCCTGGCGCCGCCCCGAGGCTCTCGGTCATCGGTGCCACCATCATCAGGCTCGACCCCGACTTCATCACCACCTCGCTACTGCCCGGCCTAGCCGCGCAGCACTTCCACCTGGGCGACCAGGGGTCTGACTATCGGGTGGCGATCGTCGAAGCCGAGCCGCCGCATCACACCATCTGGGAATCGGCCCCGGGCGTGGCCCAGGCAGTGAGCCGAAACCCCGATGTGGCCCAGCCTCTGCTTGGCCGCCGCCCCACCATCGTCGTCGCCTCGACGGGCATCGGCCCGTCGGGCGAAAATCGTGGCCCCGGTGCATCGGGACCCTCCCCCCGCATGTTCCTCGAGCTGGTGCTAGGTCCGCCGCCAACCGACGATGAGCCGCAACCCTTCCGCCCCGGGGCTGGCGCTGCCGCAGAATCACGGTGGCTGTTGCTGGCCACCCATCAGGCAGGGTCGCTGGCCGAGGCCGTGTCGGCCGTCCGTCGCCGGAACCTCCTCCTCAGCTCGGGCATTCTGCTGCTGCTCACCACAGCCGTCGGGCTCATCGCCGTATCGGCGCGGCGAGCCCAGCGACTGGCACGCCAGCAGGTGGAGTTTGTCGCCGCGGTGTCCCACGAACTGCGCACCCCGGTGTCGGTGATCGACACCGCGGCCCGTAACCTGGCCGACGGCTTCGTGGCAGACCCCGCACGGGTGCGCACATACGGCACCACGATCAACGCGGAAGCCAGGCGTCTCACCGAGACGGTCGAACGCGTGCTGCAGCTGTCGGGCATCGCCTCCGGTTCTACCGCGCTGCCCCATGCCGCCGTCCCCGTCGAGGTGCTGGTGCGCGAGTCTCTGGCCGCGTCTCAGGGCGAGCTCGATGCCCGGTCGGTGCGGGTCGACGTCGACCTGCCCGACACCCTGCCGGCTGTGTACGGCGACGCCCCGGCCCTGCGGTCGGCCCTGCAGAACCTCATCAGCAATGCCATCAAATACGGGGGAGAGGCGCGGTGGATCGGCATCCATGCCAGCGCCGATGCCGGAACGCCCTCTCAGCCAATGGTCACGCTCACGGTCAGCGACCGCGGACTCGGCATCCCCCCCGAGGACCGCGTGCACGTGCTCGAACCGTTCTACCGTGGCCGCACGGCCATGCGCCTGCGGATTCCCGGCAGCGGACTCGGGCTGCATCTGGTGGCGCGAATTGTCGCGGCGCACCACGGGCATGTCCACATCGCCAGCGAGCCCGGCGCCGGAACCCGGGTGTCAATGTCCCTGCCGGGCGTGTCGCAGCGGGCGCTCGGCGTCTCCGCGTCTGCAGAGGTGACCGCCTCGTCGGCCGTGGTAGTGTCTCCGGAGGGGCACGTATGACCACACCGCGTGTGTTGCTGGTGGAAGACGAACCAGGATTGCAGCTGACGCTGAGCGACCGGCTCTCGGCGGAAGGCTACGCCGTCGACATCGCCAGTGACGGCCCTGGGGCACTGGCACAGGTGCAGTCGCGGAGTTACGACACCATTCTCCTGGACGTCATGCTGCCCGACATCGACGGCTTCGAGGTGGCCCGCAGCCTGCGTGCGCAGGGCATGGCCACGCCAATCCTGATGCTCACCGCACGGTCGCAGGTCACCGACCGGGTCACCGGCCTGTCACTCGGGGCCGACGATTACCTCACCAAACCCTTTGATGTCCGCGAGCTGCTGGCCCGCATCGAGGCCCTGCGACGCCCCGCGCCACGTCAGGCGTGGGCGGTGGCCGAGCAGTATCAGTTCGGCGATGTGGTGGTCGACCTGCGGCGGGCAGAACTGACCCGGGGCGGCACAGCGCTCGATCTGTCCGCCAAGGAATTCCAGCTGCTGCGCTATTTCATCGAACATCGAGGGGCCACGCTGTCGCGGGAAGCACTGCTGCAGGACGTGTGGGGCTACACCGCCTCATCATCGACCCGCACCATCGACGTCCATGTGGCCTGACTGCGCCAGAAGCTGGAACCGAACCCGCGCGTGCCCCAGTTCATCGTGACGGTGCACGGGCTCGGTTACAAATTCGCCGGTTGACACTCAGAGGCGACGAGGCCACCGGCGCCCACGACCCCCGCGCTCGCTAACGCCCGGCCGTCGTCTAGGGCTTCGGCTGCAGAATCACGTAGGCCGGCAGGCCCACCGCACTGAATCGCTTCATCAGGTCACTGGTCGGGGCCTCGTCCGGCTGCTCCGCCTGCACCTTCACCTTCACGTATCCCGACAGGGCCTGCGTCACCCCCGCGTCCACCAGGGTCGTCTTGTCCATGGTGAGGCAGTTCTTGCACCAAGTGGCCCACAGGTCAATCAGCACCGGCTTCTGCTCGCGCTCGGCAACCGCCAGGCCTTCTGACAGCGAGGCGTGCCAGCCGGCCTTCAGCTTCTCTTCCACGCTCGAGGCCACTGCCGCCGAGTCGACCCACTGGTTGGCAAACAATCCGTAGGCGAGATAGCCGTAGTACATCGCCGTCCCCAGAATCAGCACACCGAAGCCCTGCTTCACCCGCACCATCCATGGCCCGGGCTTGGGCAGTGCCGACAGCCCCGCACCGGCCAGCGGCCACGGCACGGCCATGCCGATACCGAGCACAAACGGCAGTGCCAGCGCGACCGTGGTGCCTGTCGCATACAGATTGCTGGCAAACAGCACCACCTGAACCACGACCGGAGCGACACAGGCCCCGGCCAGCAGCGCCGCCACCGCGCCCATCGTGAAGGCCAGCACGAAGGTGCCGCGGCTGGCACCGTTTCCGACCGATCCGGCAAAGCGCGAAAAATCGATCTCGAACACGTCGAACATGGCCAGCGACAGCAGCACGAACAGCACCGCGATGCCCAGGTTGAACCAGGGTGACGCATTCAGCGTGCCAAACGTAGAGGCGGTCAGCACCACGATGACCCCGAGCACGCCGTACACGGCCGCCATGGCCGCCCCGTAGGTCAGCCCCAGCAGGAACCCGCGGCGCCGTGACCCGGCCTGCGCGCCGGCACCGATGATGGCCAGATTGATGGGAATCATCGGCAGCACGCAGGGCGTCAGGTTGAGGGCCAGTCCGCCCAGAAACACGAGAAGCAGGATGGCCAGCGGTCCCTGGCCCTCGAACAGACCCCGCTGTGGCTCGCCCGACTCGGCCGCACGAATGAATGCGAGGAAGTCGTCCGTGCCCAAATAGCCGCCCGTCGTAGCGGCGACCGAAAACCGGTCCAGGGCCACGAGTCCCGCCCGCACATCATCGGCCCCGCCGGCCGGAGTGGTCGGTCGCGGGAGAGGGACCGCAGCCGCCCCGGGCACCTCGCCCGTCCCAAACGGAATCGCCGCGAACACCTCGGCATGCTGCGCGGTCACCTGCGTACCTGCGGGCATCACGGGTAGCGACCACGCTGCCTGCACCGTGCTCGGTGCGTAACACATCGTGTCGTCGCACGCCTGATACCGCAGCCGAACCGGAACAGTCACCACTCCGGCGGGGACACCCAAGGCCACCTCGACCACCACGCCGATGACAAAGCGCTGGTCGAACACCAGCAGCGGCTCGGGCAGCCCGGCCTGGACGAAGTCGACAGCCTTCGGAAATACCACCTCGGAGATCCGCACGCCGTCCGTGGCCTCGACGGTCAGTTCCGTCGGAATGAGCGAGGCATCCCGGGGACGGTTCGACTGCACATGGAAGCCATTAGGCAGGGCGACCTGCAGGGCCAGTCGGGCCTGGGGGCCGGCGATCACACCGTCGGTCGCCACCAGGGGCGTGACCTCTGCCGGAATCCGGCGCAGCTGCGCAGAGGCCTCCGCGGCACACAGCAGCCCAAGCACCCCGATGACGACCCGTCTCAGCAGTACCATTGTCAGTTGGAGACCCATGACCTCCTCATCCTACAGGCAACCGGTCCGTTGTTCAGCCCGGAACCTGTCCCCTGCACCGGACACCCGTCCCCAGCGACACGATGCCGCACCGGGTGACGTATCCTCATCCGAGGACAGCCTCCCCGGGCACAGTTGTTGCTGCTGTCGGGGGCAGGTCACAGGTTCACATCATGGGCATGAATAAACTGGTGTTCGCGGCACTCTGCATCGGCTGTCTTCTGACAGCAGGGGTAGGCGGTTTTCTGGCCGTCCGGCTGGCACAGTCGGCGGCGCCGGTCACCGCCGTCTCGCCCGACGCCACGTCCGCGAGCGCCGCCCCGGCGGTCGACGCAGCGTCACGGCGTGAGGTCTCGGCACCATCGGAGCCCATGGCGCCAACCACCGCACCCGGCCCGGCGGCATCCACACCGGCCGCACCCGCGCCTTCGACAGCCACCCAGGCCGTCTCACGAGGCGCCGCAAGAACCGCCTCGGGCGTCGAACCCCGCCCTGACGAGGCCCCCGCTCGTATTGCCACCCGCGTCGCCTCCTCCTCCGAGCCGCGCGTCGCCACACGAACCTCGCCACGCGCTTCACGCGAGTCGGCGGAACCGCCAAGTCCCGGCTCGTCAGCGGCCACGGGTCCGATGGCACCCGTGCCGCCTGTCCCTCCCGCGCCCTCCGCGGTTCAGCCCCTCCCCCAGAACGCCGGGACGATGTGGGAAGCGCGCCAGGCGGTACAGGCCGAGGCCCCAGTGATGGGAGATGCGGCACCTGAACCGGCGCCCGCACCCGAGTACATCGACCTGACCGTGCCCCGCGATGCCGTGCTGGGCCTGCAGATCGAGCGCACCGTCTCCAGCGATAACACCCGCACCGAAGACCGGGTCACTGCGCGGGTCACCCGCGATGTCCGCGTCGGTAACCGCATTGCGATCCCTGCCGGGTCGCTGGTCACCGGGTCGGTTCTCGATGTCGACCGCGGGGGCCGCGTGCGAGGTCGCTCACGCCTGTCGATCCGCTTCCATACCCTGACGCTCAACGACGGCACCGAAGTCTCCCTTCGCACCGATCCGGTCATCCGCGAGGGACAGTCGGCGACGGGCGAGTCCGCCGCCAAGGTGGGCGGAGCCGCCATCGGCGGCGCCATCCTCGGCGCCATTCTCGGTGGCCAGCGCGGCGCGGCCGTCGGCGCCGGCATCGGCGCCGCCGGAGGCACGGCGGCGGCCATGACCAACACCCCCGACCAGGCACGCCTCAGTGCCGGCACCACCATCACGCTGCGGATGCAGGAGCAGATCATCGTCTCTGTGCCGCGCGACTAGTCCCCCTCCCGTCCGTCCTCCCTCGGGCCACGCCGCGTCGGCGTGGCCCTTTTTTTCACTCGCGATAGAATCCCCTGTGGAGGCAGCAGCATGCGCAAGACCGGAATCGTCGCGATCATGTTTGTCGTGGCCATGAGTGCAGGAGTGGGAGCACAGATGCAGAAACAGCAGCGGACAGGCGTCACCAACTTCACCAAGGTCGACGCGGTCGTCGCCTGCGGCGGTGCCACGGAAACCGCCGCCCTCGAGGGGCTCAAGGCGGACGGCTTCAAGTCGGTCGTCAATCTGCGGGTCGCCACCGAAGCCGGCGCCAATGTCGAAGAAGGCAAGGCGAAGGCCCAGGCCCTGGGCCTGAACTACTTCCACCTGCCCATCGCCGGGAATGCGCCCGACCCCGCCATGGTCGACCAGTTCCTCGGTATCGTCGCCAACAAGGCCAACCAGCCCGTGTTCGTGCACTGCGCCTCGGCCAACCGCGTCGGTGCGGTGTGGCTCGTCAAGCGCGTGATGCAGGACGGCTGGGATGTTGCCCGGGCGACTGAGGAAGCCAAGGCCATCGGCCTCACTGCTCCCGGGCTCGAGAAGTTCGCGCTCGACTACATCGCCTCGCACAAGAAATAGGCACCGTCACCTCCGGGGGCCGATGCGTTGACACGGCATCGGCCCTGAGCCATACTCAGACCTCGTGCGCGCGGCGATTTTCCCGCTGACTTGATGGGCCGCGCTCGACGGACACACTCCGTCGATATCACTATCTAAGTCGCGCACGCCCGCGACTGACTGTCAGCGGGCGTTTTGTTTTTCGAAGAAGGGTGCTCGATGTCGCAGTTCACGTTTTCGTCCGAGTCGGTGTCCGAAGGCCATCCCGATAAGGTGTGTGACTACATTTCCGACTCTGTGCTCGATGCCTGCTTTGCCGCAGACCCGCTGAGCCGCGTGGCCTGCGAAACGCTCGTCAAGAGCGACCACGTCGTGCTCGCCGGTGAGATCACCACGAACGCCGCGCTCGACTTCGATGCCATCGTCCGTCAGGCTGTGAAGGAAATCGGCTACACCGATCCCTCCGAGCCGTTCTGCGACACCACCCTCAAGCTGATCTCGCTCATCACCGCCCAGTCGAACGAAATCAGCCAGGGCGTCACCGCAGAAACCAGCCAGAGTGGCGACCAGGGCGCCGGCGACCAGGGCATCATGTTCGGCTACGCCACGAGCGAGTCTGACGAGATGATGCCCCTGCCCATCCTGCTGGCGCACAAGCTCACCTACGGACTCGCCCAGGACCGCAAGGCCGGCAAGGTCGACTTCCTCAGGCCCGACAGCAAGTCACAGGTCTCGGTCGTCTACGAGAACAACGAACCCAAGTATGTGTCGGCCGTCGTCGTGTCGACCCAGCACACCCCGGCAGCCGACCAGGCCCGTATCACCGAGTATGTGCGTGAGGATCTCGGTCCCCGCGTCCTCGGCGCCTGGTGGAATGCCACCGCTCCGCTGTATGTGAATCCCACGGGCAGCTTCATCCACGGCGGTCCGTCTGCAGACGCCGGCGTCACCGGCCGCAAGATCATCGTCGACAGCTACGGCGGCTGGGGCCGTCACGGCGGCGGAGCGTTCAGCGGCAAGGACCCCTCAAAGGTCGACCGCAGCAGCGCCTACTTCTGCCGCTATGTCGCCAAGCACATCATCGCCGCCGGCCTCGCCAAGCGCGCCGAGCTGCAGGTGGCCTACGCCATCGGCATGGCACAGCCCGTGTCGGTCAAGGTCGACACCTTCGGCACCGGTGACGAACGCGCCGCCGAAGAGTTCGTGAAGGCCCAGTTCGACTTCCGCCCGCGCGCGATCGTCGAGCGCCTCAACATGCTGCGGCCCATCTATCGGCAGACCACCAACTACGGCCACTTCGGCCGCCCCGGCCTGCCCTGGGAAGACGTCACCCGCTGACGCCTCGCCATGCCACAGACTCCGGCGGCTCACCTGCGCACACTCGTTCTGGGCGCCGCGTGTGCCGCCGCGGTCTTCCTGTCGGCTCCCCTCCGCGGACAGGCGCCGGCGGCGCCATCGATCGACGCCCTGATCGAACTTGAGCGTGTCGGCAGCCCGGCCCTCTCGGGGGATGGTCAGCGCGTCGCCTTCACCGTCAGGCGCACCAACTGGGCCGACAACTCCTACGAGACTGACCTCTGGCTCGCCGGGTCGACCGCCACAGACGCCCGACAGCTCACCCGGGGCCCCAAGTCAAGCCAGCAGCCGCAGTGGGCCCCCGAGCACCGTACCCTGGGCTTCATCTCTGACCGGGACGGCACCCGGCAAATCTATCGTCTCGATGTTACCGGCGGCGAGGCCGAACGACTCACCTCCGTCAAGGAAGGTGTGACGGCGTTTGCCTGGGCCCCCGACGGGCGTCGTCTGGCGTACACCACCCCGGGCACTGTCAGCGAGGCCCTCAAGGCCCGTGAAGAGCGCTGGGGCGACATCACTCTCGAAGACGAAGACCGCCGCTACGGCCATCTGCACGTGCTCGACCTCGACACGCGCGCATCGCGAGTGCTGACCTCGGGGTCCTTCGTGGTCGGCGCCTTCGACTGGTCCCCCGATGGCTCACACATCGCCTTCGACCATCGCATCAGTAACGATGCCGGTGACGGCGGCTCGGCCGACATCTCCGTGGTCGAGGTGGCAACGGGTTCACGCCGGCCCCTGGTGACACAGGAGGGTCCCGACACCAATCCCCGCTGGTCACCCGATGGCCAGCAGGTGGCGTTCCAGACCGCCATGGCCAAGCCGTTCTACTTTTTCCAGAACGGCGAACTGGCCGTGGTCACGGCAACGACCGGCGCCGTGAGAAGCATCACGCCCACCTTCGACGAAGACCCGTCGCTCATCGGATGGACGACCGCCGGCGTATTTTTTTCAGCGTCGCAGCGCACCGAAACCGGACTGTTCGTGGTCGATCCGGCGACGCGCACCATACGTCGGGTACCGGCTCCCGCCGGCCTGATTGCCAGCCAGTTCTCGGTATCACAGGACGGGGCACAGGTGGCGTATGTCGGGGCATCGCCCACCGGGTTTCCCGATGTGTATCGCGCACAGGCGTCGACGCTGCTCCGCGCCGAACGACTCAGCAATGCCCATCGTCAGATTGCCGACTGGCCCGCACATCGCCGCGAAGTCATCCGATGGAAGAGTCAGGACGGTACCGAGATTGAGGGCGTGCTGCACGTCCCGGCCACGGCAGCGCCCGGCACCCGGCATCCCCTCCTGGTGGTCATTCACGGAGGCCCCACGGGTGTGTCCCGTCCGCAACCCTATGCCAGCGCCAGCTTTTATCCGATCGACGGCTTTCTGGCCCGTGGCGCGCTGGTGCTCGAACCCAACTACAGGGGCAGCGCCGGCTACGGGGAAGCATTCCGTTCGTTGAATGTCCGCAATCTGGGCATCGGCGACGCGTGGGACGTGCTGTCGGGCATCGATGCCCTCGTGCAGCAGGGTCGGGTCGATCCGGCGCGCGTCGGCAGCATGGGCTGGAGCCAGGGCGGCTATATCTCGGCATTTCTCACGACGCGCCATGCCGATCGCTTCAGGGCGATTTCTGTCGGGGCCGGCATCTCCGATTGGATGACGTACTACGTCAACACCGACATCCATCCGTTCACGCGGCAGTACCTGAAGGCCACGCCCTGGGACGATCCGAAGATTTACGCCGACACCTCGCCGATGACCTACATCCGGCAGGCACGCACGCCCACACTCATCCAGCACGGCGATCAGGATCCGCGCGTGCCGGTGCCGAATGCCTTCCAGCTCTATCAGGGTCTGCGCGATCAGAACGTGCCGGTGCGCCTGGCGCTCTTCAAAGGATTCGGCCACGGGCTGACCCGGCCGAAAGCCAACCGGGCCGCCATGGAACAGAACTGGGCGTTCTTCGGCACGCACATCTGGGGCGACGCCCCGCGGGAACCATAGCCCTCGCCCCGTCGACGGGGCTAGTACTGGCTGAAGATGCGCTGAATGTCGCGCGCGTCCTTCGTCTGCGTCAGCGCCAGCATCAGCAGGATGCGCGCCTTCTGCGGCAGCAGGTGCTGCACGCTGACGATGGGAGGCAGCGGCGCCTGTCCCTGGGCGCCGGCGCCCTGGCCGCCGCCCCCGCCGGATGGTCCGGGCACATGTTCGCCGCTCGGAAAGACCTGCGCCATCACCACGCCTCGCTTGCGCACCTCGAGGAACGCGTCTCGCTCGCTGGGCGAGAAGCCCGTGCTCGTCACCACCACGCCGACCGTATCGGCCCCGAGCCTCGGTCCTGCGCCGCCCGGATAGGAATACACCAGCTCCACATCGGGCAGACTCGTGATGCGCGTCACATCGAACTCGGTCTCGGCACCGTGCCGGCGCGCCGGCCTGAAGAAGAACTCGGGACCGCCGCCTCCGACCACGCCGAGCATGCCCATCTCACCGCCGCTGAATCCTCCGGTGCGCGGATAGATCTTCCGCGACTCGCGCGCCGACAGGATGCGGTCATCCATCACGACCATCACGCCCATGCCGCGCGCATCCTTCGCGCCCGCCGTGCGCACGGCCGACAGCAGGTTGATCGGGCCATCGGGGCTGATGCCCGTCGCCGGCCGCTGCGATCCGACGATGACGACAGGCTTGTCTGATTTGGTGGTGAGGTAGAGGAAAAACGCCGTCTCTTCGAGGCGATCGGTGCCATGCGTCACCACCACGCCGTCGAGATCGGGTCGGGCCAGTGCCTCGTTGATCCGCCGAGACAGGGCCAGCCACTGCGCCGGCATGATCTCGGTGCTGGCGACGTTCGAGAACTGCTCCGTTTCGATGCGGGCAAACTTCGTCAGCTCGGGAACGCTCTGCACGATGTCGCCCACGCTGCGGGTGCCGGCCCGGTACGCCCCCAATGTGCCAGGGGCATCCTGCACGCCGGCGATGGTGCCGCCGGTGGCAATCACGCGAATCAGCGGCAGCGATGTGGACGTGGACGACTGGGCATCGACCGACGCCGACACCCCGAGCACAAGCAGCACAACCCAGACAGAACGCATGGCGCGCATCCTACCGTACTGACCGGCGCACCAGTTCCGCATCAACGCATCAGGAACGCGCGGATGGCGTCGTTGATGAAGGTCGCATCCGCCGGGTTGCTGCCGCCGCCGGCCGCGTGCCCCCACAGCGACGGAATCGCCGTGAACGTCGACCGCGCGAGGAACTGCTGCTCGTAGCGCGCATCCCCGATGGGGAAGTACAGGTCGGTCTCGCACGGCATGTACAGCACCCGCGCCCGAATCGCACGCAGCGCCCGCTCATGGTCGCCGCCAAAGCCCGGCGTGTCACCCACGTTGTGGGCCTGCCAGGTGCGCGCATGCAGAATCAGGTTGTTGGGATCACGCAGGCGGTCACGCTCGGCGCGCGCCGCAATCACCTGCGCGACGGTCTGCTGCTGCGGCTTGTACAGTTCGCGCCGCCACCACTCCTGCGACCAGACCCACGAGGCCCAGTGCGACGACCAGGCGCGCATGCCCGCCACCGGCGGCGTGCGATAGCGACCGCGGTCGAATGCCGGATCGGCGGTCAGCGCATCAATGGCACTCTGCAGGCGCGCGATGCCGTGCGGATAGGTCTTCGCTGTGCCGCACCACGGAATGATCGCCTCCATCATGTCGGGATACGACACCGCCCACTGAAACGCCTGCTCGGCACCCATCGAAAATCCCGCCACCGCCTGCAGTCGCGTGACGCCGAGGTGCTGCAGCACGCGGCGCGAGGCTTCCACATTGTCGCGAATGGCAATGGCCGGGAAGTCGGGGCCGTCCTGCGGTGCTGCCGTGTTGCTGGGCGACGAGGAATAGCCGTTGCCGAACATCTCGGTCAGCACAATGAAGTGGCGCGTCGGGTCGAGGGCCTTGCCCGGACCCACGAGGAAGTCGTAGCCGTGATAGTCGGCACCGTAATACGACGGCACGAGGATCGCATTGTCCTTCGCGGTATTCAGCGTGCCGAACGTCGCATACGCCACGCGCGCATCACGCAGCACCGTGCCGCTTTCCAGACGGAAGTCGCCGAGCGGGAGCCACCGGCGGTGGGGATCAGCGGCAGGCGCGGGCACCTGCGCCGACAGCAGGGCACCGGCCGAGGCCAGCGCGAGGGCGGCAATCCAGTGGGTCGGCATGCGGCCGATTCTAGCGTGAGGCGGGTCTCCGCGGATGGTCGGTCCCGTCTACCGGCCGTCGCGCGTCGTGAATGTGTCTTCGCGGCCTGTGACCGCGCATCGGCAGACGAGGTGCGTCGCCGATCGCACGACGTCGCAGGTATCAGCGCGGTATCGAATCTCGGTGACCAGACGGGGTCACGCGACCGCCCTCGAGCAGGCACACCTCATCGGCCAGCAGGGCGAGCTCGTCGGCGTCGTGGCTGACATAGACCATCGGCACGTGCCACCGATCCCGAAGCGCACGCAGGTAGGGAAGAATCGCGAGTTTCCGCGCGCGGTCGACACCGCTCAGCGGCTCGTCGAGCAGCAGCAGTTGCGGACGCGCCATCAGTGCACGCGCCAGCGCCACCCGCTGACGCTCGCCGCCCGACAGGTGCGTGATCGGCCGCGTCAGCAGGGCTGTGATGTCGAGGGCATCGGCCACCGCTTCGAGCGCGGGCAGTGCCTGCGGACGATCGGGCGCACCGGCATCGCTCACTGCCACGGCCCCGTACATCACGTTGGCCTGCACGGTCATGTGGGGAAAGAGCGCGCCGTCCTGCGGCACATAGCCCACGCGGCGACGAAAGGCCGGCACCGCGATTCCGTGTGCCGTATCAAGCAGCACCGTACCGGCGACCACGATGCGTCCTTGCTCGGGATGGCGCAACCCCGCCAGCAGCTCGAGCAGCGAGGTCTTGCCGCTGCCCGACGGCCCGGCCAGGCCCAGCACGCGGGCGTCGCTCTCGAGCGACACCTCGAGCGTAAAGCGCCCCTGAGTCAGCCGAACCTCGCACACCAGAGCGCTCACGGCTGCCCCTCGCGTCGCCGCAGCAGTTGCACCGTCAGCACGGCCAGGGCAGCCAGGGCCAGCGAGACCCACAGCACGTCGCGCGCCTCAGCATCGCGCCCCGATTCAATGAACGTGAACAGGGCCACGGCCAGCGTCTGTGTCTGTCCTGGAATGCCGCCGGCCACAATGATGGTCGCGCCAAACTCACCGAGGGCACGCGCGAAGCCGAGCAGTGCGGCGACGACAATGCTGCGGCGGGCCAGCGGCAGCGTGACGGTGATCCACACGCGCCACGGCGAGGCCCCGAGCGTGGCCGCCACCTGCTCATAGCGGCGGTCAATCTGCTCGAAGCCGGTGCGCAGCGTCAGCACCAGCAGCGGCAGGCTCATCACTACCATCGCGAGCACCACGGCCTTCCACGTGAACACCACCTCGACTCCGATGGCATCGAGCAGGCGACCGACGGGCGCTGACACCCCGAGCATCTGCAACAGCAGGTAGCCCGTCGCGACCGGGGGCAGCACAAGCGGCAGGGTGACCACCGTTTCCACCACCGGCTTCCCACGGAAGTGCCGGCGCGCCAGCAGCCACGCGACGCCCATCGCCAGCGGCATTGCCACCAGCGTCGACAGCAGGCCCATCAGCACCGTGAAGGCGGTCGTGGCCCAGATCGTCGTGTCCATGGCGTCAGGGCGTGCGCACGCCGAACCCGGCGGCCTCGAAGAGCGTGCGCGCCTCGGCCGACTGCAGGAAGTCAACGAACCGCTGCGCCTCGGCCGCGCGCGCCGTGCGCACGACAGCCACCGGATACGCGATGCCGGGCGTTTCGGCGGCCGGCACCTCGTACGCCACGCGCACCCCGGCACTCGCCAGCGCATCGGTCGCGAACACCAGGCCGGCATCGGCCCGTCCCGCCGCCACCGCCGCGAGTGCCGCACGGGCCGTCAGCACCGGCACCACTTTCGGAGCCACGCCCTGCCACACCCCCTGGGCCTCGAACCACTGACGGGCATAGACACCGGCAGGCACACTGTCAGGCTGGCCCAGTGCGACGCGGCGCACGCGGGGCATCGTGAGGTCGGCCGGTCTCAGGCGCGCAGGGCCGGCCGTCGCCGGCACAATCACCACGAGCCGGTTGGTCAGCAGCACGCGCACCGAGCCTTCGACCAGACGGCCCGAGGCCGCAGCCACTTTCATCTGCGCGGCATCGGCACTGAAAAACACATCGACCGGCGCGCCCTGCACAATCTGGCGCGCCAGCACCTGCGAACCGGCGGCGTTCAGCGCCACTGCACCACCGCCGCGCGCACGCCACGCCGTCACGACACGGCCCATGACATCGGACAGGCTCGACGCCACACTCACCGTCAGTGCCGGTGGTGCCGTCTGCGCAGTCAGCGGGGCCAGCGCCCCCATCATCACCAGCACCAGCCCCACGGGCCGCAGGTGCTTTCTCAGTCGATCGGTCATGACGCGTTCCGATTCTACGTCGGCTGACGGCAGGCACCGGTCAGGTCACGCCACCGGCGAGGCCCCGCCTGTGCGAAGATTTGCCGGCCGCCATAACTGCCCACGGGAGCCCGACACCGATGACACGCCTGCTTGTGCTGTTGCTGATTGCCTTCTCGCTCGCGCCGGTGTCGGCGCAGGCTCCGCGCCCCGCAGGGGCACCGCGTCCCCCTGCGACCGCAGCTGCACCGACCGCCGCTGCCGATCCCCTCGATCTCGCCACCATCGGCCGCATCCGCACCGAGGCGATTCAGCGCTCGCAGGCCATGGAGCACGTCTGGTGGCTGTCCGAGGTCTACGGCCCGCGTGCCACGGCCACCCCCGCCTTCGAGCAGGCGTCGCAGTGGGCCATGAAGCAGTTCACCGCGTGGGGCCTGACCAACGTGCATCAGGAACGTTTCCTGTTCGGCCAGGGCTGGACCATCGAACGCTTTTCCGCACATCTGCTGACGCCCCAGACCCAGGCACTCGTCGGTCAGCCCCGCTGGTATTCACCGTCGACCAACGGGCCGGTCACCTCCGATGTGGTGTACCTCAAGGCCACGAACGAATCCGAGCTCGCCCCCTATCGCGGACAGCTCCGCGGCAAAATCGTTGTCATGCAGCCGGTGCGCGCCGTGCGCATGCTCGAAGGTCGCCTCATTCTGCGCATGGGCGAGGCCGAGTGGGCCGAGGCCATGCAGACGCCGTTGTCATCACCCGCACCACCCTCGGCACGCGTCCTCGAGCAGATGCGGGCCTTCCAGGCGTTTGCCACGCAGGTGCAGCGCTTCCTCGTCTCCGAAGGGGCGGCGGTGCTGCTCGAGCGCGGCAGCGACAGCGATGAAACACCGGGCGGCAGCGATCTGTCGTGGATGCAGCAGCGCGTCGACGGCGGCACCATCTTCCCCGGCAACGGCGGCAGCCGCGATCCGAAGGCCTTCGTGCCCATTCCCTCGGCCACGCTGGCCGTCGAGCACTACAACCGCATCATCCGGCTCATCGACCGCGGGCAGCCCGTGCGGCTCGAGGTGAACATCGCCACCACGATGCACCCCGAGACCCACCCGGAGGGGAACGGCATCAACACCATCGCCGAAATTCCAGGCACCGACCTCGCCGATGAAGTGGTGCTGCTGGGCGCCCACCTCGACAGCTATCCGTATGCGGGCGGCGCCACAGACAACGCCACGGGCTCGGCGGCGATGATGGAAGCCGTGCGCGTCATCCGGACGCTGGGCCTCAAGCCGCGCCGCACCATCCGCATGGCCCTCTGGGCCGGCGAGGAACAGGGTCTGCTCGGGGCACGCGCCTACGTCAATCGCCACTTCCACGACACCGCAACGAACACGCCGAAACCGGCGCACACCTCGCTCGCCGCCTACTTCAATCTCGACAACGGCACCGGCCGCATCGTCGGCGTGTGGGGCCAGGGTAACCTCGGCGCCATGCGGCTCTTCGAGCGCTGGGGCGAGACGGTGAAGGACCTCGGCTTCAAGGCCGTCAGTCCTCGAAGCGTCGGCTCGACCGATCACGTGCCCTTCGATCAGGCCGGCCTGCCGGGCTTCCAGTTCATCCAGGAACGCCTCGAGTATCAGGCCCGCACGCACCACTCGAACATGGACACCTACGACCACGTGCAGCGCGACGATCTCACGCAGCAGGGTGCCATTGCGGCCGTGTTCGCGTGGCATGCCGCCAACACGCCCGAGAAGCTGCCGCGGAAGGCCATGCCCTCGTCGGCCAGCCGCTGATGACCATCGACCGATCGGCACCCCAGGCTGGTTCACGACCCACACCTCCGGCGGTCGCCTCGCGCACCGGCTTGCATGAGGCGCGTGCTTCGCGTTACCATTCCATCACTGTGTCGTTCGTGTCGCACGTCCATCGCCACCACCATCACCATTCGCTAAATGGTCCAGCTGGCATGCGCGCGTAACACGTCTCTGAAAAGACACACACCGTTTCACGCACAGGCCCGCTGGGAGACCAGCGGGCCTTTTGCTTTGTGCCGTAGCGGTGCGCTCCCTCGAGTCCGGAACCCCGCCCCCCGAACAGGACTCAGGAGTGCAGCAATGGATTTCAGCAAGTTGGACGGCCTCATCCCCGCCGTCGTGCAGGACAGCACGAGCGGCGAGGTGCTGATGGTCGGCTTCATGAACGACGAGGCCTGGCAGCGCACGCGCGATACCGGCTATGTCACCTTCTTCAGCCGCTCGCGTCAGACGCTCTGGACCAAGGGCGAAACGTCGGGCAACCGCCTCGCCGTCCGCCAGATCCTCACCGACTGCGACGATGACACGGTGCTGGTGCGGGTGGAGCGGGAAGGCGACGGACTGGTGTGCCACACCGGCACCCGCTCGTGCTTCACCACCGAATGGCCGTGCACCACTGCCTCAAGGACGGGAGCCGCATCGTGACGCTCAAACTGGGCATTCCCAAAGGGTCGCTCGAACAGTCAACCGTCGATCTCTTCCGCCGCGCGGGCTATCAGCTCATCGTCAGTTCGCGGTCATATTTCCCGACGATTGATGATCCGGAAATTTCGTGCATGCTCATCCGCGCCCAGGAAATGGCGCGCTACGTCGCCGACGGCGTGCTCGATGCGGGTCTCACCGGCCTCGACTGGGTGCGCGAGCACGAACTCGGCCACCCCGAACAGCCGCCCCTGACGCCCATCGCCGATCTCGTGTACGCCAAGCAGAGCTTCGGCACCGTGCGCTGGGTGCTCGCCGCACCCGATGATTCGCCGTTCCGCGAGGCGCGCGATTTCGAGGGGTGCCGCATCGCCACCGAACTGGTGCGCGTCACGCGCGACTACTTCACGCGCCAGGGCGTGTCGGTCGATGTGGAATTCTCGTGGGGCGCCACCGAAGTCAAGCCTCCCGTCCTCGCCGATGGCATCGTCGAGGCGACGGAAACCGGATCAACGCTGCGGGCCAACCGCCTCCGCATTCTCGACACCGTGCTCGAGTCGCGCACGCAGCTGGTCGCCAATGCCGCCGCGCTGGCTGATCCCCGCAAGCGCGAGAAGATTGAGAACCTCGCCCTGCTGCTCAATGCCGCCATCCACGCGCAGGGCCGCGTGGGTCTCATGCTGAACGTGCCGAGTCAGCAGCTGCCGCAGATTCTGTCGCTGCTGCCCGCGCTGCAGCAGCCCACCGTCAGCGCGCTCAGTGACCCGGCATGGGTGGCCGTCAATACGATTCTGGAAGAGAAGACCGTGCGCGATCTCATTCCCCGCCTCAAGGCCGCAGGCGGCCAGGGCATTGTCGAATACCCGCTCAACAAGATCGTCGTCTAGCCATGCTGCGCATCATTGATTCCCGTGACACCGGTGCCGTCGACGCCCTGCTGCGCGCGACGCGCCATCGCGATCGCCGTACCGACGTCCGCGTGCGGCAGATTGTCGAGGCCGTGCGTCGCGGTGGCGATGCCGCCCTGCGACGCTACGCCAGGCAGCTTGATGACCTACAGGGCCCGATCGAAGTGCCACGCACCCGGTGGATCGCCGAGGCCTCGCGCGTCAGCCCCGGTTTGCGGCGTGCCATCGCCACGGCCGCCGAACACCTCCGTACCGTGGCGCGCGCGCAGGTGCCCCGGCCCGTGCGCGTCAGCCCCGCACGCGGACTGTCGGTCGAGCAGCGCGTGCTGCCTCTGGCCCGCGTGGGATGCTACGTGCCCGCGGGACGCTATCCGCTGCCCTCGTCGCTGCTCATGACTGTGGTCCCTGCACGCATGGCTGGCGTTGGCGAGATCTGCGTGGCGTGTCCGCGACCCGATGCCACGGTGTATGCCGCCGCACTCGAGGCCGGAGTTGACCGGCTGTTCCAGGTCGGGGGCGCACACGCCGTCGCCGCTCTGGCCTTTGGTACCGACTCGATTCCCCGGGTCGACAAGATCGTCGGTCCCGGCAACCGATGGGTCTCCGCCGCCAAGGCGCTCGTGGCCAGCGAGTGCGGCATCGACTTCTATGCCGGTCCTTCGGAAATCATCACTGTCGTGCGCGAGACGCCTGCCGCGTGGGTGGCCGCAGATCTCATCGCACAGGCCGAGCACGACCCCGATGCGCGCGCCATCGCCATCACCACTCGACGCCGGCTGGCCACACAAATCGCCCGGGAAGTGACCCGTCAGCTGCCACCGCGCGGCATTGCCCGTGTCGCCCTGCAGCAGCACGGCGGTGTCATCGTCTGTCGTTCCATGCGCGAGGCCATGGTGCTCGTGAATGCGGCCGCCGCCGAACATCTGGTGGTCGAAGACGAGGCGACGGCTGCGCAGGTCACATCTGCCGGGGCTATCTTCGTCGGGCCCTGGACCGCACAAGTCGCGGGCGACTATGCCCTCGGCTCGAATCACGTGCTGCCCACGTCGGGTGCGGCGCGCTTCCGCGGGGGCCTGTCGGCCGCAGACTTTGTGCGCCTCGTGACGGTGCAGCGGGCGAGCCGTGCGGCACTGAAGCGGCTGGCACCGACGGTGACGACCCTCGCTTGGGCAGAAGGGTTGGAAGGGCACGCCCGCAGCATCGACGCGCGCGTGCCGCAACGGAGGCGCGCATGATGCCTCAACCCACCACACCCGAGTCGGCACTGCGCCTTGATCTCAACGAACACACCGGCGGCTGCGCGCCCGAAGTAGCGGCAGCCCTGCAGGCCCTGACGGCCACGCAGCTGGCCTGCTATCCAGACACGGCCGCGCTGACCCGGGCCGTCGCCGCGCGCTTCAGCGTGCAGCCGGATGAGGTCCTGCTGACCAACGGGCTCGATGAGGGCATCCTCATGGCGGCTGTCGCATGCCTTGGCCTGCGGCCACACGCAGCCCTGCGCCAGTCTGCCGAACTTGGGTCGCCCGATGCACGACGCGAAATGATTGTCGTGACACCGGTCTTCGATCCCTACCTGCAGGCTGCCGCCGCGATGCAGGCCGACGCGGTCATCGTGCCCGCGGGCCCCGACTTCCAGTTTCCACGGCAGGCGGTGCTCGACGCGATTACGCCACAGACGCGCCTCATCATCCTCAACACGCCGCACAATCCGACCGGCTCCGAGATACCGATCCGAGCCATTGCCGAGGTCTGTGCCGCTGCACCGCATGCGCTGGTGCTTGTCGACGAGGCCTATCAGGACTTTGGCCAGACCTCGTGCATCAGCGCCCTGCCCTCATGGCCCAACGCCATTGTCGGACGGACGTTTTCAAAGGCCTATGGCCTCGCAGGCCTGCGCATCGGCGCACTGATCGGAGCGCCTGCACTGCTGGCACCGATGAAGCGGGCCACGCCCGTGTTCACACTCAGCACGCCGGCCGTCACGGCCCTCGAGACGGCACTGCAGCACGACGGCTATCGTCTCGCCTACGTGGACCAGGTGCGCCAGTCACGTCAGCGCACCTACGACGTGTGTGCGCGGCTCGGGCTTCGCTGCTGGCCGAGTGCGGGCAACTTTGTGCTGATCGACGGCGGCGAACGATATCGCGCCCTGATCGACGGCCTGCGGGCGCGCGGCATCCGCGTACGCGACCGCTCGACCGACCCCTCGTGCCCCCGCTGCTTCCGGCTCACGACCGGTGTGCTGGCGCACACCAATCGCGCCCTCGCGGCGCTCGAGGACCTATGCGCAGCGCCACAGTAGACCGAAACACCCGGGAAACCCGCATCCGGCTCGAGCTGTCGCTCGACGGCACGGGGCAGTTCCGCAACCACACCGGCATCCACTTTCTCGACCACATGCTCGACCTGGTGGCACGCCACGGCGGCTTCGATCTGGTCGTCGACGCACAGGGTGACCTCGATGTCGATCAGCACCACACCGTCGAAGACGTGGGCATCGTGCTGGGCGAAGCGATCTCGCAGGCCCTCGGCGACCGCCGCGGCATTTACCGCGCCGGGTCGTTCATCATGGCCATGGACGAGACACTCGCCCTGGCCGCCATCGACCTCGGCGGCCGCCCGCACACTGTGGTGAGCACCCTCGTGCGCACGCGACTGGTGGGCGATCTGCAGGCCGAACTTGTGCACGATTTCTTCGAAGGTTTTGCGATGGGCGCACGCGCCAATGTACACATCAAGGTGCTGTACGGCCGCTCGTCGCACCACAAGATCGAGGCCTGCTTCAAGGCCTTTGCTCGCGCGCTGCGGACGGCCTGCGCCGTCGACGCACGACTGGCGACGATGCTGCCGAGTACGAAGGAACTGTTGTGATTGCGCTGGTTGACTATGGAGCGGGCAACCTAACGTCGGTGCGGAAGGCCCTGATCGCCGTGGGGGCCTCACCGGTCACGCCCGAGCGTCCAGACGACCTCGAGGCGGCCATCGGGATCATCGTCCCCGGGGTGGGTCACTTCGGGGCGACGCGCAGTCTCGATGCCGCGTGGCGTGACGCCGTGCGGGCAGCCATCGCGCGCGGTGCGGCGGTGCTGGGCATCTGCGTGGGTCTGCAGTGGATGTTCGAGGGCTCGACGGAAAGCGCCGAGACGCCGGGGCTGGGTCTGTTTCCGGGCCAGTGCCGGCATCTGTCGACGTGCGAGGGTGCCGCGGCGGCGTCTGCGCTGAAGGTGCCGCATGTGGGGTGGAACTCGCTCGACGTGCGTCGTCCTTCGGCGCTGCTCGAGGGTATCGAAACGGGTGACCAGGTCTATTTCACGCACTCGTATGCCGCACCGCTGACTGCCGACACGGTGGCCAGTACGACCTATGGCTGGCCGTTCTCGGCGGTGGTGGCGTGCGACCGGGTGGCGGCCATGCAGTTTCATCCCGAGAAGTCTGGTGAAGTGGGCCTGCGCCTGCTGAGGAACTGGTACCGTGCTGTCTAAGCGCATCATCGCCTGCCTCGACGTCCGTGATGGCCGTGTCGTCAAGGGCGTCAGCTTCGAAGGCCTCCGCGATGCCGGCGACCCGGCGGCGCTGGCGCGACGCTACAACATCGAGGGCATTGACGAGGTCGTCATTCTCGACGTCACGGCCACCATCGAGGCACGGCAGGCTCGCCTCCACACGGTGCGCGCTGTGGCGGCTGAACTGTTTATTCCCCTCTGTGTGGGTGGCGGCATCCGCACCGACGAAGATGCGGCCGCGATCATCGAGGCCGGGGCCGACAAGGTCAGCCTCAACAGCGCCGCGCTGGCGACGCCGTCGCTCATCACCACGCTGGCCTCGCGGTATGGAAGCCAGGCCGTGGTTGTCGCGATCGACGCCAGGCGGCAGGACGGACGCTTTGCCGTCTATGCGCGCAGCGGACAGGCCCGCACGCAGCGCGATGCCGTCGAATGGGCGCGCGAGGCCGAGTCCCGTGGCGCAGGTGAAATCCTGCTCACCTCAATCGATCGCGATGGCACCGGACAGGGATTCGACCTTGAGATGACAGCCTGCATGTCTGAGGCCTGCGGTATTCCGATCATCGCATCAGGCGGTGCGGGTACTCTCGAGCACTTCGTCGACGTCTTCACGACAGGGCGCGCCGATGCGGCGCTGGCGGCGTCGATGTTCCACTTTCAGTCGCACCGCGTGGCCGACCTCAAGGCACTGCTGGCGGCCCGCGATATTCCTGTCCGTCGTACACGCACATGCTGATTCCTTCCATCGACCTCCAGCAGGGCCGCATCGTCCAGTTGATTCAGGGCGAGTGCCTGGCCATCGCCACTGACGACATCGACCTGTGGATTCGCCGGTTCTCGGCGTTCCCGGTGGTGCAGCTCATCGACCTCGATGCAGCCATGGGACGCGGCGACAACGACGCGCTCGTGCGTCGCATTGCCGCGGCGCTGCCGTGCCGCGTGGGCGGAGGTGTGCGATCCATCGACCGGGCGCAGGCGCTCATTGATGCCGGAGCACAGGCCGTCATTGTCGGCTCGCGGCTGTTCCGTGCCAGTGATCGGGGTCCGGTCGACACCTCCTTCGCAGAGGCGCTGGCCTCGGCGGTTGGTGAGAGTCGCTGGCAGGCAGCCGTCGACGCGAAGGGCGGCCAGGTCGTGGTGCAGGGATGGACGTCGGCCGTGCCGCTCACGCCTGCCGAGGCGGTGCGCATCCTCGAGCCGTGGTGCGGTGGCTTTCTGTATACGAACGTCGACCGTGAAGGCCTGATGCAGGGCACCGACATGGCTGCCATCGCCGCGGTGCAGGCGGCCACGCACAGACGGGTGACTGCCGCCGGCGGCATCACCACGCACGAAGAGATCGCCGCACTCGACGCCCTCGGCATCGACGCCGTCGTCGGGATGGCGATCTACACGGGCCGGCTCGAACTGGACTCGGGTACAACGTGACGGCAAGAGTGCGCGGGGGGAGGCGTGCGGGATGCCACGGTGACTGCTGGTGAATGGCCGCGACGCCCGGGCCGGGTGCCTCGCCCTATACGGGGCGCATGACCTCACCCACGGCCCGCGACGAGGCGCCGCTGGCGCGAGCGGTAGCCCTGGCACCTCGCGCCATCAGCGATCATCCCGAGTGCTTCTGGACGCGCGCCCCACGAGCGCCGCTCGACTCGCGCGAGGACATCGTGCTGGTGATCCGTCGGTTGCGCCAGCGCGGGTCATCGCACACGTGGGCATGTGCGCGGGTGGTTGAGCCGCCCGTCGGCTGACCCCGGGGCCGTCCCCCGCGCGCCTCGCAAAAGGTAGTACGCTCCCCCGATGCGCATCCTGCCCGCACTCGTTCTGCTGCCGACGCTGGCCTTCGCCCAGACCTCCGCCCCCAAGCCGGCCCCGGCCCCGCGTGTGCCGCAGGCAACGACCCCCGCCACAGCACCCGCGCCGAAGGCCCCGGCCGCCGCAAAGCCTGCAGCCCCCAAGGCCGCTGGCGCGGCATCTGTCCCGAAGGCCCAACCGGTGGCCGAGATGACTGACGACCAGAAGACGATTTATGCGCTCGGCCTGCTCGTGCAGCGCTCGCTGAAGACATTCGACTTTGATGCCGCCGAACTCGAGGTGCTGAAGCGCGCCATCACCGAGGCCGCCGCAGGCACGCCGGCCCTGTCCATCGACGAGTGGGGGCCGCGGGTGCAGCACTTCGCGCAGGCCCGAGGGCAGCGCGTGGCCGAAAAAGAGAAGGTCGCCTCGGCCGCCTACCTCACCACTGCTGCCGCAGCCACCGGCGCGGTGCGCACCGAGTCGGGCCTCGTCTACACCGAGCTCGTTGCCGGCACCGGGCAGGCCCCGGCGGCGACCGACGTCGTCCGCGTGCACTATCGCGGCACGCTGCGCGACGGCACCGAGTTCGACAGTTCGTATGCGCGCAACGAGCCCACCGAGTTTCCTCTCAACCGCGTCATTCCCTGCTGGACGCAGGGCGTGCAGCGCATGAAGGTGGGCGGCAAGGCCCGCCTCGTCTGCCCGGCCGATCTGGCCTACGGCGAGAACGGCAATCAGGACATCCCCGGCGGTGCGGCCCTTGTCTTCGAGGTGGAACTGCTGGCCGTGGTGGCGCCCCCACCGCCCGGGCGCTGACCCGAGGCCGTCGCGCAGGGCCGTCGGGCCCCGCGCGGTCGTACGGTCAGGCCGCTGACGGGTCGAGGCTGCGCACCACGAAGCCCTCCCGCGTGGCGGCCATCGCCAGTCGTCGGTCGGCCGTCACGAATTCCAGGCTCGAGGGACGCATCTCGGCCGCAACGATGGCCGCGGCCAGGTGCGTCGCATCCGCGGCCCGCAGCGGATGCACGCGCACCAGCCGCACGGCACACTCGCGCACGAGGTCACTGGCCTCAATCTCGTGCCAGGCCGCGGCGAACTGGGCCAGGGCCTCCATCGCACACGCCATGTCCGTCGCGCTGAGCGTCGCCTCGCGCTCAAGCCGCGCAAGCGCCGACGCGCACTCGACCTGCGTGCCCCACCACACCACCACGGCCGGGTCGTTTCTGGCCAGGGCGCGCGCACCCGCCGTCGTCGTCTCGTGAATCAGCAGCGGCAGCAGCGCCGACGAATCCCAGAACCTCACCGGCCGTCCTCACGCTCGTCGAGCAGGGCGGCCACGGCCGATGCCTGTGCCGACGGGCAGGGCAGCACCGCGTCCAGAAGATGGGGGGGAAGGGCCTTCCTGCCGCGCCGAAGCACCCCGTCGCGTTCGAGACGGGCCAGGCGGGCATCGGCCTGCGGACCAGCCCCGGCGCCAACAATCGGTTCCAGGCGGGCCACAGGCCGACCCCGATCGACGATGAGAAGCGGCCGCCCCCGCTGGACGCCGTCGATGTAGGCGCTGAGCTGGTTCTTGAGCTCGGAAATGCTGGCCTTTTTCATATGGCTATTATAGCCATTTCAAGAGGGCCGCCCGCCTGCTTCCCGGACCCGCGCCCCGCCCCCCTGCCGCACCGCCTACGGCGCCGGCAGCTTCAGCGTCTCGCGAATCTGCGCCGCCGTCATGCCCTTCACATAGACGGCGGTGTTGCGATCAAATTCCCGCGCGCGCGCCAGGCCGCCGACCACCACCGGGTCGAACCCGGCATCGGTCACCAGCTGCACCCCCACGCGAATCGCCTCGGCGTCGTCGGCCGCCACCGGCACGCCCAGCCGCACGCCGGCCCGATGTGCGTCGTTCCGCACCTGCACTGCACTCAACGCATTCAGCGTGCGCACCAGCCGCACGCCGGGCAGATACTCGGCCGAGGCCATGCCCGTCCCCTTCCTGATGGCCTCGTTCGCCATCGGCCCGTCGCGGTCCTCGCGTGGATTCCCCAGCTCGACCACCACCTTGCCCCGCATCGCCGCCGCATAGTCTCGCCCCACCTGGGGCAGCGCGCCGTACGGCACGGCAATGACGATGACCTCGCCGAATGCTGCGGCGGCGGCGGGAAGACCCGCGCGGGCCGTGGCCCCGGCGCGCGCCACCAGATCCTTGAGTGTGTCCGGATGCCGCGACGAGAAGAACACTTCGTGCCCCGCCCGGGCCCACAGCTCGCCGAGGCTGCCCCCCTGCTGGCCCGAACCGATGATGCCGATGCGATAGGGCTTTGCCGTCTTCGGTACCTGAGACTGACCCGCCACAGGCACGAGGCCTGCGACCAGTGCCAATGCCGCGATGAGTCCTGCAAACCGTGTGCGTGCCATGCCGAGCCTCCCGTTTCGTGATCTGCCTGGGTCGGTGACCGTCATCGCATCGGCCCGCGCCCCGTCCGGGGCACCGCCGCATGCAACCAGGTGACTCACCGTGCGTCCGCTACTTCGCCTTGACCACCATCGTCAGGGCTTCGAGCAGCGTCTGGTCGCGCAGTTCGTCGCGTGGCCGCGGACTGGTGCCCCACGTCTCGTCAAGGACCGTCATCGTCCGCATCACGCATTCGATGTCGCAGGCCCCGCTCCCCGACTTGATGGTCAGCGCCGTCGCGCGGCGCTCGAGTTCGCCCAGCCAGCGATCGAACAGCTGCGATTCGCGCGAGTCGCCGCGGTCTTCGGGCTTCCACTTGAGCAGCCGATCCATAGCCTGCATGACTTCGGGGTCGGGCGGCGTGTCGCGGCCGCTGACCGAAATCGACACGGCCGTCGTCGGCCGGCCGGCAAAGGGCGATGTCGGCGAGCCGGTGCCGGTCTGCACGCGCACCTTCGACTCGGCGCGCTGCTTCACCGGCTTGAGCAGCGGCACCAGCGTGCGCGCCGCTTCGGCACGCACCGCCGCCGACGACACGCTCACAGAGGGCGGCGTGGTCTGCGCCGCCACCGGCGACGCCCACAGCCCTCCGCACATCAGCACTGACACGGCACAGATCGTCAGTCGGTCATGCATGGTGATGTCCTGCCTTTCGCGCTGATTCCACTACATCACCACTGGCCCCGCGAGGGAAGCCCTTCCTTCAGTTCGGCCGTCGTGGCAGTCCCGCACCCCGTCAGACCGACGCCTTGAGCACCGCTCCGCCGTAGCGCGGCGCCCACAGGCTGCCCACCAGCGCAATCAGCGCACAGGCCGCCATCAGGTAACCGGGGGCCTGCGGCAACCCGGACTGGCCAATCAGTGAGGTAGCGACAAGCGGTGCCATCCCGCTGAACAGCGTGAAGCCCACATTGAACACCAGAGCCACGCCCGTAAACCGGATGCGCGTCGGAAAGAGATCGGTCAGCATCACGGCAAACGTGCCGTTGGTCAGCCCGGCGCAGAGTCCGGCGATGACACAGATGAGCGTCAGGTCGACTGACCGGTCGACCAGTGCCGTATAGAACGGCACGGCCAGCAGCGCCAGCAGTCCCACACCGGCACGCAGCAGGTGGCGGGGTGCCATGCGCCCGGCCAGCCAGCCCGCCAGAAAGATGCCGAGAGCCGACGCCAGCACGCCGGCCGTCTGCGACAGCACCGCTTGCCGCGGGTCGTACTTGAGCACGGCCGACAGGAAGGCGGGCAGGTGCGAGAAGAACAGGCCGTTGAAGCACGCCGTGCCGGCCACGAGTGACGTGCCCACCACCACCTGCGGGGCATGGGTGCGCAGCAGTTCGCTGAAGGGCTGCTTCGACGCCAGGCTCTTCATCCGCTCGAATTCGGGTGACTCTTCGAGATTGCGGCGAAGCACGAAGCTCAGCACCCCGCCCAGTCCGCCCAGGATAAAGGCCAGCCGCCACCCGTAAAGGGGAATCAGCTCTGGCGGCAGGAACGTGCGCACGCCCACGCTCACCCCCGTCGCCGTCGCCACGCCCAGCGTCACGAACGCGAACACAAACCCGCACACCAGCGGGGCCTGCCGCGGCGCTGTCTCGACGACGTACGTCAGCGCCCCGGGCAGCTCGCCACCCAGGCAGAAGCCCTGCACGACGCGCAGGATGACCATCAGCAGGCTGGCCGCCACCCCCCACTGCGCAAACGACGGCACGAGGCCCATGCCCAGCGTGGCTCCCGACATTACAAACACCGACCACAGAAACACCCGGCGCCGGCCATAGCGGTCACCGTAGTGACTCAGCACAATGCCCCCGATGGGACGCGCCAGATACCCCACCGCAAACGCCGCAAAAGAGGCCATCAGCGAGGCGATGGCCGACGAGGCGGGGAAAATCGCCTCGGCGATGTCCCGGGCAAAGATGCCGAAAATCACAAAGTCATAGAACTCGAGGGTGCCGCCGAGGCTGGCCAGCAGCACGATGCGCCAGCCGCCGGCGCCGATGCGGTCAGGGGTCGTCATGCGGGCGGATTGTACTCACCCCGGGCCCGCTGTCGGGCCCCAGTCTTCGCCTGATGTTCGCGCCTGAAAATTTTTTTCGTCAGGGCCTCAAGCTTTTCCGGAACCCGCCGATTAGGTCTGTGCGAGGCGGAAACCGCCCCGCTTCAGACTCGAGGTTACCGTCATGCAGCTCGCCACCAGCCACTCGTTCTCGCCCTCCTGGTCAGCCCGTCACACCACCGACTACCGGTATCGACCGGCAGCGACCGTGGCCAAGGACGACCTCATGGAACTGCGCGCCGACCTGGCCCGCACAGGCGATGCCGTGCCCGAGTGGCTCGACGCGCTGATTGGCAACTTCGAAGTGGCCTCCGACCGGCACGGGATGATGTCGTTCGACCGCTTCCGCGGCTTTGCCGCCAGCAACGGCCTCCAGCCCCACGCACGCGTCTCGTAAGTCGACGGCGAGCCGTCTCGCCCCGGCATCCGCGCCCGGCATCCGCCGCGCACCGATCATCACTCCGCCGCCCGCCCGGGTCCCTGCCGACCCGCGCGGGCGTCATCGTGTGTGCAGGAACGCGCCCAGCCGCTCGAGCCCGGCGGTCAGCACGTCGGTGTGATTGGCATAGCCCATCCGCACCCAGCCTTCCATCGCCATCGCCTGTCCCGGGGTCAGCAGCACACCAGTCTCTGCCAGCAGCTGGCGGCAGAACGCGTATGAGTCTTCCCCCTCGGGAAGGCGCAGCAGGGCGGTCGTGCCGCTTTCGGGCTCGACCCACGACAGCTGCGGCTGCGTGGCCATCCACGATCGCACCAGCGCGAGGTTCCGCCGGGTGATAGCCCGACTCCGCGCCAGCACCGTGTCGGCCTGCATCAGGGCGATAGTGGCCAGATAGTCGTCCACGACGCCCACGCTGATCGTGTTGTAGTCGCGGTGAATCATCGCCGCGTGCAGCACCTCGGCCGGGCCCGCCATCCATCCCAGACGCAGGCCCGCCAGCGAGAAGGCCTTCGACATGCTGCCCGTGCTGATGCCCTTCGGATACACATCCGCCATCGACGCCGTGGTCCCCGGGTCGTGCTGGTCGAGGCCGCGATAGACCTCGTCGCACAGCACCCACGCACCCACGCGGTCGGCCAGAGCCGCCACGGCCCGCAGCGTCGGCTCGGGCATCAGCGCCCCGGTCGGGTTGTTGGGGTTGTTCAGCACCACGAGGCGCGTGCGCGCATCAATCAGGCCGGCCAGTGCATCGAGGTCGGGCTGGAACGCCTGCTCGGGCCGCAGGCGCAGGATGCGCACCTCGGCCCCGAGGCTCTCGGGGATGGAGTAGTGCTGCTGATAGGTGGGCTGCACGCTCACCACCACGTCCCCGGGTTCCACCAGGGCCTGATACGCCAGGCCATTGGCCCCGATGGCACCGTGCGCCACCAGCACCTGCGCGGGCGTCACCGCCCGGTACAGCCGCGCAATGGCACCGCGCAGTGCCTCGCTGCCTTCAATCGCTCCATACGTCAGAGGCAGCTGCCGCATCGCGTCGAACGCCTCAGCCGGCTGCGCAGCCAGCGACAGCAGCTCACCGACGGTGAGCGACGCCACACACGTTTCGGCCAGATTGTGCGAGCAACGCGTCTCGCACTCGTTCATCCACATCTCGACGCCGAAGGGGGCAATTCGCATAGCCGTGTACTGTAGCGCGGTCTGCCGCGCGCGCATCGGCTACCATTACCGGCGTGCTTGACGTCCTCGGGCTCGGCGCCCACGCCGTCGATCAGGTGTACCGCCTGCCGGCCGCACCCGATTTCCACGGTCTGCATTCCAAACTGCGCGTCTCGCGCCACACCGTCAGCTGCGGGGGGCAGGTGGCCACCGCACTCGCCACGTGTGCCGCCTTCGGTCTGCACGCGGCCTACCTCGGGCCGCTCGGTACCGACGACAACGCCGCCCGCGTCAGGGCCGAGCTCGACGGGCACGGCGTCGACCTCTCGCACGCGCTGGTGCGCCAGGGCGGAAGCCAGTACGCCGTCATCCTCATCGATGACCACTCGGGCGAGCGCGTCGTGCTCTGGGATCGTCCCGCGTCACTCACGCTGTCTGCCACCGATCTCCCGGTGCTGACGCTGCACTCGGCACGTGCCGTGCTCGTTGACGATGTGGATGCGGCGGCGAGTGCGGAACTGGCGCGTCGCGCCCGGGCGGCGGGCCTGCCGGTCGTCACCGACCTCGACCATCTCACACCGCACACCGAGGCCATCATCCGGGCGGCATCGCATCCGATCTTGTCAGAGCACCTGCCGATGGCCCTCACGCACGAGCCCACGCTCGAGCGGGCGCTGCATGCGCTGCGGGCGTGGACGCCGGGCATCATCACCGTCACGCTCGGCAAGGGCGGGGCCCTGGCGCTCGTCGGTGACACACTGGTGCATGAACCCGGCATCGACGTGCAGCCGGTCGACACGACCGGCTCGGGCGATGTCTTCCGCGGCGCGTTTCTCGCCGGGCTGCTGCAAGGGTTCGACATCGGGCGCACCCTGCGTCTGGCCAACCGTGTGGCAGGCGCCAGCTGCACCCGGCCTGGGGCCATGGGCGGGGTGCCGACGCGGGATGAAGCCCGCCGCTGGCTCGCCGAGGCCTGAGCCCGACCCCGCGGTGTCCCTCACATCGGCCCCGAACATGAATCCCGCAGAAGAGCACGCGCGGGTATAGTGAGGGCGCCACCACCCATGCCGCCCGCCACCGGATCGCCCGTGTCAGTGGACGCCGTGCTCGCGCGCGCCGGTCTGGTCACACCGGCCCAGCGCGCCTGGGCCTGGTACGACTGGGCCAATTCGGCCTACTTCACCACGGTCATCACTGCGGTCTTCCCCAGCTTCTTCGCCACGTATGCGGCCGCCGGGCTCGACCCGGCCGCCGCCACCACGCGCTTCGGCCTCATCACCACCCTGTCGACGGCCATCATCGCCGTGCTCGCCCCGCTGCTCGGGGCCATCGCCGATCGCGCCGCCATCCGCAAGCCGCTCATGGCCGGCTTCATTGCGCTCGGCACCCTCAGCTGCGCCGCCATGGTGTTCATCGGCCAGGGTCAGATCGGCCTCGCCTCGGCGCTCTTCATCCTCGGCAACATCGGCGCCTCCGGGGCGATCGTGCTCTACGATTCGCTGCTGCCGCATGTGGCACGCGCCGACGAAGGTGACCGCGTGTCGTCGGCCGGATATGCGGTCGGCTATGTCGGCGGCGGGCTGCTGCTGCTCATCAACCTCGCGTGGATTCTGCAGCCGGCGACGTTCGGCTTTCCCGACACCGCCACGGCCGTGAAGGCGTCCTTCCTGGCCGTCGCCGTCTGGTGGGCGGTGTTTTCGCTGCCGCTCTTCCGCCGCGTGCCCGAGCCTCCGGCCGAGCAGGCCCCGGGCGACGAACGCGGCACAACGGTCGTGGCCGATGCGTGGTTCCGGCTGCTCAGCACGTTCCAGCAGGTGCGCCGTTACCGGCAGGCCTTCCTGTTCTTCCTCGCCATGCTGCTCTATCAGGACGGCATTCAGACCATCATCCGCATGGCCTCGATTTACGGGGCGGAAATCGGCATTCCGCAGGACGCCCAGATCGGGGCCTTCGTGCTGGTGCAGTTCATCGGCATTCCCTTCGCGCTGCTCCTCGGCAAGCTGGCCAGCCGCATCGGCACCAAACGCGCACTGTTCATCGCCATCGCCGTGTATGCCCTGGCCACCGTCCTCGGCTATTTCATGGACAGCGTGACCGACTTCTTCCTGCTGGCGGCGCTCGTCGGCACCGTGCAGGGCGGCGCACAGGCCCTCAGCCGCTCGCTCTTCGCACGCATGGTGCCTGCCAGTCAGTCGGCCGAGTTCTTCGGGTTCTTCGCCGTGGCCGAGCGCTTCGCCACCGTGCTCGGGCCGTTGGTCTTCACCATCAGCGTGGCGCTCACCGGGTCGAGCCGGTCGGCGGTGCTCGCCATTCTCGGGTTTTTTGTGGCCGGGGCCTGGCTGCTGAGCCGTGTCGACGAGGCCGAAGGCATCAGGGCGGCCCGCGAGGGCGGTTCGGCATAGCGGGGCCGTTGCCGGTCGTGATACAACTGCGGGGTTCGAAAGGAATGCGAGGCACCATGGCACACGAAACGACACGTCGCGAAATGCTGAAGACAACCGGAATGGCCGCTGCGGCGGTGAGCATGGTGACCCTGCCCGAGTGGGCACTGCCCGCCATGGCCCAGGGCGAAACCCTCGTGCCCTTCGCCGACTGGCCCGAGAACTTCAACGCCAACCCCGCACCCGACCGCCGGCTCTTCAACACCCAGGGCATCACCTCGCCCTACACCGCCGCCGATCAGTTCTTCACCACCCAGCACTACGGACACCCGGTGATCGACCCGGCCTCGTGGCGCCTCAAGGTGTCGGGGCTGGTCGACCGTCCGGCATCGCTGTCCGTCGACGAGCTGCGCAAGCTCGGCGGCACCGAGCTCGTCGCCGGCTTCGAGTGCTCGGGCAACCGGCGTCCGCTGCAGGGCCTCATCGGCAACGGCCGCTGGACGGGCGTGCCGCTCAAGACCGTGCTCGAGCGCGCCGGCCTCAAGGCCAGTGCCCGCGAAATCGTGTTCTTCGGCGCAGACAAGGGACCCGAGGAAGTGGAGTTCCGCGCACAGAAGTTCAGCGTCGAGCAGAACTATGGCCGCAGCATGGCCCGCGACAAGGCGCTCGCCTCTGATGCGTTCCTGGCCTACGCCCTCGACGGTCAGCCGCTCACCCGCCACCAGGGCGCACCCCTGCGCCTCATCGTGCCGGGCTGGTACGGCGCCCCCAACGTCAAGTGGCTCTCCGAAATTCATGTGCAGGAAGACCAGTACCTCGGCAAGTTCCAGGCCCGCTGGTATCGCACGCTCAAGGGCGAGATGATCAACGGCGAGATGAAGTGGGTCGAGACTGCCATCACCCACCTGCAGCTCAAGTCGTTCGTCGCGCGCGTCACCCGCATGGGCAACGATTACAAGGTGCTGGCCATCGCCCTCAACGACGGCACGCCCCTCAAGTCGGTCGAACTCAAGATCGATGACGGCCAGTGGGTCGCCATGACGCCCGACACTACCACCTCGGCCAAATATGGCTGGAAGTTCTACAACTACACCTGGAAGGGCGCCGCCGCTGGCGAGCACACGCTCGTCTCGCGCGCCACCGACACCACCGGCAAGGTGCAACCGACCGAGGCCGAACTCGAGGTCAAGAAGACCTTCCTCGAGGACAACTCGCAGCACCCCCGCAAGGTGCGCCTGGCCTGAGCCTGACGCCGTCTGTCCGAACCCTTACGCCAGCCAGCCTCGTCTTTCACAAGAAGACGGGGCTGGTGTGTTTATGACGATTGTTCTCGCCGGCGGCACCGGCTTTCTCGGGCGTGCGCTCACGGCCGCTCTCACCTCCGCAGGGCACCAGGTCCTCAATCTGTCCCGCCGTCCTCGACCCGGGAACCCGCACGACGTTGCCTGGACGCCTGACGGCACCGCTGGTCCCTGGACCTCGGCGCTCGACGCCGCCGACGTCGTCATCAATCTTGCGGGCGAAGGCATTGCCAATCGCCGCTGGTCGGCCGAGCGCAAGGCGGCGCTCCGCACCAGCCGCATCCTGCCCACCCGCAGCCTCGCGCTGGCCCTCAAGGCGGCCGCGCCGCGGCCACGCCGGTTCATCACCAGTTCCGCCATCGGTTTTTACGGGGCCCACGACAATGAGGTCGTCACCGAGGCAACCGCCCCGGGCGCCGACTTTCTGTCGACCCTGTGCGTGGAATGGGAATACGAGGCGGCCCAGGCGGCCTCGCCCGACACACGCGTTTACCTCCTGCGCACGGGCATCGTCCTGCATCCCGACGGCGGGGCGCTCAAATCGATGCTGCCGCCCTTCCGACTCGGGGTCGGCGGCCCGATGGGTCATGGACGGCAGTTCATGCCGTGGATTCACCTCGACGACTGGGTGCGCCTCGCCACCTGGCTCGCCGAAGGCCACGGCGATGCCGCCGCACCGATGGCGGTCTGGAACGGCACCGCGCCGACCCCGGTCACCAATGCCGAGTTCGGTCGCATCCTCGGGCGCGTGGTGCGGCGTCCCGCCGTGATGCCCGCCCCCGCAGTTGCACTGCGGTTGCTGCTCGGCGAGTTCGCGCAGTTCCTGCTGACCGGCGCACGCGTGGTGCCGGCCGCGGCTGAACAGCACGGCTTCCAGTTCCGGTTCCCCACCCTCGAACCTGCCCTGCGCGACCTGCTCGACTGAAGGCAGGGCAGCGGGGCCGGGGTGTTTCATTTACACTCTTTGCAAATGCCGCGTCGCGCTGTCTACGCCCTCTACTTCTGCTCGGGCGCCTGCGGTCTGGCCTATCAGGTGCTGTGGCTGCGGCAGCTCTCGTACGTCTTCGGCGTCACCGCCTATGCCGCCAGCACCGTGCTTGCCGCCTTCATGGCCGGCCTCGCCATCGGCAGCTGGCTCGCCGGTCCGCTGCTGAAGCGCGTCAGGCAGCCCCTCGCTGCGTTCGGCATCGTCGAACTGCTCATCGGCAGCGCGGCGCTCGCCACGCCGATCATGCTGGGCGTGGCCAGCTCGGTGTTCCGTGCGTTCTACGGCACAGGCCCCGACACCTTCACGCAGCAGACGCTCATCAGGTTCATCTGCGCGTTTGTCGTGCTGCTGCTGCCCACGGTGCTCATGGGGCTCACGCTGCCGCTCGTCAGTGCCTCGTCTGTCATTCAGGGACCGCGCTTCTCGTCACACGTCAGCACGCTGTACGCGGTCAACACGGCCGGTGCCGTCTCGGGGGCCCTGCTCACCGGCTTTGTGCTCATCGGCGCCATTGGCATGCAGGCCACCTTCTGGCTGGCCGCCGCCCTCAACGCGTTCGTCGGTCTCTCGGCCCTCGGCCTGCAGCGACGACTCGCCGCTGGCACTGACACCGCCGCAGATGCGTCCCACTCGGGTGCCGTCGCTCCGCCTGCCGACGCGGCCCGCCCCTCGGGCGATGCATCCGGCGCAGGCTCGACGGCCCCTGTCAGCGGCGCGCGCGTCATCTGGCTGGTGATGGCCCTGTCCGGGGCGGCCTCTCTCGCGCTCGAAGTGGTCTGGTTCCGGCTGATGACGCTCTTTGTCGACGCCACCACATACGCCTTTACCACCACGCTCGCCATTGTGCTGGTGGGCATCGCCCTCGGGGGCGCGACCGCCGCGCGCCTGCTGTCGCGTCCGCGCAACTGGGTGCTGTGGCTCGCCGCGATTCAGGTCGCCACCGCGGTGGGCGTGGTGCTGAGTCTCGGACTGCTGACCTGGCCCGGCGTGCCGCTGGTGTCCGGGATGCGAGCCCTGCAGCGGGTCCTGCTGTCGTTCCTGCTGCCGTCACTGCTGATGGGCGTGTCCTTCCCGCTGCTGCTGCGCCTAGGCGTACCCCCCTCAGACGCACCCGACGATGAGTCACAGGCAGCGGCGCGTGCGGCCCTCGTCGGTCGCTTCTACGGCGTCAACGTGCTTGGCGCCATCATCGGCTCACTGGCCGGAGGCTTCCTCCTGCTGCCGTGGCTGGGCACGCGGCTCAGCCTGGTGGCCGTGGCCGGGGTGTTCGCCGTCGCCGGACTGGCAGTGGCCTTGCTGCAGCGGCGCATGGCCACCTGGCTGCCACTGGCCGTCATGGTGGCCCTGGCCGGCGTCATGGCCACGCGCCTGCCCGATCCCTACGTCACCACCACGCGCGACCGCATCGGACCGGGCATCGTCGAAGTGTTCCGCGAGGAGGGTGCACAGACCTCCGTCAGTGTGCACGAGTCACAGTTCGAGCGCGTGCTGCGCGTCGGCGGTCTGCACCAGGCCAACGACACGCAGGGCATGGTCAAGGTGCATCGCCAGATCGGCATCCTGCCCGTGGCCCTGCATCCGAATCCGCGCGAGGCCCTGGTCATTGGCCTGGGCGGTGGCGCCTCGGCCGGGGCGGTCAGCCAGCATGCCGGCATTGACGTGCAGGTCGTCGAACTCTCTGAGGGTGTGCGCAAGGCCGCGGCCTACTTCGCCCACATCAACTACGACATCCTCAACCGTCCCAACGCCCGCATGCGCGTCGACGATGGGCGTAACTTCCTGCTGCTGTCGGGCGAGCGCTTCGACGTGATCACGGCCGACATCATCCAGCCGATTCACGCGGGTGCCGGCAGCCTCTATTCGAAGGAATACTTCCAGCTGGTGCGGCAGGCGCTGAAGCCGGGCGGCATCGCCATGCAGTGGATTGGCCAACGCGAGCGTGCGCACTACCTCCTGATTATGCGGACGTTCCTCGAGGTCTTTCCGCACACGACGCTCTGGCTCGACGGCAGTCTCATGGTCGGTTCGCTCGAACCGCTCAGACTCAACCGCGAGGCGTTCGAACGCAAGTTGAGCGATCCTCAGACGCGCGAGGCACTTGCCGCAGCCGGCCTCAGCTCCTTCGACGATCTGCGCCGCTGGTATACCGGGGGACCCGATGCGATGCGTGCGTTCGTGGGGCCGGGGCCGCTGCTGACGGACGATCGGCCTCTGGTGGAATATCACCGGTCGCTGCCAGCCGACACCGAGCGCCTCGACGTAACGGCGCTGCGAAGTTCCATCGCGGAGATCGATCCGCCCACGCCGTAGGCCGCTGACCCTGAGACGCCGGCGGTTCCCGGCGTCGTGGTACTCGCACGGGCCGCGATGCGGCCGTGTCGTGCACCCGGACCCGGTGCCGGCCGTCAGAGGACGGGCGGCGCCCCGGTGCGGAAGTCACCGCCCAGCAGCGACACCGAGTCGGCGCCGAGCCAGCGATCGATGATGCTGGCGTACACCGACCGGAAGTCGGTCTCGTGCCGCACATCACCGGCGCTGCTCTCGAGCGTCGGGTTCTGGGGATCGGGTCGCAGGTCTGCCGCCGTGCCGTGCAGGCCGCCGCGCACACCGCCGCCCATCAGCATCATCACGCCGCCCGCGCCATGGTCGGTACCCTGGCTGCCGTTCTCGAAGACGCGCCGGCCGAACTCGGTGTAGATCAGCACCAGCGTGGAGCCCAACAGCCCCTGCACCTGCAGGTCGTCGTGAAACGCCTTCAATCCGTCATCGAGCGTACCCATGAGGTTGAAGTAGCTGCCGGTGTTGACGCCCTGTCCGGCGTGCGTGTCATAGCCGCCGGTCTGCACCCAGAAGATCCTGGTGCCGATGCCCCGGTTCATCGCGCCCGCTACCGCCCGCAGCGCCTGGCCGAATCCGCTCGTGGGATACGTGGCCGACGGCCGATACGCGGCCACGGTCGCCACCCGATCGATCGTGTTCAGGGCCGCGCGGGTGGTGCCGTTCACAAACGCCAGATGCGGACGTTCCACCGGCACATGCGACGCAATGCGGGCCTGCGCCTCGCGTTCGGCAAGGGCCTCGGCTCCGGTATTCGGGCTGGCGAGCACATAGGTCGCCGGGTTGACAATCGAGTGAATGCCCATGGTGTTGGCCATGAGGGGCCGCGGGGTTTGGCGCTCGGTGTTCCAGGCCACCAGCGGATCGAGCGGACCGGGCAGCGAATCGAGATACCGCCCGAGCCAGCCCGGCCCCGAAGGAGCGGTCGGGTTGGCCGTGCCCCAGATGTCATAGCCGGTAAAGTGCGAACGGCTCGAATTCGGGTAGCCCGTGCGCTGCACAATCGCGAGACGGCCGCCGTCAAAGACGCGCTTGAGTCCGCGCAGCCGGGGATGCAGCCCGAGGTGTGCACCCGATCGATCCTGGCCGATCTGCAGCACAGTGCCTGCAGGCACCGCGATGCTGGGGCGACGCGAGTAGTAGAACGGATCGCGATAGGGAATGACCGTGCTGAGCGCATCGTTGCCGCCGCTCAAATATACGACGACCAGGTTGCGCGAGGTCTGGCCCTGCGCGGCTGCCACGTCCTGCAGCACGTGCGGCGCGATGAAGCCATAGGTGAAGGCGGTGACTCCGCCCCGGACAAACGTGCGTCGCGACAGATGCATGAGGTGTCCTACACGAACTGGAATTCCGACGAGCCGAGCAGCAGCCGCACGGCACCGGGTACCTTCGTCGTCAGCTGCGCATCGGTGCCGGTCCAACGGATGCCTGCCCGCAGATAGTCGTGCAGCGCACTGTATCCATCGCTGCTGAACCCCGGCGTCTGATAGCGCGCCAGCAGAAACTCGAGCACCCGTTCCGGTGACGCACGGAACGCCTGCGCCTCGCGGACCAGATTCGTCCGCTGATTCGTCGCCAGCGTCGACGCGAAGTTGAGCCGCGCCAGCATCGACGAGGTCGTGAACCAGTGGGGACCGGTGGCCCAGCCATTCACGTCGGGAGGCTCGTACAGCGACTGCCCCATGTTGACCAGCGGCGTGATGGCCGCATCCACCGACAGTCCGCGCCAGCCGGTTTCCTTGATCGCCCGCACCACATACTCGACGGGCCACGCATAGCGCTGATAGACGTTCGCGCTGCTCAGGAACTCGGGAGAATGCAGCAGTCGCCGCAGCATCGCGTGGATGCTGAACGTGCCACTGGTCCGATAGGCCTCGGCCGCCTGCCTGATGAGGCCTTCATCGGGCGCATCGACATCGTTGATGAAGAAGGCATACAGCCGCCGCGCCAGGCGCTCGGCCGTCGCCGGATGGCGAGCCAGGGCATCAATCAGATCCAGGCCATCCTGCACACCCTGTGCGGCAGCCCTCGCAGGAATCGTGCGCGACCCGTCCGGATAGATCGGGAAGCTGAACGTCTTGGGATCGGTGTCGTGCTGCGCCGGGTTGTAGATCGACCGGTAGTAGCTGTTGACCTCGTCCGTACGATTGTTCACCACCACCAGCTCGAGGTTCCAGCCGGTGAACACACGCGCCGCCGCATACACATCGGCTTCGGTGTGCTGGCCGACACCCACCGTGAACAGCTCCATCAGCTCGCGGCCGAAATTCTCCTGAGGACGCGTGCGGATGTTGGTGCGGCCGTCCAGCCACACCAGCATCGCCGGATCTTTGGCGACCTCGATCAGCAGATCGCGGAAGTTGCCCGTGGCCATGTCGCGGAACATCTGCACCTGCCCGCGCGTGCCGTTCGGCTGGCGCGCCGCATCCATCATCTTCGTGGCGTGGATGCTGCCGAAGGTGCCGGCCACTTTCGAATACGCCGTCGCAAAGTAGTGGTGCCAGAACAGCGCCAGCTTCTCCTGCAGCGGCCGCCGCGTGTGCATCATCCGGAACAGCCACCGCTGGCGTGCGTCGTTGATCACCGTGTCTGGCGAGAAGGTACCGCGCACCGTCACGCCGGCATGCGCAGGGTGCCCGATGAGGGCGTCGGTGCCGTCCGGAGCCTCGGCATAGTGCAGCAGCTCGTCGATCAGCTGCGCCGGCGTGAAGTCGGCAAAGTAGGACAGATCGTCGGGGCTGGCCCCGAATCCCATCCGGCGGAGGATATGCTCGTGCATACCGTCGCTCTCCCCTCGAATGTTAATGATAACTGAATCGGCACGGGCGGGAAAAAACACAGGCCCCGGCGCCCTGACGGTCAGGACGCCGGCGCCTGTTCCCCACTCGGTCTTGCGTGCGGCCGGACAGCATGCGCGGCCCGGTGCCGGATACTAGCGCGACGCCGGCTTCGGTGCCTGCCCCAGGCTCAGCAGGTTCGCCATGATGCGATAGGCCCCGTCAGTGCCCGCCGGCAGCTGACGCCACAGGCCCAGCCCCACATAGATCCACCGGCCCTTGCCCACCTGCGCCTCGACCAGTGCCCCGCGCTTGGTGCCGCGGTTATACGCAAACGGTTCCTCGAACTCGATGAGGTCCTTCATGCGCGGGTCGCGCTTGTTGGTGTCGAGGAAGTAGAGTCCGCGCTCCTGCACCCAGCCCGTCCAGTCGGCACGCCCGATCGCATTCGGCCCGGTGAACACCGGATTGGTCGGCTCGAGAATGCGCACTTCGGCATTCTCGTCAGTCACACGCTCACGACCCACCACACCGGGGTAGGGACCATACTGCGCATCGTTGAACTCGAACTTGTTGTAGTTGACGATGACGGTACCGCCGGCGGCGGCGTAATCGAGCAGCCGCTGGTTGTAGGCGCGCAGGTCAAGCCGGCGTTCATACGCGCGCACGCCGGTCATCACCACGTCGTATTTGGTCAGGTCACCCCACGCGAGTTCGTCCGGGCCAATCAGCGACACGGTCACACCCAGCTGCTCGAGGGCCTGGGGCATCTGGTCACCCACGCCCATCACATACCCCACCGACAGGTTGGGCTTCACCGCCACATCGACGGCCTTGGCCGTAATCTCGGGCGTCACCAGCACGTGCCGGCGCGTCGTGTGTGGATACTCGACCAGCTGGTACCCGAGCGCATAGTCACCTCCGCCCGACTGCACCCTGGCCGTGATGGGGAAGCTGCTGCCACCGGGCTTCGACGCCGCAGCCATCAGCATCGGCGACGGCGGCACCTCGACCTCGAAGCGTACCGTGATCGCCTCGTCTTCGCGGGCAAAGCTCACCGGCTGCGTGGCCGGCGTCGCACGCCAGCCCTGAGGCAGCCCCAGCACCACGTCTCCCCGCGCGGCGCCCTTGGCATGGTTGACGACCGTCACCCGCACATCCTTGCGCGTCCCGCGCGCATTCGCCGGCGAGGCACTTGTCGGCACAATCAGCGTCTCGGGCGTCATCGTCACGGCGAAGCCAGGCACCACGTGCAGCTCGGCGCGCTTCTCACCGCTGAACAGGTTCCCTTCCGAGCGGGCCTGCACCGGCACGGTCACCGGAAACTCGACCCCGTTCATGGCCAGTGTGAACGTGGCCGTGAACGGCGTGGGCCTGAATGGGGATCCGAACGGCACATCGGGATCGACCGTGAACCGCGACACCCCCGGGGTATAGCGGAAGTGCGCCGCCGTCAGGCGCGCATCGGCCGGAATGACGCCGCCGCGATCGGTAGCCTGCGAGAAACCGTTCAGCACACGCGACTTCACCTTGACCGTCGTCGTCCCGCGCACGGCGGCGATGAGCTGCACGCCCACCTGCTGCCCCGGGGTGACGATGCCGTCATTGGCAATGGCCTCGATGCGCGTGTCGGTGGCTGCCACCAGGGCATTGATGAACTGCTGTTCCTTCTGCGCCATCCGGAAGTCGATTTCGTAGCGCGCCTCATCTGACAGGCCCATGCCCGCGAGCCCGGCTCGCAGTGCCCGCGTCGACGTCAGGCCTGCCGCCAGCGGCGCCACGGCACCGGCGCTGCCACGGGCACCCAGCTCGCGCCGGGCTGCCTGCACGTGTCCTGCAATCTCGGTCAGTGCGGCCGTCAGCGCTGCCGGGGGCGTGGCACCCGCATAGCCCGCCAGCGAGGCGAGGCTGTGGTTCACACCGTCGAACGGATCCTGTTCCACGCGGTTCACACCGTCAGGCAGCACCGTGTCGCGCAGGCGATACGCCCGTACGCTGCCCGGCCCCATCATGCTCGTCTCGCCCGGCAGCGGCAGCAGCTGCGACATGCCCTGACACTTGTGCATGCTGCGCGCCTCGCCCGACAGCTCGTTGTAGGTGCGGCCCAGCACGGGGTCATACTGCGTCCCGCCGCGGAACTGCAGCGCCGTCGATGCCCCCGGCGTGCCCGAAAACGACGGCACCTGGCCGCCGGGTGCAGAGAAGCCGGCGGTGTAATAGAACTTCGCCGGCTGCCACGGACGCAGGCCGTCCTTGATCTGTTCGGGATACTTCGTTGGATCAGCCGCCAGGCGGAACGCCTCTGACGTCAGCCGCGATGACGTCTGGTGGTGCTGCCCGCCCCCCTCGCCGTCGAACACGAACCCGACGATCACGTGGGGCCGAATCGTGCGGATCATCCGGACGAAGTCGCCCAGAATCTCCTCCTTGCCCCACTTCTCCATGGTTTCTTCCACGCTGAAGGAAAACCCGAAGTCGACCGCGCGCGTGAAGAACTGCTCGGCGCCGTCATAGCGATGGGCCGCCAGCAGCTCTTCGGTGCGCAGCACCGCCAGGGCCTCGAACAGCTCGGGGCCGATCTCGTTCTGGCCGCCCTCGCCGCGCGTCGACGTCACCAGCGTCGTCCGCATGCCCTTGCCGAAGCCGTAGTAGGCCAGCATGGCGTTGTTCTCGTCGTCAGGGTGCGCTGTGGTCATCATCAGCGTGCCCACCGTCTCGAGCTTGCGCAGGGCCAGCTCGACGGCCGGCGTTCCGCGCAGCCCTGTCACCGGCTGCAGCTGGTGCTGCGCTGACACCGTAGATACCGTAGACACAAAAACGGCCGCCAGGGAGGCGGCCACCGCAACACCGGTCACAAGCTTCTTCATCGACATGATCCTGAGAGGGATGGTGCGGGAAGGCCCAGGGGCCCTCCCGCATCGTCAACGCTCACTAGAACGTGAACTTGATACCGAACTGCAGCTGGCGCTGCTCGTACCCGCCGGTCGGCACCAGATCCTTGCCGCTCTTCGGCAGCGCCACGGTGGGCACGCCGAGCGTATCGGTCGCAATGACGGCGTTCACGCCCGACACCTGCACGGTGTTGAACAGGTTCTTCACTTCCGCAATCGCCTCGATGGCGCGGTTGCCACCCACGCGCACACGACGCGAATAGCGGAAGTCAACGTTATAGCGCGCGGGCAGGCGCAGCGAGTTGCGCGCCACACCCACAGGACGGTCAGCCGCCGTGCCGTCGTTGTTCAGCTCGCGGTTGCTGCGCAGGTTGATCGGAATGCCGCTCGCAAACTGCATCGCGATGCCAAACACGTTGTTGTTCAGGATGGCGCCCATCGCGCCATCCTTGTCGACCTGCGGCGTCGCCACGACGCTGCCCGTAAACGTGTGCCGCTGGTCGAGCACATTCGGACCGCGGTCGCGGTCGAGGCTGGTCACGTCAGTACGGCCCGCATCGCCCTGCACCGACAGTGCGCCGGTGATCGGGGCATTGTCGTCGCTCTTGCCCAGCGTATAGGCCAGGTCAAAGCCGATGCCGTTCACATTGCGCCGCGTGAACTGCAGCGTCATGTTCCTGTAGGTCGACTCGCCGATCGACTGCGTGGCGTTGATGACGTTATAGAGCGGATTCGCGCGCGTCGAGGCGTTGACCGCCGTGCTGAAGATCGGGTTGCCGTCCGACAGCGTGCCAATCGGGTTGATGAGGTTGATGTTCGTCACCACCGGCAGGTTGTAGCCGCGGACATACGAACCACCCACGCCCACCGAATAGCGATCGTTCAGCGCATGCTCGAACTGCACGTTGCTCTGCCACGCACGGGCAATCTGGAAGCTCGGATCCACGGTCCACGCCGTGTTCGGCTGCGCACCCGCGCCGGCGCTGAGAATCGCCGGGAACCGCGGGGCCCCCACCTGCGTGGGCTGGAGCGATGCCGACGCCCGCGCATTGGTGCCGTCATTCTGCAGCGCCTGCTCATAGATGGCGTTGAGCGGCTGGTCGAACATCAGGCCCGTGTTGCCGCGCAGCACCGTGCGGCGCTGATTGCCGAGGGTCCACACAAAACCGAAGCGGGGCGCGAAATTGTTCTTGTCGATCGCGAACTCGCGCGACGTGGCAATCGGGGCATTGGCCACCGGATCAGGCGTGCGGTAGCGGTCGTAGCGCACGCCGTACAGCACCTTCAGGTTCGACGTGACGCGCCAGTCGTCCTGCACGAACAGGCCCAGCTGCGACGTGTTGTACTCGAGATTCGGCTGGCCGAAGTATTGGGTGAACGTCTGGTAGCCGAGGGGGTTGGCACCGCTCACCGCTGCCTGATACGCCGCGACGTTCGCGAAGGTGTACTGCGCGGCCGGAGCGGCCGTGCGCGTGTCCTGCACCATCTGCACGTCGAAGCCCGCCTTCAGCGCGTGATCGCCACGCAGGTAGGTGGTGCTGTTGTTCACCTGCAGCACGTTCTGCGTGAAACCGAAGCCCGCATCAGACACGCTGCCCACCGGGCCGCCGATGTTCGCCACGCCGGTGATGTTCACCGCCGGGCCCTTGCCTGCCAGTGCGTTGGGCGTGCGGGCCTGCGCGCGCGTCGCATACTGCACGCGCAGTTCGTTCAGGAAGCTGCTCCCCAGCGTCGACACCAGCTGCGCCGCCGTCGAGTGCTGGCGGTCGGTGAAGTCGGTCGCGCGCTGCACCGACGTCAGCCCGCCGCCGATGTTCGCCGTGATGAAGTTGTCGAAGAACATGTAGCGCACCGACAGCCGGTTGCCCTGGCTCAGCTGGTGGTCGATCTTGCCGATGGCAAACTCGGTGTTGAGTCCGCGCGGCATGTAGCGCGGTTCAGTCAGGCCCAGCGCGGCCTGGTTGGCCGCCGAAATCGTGATGACGCTCAGCCCCGACAGGTCACGTTCCGTGTGCTCGTACCCGCCGAAAAAATGCGTCTTGTCCTTCACAATCGGACCGCCGAGGTCGAACGTGTAGACATTCACGTCCGTCGGCGGCTTGTTGGCCGTCGTGCGCTCGCCCTGCGTGTAGAACGGAAATGCCACCATCGGCTGGCGCTGGAAGCGGTAGCTGCCCTGCCCCCGGAAGGTATTCGTGCCCGACGGCGTAATCGCGTTATAGACCAGCCCCATCGTCTGCCCGAATTCGGGTGCGTAGCCGGTGGTCACCACCTTCACTTCGCGAATCATCACTTCCGACATCGGCATCTGCCGCAGGCCGGCGCGATCCTTCTGCGTGTTGTTGCTGCCGTCCACCTGATAGTTGACGCGCAGCAGCGCGCCGTTCGCCGTCAGGCGGGGCACACCGAATTCGTTGGTTTCAAAGCCCACCACGCCCGGCTGCAGCAGCGCGAAGTTGTAGGGGTTGCGCGAGGTCAGCGGCAGCGTCTTGATTTCCGCCTGACTCAGCGTGCGGCCCTGCTCGATCTTGCCGAGGTCGACAATCGGCGCATCGGCCGTGACCGTGACCGTTTCTTCCAGGGTGCCCACTGACAGCGAGAAACTGATGACGGCGGTCTGCCCCGCCCGCAGCGTGACACCCGTCTGCTCGAACTTCTTGAAGCCCTGCAGCTCGGCCGTCACCTTGTATGTGCCGAGCGACAGCAGCGGCGCGCGGTACAACCCGCGTTCGTTCGTCACAACCGCACGCGTGTCGCCGGTGTCGATGTTGACCACCGTCACGGTGACGCCCGGCAACACCGCCTTCTGATCGTCGGTGACCGTGCCTTCAATCGTGCCGTTGATGGCGGTCGACTGTGCCGCCGCAGAGACGGCGGTGGCCAGCGCCAGCATCAGGGCCAGGAATGTTCGCTGCATGGAGCGGAGCCTCCCAAATCAAATACGGACCAGCTGTCAGTATATGTCCGGCAGCTTGAGGTCATCGACTGAAACGACGGTCCCGTCCCCGGCGATGCAGGGGCATAATGTCGACGTGATAACCGTCCTCAGGCGGGTGCTGGGTCCCCTGCTGGTGATAACACTCGTGCTCGGACTGGGAGCCGCATGGTGGGTGCGCACCCGGCTCCACGACAGCCTGCCGGTGCTGGAGGGAGAACTCGCGGTCAAGGGCCTGTCGGCACCGGTCACCGTCACCCGCGACGCCAGAGGCATTCCCTTCATCTCGGGCGGATCGCGTGCAGACGTCGCGCGCGCCCTCGGCTTCATCCACGCGCACGACCGCTTTTTCCAGATGGACCTGCAGCGTCGCCAGCCCGCCGGCGAGCTCAGCGCCCTGGTCGGACCCGCGGCCGTCGCCGCCGACCAGCGCATGCGGCCCCACCGGTTCCGTCAGGTGGCCCGCGAGGCCCTCCAGAGGGCCGATCCGTCGTGGCGCGACCTGCTCGTCGCCTACACCGACGGCGTCAATGCAGGACTCGCCGCCCTCGGCGCGCCCTCGTTCGAGTACGCCCTGCTGCGCCAGTCGCCCGAGCCCTGGACGCCCGAAGACTCGATTCTGGCCGTTATGGCGATGTTCGTGGCCCTGCAGGGGCGCCAGATGGAGTTTGAACAGGGCGCCGAACAGGTGCGAAGTGCCGTGCCCCCCGAGGTGTTCGAGTTCCTCACCCGCGCAGGGTCAGAGTGGGACGCCCCCGCTGAAGGCGAGGCCATCAGCCGCCCCCCTGTGCCAGAGCCCGGGCAGTTCAATCTGCGCAGCACACTGGCGGCTGCCGCCCTGCCCGTCGCGGATACAACCGCCGATCCCGACGCCATCGCTCACGCCGCGATTGGCTCGAACAACTGGGCCGTCGACGCCGCGCACACCGGCGGGCACGGCGCCCTGCTCGCCAACGACATGCACCTGCAGCTCGGCGTCCCCAACATCTGGTACCGCGCCGCGATGCAGTTCCCCGACCCGTCGCAGCCGGGCACCACCCGCACGCTGCACGGCGTCACCCTGCCGGGCCTGCCCGTCCAGGTCGTCGGCAGTAATGGCGACGTGGCCTGGGGCTTCACCAACACGGGAGGCGACTGGAGTGACCTGGTCCGCATTGATCCCGATCCCGCCAACCCTGATCGCTACCTCACGCCCGATGGACCGCGCGCGTTTGAGCACCTCACCGAGCCGATCGAGGTTCGTGGCGAATCCGCCCGCCCCCTCACCATTCGCACCACCATCTGGGGGCCCGTCGTCTGGACCGATGTCGACGGCCGCGACTATGCCCAGCACTGGGTGGCCCACGATCCCGACGTCATTGCCGGCGATCTCTCACGTCCCGAACGGGCCCGCACCATCGATGAGCTCATGACAGCAGTCGTCGGACTCGGCGTGCCCCATCAGAATGTCGCCATGGCCGGCCGCGATGGCCGCATCGCCTGGACGGTGGGCGGGGCTATTCCCGTCAGGCGTGGCTTCAGTGGTACCACACCGGTGTCATGGGCCGACGGCACCAGCGGGTGGGACGGCTATCTTCCCGCCGCCGCGATGCCCCGCATCATCGACCCCGAGGTCGGCCGCGTGTGGACCGCCAACGCCCCCGTGGTCGATGGGGCGCGCCTCGCCACGATCGGCGACGGCGGCTATGCCGACGGCATCCGCGCCCGCATCATCCGCGATCACCTGCTGGCGCGCACCTCGGCCAGTCCGCGCGACATGCTCGCGCTGCAGCTCAACGACCGCGCCCTCTTCCTCGAACGCTGGCGCACCCTCGCGCTGCGCACACTCGATTCGGCCGCAGCCGCAGCGCCAGCCGACCGCGCAGACGCGCGTCGCCAGATGCGCGACCTCATCGACCGCACCTGGACCGGCCGGGCCTCGACCGACTCGACCGGCTACCGCCTGGTCCGCATGTTCCGCACCGACATCGTCCGCCGCGTACTCACCTTCGTCACCGCACCCGTGAAACAGAAAGACCCGACGTTCGACTACACGCAGCTGGGCCGCACCGAAGGCCCCGTCTGGGCCATCGTCGATGCACGGCCGATGCACCTGCTCGACCCCCGCTATGAGTCGTGGGATGCGCTGTTTCTCGACGCCATCGACGCGGTCTATGCCGAACTGACCGCCGACGGTCGACCGCTGGCCGGACAGACGTGGGGCGAGGCCAACCGCGCACAGATCGTCCATCCGCTCACGGCGGCCGTGCCGCTGCTGGGCCGGTGGCTCAACATGCCCGGCGATCCGCTGCCAGGCGATGCCTACACCCCGCGTGCACAGTCACCCCGCACAGGCGCGTCGGAACGGCTCGTCGTCTCACCGGGCCGCGAAGCCGAAGGGCTGCTGCAGATGCCGACCGGCCAGTCATCGCATCCGCTGTCGCCCTTCTTCGGGTCAATGCATCGCGAGTGGGTCGAGGGCACACCCATCCCGCTCGTGCCCGGCCCCGCGCAGCACACACTGACCCTGGTGCCCTGATCGGCTGCCGCGGGGGCAGAGTCCGGGCCGCGGCCTCGTCGGCGAGGCCCCCCATCGCTGCGCCCTTCGCCTTACCGACGCAGCATCAGCTTCTGCACGCGCCGGCCGTTGCCGACCTCGCTGACATACAGGTTGCCGCGAGAGTCGGTGGCCAGGTTGTGCATGAACACGAACTGTCCGGCATAGCGCCCGATGCGGCCATAGGTGCCGACCTCAGTCAGCGTCCGACGGTCGAGGATGTGGATGCGCCCATTGCCGGCATCCGCCACATACAGCCATCGCTGATCGGGATCCGGCGAAAACGCGGTGCTGAATGAGGTGCCCAGCAGGCGCGTCTGCCGCTCGATGAAGACTTCGCGCTGAAACCGGCCGTCGATCGTGAAGATCTGCACGCGGTTGTTCAGGCGATCGTTCACGTAGACGAGGCCATCGTTCGACACCTTGATGCCGTGCACGGTGTTGAACTGCTGGGGGCCCGGTCCCTCGCCGGCAAACACCTGCGGCGTGCCGTCGTCAGGCGTGTTGCCGTAGGCACCCCACATCCGCTTGAACGCGCCCGTGTCGGCATCGAGCACGAGCACCCGACGGTTGATATAGCCGTCCGCAATGAACACCTCGTTGGTCGGCGCATGCACCCAGATGTCGGCCGCGTTGTTCACGTTGCGGGTGTCGAGGCTGCCCTGGCTCATGCCCCGCCGGCCGATCTGCAGCAGCAGGCGCCCGTCAGGGGTGAACTTCAGCAGAAAGTTTTCCTTCCGATCCCGCATGCGCGGCCCACCCGCTGACGAAATCCACACGTGGCCCTTGAAGTCGACGTGAATGCCGTGTTCATCCGCCGGCCATTCGTAGCGCTTGTCGGCCGGCTCTCCACCCCAGCCCCGGATGAAGTTTCCCGACGAATCGAACTCCATCACCGGGGGCGCGGCCTCGCAGCACGCAGCCTCGGGGTTCTGCCGCTTCTCGTCGCTGTTGATCGACCAGGGCCGCTGCAGAATCCACACGTGATCCCGGGCGTCGACGGCCACGCCAGACACCTGACCCAGAATCCACTGCGTCGGCAGCGTCGGCCAGCGCGGATCCACCTCGAACCTCGGCACCCCGCTGTCCGGCTGCGATCCTCTGTCAAGCGCCGTCACCGCCGTCGCCAGCACGCTGAGCGCGCAGACCACCACCAGCAACACCCGCGGGCGACGCGGGTTCACTGGTCGATCACCTGTGTGGCGTGGCATCCACATCGCCAGACCTCAATACCCCATCGCATACCCGGTGCGCCGCGGGTCCGCGCCCGCCGTCATGGCACCCGTCACCTGATCCACGCGAATCACCTGCATGTGCCCGAGACTGCCCCACCCGGGCAACACACGCACGGTGTGTCCCATCTGCTCGAGCGCCGCAATGGTCGCCGGTGGCACTCGCCCCTCGACCTGCACGGTAATCGCCGCACCCGGCTTGTAGAAGTTCGGAGCCGCCTCGAGTACCAGCCGCGGTGCCTCAATCGCCGCCTGCACCGGCTGCGCAAAGTCGATGAGGTTCAGCAGCACCTGAAACTGCGTCTGACCGATCGTCTCGCCACCCGGCGTACCGAAGACAAACGCCAGCGTGCCGTCTTTCAGCACCACCACAGGCGAGTTGTTCAGAATCGGAATCTTGCCCGCGCCCACATAGTTCACGTCGGTCGGATAGGGTGACGTCGATCCGATCCGCATGCCGTTGTTCAGCAGCAGACCCGTGCGGCCCACCACCACGTTATTCCCGAACAGTCCTCCGAGCGTCGGCGTGCAGCCCACCGCATTGCCGAACCGGTCGACAATCGAGAACGACGTCGTGTGCAGCTCGCCGTCGTAGTGCTCGTCCCACGCAGGTCCCTGCGCACGCGGCGTCGCCTCGGGTGTGCCCTCAGGCACACCAGGCGCCGGATACGGAATGGCCCGGGCCTGATCGAACAGCCGCCAGCGGGCCTCGGCAAAGCCTCGCGAGACCAGACCCGTCTGCGGCACACGCACAAACGCCGGGTCGGCCACATAGCGGTAGATGTCGGCTTTCGAAATCTTGATCGCCTCAATCACCGCATGCAAGTGCGCCGGCGAGTGCTGCCCGGCGGCCTTCAGATCGACGGGCGTAATGAGATTCGCCCCCATCACCACCTCGAAACCGCCGCGCGAGGTCGACGGATTGCTGTAGACATCGTGGCCGCGGTACGTCGTATGCAACGGCTCCTGCCACTGCGGCGCATACGCCGCGAGGTCGGCCGCCGTCAGCACCCCGCCGTTCTCGCGGAAGAACCGATCGATCTCCTGCGCAATGTCGCCCCGGTAGAACCGGTCGTAGGCCGCCTGAATCGCGGCCACCCGGCTCGCCCCGCCCTTCAGGGCCTGTGCTTCCGCCTCCACCAGCTTGCGCAAGGTCGCGGCATAATCCGGATTCTTCAGCAGCTCGCCCGCCTTCAGCGGTTCACCGTTCGGCAGGAAAATCTTTGCGGTGGTCGGGTACTTCGCGAGGTTGTTGCGGCCCCGCGCAATCGACTGCGCCAGCATCACATCAATCGGATAGCCCTGCTCCGCATACGCAATCGCCGGCGCCAGCACATCGGCCACCGACAGCGTGCCGAAGCGCTGGAGCTGGACGAGATAGCCGCCGATGTTGCCCGGCGTGATGCCGGCCGTCATGCCCGCATTCAGCGTCTCGGGCGTCATCGCCTCGGGCTTCAGGGCCTTCGGCGCCGCGCCGGCCATCGACAGCGACCACACCTTCCTCGACGACCGGTGATACATCGTCATGAAGCCGTTGCCGCCGATACCGTTCATCTCGGGTTCGCCGAGGCCGGCCATCGCGCCCACCGCCGCCGCCGCATCAAAGGCATTCCCACCCTTGACCAGCATCTGCAGGCCGGCAGACGCCGCAATGGGATGGCCCGCCGTCACCAGCCCGTGCACACCGGCCACTGCGGGACGCGTCAGGCCCGGCCGCGCCGACGCGGGCGCCTCGGCCGCCTGCTGCTGCGCGAGGCCGTAGAGGGTCGTGGCCCCCAGTGCAACAATCACGAACGATACGCCGAACAGACGCTGCAGCCGCATAGACGCTCCCGGGAATGAAGGTGCCCAGAGTATAGGCTGTCGAGCGGCACCCCACTCCCGCTAAGATGTCGCCACCAGGGAGGACTCCATGCGTCGTTTTCACAAGCAGGCCAGCTGTGCAGTCGCAATGATCGCTGTGTTCAGCAGCGCCGTGTCCGAGGTTCGGGCCCAGGCGCCTCAGGCGCCCCCGTCAGGTGGGCCCGCCGTGGCGGCCCCGACCTACGTATCGATCGCCCTCGACATCACCGTCAATCGCCCGGCGGATGATGTCTGGAAGCGAATCGGCAAGTACTGTGACATCGGAGAATGGCTGCAGATGCCGTGCACCATCACGTCCGGCAAGGACGGCGAACTGGGCGCGGTACGCTCGGTGGCCAACGAGATTCTGGTCGGTCGCTCGCTGCGGTCCTACACCTACACCCAGCCCGTGCGCAATGATCGGCCCTACAACATGTACCACGGCACCCTGGAAGTCAGGTCACTGACCGCGACGACCTCGTCCATCGTGTACGTGCTTGTCTGGGACAACTCGATGCTGGCCGACGATGCGGCACGACAGGCTGACGTGACCCGGCGTCGCGCCACATTCGTGCGTGCCCTCGACAACATGAAGATCCTGGCGGAAGGCGGTACGCTGCCCCCCAAGCCGGCTGCCGAGCGGTGAGGCGCACCTGCACGGCACTGCTCGCCCTCTGGGGACTGCTGGTAACGCATCACAGCCCGATGGTCTCATCGACACACGCACAGGCCCGGCCCACACCCCTCGTGTGGGCCGACGCCACCGTGGCCGACATCCACCGCGCACTCGCAGCGGGCGAGGTCACCTGCCGCCAGGTCGTACAGGCCTATCTCGCTCGCATCGAGGCCTACGACCGCCGCGGGCCGTCTCTCCGCGCAATCATCGCCGTCAATCCCCGTGCGCTCGACGAGGCCGATCGCCTCGACCGCGAGGCCGCACGCGGCGCGACACAGGCACCGCTTCACTGCATTCCGCTCATCCTCAAGGACAACTTCGACACGGCCGACATGCCCACCACCGGGGCCTCGCTCACCCTCGCCCGCTCGGTGCCCCCGGACGATGCCTTTGTGGTGAAGCGGTTCCGCGCGGCAGGGGCCATCGTTGTCGCCAAGGCCAACCTGACAGAGCTCGCGCTGACGGGCGTCACCGTAAGCTCGCTCGGGGGACAGACGCTCAATCCCTACGACCTGACGCGCACGCCCGGCGGCTCGAGCGGAGGGACGGGTGCGGCCATTGCGGCAGGCTTTGCGGTGCTCGGCACGGGCAGTGACACGGGCCAGTCGATCAGGTCACCGGCCTCGGCCAACAGCATCGTAGGCCTGCGCCCCACGCGCGGACTGGTGAGCCGCGACGGCATCATGCCGTTCAGTGTGACGCAGGATGAAATCGGGCCGATGACCCGCACGGTGGAAGACGCCGCGCGCATGCTCGACGTGATGGTGGGCTACGACAGCGCCGACCCCATCACGGCCTTCGGCATCGGCCGTACACCCGCCAGCTATCGGGCGACACTCGACCGCGGGGCGCTGAAGGGCGCGCGACTCGGACTCCTGACTGATGTGCTGGGGCGCGAGGCCGTGCATGCACCGGTCAACCGCGTAGTTGAAGAGGCCGTCGCAGCCATGACCGCGCAGGGGGCCACCGTTATGCGCGTGTCGATTCCGGGGCTGACCGACCTGACTCGTGGCCTCAGCCTGATGGCACTCGAGTTCCAGCCGTCCTTCAACCGCTATCTCGCCAGCTTGGGGCCGGCGGCGCCGGTGAAGACGTTTGCCGAGTTCATGGCGCGCGGCGAGATGCATCCCACGCTGAGACCCGTGCTGGAGGAATATCTGCAGGTGACCGATGGACCCGAGCGACCGGAATACGATCGCCAGCTGCGGCGTCGCGCCGCCTTGCGCCAGGCCATCATGACGGTGCTGGCCGATCACCAGCTCGACGCATTGCTCTATCCCCATCAGAGCCGCCTCGTGGTGCCGATTGGCGAAGACCAGGCCGATCGGAATGGCGTGCTCTCGAACAGCACCGGCCTTCCCGCGCTGACCTTCCCGGGTGGCTTCAGCGCACCCACGGCCACTGCATTCATCGGAGTGCCGGTGGGCCTCGAGCTGCTGGGCCCTGACTGGTCCGAGGCCACCCTGCTGCGACTGGCCTACGCCTACGAGCAGGCGACCCGTACCCGCAAGCCCCCGCGGCTGCCGTAGCCCCTGCGCAGGGGACGGCCGCCGCGGTGACGGAGCCCTGTGCGATCCCCAGGCCGCCCGGCGTGCAGGGTCAGTGTGAACAGAACCGTGTGATGATGCCGCCGAACGGAGCAGCCCGCCCATCCGAGAAGATGCGGACCCCCGCGCGGGTGACCGCACATGGGGTGCCCTGCGAATCGAGACGTATCATGGCCCACCCTATCGACGTGCTGCCAAGGTCGAGGGCCAGGCGATAGTGCATGGTGGGAAGGGCATCGCGAACAGCGGTTTGTTGAGAAGCCTTTGGGTGTGTCATACTTCGGTTCTAGCGACTTGGGATATGCGCTCTGGACGCTAACACGCTGAAAGATGCACCAGATGCAGGGGCCGCTACATGCGGCCCCTTTTTCGTTTCGGCAGTTGTGACTGTTCCAGAAGTATAGGCACGAGCGTTCCCACTCGGAACCCGTTTTTCAGGGTCGGGAAAAAGTACTCACATCTTTCCCAGCTGTCGATGCTTGAGCGAACAGCGCCGCCACAGTCAGAGTCGCTGGTGGTGACGGCCGTCAGGGCCAGCCGTCTCGACGACGTGTAACCGCCCCGCCCCACCCGCCACTAGCGCATCTGCAACGCGTCGTACGCCTGCGTCACCCGCGCGACCGCTTCGTCGAGTGTGTCGGCCACCACCGTCAGGTGCCCCATCTTGCGACCGGTGCGCGGCTCGGCCTTGCCGTACAGGTGCAGTGCCACGCCCGGCACCGCCAGGGCCGCAGCCCACTGCGGGTCGCCGCCGGCCCACACATCGCCCAGCAGATTGATCATCGCCGCCGGCCGATGCTGCGTTGTGGAACCCAGCGGCAGGCCGCACACCGCGCGCACCTGCTGCTCGAACTGGCTCGTCGCACACGCCTCAATCGTGTAATGCCCCGAGTTGTGCGGCCGCGGCGCAATCTCGTTCACCAGCAGCCGCCCGTCGCGCGTGACGAAAAATTCCACGCACAGCACGCCCACATAGTCGAGCGCGTTCATCACGCGGCGCGCCAGCGCACTCGCCTCGGCCGCCACCGTGACCGACACCCGTGCCGGTGCCATGGTGAGGTGCAGGATATGATGCCGATGCACGTTCTCGACCGCGCCGTAGTCAGCCATCCTGCCGTCGGCACTGCGCGCCGCCACCACCGACACCTCGCACGCAAAGTCGATCACCTGCTCGACAATCGCCTCGCCCCCGCCCAGTCGCGCCCACACAGCAGCGACATCGCGCTCGTCATGCACACGCTGCTGGCCCTTGCCGTCGTAGCCGAACGCCGCTGTCTTCACAATCGCCGGCACGCCCACCACTGACAGCGCCGCACGCAACTCGTCGGCAGAGGTCACGCGCACGCACGGGGCCACCGGAAATCCCTGCGCCTGCAGGAAGGCCTTCTCGCGCGCACGCTGCTGGGTCGTATGCAGCGCCGCACCGCTCGGGCGCACCACCGCGACCTCGGCCGCGGCCGCCGCCGCCTCCGCCGACACATTCTCAAACTCCATCGTCACGACGTCGACCGCCGAGGCGAAACGACGGATGGCGGCGAGGTCGTCATACGAACCGGTCACTTCGACGTCGGCCACCTGGCCGGTCGGAGAGTTGGTGTCAGGAGAATACGTGTGGACGCGGTAGCCCATGCGCCGGGCCGCCAGCGCGAACATGCGGCCCAGCTGGCCGCTGCCCAGCACACCGATCGTGCCGCCCGGCAGCACCCGGTCGATCACGGCAGTTCGGCCGCCCGCACCTGCGCGGTCTGCTCAGACCGGAAGGCGCGGAGGCGTTCCGCAAGCTCAGGGCGCGATGTGGCCAGAATCGACACCGCCAGCAGGCCCGCGTTGGTCGCACCCGCCTTGCCGATCGCCAGCGTCGCCACCGGCACGCCACCCGGCATCTGCACTATCGACAGCAGCGAATCGATCCCCTGCAGCGCGTGGCTCTGCACCGGCACGCCCAGCACCGGCAGCACCGTGTGCGCCGCCACCATGCCCGGCAGGTGTGCCGCGCCGCCTGCACCCGCAATGATTACCTGCAGACCGCGTGCCTCGGCCGTCGAGGCGAACTCGGCCATCCACTGCGGAGTGCGGTGCGCCGAAACGACAGCTTTTTCGTAGGGAATCTCAAACCGCTCGAGCATCGTCACCGCGGCCGACATGGTGTCCCAGTCGGAGGTCGAGCCCATGATGACGGCAACAAGGGGCGTGACGGCAGTCGGCATGGAGGAAGAAGACGCTCAGCAGTATAGTGCAGTCATGACCATCCGCCCGCTCGTCGCGCTCGCCTGCAGCCTCCGCCTGCTGACTGCCGTGCCGCTGGCGCAGGCCCCCCAGGCCCCGGCCACCATCACGGTGCCCTACACCGAGTTCACGCTCGCCAACGGCCTGCATGTCATCCTGCACCGCGATCCCACCGTGCCCGTGGCCGCCGTCAATGTCTGGTATCACGTCGGCTCAGGCCGCGAGAAGCCCGGGCGCACCGGCTTCGCGCATCTCTTCGAGCACGTGATGTTCGAAGGCTCCGAGCATGTCGCCGAAGGCCAGTTCGACAGCTGGCTCGAAGCCGCCGGCGGCAGCAACAACGGGTCAACCTCGGAAGACCGCACCAACTACGTCACCGACGTGCCCAGCAACGCGCTCGAGCTGGCGCTGTTCCTCGAATCCGATCGCATGGGCTATCTGCTGCCCACCCTCACGCAGGGCAAACTCGATGGTCAGCGCGATGTGGTCAAGAACGAGAAACGCCAGCGCGTCGACAACGCGCCCTACGGGCAGGCGTTCGTCGAGCTGACCTCGATGCTCTACCCGAAGGGGCATCCGTACAGCTGGCCGGTCATCGGGTCGATGGACGACCTCTCGGCCGCGCAGCTTGACGATGTGCGCGAGTTCTTCACCACGTATTACGCACCCAACAACGCCAGCCTGGTAATCGCGGGTGACATCGACATCGCGCAGACGCGCACGCTGGTCGAGAAGTGGTTCAGCGCCATTCCCCGAGGGAAGGATGTGTCGCCGCTGGTGACGCAGCCCGTACAGCTCGAGGGCGTCGTGCGCCGCACCATTACTGATCGTGTGCAACTGCCGCGCCTCTACATGGCCTGGCACACGCCGGCGTTTTACGCGCCCGGCGACGCGGCCATGGACATGATCGGCGGCCTGCTCACCGGCGGGAAGAATTCGCGCCTCTACAAGCGCCTCGTGTACGACCTGCAGATGGCGCAGGATGTCTTTGCGGCGCAGCAGTCATCTGCGCTCGGCAGCACCTTTCTCGTCGTGTCGACCGCGCGGCCCGGGCAGTCGCTCGAAAAGATTCAGGCGGTCATCGACGAGGAGATCGCCCGCCTGCAGCAGCAGCCGCCCGAGGCACGCGAGATGATGCGCGTGCTCAACCAGACCGAGGCATCGTTCTACCGCCGCATGGAGCGCACAGCAGGCTTCGGCGGCAAGGCCGATCAGCTCAACGGCTATTTCGTCGCCACCGGCATGCCCGATTTCTTCGAGGAAGATCTCGCACGCTACCGCGCGCTGTCGCCCGCCGACATCCAGTCGGCTGCGGCCCGCTATCTGCCTGCCACGCGCCGCGTCGAACTCAGTGTGATGCCGGCCACCCCGGCGGGAAAGTAACGCGATGACTGCCATGTTCATGACCCGTCGCATCCGTCCCCTCATCGTCTGTGCACTGGCGCTGGCCGCCGCCTCGGCCGTGACCACCCTCCGCGCACAGGGTCCCGACCGTCGCCAGCCGCCGCCGCTGGGCCCGCCCCCGGCGCTGCGCCTGCCGGCCGTGCAGAAAGGCACGCTCGCCAACGGCGTGCCGCTGTGGCTCATCGAGCAGCATCGTGTGCCGCTGGTGCAGGTCAATGTGCTGCTCAGGGGCGGCAGCAGCCTCGATCGGGCCGGGCGCTACGGCATGGCCAGCCTCGTGGCGGCCATGCTTGATGAGGGCGCAGGCTCGCGTTCGGCACTCGAGCTGGCCGACGCCGTCGAATTTCTCGGGGCCGAGCTCAGCACCAGCAGTTCGTTCGACTACAGCGCCATCCGCATGTCGTCACCCGTCAGGAATCTCGACGCCGCTCTGCCGCTGATGGCCGATGTGCTGCTGCGTCCCACGTTCCCCGCAAACGAGCTCGACCGACTCAGGAAGGAGCGGCTCACCGCACTCGTGCAGGCGCAGGATAATCCCGCAGCCATCATCGGGTATGCGTTCCCCCGCGTGGTCTTCGGGCCCGCGCACCGCTACGGCACGCCAGCCACCGGCCTGGCCCCGGCGCTCACCGCCATCACGCCTGATGATGTGCGGGCGTTCTACCGCGAGCACTACACGGCCGGTCATGCGGCAGTGGTGGTGGTCGGCGACATCACGCTGGCCGACGCGAAGGCGCGCCTCGACCGGGCCTTCACCGGCTGGAGCAGCACGGCCGGCGCCGCACCGACAGCCGCCCCCATTCCCACGGCCCCGCAGCTGACGCGCCGCGAGGTGGTCATCATCGACAAGCCCGGTGCGGCACAGTCGCAGATTCGGATCGGTTGGGTAGGCGTGCCGCGCTCCACAGGCGAGTACGCGATCCTTCAGGTGCTCAACACCATCCTTGGCGGGTCGTTCACTTCGCGCCTCAACCAGAACCTGCGCGAGCGGAACGGTTACACCTACGGGGCCTCGTCGGGCTTCGACATGCGCACGTCCGCGGGGCCCTTCCTCGCTGGTGCAGGCGTGCAGACCGACAAGACCGCCGAGGCGCTCCGCGAGTTCTTTGTCGAGCTCGACGGCATCAGGAAGCCCGTGCCGGCCGCAGAGCTCGACAAGGCAAAGAACTATGTGGCGCTCGGCTTCCCCGCCGAGTTCGAAACCTCGCGCGATCTCGCGCAGAAGCTCGAAGAGATGATCGTCTTCTCGCTGCCCGATGACACGTTCCAGTCGTTTGTCGGTGCCGTCACGCGCGTGACAGCCGCCGAGGTACAGCAGGCCGCCGACCGGTACATCCGCGGCGATCGCATGGCGGTCGTGGTGGTGGGCGACCGCAAGGTCATCGAGCCCGGCATCGCGGCCCTCAAGCTGGGACCGCTGCGCGTGGTGCCCGTCGAGGAGTTCTTCAAATAGCGCCCCTGGTGATCATCGGCGCCGGGGCCGCTGGCCTCGTCGCCGCCCTGTTCGCGGCCGAAGGGCCGGTGCCTGTGGTCGTGCTCGAAGGCACGGCCGACGGCGGACGCAAGATTCTCATCAGCGGCGGCGGCCGGTGCAACATCCTGCCCGCCGCCATTCAGCCCGAGCGCTTCGTCACCGACTCGCCACCGGCGATCCTGCGCGGCGTGCTGCGCTCGTGGCCGCTGGCCGGCATGCAGCGCTTCTTCGAGCACGATCTCTCGCTGCCCCTCGCGTTCGAAGCCGACACCGGCAAGTGGTTCCCCGCGTCGCACAAGGCACGCGATGTCTGTGACGCGCTCGTCCGCACGGCGCGCACGCGCGGCGTCGATCTCCACTGGAGCACCCGGGTCACCAGCCTCGGCCGCGTCGGCTCGCAGTGGCGCATCGGCACCACGACCGGAACCCTCGACGCCAGCCGCGTCATCGTGGCGACCGGTGGCCTCTCGGTACCCGCCACCGGGTCTGATGGCTTGGGCCTGTCGCTGGCCCGCCAGCTGGGCCTGCCGTGTCACCCCACCTATGCCGCACTCACGCCGCTCACCTGTGACGATGAGCAGCTGCCCGGGCCGTGGAAGGCCGCGACGCTCGCCGGGGTATCGCTGCCCGTACGGGTGCGGGCTCGATGGAACACCCTGCGCGCCGACGCCGCCGGCGGCTTTCTCTTCACCCATCGCGGCTACAGCGGACCGGCGGTGCTCGACGTCTCGCACGTCTGCGTGCGCAGCCTCGAGCAGGGCACAGGCGATGCCCTCGCGAGTCTGCAGGTGGCCTTCAGCGACCGCTCAGAGGACGACTGGCACGGGCGCCTGCAATCAGGCGATCAGCTCGCCGCCACCGTGCTGGGACGCGCCCTGCCTGATCGGCTCGTCACCGCCCTGATGCATACCGCCGGCGTGCCTGTCGATCGCCGTGTCTCGTCGCTGCGCCGCGACGAACGCATCGCGCTGGTGCGCGCGCTGACGCAGCACGCACTGCCGTGGACCGGACACGAAGGGTATCGGAAGGCCGAGGTCACCGGCGGCGGTGTCGCACTCGACGCGGTGCACGGAGGCTCGCTCGAGGTACGCACACAGCCCGGCCTGCATCTCTGCGGCGAAGTGCTCGACGCCTTCGGCCCCATCGGCGGGCATAACTTCGCCTGGGCCTGGGCCACCGGACGCCTTGCGGGTCTCGGCGCCGCGAAGGCTGCGGCGGCAGACGGATTGCTATACTGAGGCGCCTTCACGTGGCCGCCTTCCTCGACGATCTGCAATCGCTGCCCTCGGTGGTCGCCGTCGAGCTGCGTCCGCCACGCGCCGAACTCGAGGCAGGCGCCGGCATGGATGCCTGGATCGACCTGCACCACTCGGTGCGGGCCCTGGCCCGGCAGGACATCCGGGTGATGCTGACCGACAGTGCCGTCGGGGCGCAGGAGGAAAACAACCTCAGGCACCTGGTCGCCAACCTCGGCGATGCCGTCCCGCGCAACCGCATCGTGCCGTTCCTCACGACCAAGCACTCGCTCGACTACTGTCTGTCATATGCCGACCAGGCCGTCGAGCACGGCTTTCCGGCGCTGGTGATTCTCGGCGGCGACAAGCACGTCGGCCGTCCACGCGTGGTGGAACACGCCTGGCAGCTGCGCGCCCTGCTGCGGGCGCGCCACCCCCAGCTGCAGCTCGGCGGCTGGGCCAACCCGGTCGCCGACCCCATCGCGCAGGTCCGGTTCCTGCGTGACCCGCAGGCACACGCCGATTTCTTCCTGACCCAAATCGTCTCGCACCACCAGCAGGCCGAGATCGCCGCGTTCCTCAACGAAGCCGCACGCACCGGCCTCGACACGCCCGGCGTCTTCGGCGTGTTCTATTACCGCAGCGCCAACGCGCGCACGCTGCAGACACTCAGCCAGTTTCTGCCCGTGCCGGTCGATGCGCTCACACGCGAGTTCGCCACAGGGGCCACACCCGCCACCATCTGTGCCCGCACCATCCGGGCCCTGCGTCACGCAGGCGCACGACACGTCTACATCAGTAACCTGCCCCAGCGCGGCACCCTGCGTGTGCTGCAGTCCATCCTCGATCAGGTCTAGGCATCACCCATGGGTATCTCGCTCGATTCCATTCCCCTCTCAGCCATCGTCCGCATCCGCGACCTGATGTACAAGGTCGACCGCCCCTTCAGGCTCGACCAGGGCGACGTCTCGTTCGATGCACCGGAATCGTTCAAGCAGGGTGTGCGCGAGGCACTGGAACGCAATCACACGCACTATCTGCCCACCGTCGGGGTGCCCCGCCTGCGCGAGCTGCTGACCGAAAAGCTGAGGCAGAAGAACGGCATTCCCGTCGACTCGGCCGACGAAGTGCATGTGACCAACGGTGGCACGCATGCCATGTATGTGGCGATGCAGGCCCTCCTTGAACCCGGCGACGAAGTCATCGTGCCCGATCCCGAGTGGCCGCCCACCATGGCCATTGTGCGCGCCGCACACGCGGTGCCGGTGGCCGTGCCGCTGCACGAATCGCTCGGCTGGCGCTGGGATCTCGCTGCCCTCGAGCGCGCCATCACACCGAAGACGCGCGCCCTCTATCTCAACTCGCCCAACAACCCCACAGGCGGCATGCTGACGCGCGCCGATCTCGAGCGCATCGCGGCCATCGCCACCGAGCGCAACCTGTGGGTGTTCAGCGACGAAGCCTACGAGGATGTGGTCTTCCGCGGCACGCACATCAGCATGGCCTCGCTGCCCGGCATGCATGCACGCACCATTTCGCTCTACACCTTCAGCAAGACCTACGCCGTCACAGGCGTGCGCATGGGCTATTACGTCATTCACGACCCCGAGATTCGGGCGCGGGCGCTGAAGGTGCTGATGTACACCACCAGCAACGTCAGCTCGCTTGTGCAGTACGGCGCCATCGGCGCGCTGGAAGGCCCGCAGGACTGCATCCGAGCATTCCGCGACGAGCTGCAGGCGCGGCGCGATCTGTTCTTTGAGGGCATCGCCTCCGCTGCGCCGGGGATCCTCACCGGCACGCCGCCCGATGCGGCGTTCTATGCGTTTCTCCACATCAACCCCGACTGGGCACGCGACGCAGGCATCACGGGCGAGTCGCTGTCGTGGGCCATGGCCGAGCATCTCATCCGCGGGGCCCGTATCGGCTGCGTGCCAGGGGTCGACTTCGGTGCGGCCTCCGAAGGCTACCTGCGCTTCTGCACGTGCCGCAGCCGCGAAGAGCTGACCGGTGCGCTGGGCTCGATGAAGGCACTGCTCACCGGGCTGCCGCAGGCCTAGCGTCATGGAGCTGACCGGGCGCGTCGCACTGATCACCGGGGGCCGCCGCATGGGAGCGGCCGTGGCCCGTCGTCTCGCGGCGGGAGGCGCCGACGTCGCCCTGGTCTACCGCGAATCGCGAGACGCCGCCGATACGGCGGCCGACGAGGTGCGCGCCCTCGGCCAGCAGGCCATCACCCTGCACGCCGACCTGGCCGACCCCGATGCGTGCACGCGGGTCGTCGCCGCGACGCAGGCCGCGTTCGGGCGCCTCGACATCCTGGTCAACATGGCGTCAATCTATCCTCAGGTCGCCTTCGATGCCCTCACCGTGGACCACTGGGATGCACAGCTCAATGTCGATGCCCGCGCCGCGTTCCTCTGCGCCCGCGCCGCCGTGCCGATCATGCGCGACAGCGGCGGAGGACGCATCATCAACGTCACCGATTGGACCGCTGCCAGCCGCCGCCCGCGCTATCTCGGCTATCTGCCGTACTATGTCGCCAAGCACGCCGTCATTGGCCTCACCGAGGCGCTGTCGCTCGAGCTGGCGGCCGACCACATTCTGGTCAATGCCGTGGCACCGGGGCCCATGCTCCCGCCCGACGATATGGCACCCAACGAACAGATCGCCGTCACCCGCGTGACTCCGCTTGGCCGCTGGGGAGGCGCCGACGAAATCGCCCAGGCGGTCTGTTACCTCATCGCCTCGGACTTCGTCACCGGAGAAACCATCCGGGTAGATGGCGGACGGCATATCCAGTAGACTTTTCAGGCTCATGAAACTGTCCGTGATCATGCCTGCCTACAACGAGCAGGCCACCATCCGCCTCATCGTCGATCGCGTGCTCGCCGTGGACCTCGGTCCCGTCGAAAAGGAGCTGGTGATTGTTGACGATGGATCGAAGGATGGCACGCGAGACATCCTCAAGACGCTGGACGGACAGCGCGGCGTGCGCGTGTTCATGCAACCCGTCAATCAGGGCAAGGGTGCGGCTGTGTGGCGCGGCATGCGGGAATCGACCGGCGACATCCTCATTATTCAGGACGCCGACCTCGAGTACGACCCGGCCGAGTATCCCGCACTCATCGCTCCAATCCTCAACGGACAGGCCGATGTCGTCTATGGGTCACGCTTCCTCGGCTCGCCTCGCGGTCACCGCGTCCTCTACTTCTGGCATTCGGTCGGCAACAAGTTGCTGACCATGCTGTCGAACATGTTCAGCGACCTCAACCTCACCGACATGGAAACCTGCTACAAGGTCTTTGTCCGTGACGTCGCCCTCAGGCTCGACATCCAGATGAAGGACTTCGGCATCGAACCCGAAATCACGCAGAAAGTCGCGCGGATGCGTGCACGCGTCTACGAGGTGCCCATCTCGTATCACGGGCGCACCTATGAAGAAGGAAAGAAGATCGGCCTCAAGGATGCGTTCAAGGCCGTCTATACCATCCTGAAGTTCTGGCGCTGGACGCCGCCGGCGTCCAACCGCTGACCGACACGCCCCTCACCCGAGGAGCGTGTCGTCCCGCCCGTCGTCAGAAGGAATCAGAGCGGCTCGCTGACCGCAACTCCGGCGTGATACTCGGTGTAGACGATGACCGGAATCGGCAGGTCGCCCAGACGCCGCTCGACCAGCGGTTGCACATCCTTCCAGTCAAGGCCCTCGACGCCCGTCGCCAGCCGTGGCAGCGCGATGCTCGTCAGTCCGTGCTTCTCAATCGAGTGCCGCAGGCGCTTGAGGCAGTGATTCACGTGCCCCAGCGTGGCGCGCCCGGGATGGGCGCCGTGTTCAAAACTGCCGTCCTGGGTCAGCAAGTTGAGGATGCGCGCGCCGAACCCGCCCCACTCCCAGAGTTCACCCGGCTCCGGATGCGCCTGGTGCGCATAGTGCCGGTAGTCGGTGAACATCACCGGCTACTTCTCGCGCAACGCCAGCGCAAGACCCCGGTCAAACGGATCGTTGGGAGAAATGCCATGCGCAATGGCCTGCGCGCGGGTGAGCAGAATGTCGCCGGAGACTTCGTGAATCATCGACACAGAACCTCTCGGGAAGACCACGGGTAAGCTACCCGCAGTCTTCCCGAGAATCAATTGCGCGTTACGACAGCACCTTGATGACGACGCGGCGGTTCTGCGCACGGCCGTCGCGGGTGCGGTTCTCAGCGGCCGGCTTGCGCTCGCCATAGCTGATGGTGTTCATCTTGTGCAGCGGAATCTGGTGCTGCTCATACAGATACCGCTTCACCGCCTCGGCGCGCTGCAGGCCCAGCGCCTCGTTGTACTGCTCGTCACCCACATTGTCGGTGTGACCCTCGATCTCGATCCACACATTCTTGCGGTCGCCTTTCACCCGCGCCACCAACTGGTCAATCGCCTGCTTCGCACCGTCAGGCAGGTCGGCCGTGCCAAACCGGAACTTGCCGCTGTCCTCGCTGATCACCGTTTCAAGAAGCAGCTTGCGCGTCTCGGCTTCGAGGGCCGCCGCACGGGCATCGGCCTGGGCGCCGGTGGCCTGCGCCGCCTTCGCCTGGCCGGCCGCAGCGTCTGCCGCCTTCTGCGCATTGCCCGCGGCCGTGCCGGCGGCGGCCGCCTTGCCGTCGACATCCGAGATCTTCTGCTCGTTCTGCTTCACGCGCTCCTGAGTCTCTTCGAGCGACTTGCCCAGCGTGCCCACTTTCTCGTTCACGTCGCCCACCGACTCGCGCACAAAGCCCTTGGTCGCACACGCCGGCGCCACCACGAGCGCACCGAGCGCCACTGTCACTGCCATCAGCTGTTTACGCATGCGCACCTCCAGACAACCCTGACCCTCTCGTGTGTCAGGCGCGCGGTCAGGGCCGCGGCGCCTGCAGATAGCCGCCACGCGCACGCACCGAGTGCGTCGCCGTGGACGTCCGGACCTCGATCGGATGCCACCCCGGCTCGTCGAGGGCATCGAACCCCAGCACATACTGCTGCCGCAGTTCGTCGACCATCTCTCGCGCGACCCGACGCGCCGCCAACGGGTCACTCGCATACCGCAGTACGCCACCGGTCCATCGGGCCAGGTCCGACACACTGCCCGCCGGCGCCGTGCGGCCGGCCTGCGGCGTCGCCCGATCAGAGGCCGGGTCGTCAATCGGCAGCACCAGCGCAATCACATACACCGGCACGTCGATCGCCGAGGCCTGGCCTGACACCTCAGCCGGCGTAAACCGGCTCGACGTGTCAACCCCGTCGGTCAGCACAATCACAGCCCGCCGGGGATGCGTGCGCGCGCCCACGCGCGCAGCGGCCGCCGCTATGGCGTCGTGCAGCGAGGTGGCACCGAAGGAATCCATCTGCCCCAGCACACCGTTTAGCGTCCGCACGTCGCTCGTGAACGGCGCCACGTCATGCAGCCGGCTGTCAAACGCCAGCAGGGCTGCCTCGTCGCGCCCCGGTTCCAGGGCCCCGAGCAGCGCCGTTGCCGCCAGGCGCGCCGCCTGCATCCGCAACGCCACATCCATGCTGCCACTCACGTCAACCAGCACCGCCACACTCATCGGCGCCGGCTCAGACAGCAGCTGCCGAATCGGCCGTGTCGCGCCCCGATCACGCACCGTGAAGTCGCCCATTCCCAGTCCGCGCACCAGCCGCCCCCGGTCGTCGCGGACCGTTACGGCCAAGCGCACCAGGGCCGCTTCACTGCGAAACAGCGGATCGGTCTGCGCCTGCGCGTGTACCCCGCTTATCAGGTGAAACGCTCCGGCCAGGACCGCCACGCGTCGACGCGCCATACCCCAACCTTTCCAAACATTGTGCCAAGCCCGCAACATACTGAAGCTGAACAGTTTACCGTGAAGGCCGCATCGGAACGGCAAGCCGAAACACCCGGGAGAATGTAGGAATTACACCCTCGGAACAGCCGTTCATTCCCTGCTACCATGAAGCGTGAATTCTTCAGTTCCCATTCGCACGGCGCAGCGCGTGGACCGTTTCACCTACGCCATCCGCAACATCGTGGCCGAGGCAAAGAAGGTGGAAGCCGCCGGCACCCGCGTCCGCTACCTCAACATCGGCGACCCCAATCAGTTCGGCTTCCTGACACCGCCCCACCTGATTGAGGCCGTGGCCAAAGCCATGCGCGACGGTCACAACGGCTACACCGCCTCGGCCGGCATTCCCGAAGCCCGCGAGGCCGTGGCCAACGACTTCACCCGCCGCGGTGTGCCGACCGATCCCGACCGGGTCCTCATCACCTCGGGCACGTCTGAAGGCATCGAGCTGGCCCTCACCGCCATGGTCGATGAAGGCGAAGAGGTGCTGGTGCCCTCGCCCACCTATCCGCTCTACACCGCGGTGCTCGCAAAGATTGGCGCCACGCCGGTCTACTACCGCACCGACCACACCAACGGGTGGCTGCCCGACCTCGACGACATCCGCCGCGCCATCACTCCGAAGACCCGTGCACTCGTCGTCATCGATCCCAACAACCCCACCGGCGCCATCTATCCCGACGCTGTGCGCCGCGCCCTCATCGACATCGCCAGCAGCCACGGACTGGTCATCCTGGCCGACGAAGTCTACGGCGACATGGCCTACGACGGACCCGTGCCGCCTATGGCCCTGCTCGACCAGGACGCCCCGATCATTTCCTACTCGAGCCTGTCGAAGGCGTACCTCGCGCCCGGCTGGCGCGCCGGCTGGATGGCAGTCGGTCGCTCGCCTCGGCTCGATGGTGCGCTGGCAGCCATCAAGAAGCTGGCCGACGGCAGGCTCTGCAGTCCGGGGCCTATGCAGTACGCGGTCATCGCCGCCCTCAACGGTGACCGCTCGCACCAAGACACATTCCGCCACGAGCTGCGGATGCGCGCCGAGCTCACCACCACGCGCCTCAACCAGATACCAGGCATGTCGTGCGTCGCCCCACGCGGCGCGTTCTACGCCATGCCGAAGATGACGCTCCCCCCAGGCAAGACCGACCGCGACTATGTGCTGGCCCTGCTGCGCGCCACAGGCATTCTCGTCGTCTACGGGTCGGGGTTCGGCACCAGGCCCGAGGACGGGTTCTTCCGCGTGGTGTTCCTGGCGTCAATGCAGGAACTGGGGGAGATCTACGACGCGATGGCCGCCTTTCGCTTTACCGAATGACGCACGCCGGGCGTGACACGCGCCTGCCAGCCGTGGCAGCCGGCTACACCGCAGTCGCCCTCGTCATGACCTGGCCGCTGGCCCTCGGGCGCGGTCGGGACGTGCCGGGTGACCTCGGTGATGCCCTGCTCAACATGTGGATTCTGGCCTGGGGCTTCGATGCCCTGCCGGGGCTGCTGACCGGAACGCTGTCATGGACGGCGTTCTGGAACGCCCCCATGTTTCATCCCGAGCCCCTCGCGCTGGCCCTGTCCGAACACCTAATCGCCCAGGTGCTGCAGGGCGCCCCCATCTACTGGCTCACCGGGAACCTCGTCCTCACCTACAACCTGCTGTTTCTGTCGACCTACCTCCTGTCGGCGCTCGGCACCTATCTGCTGGTACGCGACCTCACTGGCGACTGGCGCGCCGGAGTCATCAGCGGCCTCGCCTTCGGGTTCCTTCCCTATCGTGTGGCCCAGATCTCTCACCTGCAGGTGCTGAGCACCCAGTGGATGCCGCTGGCCCTGTGGGGCCTGCACCGGTTCATTCAGCACGGCTCGCGCCGGGCTCTCGCCGGCGGAACCGCATCGCTGGTGATGCTGCACTGGTCGTGCGGCTACTACATCCTGTTCTTTGCGCCGTGCGTTGTCGCGTTCTGCCTGCACGAGCTCTGGCGTGCGAATCATCTCCGCTCGTCGCAGCGCTGGGCAGGGCTGATCACGGCGGGCGCCGTGTCACTCGCGCTCACCCTGCCGGTGCTGTTGCCGTATCTCAACGTGCGAGCGACTTATGGGTTCCAGCGAGGACGCGAGGAAATCCTGAGCTTCTCGGCTAACCTGTGGGCCCTCGCCACCAGCAGCCAGGCGCTCACGATATGGGGTCCGGTGATGCAGGCGATGCCCGTGGCTGAAGGCGAAGGCTTTCTGGGTGTCACCATCGCGGTGCTCGCCCTCATCGGCTGCGTCGGTGCGGCACTGAACAGCCGCGGCTCCGGGACCGACACGGCGCCTGCGTGGCGTTCGCGGCTCGCCGCCGTGGCGCTGGTCTGGGTCGCCGCCAATGCCGCCCTGTGTGTCGGCACGCTCGCGCTGGGACGCGTGGTCTTCCCGGCGGGTCCGTGGCTCGTGCGTGCCTCGAGCAGCGGTCGACTGCTGCTGCAGATGACCCTCGGGCTCGCACTGGCCGCACAGCTCTCGCCGCGCGTCCGACATCGCCTGCGGCGCGTCGCCCTCAGTCCCGCGTTCGGCGCATTGCTGCTGTGTGTTTTCTGCGTGTGGATGGCCATGGGTCCGCGACCCATGTCGGGCGTGTTCCGACTGAACGACATCGGCCTGTACGGGTTCTTCTACGACCACGTGCCCGGGTTCGACGGCCTCCGTATACCGGCGCGCTACATCATGGTCGCCGGGCTCTTCCTGAGCATCGTAGCCGGCGTCGGCGCGGCGGCGCTGATGCGCGGGCGAATGGCCGGCCTGGTGATGGCCCTCGCGATGGGCGGCGTGCTGATCGATGGGGCCTCGGTTCCTATCGACCGCAACCGCACGTGGCGCGAGCACGAGGCCCAGCCCCCAGCCGAGGTGTTCGCCGCCCGCAATACGCCACCGGTCTACCGGTACCTGTCGCAGTTGCCGGCCTCCGCCGTCGTGGCCGAATTTCCCTTTGGTGACAAGGCATGGGAACTGCGGTATCTCTACGCCGCCACATTCCATCGCCGCACACTGCTGAACGGCTACAGCGGCTGGTTCCCCCTAGAGTATGTGCACCGCGTGGCCGCATTCTCGCGGCTGCCCAGCGAACCCGAGGTCGCCTGGCAGGCGTTGGCCGGGGCGCAGCCCACACATGTGGTGCTGCACGGGCGCGCGTTCTCAGAGCCCCAGCGAGCTGGTGTCATTGCCGACTGGCTCGTGGCACACGGTGCAACCTTCGATCGTGCCTTCGGCGACGGCGACGTCGTCTACACGATGCCCGCAATGCGATGACCGGCAGGCGAGGCGTGCCGTATACTCGCGACATGCGCCCTGATCCGCTGTCCTACCTCGGTGATGAACTCTCAGCGCTGAAGGCCCAGGGGCTGTACCGGTCACTGCGCGTTCTCGAGGGCGAGCCACTGGCTCACGCCACGTTTGACCACCAGTCGGTGGTCAACCTCTCGTCGAACAACTATCTCGGGCTCGCTACGCATCCGCGCCTGAGGGCGGCGGCCATCGCGGCCATCGAACGCTACGGTGTCGGGTCCGGTGCCGTGCGCACCATCGCCGGGACGATGGAACTCCACATGGAGCTTGAGCGCCGACTGGCTGCCTTCAAGCATGTGGAAGCCGTGGTCGTCTTCCAGAGCGGATTCACCGCAAACGCCGGCACCGTCTCGTCAGTGCTCGGCAAAGACGACGTCATCATCTCCGACGCGCTCAACCACGCCAGCATCATCGACGGGGCGCGCCTGAGCCGTGCCACCATCAAGGTGTTTCCCCACAAGGATGTCGATGCCGCGCGCCAGATCCTCAGGGACATTCCCCCCGGACCGCGCAAGCTGGTGATCACCGACGGCGTATTCAGTATGGACGGCGACCTCGGCCCCGTATCTGAGCTCTGCGCGGTCGCCGAGGAATACGGCGCCATCATGATGGTTGATGACGCACACGCCAGCGGCGTATTCGGCCGGAACGGCTCAGGCACAGTCGATCACTTCCAGTGCCATGGCCGCGTCGACATTCAGGTAGGAACACTCTCAAAGGCCATCGGGGTTCTCGGCGGCTATGTCGCCGGTTCGCGAACGCTCATCGATTTTCTCTATCACCGCGCACGTCCCTTTCTGTTCTCGACCTCGCATCCACCGGCCGTCGCGGCCGCCTGCATCGCGGCACTCGACATTCTCGAGACAGAACCCGAGTGGATCGAACGCCTCTGGAGCAATACGCAGTTCCTCAAAGAGGGCCTGCGTCAGCTGGGCTTCAACACTGGCCACAGCGAAAGCCCCATCACGCCTGTCATCGTGGGCGAGGCCTCACGCGCCATGGCGATGTCCGACCGACTGTTTGCCCGCGGCGTGTTCGCGCAGGGGATCGGCTTCCCGACTGTCGCCCGCGATCAGGCCCGGCTTCGCGTCATGCCGATGGCCACGCATACACGCGAAGACCTGCAGTACGCGCTCGACATGTTCGGTGTCGTCGGTCGCGACCTCGGCGTCATCGGGTGACACAGGCGAGACGTGCGGCGTCGCTCGTGCGTCCTTCGTGGCATGGGGTGGTGGCTCACACTTGCGGTGGCGCTGTGGCTCGCTCCGGCAACCGTCGCCGCGCAGGAACGCCTAGCGACTGAAGAGCCGTCCTTCCAGTTCTTCCTCGATGCGCTCGCACCCGTAGTGCTCGCGCCATCGGCGGTCCGATGGCAGGGTCTGGTGTCGGAGATCACCAACGCCCAGGTGGTCGCCGAGCGGCTGCTGCAGCTGACCCCGCCCGGGGCCACGCACGTCGTGACGCGCGAGCGCGACTACCAGCCTCTCCCGGGGGCCTTGCCCGGCGACGGCTACCAGGTGGTGGTCGACATCTTCGTCGAATCAGACGAAGGCCGTCGTGGACAGATTCTCACGTGGGCCCTCGATATCCGCCGCCCGCGTGTCGCTGATGATCCGCAGCCCTGGCGCATCGTGAACGTCGAGCAGATTGGCCTGGTCGACGGACTCTTTCAGCTCGCGCTCGATGCATCAACGGTCTACGCCGTCTCGCAGTTCGCCGTGCAGGCCGTGGACCTCACCCTCGAGCTGCAGAAGGGACACGTGTTTGTCATACCCACGCCTGATGGCATCACCGGCCTCGTGCTGATGGGCGAGGGCCAGATGCACTTTGCGCCGGCGCCGAAGCAGGAACAGGGTCAGCTGCAGATCTTCAGCGGTGCGCCCTCAATCGACACCGGATTCTCGGTAGCGTTCGTGCGGCTCAATCCGTTGGCGGCCGAGTCCCTGCAGCGCGAGCTTGCACCGAGGCGCCAACGCCCCGAGCAGGCACTGCTGAAGCATGCGCGCGAGGTCTTCGCCGAGGACGTCGGCAAGTCATACAGTCTCGATCTCAACGACCTCAGTCGATCGATCTGGTCGCTGCTGCCGCAGCCCGGCGACATGGTGGCCGAGGTACGCACCAGGCGGCATGGCCGGCTGACCTATGCGCGCACGCGGGCGGAGGCGGAGGACGTCACACTGTTCCAGCGTGATCGCGAGCGCACCATCGCCCAATACGCCTCGCCCGAACAACTCGATCGGCGCGGACGGTTCTATGACGAGTCTGACTTCGCCGACATTGACATCACGGACATTCAGCTCGACGCGTCATTCGATCCCGAGCGCGAGTGGCTCGACGGGCGCGCACGGCTGCGCCTGATCACACGGGCACCCGAGATGACCAGCCTGCGGCTCAAGCTGGCCGACACGCTGACCGTCAGTGACGTACACAGCCCAGAACTCGGGCGCCTGCTCTTTCTGAGGGTGCGCGACCAGCAGTCGGTCGTCGTCAACCTACCGAGGCCGATGCCGGGTGGCTCGACGCTGACACTGGATGTGACCTACCGTGGCGTGTTGCGGCGACAGACCCTGCATGATGAATCGGTGGGGGTGGGCCAGGGCGGTGGCCAGGGCGGAGGAGGCCAGGGGGGAGGCCGACCACTCGACCCGTCGCTCGGTGATCTCATGCTGCAGCGCCCCGAACGCTATTGGATGCTCAGCAACCGATCCGCCTGGTATCCGCAGACTCCGGTGTCCGACTACGCCACCGCAACGATCCACATCAGTGTGCCGACCGGCTATCAGGTGGTGGGCAGCGGCCGGCAACCACAGGGGTCGCCCGAGTCGAGGCCGCCGGCTGCCCCTCGCCAGCCGGGCGTGAGTCGGTACACCTTCGAGGCCATTCATCCGGTGCGGTATCTGAGCGTGGCGGTGTCGACGCTCATCCGAACGGATGCCGCCACCGTCGTGCTCGACGGCGTTCTAAAATTAGGTCATAAAACAGAACATTTTCTGCTTCAAGGACTTCCCCCAAGAAATACCCTCGAGGTCACGGTCGATGCGACACCCCAGCTCCAGTCACGGGGGCGGGCCATCATGACCGATGTGTCAGATATCGTTCGGTTCTATACGTCAATATTTGGTGATATGCCCTATGAATCAGTCGGACTCGGTCTCCTTGAGGACTCGCTTCCGGGTGGTCATGCCCCCGGCTACGCGTCGCTGCTGAGTTATCCGCCACCCATGGCGCCAATCACCTGGCGCAGCGACCCGGCTACCTTCACCTCATTCCCCGAGTTCTTTCTGGCACACGAGCTGGCTCATCAGTGGTTCGGCCAGGCCGTCGGTTGGAAGAACTACCACGAACAGTGGTTGAGCGAGGGAATGGCGCAGTATCTTGCGGGCCTCTTCGCCCGCGAGCGACATGGCGACAAGGTCTTTGCCGATGTGGCCGCCCAGTGGCATCAGACGAGCCTGTCAGCTTCTGGTGAAGGCCCTATTAGTCTGGGTTATCGGCTCGGCCACCTACGGCGCGACCCCCGCATCTTCAGGGCACTGGTCTACAACAAGGGCGCGGCGGTGCTGCATATGCTGCGGCGATGGGTCGGTGATGAGGCATTCTTCCGCGGATGGCGGTCGTTCTACGCCGACCACCGGTATCGGAAGGGCGGCAGCGACGACCTTCGCCGCGCCTTCGAGCACGCCAGCGGCCTTGAACTGACCCGGTTTTTCGACCGCTGGGTTTACGATGACCTCGTGCCGGAGGTGTTCTACACCGTGATGCGCACACCGCAGGCCCTCATCCTCGAGTTCGAACAGCGCACGCCCGTGACCGACATTCCCGTGACCGTCCAGTTGCGCATGGCTGACGGACAGACGGTCGTGCACCAGGTGCGGCTCGACCGGGTGCGACAGGACGTCACCCTGCCGGTCGCAAGCCCTGTCCGCGACATCAGGGTCAATCACGACCGCATGGCCCTGGCCCGCTTCTCGCCACGACGCACCCCGGTACGTCCGTGAGATTCCCCTCCCTGTCACGTGCGGCGGCTGCGGTATCATTTACGCGTGGAAACCGTCACTCTCACCATCGATGGACGTCAGGTGTCGGTGCCGAAAGGCACCACGGTCCTGCAGGCGGCCATTCAGGCTGGCATCCAGGTGCCGTATTACTGCTATCACCCCGGCCTCGGCGTCGACGCGTCGTGCCGTGTCTGCCTGGTGAAGATTGAGAAGTTTCCCAAGCTGCAGACGTCCTGCTCGACACCCGTCGCCGAAGGCATGGTCGTGCACACCAACGACCGCGAGGCTGTGGAAGGGCGCGCCGGCGTCTTCGAGTTCCTCCTGATCAACCACCCACTCGATTGCCCGGTGTGCGACAAGGGCGGCGAATGCCCGCTGCAGGATTTCTCCTACACGTTCGGCAACACCGACAGCCGCATGGACTTTCCGCGGCGCACCTTCGATGGCGAGGGCGTGAAGGCCGACGTCGACTTCGGTCCGACGCTCATGCTCAACCGCAACCGCTGCATCATGTGCACCCGCTGCGAGCGCTTCATGCGTGAAGTCGACGGTGACGCACAGATTGGCGTCATCAACCGCGGCAACGGCAGCGAGATTGCCACCTTCAATGATGAGGGCATCCACTCGCTGCTCTCGGGCAACCTCATGGATGTCTGCCCGGTCGGTGCCATCACCACCAAGCAGTACCGCTTCCGCTCGCGACCGTGGGATAACCCGCACGCCGTCGACACCATCTGCACCGGCTGCTCGAAGGGATGCAGCACCACCGGCTGGCTCAAGGCCAAGCCCGAATGGGCCAAGGGTGGGCGCCTCATTCGCATGACCCCGCGCTACAACCCGCAGGTCAACGACTACTGGATGTGCGACATCGGGCGCTTCAACTTCGGCTGGGTCGAAAGCGACACGCGCCTGCGTCGGCCTGAAGTGCGCACCCGTGACGGCGCCCTCCAGCATGTCACCTGGAAGGATGCACTGTCGCGCGTCCGTGATGTGATGGCCACAGCCGCGCGCAACGGTCAGGGGGCCGTGCAGTTCCTGGCCTCGGCACACGCCTCGGTCGAAGAACTGTTCCTCCTCAAGCGCCTCGCCGCCGAAGCGCCAGGAGCCGGCGCCAGTGCCCTGCACATCACCTACACCCGCCGCGAGAAGGTGCAGCCGGCGACGACCCACTTCCACATTCCCGCGACCGACGCTCCCAATCTAACAGGCGCCGCCGACCTGGGCCTGCGCATCGGGGCCGGCCTGTCGGGTGATGCCGATCTGTCGGCTCTCAAGACCGCCGTCGCCGCTGGTTCTGTCTCACTTGTGTATGTCGTCGACCTCGGTGCCGATGGCTCGATGGGCGACATGCAGTGGCTCATCGACGCCCGCATGGCCGGGCACGTCTCGACCCTCGTCTACGAGGGGGTGGTCACCAGCGCTCTGGCGGGTGTCGCAGACATCGTCCTGCCCGGTTCAGCCTGGGTTGAAAAAGACGCGGTGTACACCAATGATCAGGGCCACGTGCAGGCCAGCTCGAAGGCCATCACGCCGCCTGGAGAAGCCGTGGACGACTGGCAGATTCTCACATCGGTGGGTGCCGCTCTCGGCCTTGAGTTCACCTACACCTCGTCCCACGAGGTGCGTGCCGCCGTGGCCGCCGCTCTGGCCAGCCAGCCAGCGTACGCCTCCCTCGCCGACACCACCTTCAACCGTCCGGTCACAGCCGAGCACTGGCTGCAGTCCAGCAACCCGATGGAGCGCATGAAGTGGCAGGACCTGTTCCAGGACCTGCCGCCGGTCAAGGGGCACAACGTGCAGATGGAGAACCAACCGCCCGCAACGGTCATTCCGCTGCGGCTGGTCACCGAAGAAGTCGCGCGGGCCTCGGAGTAGGCGCGCGACGGCTCATCCGTCCAGATGCATCGCCGCTCAAGCAAGGCCCTGCTGCTTCTCGTCGTTCTGGTCGTCTCGGCCGGGGCCGTATGGCGTGCCACTGTCAACGAACAGCGTCGGGGGCAGGAACGCCGCGCCGCACAGCTCCTTGACGGCCAGGCGGCTGAACTGATCTTCACACTCGCCGAGTTCAGGGCCGGGCTCTACGCACTCGTCGCTCCCCAGCAGAGCGCGGCATTCTGGACCGACCACCTCTCGGCGCAGCTTGATGTGCTCGACGGTGAACTTGCAGCCCTCGAAGCACCCGCCGCAGAGAATTTTGCCCCCCTGACCGAGGCCCGTGCCACGTTCGACCGCGTGCGTGGCCAGGTCAGACTCATCATCAGCCTCGTGGCCTCCGGTGACCCGTCGGCTGCCAGCCGACGTATCTTCGGCACCACGCGCGACGACATTCAGCGCCTCCTGCTGCAGCTCTCCGACGCAAGGCAGTCGATGGCCCGCGCCGCTTCGTCGCGTGAGGGTGGCATGGCCCACGAGCAGTCGCTCATCGCCGGCTCACTCCTCTGCATCTGGCTCACGGCACTGCTCGTGCTCGTGATGGCGGGCAGCGGTGCCGCGCCCGTCGCGCCTCAGGTCACCCCGGCTGAGGAGCGGAACGCCGCCGCTCCCGCAAGCACCGCCACCGCCGAGACAGCGTCCCCGCAGAACGCGGCGCGCGAACAGCAGCAGATCGAGGGTCTGGCGGCCTTCTGCGACGAAGCCGCCCACGTGCGCAGCGCCGCGGAACTACAACCCCTGCTGGCACGCGCCGCCACCGTGCTCTCGGCACGAGTGCTGGTCGTCTGGCTCCGCGATGCCAACGCCTCTGCACTCGTTCCGGCCCTCGCACACGGCTACGACGTCGAGCAGCTCGCCCGGCGGGGCCCACTGGCCATCGACGCCCAGACCATGACCTCGACGGCGTTCCGTACATCGACCTCCTCTGTCAGCACCTCGACGGCGGCGCAGCCGCGCGCCCTGGCTGTGCCCCTGGTCACCGTCGGGGGCACCACCGGCGTGCTGGCCGCCGAACTGGCCGACGGCGCCAGCACCGATCGCCTGCTGCCGGTGGCCCGCATCATCGCCACGCAGTTCGCCGCGCTGTGCCCGACGTCCGCCTCCGACCCGGCGCCGCCGGCACTCTCCGATCCACAGCCCCTCTAAGGACAGGCACGCATGGACAAGCGCGACATCCTTGAGCGCGCCGCCGCCGAGCGCGTCAAGTTCCTCCGGCTGCAGTTCACCGACATCCTCGGCGTCATCAAGAACGTCGAGGTGCCCGACCGCCAGTTCGCCGATGCCCTCGATGGCCGCATCATGTTCGACGGCTCGTCCATCGAAGGCTTCGTCCGCATCGAAGAGTCCGACATGTACCTGTCGCCGGACCTCGATACCTTCCAGATCTTCCCCTCGACCGATCCCGGAGGCGCGCGCGTCGGCCGCCTCATCTGCGATATCTCGAATCCCGACGGCTCGCCCTTCGTCGGCTGCCCGCGCACGACCCTCAAACGCGTCATCGCGATGGCCGAGGCCCGCGGCTTCACCATGGCGGCGGCACCGGAAACTGAGTTCTTCCTGTTCCTCCGCCGCGACGGACGGCCCACCACCGACACCCACGACGCCGCCAGCTACTTCGACCTCGCCCCGGTCGACCTCGGCGAAGACGTGCGCCGCGAGATCGTGCTCTCGCTCGAACAGATGGGCATCCAGGTCGAGGCCGCCCATCACGAAGTCGCGCCCGGCCAGCACGAAATCGATTTCCACACCAACGATGTCCTGGCCACCGCCGACAACATCGGCACGTGTCGTTTCATCGTCAAGAACGTCGCCCTCAGGAACAACCTGCACGCAACGTTCATGCCCAAGCCCATCTTCGGTGTCAACGGGTCGGGGATGCACACCCATCAGGCTCTCTTCCGCGACGGTGCCAATGCCTTCTTCGATCCGGATGAAGAGTGGCAGATCAGCCGCACCGGGCTCCACTACATCGGCGGCCTGCTGCGGCACGCCAAGGGTTACTGCGCCATCACCAATCCGCTGGTCAACTCCTACAAGCGCCTCGTGCCAGGCTTCGAAGCGCCTACAGCCATCGCATGGTCTGAGCGCAACCGGAGTCCGCTCGTCCGCGTGCCTGCCGCGCGGCACCACCGCACCCGCATCGAGCTGCGCATGCCCGACCCGGCCTGCAATCCGTACCTCGCCCTGGCCGTCATGCTGCGCGCCGGTCTGTCGGGCATCGACGAGGCCATCGACCCCGGGCCTCCGGTCAATAAGAACATCTCGCGTATGAGCCACCGCGAGCGGCGCCACCTCCGTATCGACGACCTCCCCGCCAACCTCAGCGAGGCGCTCGACGAATTCGAGAAAAGCGACCTGATTCGGGAAACGCTCGGCGAGCACATCGTCGAGCACTTCCTCGCGGCCAAGCGCGAGGAGTGGGATGAGTACATCCGCCACGTCTCCCCATGGGAGATGAATCGGTACCTGGGCGTCTACTGACCACAGCCACGGACGCGGTGATGTAGATTCTCACTGTCGTGGTCGATATCCTTATCGTCGATGACGACCTCGACCTGCTCGAGGTCATGTCCACCGCCCTCGCCCGACCCAATCGGCGGATCGAGTGTGCCTCCTCGGGCGAAGCGGCCATCACCCTCTCCCGCAGCGACCGACAGTTCGACGTCGTCTTGACCGACCTCAACCTCAAGAGCGCGGTATCGGGCCTCGACATCCTGAAGTCATTCAAGGCAGAGCATCCCTCGACGCAAGTCATCCTGATGAGCGGCTTCAGCACGCTCGACAGCGCCGTCGAGGGTGTGCGCGCCGGGGCGCTCGACTATATCGGCAAGCCGTTCGACATCCGCGAGGTCACCGTCACGGTCAATCGGGCCCTAGAAACACGAGTGCCGGTCACCACCGCGCCGGCAGTGGGCTCGGCACTCCCGGCGGGACTGCTGGGCCGCACCCGCGAGATGCTCGAGGTCTACAAGCAAATCGCCCTGGCGGCTGACGCGTCGACCCCCATTCTGGTGACCGGCGAAAGCGGCACCGGCAAGGAACTGGTGGCCCGGGCCATTCACGCGCAGTAGCTTGACCTGCAGGGCAGATGAGGTTTCGCCGACCTCGTCCTCTAAGAGAAGCGCATCAGCCAGATTCTCGATTAGGCGACGAGACCGCTCCTCTGTTGCGGCTCGCGGGTCAGGTTCCCAACTGAGGCCAGATGTCGCCATAAGACTTTAGCGGCTAATGTATGCCTGTTTAGGATTTAATCATCAATATATCCCGCCTTAGTGTATCGACTGTCCCAAAACGCCACGACCACTGAAAAGGTCACTCGGTGCTGGCACAGACCTTGATGCTCTCCCGGCTGGCTGCAGCGGGTCACCGGACGCACACATGGCAGGCGCTGGCTGAGTGCGTCCGGGGTTCGACAGGCGACCCGACTGCGGCCATCTACCCCTGCCCGGGTTCCCCCGCTTGTGAAGCCGTAGTAGAATAAGTCGGTTGTGGAAGCGCTAGAGCACCCCTCCCCACTGGTCGAGCTGATTAACGCGCTGCTGGCTCCGCTGCACGTGCACGCGCCCGACCACGTCGTCTTCTCGGCCCTCATCTGTCTGATCGTGCTGGTGCTGGGCCTGATGGTGCGTTCGCGCCTCAGCGTCGACAATCCCGGGTCGCTCCAGATCATCCTCGAGGATGTCGTCAGCTTCTTCGTCTCGGTGCTCGAGACCAACATGGGTCCCAGGGGCCGTCAGTTCCTCGCGCTGCCCGGCGCCCTCTTTGTGTTCATCTGGATGGGCAACATGATGGGCCAGATCCCCGGTCTCGGCGCGCCCACCAGCAATGTCAATGTGCCGTTCGCCTGCGCACTGACGCTGTGGATTTACTATCACGCTCAGGGCATTCGTGCGCAGGGCCTGGTCTCGTATTTCAAGCACTTCGCGGTTATGCCGGGCGTGCCCATCGCGATGGCGCCCATCATCTTCACCATCGAGATCATCAGCCACCTGTCGCGTGTGCTGTCGCTGACGCTGCGCCTGTTCGGCAACGTCTTCGGCGAACACCTCGTCGTGCTGATCATCGCCAGCATCATTCCCTTCATCGCGCCCCTGCCCATTCAGTTCCTGGGCCTCGTGGTCGGCACGCTGCAGGCGTTCATCTTCCTGACGCTGGGCGCCATCTACCTGACCGCGGCCGTCGCCGTCGACGAGCACCACTAGGTGCCTGGGCGCCGTGCCTGCGGCGCACCCCCGTGCCTGACAGCGCCGGGTGTCCCTGCGCCCCTCCCGCTTACCTGATGCGGTTGGCCGTCTATCTGCCGCAGTTGACTATTCATTGACCTGTGGTCGCTCGTCGACGCGGGAACACCTAGCGTGGCAGGATGCGACTGTTCTCTCGCCCTCCCGTTGTTCTTGTACTGTTCGCCCTGCTGACGACGCTGGTGGCCGCCACACCGGCCTTCGCTCAGTCGGCCCGACTCTCGGGACACCTCACCGACCCCTCAGACGCACCTGTCGCCGGCGCCACCGTCACAGCCACCGACACATCGACCGGTGTCAGCCATGAGGCGGTCTCGTTTCCAGACGGCCTCTACATCTTCCCCGCCCTGCCACCGGGTAGCTACCGGCTGGAGACGAATGCCGCCGGTTTCCGCCCGCTCCGCCAGGACGGCATCGCCCTGAACGTCGCCACGGCCACCACGGTCAACCTCCGACTGCTCGTTGGCGATGTCACCGACCGCGTCGAAGTGACCGGTACCGCGCCGCTCATCGAACGCCAGTCGGGCAGCGTCGGCACCGTCGTTGACCGGCAGTTCATCGAGAACCTGCCCCTCAACGGCCGCAGCCTGCAGTCGCTGCTCGAACTGGTGCCCGGCGCCGTGTTTGTGGAACCGGACATCTTCAACACAGGCCAGTTCAGCGTCAACGGCCAGCGGGCCAATGCCAACTACGTCATGGTCGATGGTGTCGGCGCCAACGTCGGCACCAGCATGAGCGCACAGTCATTTCAACAGGCCGCCGGCACGGTGCCCGCAGGAACCGCGCTCGGGGGAACACAGGGCCTCGTCTCGGTGGACGCGCTCGAGGAATTCCGGATGCTGACCTCGACATTCGCTCCCGAGTTCGGCCGCATGCCCGGTGGGCAGGTCTCGCTGGTCACCCGATCAGGCCGCAGCCGCTATAGCGGCAGTCTCTACGACTTCGCCCGACACGAACAGTTCGATGCCAACGACTGGTTCAACAACCAGGCCGGCCGGTCGAAGCTGCCCCTGCGCCAGCATCAGTTCGGTGGCACCCTCGGCGGCCCCATCGCCAGACCAGGGCGGACACCTGCCCGGCCTCGTGCGTTCTTCTTCGCCTCGTATGAGGGCCTGCGCCTGCGTCAGCCCCAGCCCGACATCCGGAATGTCGTCGTGCCATCCATGTCCGCACGGGCGCGCGCCACCGGCTCGATCCGGGCACTGTTTGACGCCTTCCCACAGCCCAATGCGCCGTCGCTGCCCGGCGACCCCACCGACACCGAGCGCTACACCTACCGCATCAGCTTTCCTTCGTGGTTCGAGGCCCCGAGCCTGCGCATCGACGTGCCCGTGGGACGCATGCAGATCTTCAACCGCACCGCCTACAGCCCGTCGGGCTACCGGGAGTTTGTCTTTGCCAACCAGCAGAACGAGTTCTCGAAGAACTTCGTCTCAAACACGACCGGCGTTACGTGGACCCTGTCACCGCGTCTCGTGAGTGATACCCGCGTCAACTGGAGCCGCGAGACCGGGCGCTTCGCGTTTGCGGTCCGCGCCATCGACGGTGCCACCCTGCTGCCCGACTCGCTCGTGTTCCCCGACCAGGCCTCACGGGAAACCGTGTCGGTCTCGCTGCAGGTCAATCCGTCCAGCTTTAATCCCACATCGCTGACGCAGGGCAAGTCGCTCGGCAACAACCAGGAGCAGTTCAACCTGGTGCAGACGCTGACGTATCTGCGCGGGCGGCATGAAGTGAAAGCGGGGCTCGACTGGCGCCGACTCATGCCCCTCACCGATTTCCGCGAGCGGGGCATCACCTACAACTTCGGATCGGTCACCCAGGCGCTGCAGACCGGGCTGGCCTCGGTCAGCGTGCAGGCCCTTGCCCCCACGACCAACTTCCGCATCGACAACCTGTCGCTCTTCCTGCAGGACACCTGGCGTGTCTCATCGCGGCTCACCGTGACGGCCGGCGCACGCTATGAACTCAACCCGCCGCCGAACGGAGACCGGCTGCCGTACACGTTCACCGATGTCGACAACCTGCTAACGGCCGACCTCGCGCCCGCTGGCACGCCCCTGTGGCGCACGGACCACACCAACATCGCACCCCGGTTCGATGCCGCCTACGTAATCTCCGAGCGTCAGGAGCTCGTGCTGCGCGGTGGCGTCGGTCTGTTCTACGACCTGGGCACCGGCACGGCCCTGCGGGGCTACAGCAGCTATCCGTTCAACTCGCAGCGCACCACGCCCAACCAGCCTTTCCCGGCCCCGGCCTCGGCGGTGGCAGCAGCGCCGTTCGACACCACCACGCGGCCGATTGCCTCGACCTTCTATGTGACCGAGCCCGATCTGCGGCTGCCGTCCACGATGCAGTGGAACGTCTCGCTCGAGCGCCGGCTGGGCACGGCCCAGTCGATCACCGTATCCTACGTGGGCGCCCGCGGACGTGACCTGCTGCGCACGGAACAGCTGCGCAACCGCCCCGCTCCGACCGAGGTGCCCTTCGGCATCCCGACCATGACCTTCATCAACCCCGCGGTCGTGTCGTCGTCCACGTCGGTGTTCGTCACCAGGAATGCCGCCTCGTCCCGCTATGATGCCCTGCAGATGCAGCTGCAGCGGCGCATGTCGCGCGGCCTCCAGGCGATGCTGTCCTACACACTGGGGAAGGCGACAGACACCGTATCGAACGAGGTCACGGCCGGCCTGGCCTCGACCGGTATTCCCGGCTTTACCGCATCCGTGGACGATGACTTCGGGTCGTCGGATTTCGACATCCGCCATGTCGTCGCCGGAGGCGTGACCTGGAACCTACCATCGCCGTCGGGTGGTGCCGCCCGGCGTGTGCTGGGCGACTGGGGCCTCGACCTGATCGGCCGCTGGCGCTCGGCTGCCCCGCTCCACGTGGTGACGCAGACGATCGATCCCATCAACTTCTCGGGGACGAACCGGCGGGTGAACCTCGTGCCCGGGCAGAACCCGTGGATCACCGACGCCTCCCTGCCGGGTGGCAAGCGGCTCAACTTCGCTGCCTTCCAGGTTCCGGCCCCTGGCCAGCAGGGCAACATGGGACGCAATTCCCTGCGGTGGATTCCCGCCGAGCAGCTGGATCTGTCGCTGCGCAAGGATGTGCCCATCGGCCGCACGCGGGCGCAGCTGCGCTGGGATATCTTCAACATCACCAACACGCCCAACTTCGCTGAACCCGGCGCATCGCTGCCGGCTGCCGACTCACCGCTCTTCGGCGTCTCGACGCGCATGCTCAATCGTGCGCTCGGGCCGGGCGGTACCTCGGGGGGGCTCAACGCGCAGTATCAGGTGGGCGGGCCGCGCTCGATGCAGCTGTCACTGCGGGTGTCGTTCTGATGCGCCTCACCGTGCTGGCCACGCTCGGCCTCGCCGCCCTCGCCGGCAGCCTGCTGCGCGCGGCACAGGCCCCCGCGCCGTTGCCGACGCCGACGGCTGTCTATCAGACGCAGTGCTTCGCCCTCGATCGTCTGGAACCCGCAGACCGGACCCTGGCGGCCGAGTGGCTCGAGGCGGCCCTCGACCGCGAAGGCCTCTACACGCTCATTGGCGGGCTCAAGCCCATCAGTACCGGAATCCACAGCCTGAAGTTCGACTCGGCACAGCCTGACCTGGCCGGCCTCGATCAGGCCCGGCGCATCGCCGCCGCTCTCAGTTGCGGTGGCGGCTCGGCATTCGTCCACATCTTCGCGGCCGCCTCGGGCACCGAGCGGTTTGCCGACGTGGTGCTGGTCAATCAGCCGGCGCTCGACCACACGCTGCGGGAACACCGCGCCTTCTTCGCGCCGCTCGGCCTGACACCGGGCACTCCGGGGCTGCAAGTGATGGCCATGATCGACCACCTGCCCCGCGAGCAGCGCTACCGCGGTCTCGGGCACCTGTTCGGCTTTCCCAATCACGCCGTCGATTTTTTCGTCGAGGCGACCGTGCCCGACAAGCCGGTTGTCGGCCCGGGCAAGGACCGCGACTTCTTCTCGGTGCCGGTCTTCCGCGATGGCACCAACTACTTCGTATGGGCCGTGCCACTCGGGCACACACCCCTCCCGGCCGACACCGCGATTGTCGAGAAGGCCGCACCCATCCTCAAGTCGTATCGCGAGCGGCGCGCCCACTTCATCGGACCGGGCAAGTCAGGCGCCGCCGAGCTGCTGCGCGACTGGCTCTGCGACAACACCGGCATGTGCGCGGCCGATCGTGCCCTGCAGCGCCTCTCGACGACCCTGCGCAGCCCCGACTCGCCGCTGTCCCGCGCCAGCCAGCTGCTGCGCGACCGCAAGCCCGCCGAGGCGGCACGGCTGCTGAAGGAACTGGCCTCACAGCCCATGGACGACGAAAACGCCCGCCGGCGTCGCCTGCTCTCGGAGGACGCCGCCGTCCGGACGGGTGATGCCGCCTGGCTGGCCCGCCTCAGTGACCGGCCTGATCGCTACTGGTTCGCCAATGGCTATCTCGTCTTCACTGCCTATGGCTACATGCGCGCCTCTGACCTGCCTGCGGCGCGCGAGTATCTCAGCCGCATCAAGGACACCGATCGCATGGACGATCGTGAACGCCGGCGCTATCACTCGCTCATGGCGCGCATCGCGCAGCTCGAGCAGAAGCCTGCCGAAGAGCAGACACATCTGGAATGGATGATCGGGCATCAGGCCGAGTGGGCCACGCCCCGATGCCAGCAGTGCCACGACAATCGCGAGCGCTACGGCGATGTCGTCACGAGCTTTCCCCTCACCGACTGGTGGGTAGCCGAGCGCTACGCGGCCGTGCTGCGCGAGACCGGCAGGGCCGACGACATCGGACGCCTCGCCCGGCAGTCGCTGACGGCCTCCCCGGACAATGTCGAGGCGCGGCTTCGCCTCGCATTCGCGCAGCGGGCCCTCGGGCAGGATGCCGACAGCGAGCAGACGCTGCGGGCATTGCCATGGGCTGCCTTCCCCGACCGCTCCTACCGCACGCCGCGCGATCTCATCCAGTTTCCCTGACGCCGACCCGGGCGCACGCCGGTCTGTCATCGGCCGGCGTGCCGCCTCAGTGGACGATGTCGCCCCGACGATTCGCGCCCTCGTCTTCTTCAGTCTCCACCAGTGGCCATTCGGGAAACGGATCGCGCAGGGCTGCCAGGGCCTCCGGGCCAGCCGCCAGCTCGTCTTCCGTCACCAGGCAGGCGTCGAGGCGTGTGCGCAGTGCCGCCTCGTTCACCGACAGGCCGATGATCACCAGTTCCTGCCGGCGATCACCCCACGGTTCCTGGAAGTCGCGCATCACCGAAGTCAGCACCTCGGGCTCGGTGGGATACTCGACCGTCGGCGTTGCCGCCCACCAGATGCCCGCCGGTTCGGTACGGCACGAGGTGCCGGCCTGCGACCACTCGCCGACGATGTCCCAGCGGGACGCGAGCCAGAAGAAGCCTTTGGATCGCACAACCCCGGGCCAGTCTTCGTGAATCATCTGCCAGAAGCGTTCCGGATGGAACGGTCGCCGGGCCCGATAGACGAACGACGCGATGCCGTATTCATCGGCCTCCGACGTCTCCTCACCCCGCAGCACTGTCAGCCAGCCGCTCGACCGCGAGGCCTCCTCGAACGAGAAGAGTCCGGTGTCGAGCACCTGATCCAGCGGCACGCAGGCCTCTGTGGCCCTCAGGATACGGGCGCCGGGATTCAGCCGGCGCAGAACGGCCTCGAGGTGCGCGAGCGCAGCCTCGGTCACCAGGTCTGTCTTGTTGATCAGCAGCACATTGGCGAATTCCACCTGATCCACGAGCAGGTCGGCCACCGTGCGATCGTCGTCCTCGTTGAGCGCCATGTCCCGATCATCGAGACCGTCGCCGGCTTCCCAGTCGCGCAGGAACGCCGCGGCATCGACGACCGTCACCATCGTGTCGAGCCGGGCCAGATCGGACAGGCTCTGCCCCTGTCCGTCGACAAACGTGAAGGTCTCGGCCACCGGAAGCGGCTCGGAAATCCCCGTGGACTCAACGAGGAGATAATCGAACCGGTCCTCCCGCGCCAGCGCCGCCACCTGCTCGAGCAGATCTTCCCGCAGCGTGCAGCAGATGCAGCCATTCGACAGTTCGACGAGGCGCTCGTCCACGCGATCGAGGCGCGCATCGCCGCGCGCGACCAGCGAGGCGTCGATGTTCACCTCGCTCATGTCGTTCACAATCACCGCCACACGCAGACCCTGGCGGTTGCGCAGCACGTGGTTCAACAGGGTGGTCTTGCCTGACCCCAGGAATCCTGACAGCACGGTCACGGGCAGGCGTCGATCCGGAGACACTTGATTCACGACGTATCACCTCTCTGGCACAGGTATCACACGCCCCGTAACATCACACCAGGGTTCTGATGAGCGGTCACTGCACGCACATGAGTGGCTCCTGCACAGCGGCTCCCCCGTCCGCTATACTCGCCCGCGCGGCCAGTCGTTCGGCCGCTGAGGCGCGACCATGAAAGTCACCCGACGTGAGCTCATTGCCGGCGCGGCCGGCGCGATGGCCCTGAGCCAGACGGCCCGCAGCGAGGCGCAGGCCCCGACCGATCCCAGCAAGGTGCGCGGAAAACCCCCGCGCGCAAACGGCGAGCGTGCCGCCACCGCGAAGGTGCAACGCCTCGTCCGAGGTGGAACCTCGTCCGGCACCCCGCACCAGGATCTGATGGGCACCATCACTCCATCCGATCTCCACTTCGAGCGGCATCATGGCGGCGTGCCCGAGATCGATCCAGCCAGCTATTCGCTGCTGATCCACGGCATGGTCGACCGGCCGACCATTTTCACGCTCTCCGATCTCAAGCGCTTTCCCTCGCACTCGCAAATCTACTTTCTGGAATGCTCGGGCAACCTCGGGCGCACCGCAGGTCCCGAGACTACGCCCGGCCAGCTGGCCGGGCTCACCAGTACCAGCGAGTGGACCGGTGTGCCGCTGGCCACGCTGCTGCGCGAAGTCGGTGTGCACAAGAACGCGAAGTGGCTGCTCGCCGAGGGCACCGACGCCGCCGTGCTCACGCGCAGCGTGCCGATCGAGAAGGCGCTCGACGATGCGCTTGTCGCGTATGGACAGAACGGTGAAGCGCTGCGGCCCGAGCAGGGCTATCCGGTGCGGCTGTTCCTCCCGGGGTGGGAAGGCAACGCCAGCGTCAAGTGGCTGAGGCGCATCGATATCTCCGACCGGCCGTTCATGACCCGCGAAGAAACCTCCAAGTACACCGAGCCCTTCGCTGACGGCACGTCGCGCATGTTCAGCTTCCGCATGGATGCGCGGTCGCTCATCACCCATCCGGCGTTTCCCACGCGGCTCGAGCGAGGCTGGGTCGAGATTTCCGGCATCGCATGGACCGGCGCCGGACGCATCCGCCGTGTCGAGGTCAGCACCGATGGTGGCAAGACCTGGGCATCGGCCCGGCTCCAGGAGCCCGTGCTGCCGCTGGCACACACGCGGTTCCGTCACCTCTGGGAATTCACGGGCACAGAGACGATCATTATGAGTCGGGCCGTCGACGAAACCGGCTACGTGCAGCCCACGCGCGCGGAACTGCTCAAGCTGCGCGGCCCGGGGACCACGGGCTATCACCTCAACCCGATTACGGGCTGGGTGGTGCAGGCCGATGGACGGGTCATCTACAAGGAGGAACCGTGGGCATGACGCGCAGCCGTCTGCACGCGGTGTGTGCCGCCGCACTTGTGGTGACCCTCGCAACGCCGATATCGGCACAAGCGCCGACCCGATTCGGTCTGGGGCGCGCGGCGACGCCGGACGAAATCGCCAGGCTTGACATCGACATCATGCCCGACGGCACGGGTTTGCCGGCCGGACGCGGTACGTCGGCCGACGGCGCCGCGACCTACGCTGCCAAGTGCGCGCGGTGTCACGGCCCGACGGGGAAGGAAGGTCCGAACGACGTGCTGGTCGGCCGCCTGCCGGCGGAAGGCTTCCCGTTCTCGCAGGACCCGACACTGCCGCATACCATCGGCAACTACTGGCCGCACGCCACGACGGTGTTCGACTACATTCGCCGGGCGATGCCGCCGACGGCGCCAGGCTCGCTGACTGACGAGGAGGTATACGGGCTCACTGCGTTCCTGCTGCACGCCAACGCCGTGATTCCCGCCGGTGCGGTGATGGACAGGAACACGCTGCCCGCAGTGGTGATGCCCGCACGGAGGTACTTCACTCCCGACACGCGCAAGCAGTCGGCCGGGAAACCGCGGCCCTGAGACAGCAGTCAGGCGGCGATGAGCGTCGCTGGACGGGCCCCGGGGGCGACCACCGGTCCGGGGGCAGCGCGTTCACGCGACACAGGCCGTCAACACGGTCTGTCGCTCGTCACGCACCCGTCAGACGGACCACGACCACCGTTTGGTCGTCGGTCTGCGCGGCATCGCCCCTGAACGCCTGCATCGCGCCGAACACCGCGTGCACCACCTCGCGCGCCGGTCTCGCTCCCAGCGTGCGCACCGAATCGATGACGCGGGCCGTGCCGAACTCTTCTCCGGAATCGTTAAAGGCTTCGAAGATCCCGTCTGAGCAGAACACGAAGCAGTCGCCGTCCTGCAGGTCGAGCGTCACCTCGTCATACGTCGACGCATCGAATGTCCCCAACGGCATGCCGGGCATGGGAATCGATTCGGCCTCGCCCCCCCGTACGCGAATCGGATACGGCAGCCCCGAGTTGGCGAACGTCACCTGACGCCGCCGCAGGTCAAACAGGGCATAGCACAACGTGCAGAAGTAGCCCTCGAGCTGCCGCTCGTGCAGGATGCGGTTCATCGCCATCAGCACGCTGGCGGGTGTGCTCCGTCGCGTCTCGAGTCGGCGGCGGAAGGTGCGCCCGCGCACAAGCTCGCCCACAAACGCCCCATACAGCGCCGCAGGCACCCCCTTGCCCGTGACATCGCCCACGACCACGGCCAGCGTCTGCGGCTCAGGCGACAGAAAGTCGTAGAGGTCGCCGCCCAGCTCGCGCGCCGAGTCGAAATGCCAGGCCACATCCACGCCTTTCAGCCGCTTGGGCAGCTCCTGCGGCAGCAGCGCCCGCTGCACCTGCTGGGCAAACGCTAGCTCCTTCTCGAGCCGCCGCTCGTTCGCGACAATTTCCTCGTACAGCCGGGCATTCTCAATCGCCACCGCCGCCTGCGACGCCAGCAGCGTCAAGAGCTCGACGTGCTGCTTGGTGAAGGCGGCCAGCTCAGGACTCTCGAGGTCGAACACTCCAATACAGCGGTCCTGATGCACCAGCGGAATCGCCAGTTCCGACCGCACGCCTTCCACCGCGCTGATATACCTCGGGTCACGCGCCACATCGTCCACCAGCACCGGCTGCCGCGTCAGCGCTGCATGCCCCACAATGCCTTCCCCGAGCCTGACTGGCTGCAGGATGCGCGGGCTGTCGCCGTACTGAATCGCGAGCTTCATCTCGAGCATCTGCGTCGATTGGTTCAGCAGCGCGATGCCGAAAATCCGATAGTTGATGAGCCGCCGTAGCAGCTGCGCCATCCGCGTCAGCAGAGCGTCGAGGTCCAGAATCGCGCTCATCTCGCGGCCGATTTCCGCCAGCGTCTCGAGCGTGTCGGCATACGACCGCTCCGTCTCAAAGAGGCGCGCGTTGACCAACGCCTGCGACACATGCGCCGCAAACTGGCGCAAGGCGCGCTCGTCCTGTTCGGTGAACTCGCCGCGGCGGTCGCTCAGCAGGTTGAGCGCCCCGAGCACCTGGCCCTTGTGCCGCAGCGGCACCACCAGCTCTGAGACGACTCCGGGCACCACCGGCACATACCGCACATCGGTCGACACATCATCGACACGCACCGGGCGCCCTTCGGCGACCGCAGTGCCCACCACGCCTTCGCCCAGCCGCAGCCGCACCGTCCGCGCGGCTTCCTCGGGGTAGCCCACCGCATACGCAATGCGCAGCGTCTCGCGCGCGTCGTCCAGCAGGTACACGGAAAACACCGTGAACGTGGTCAACCTGGCAATCAGTTCCGGGATCTTCCGCAACAACTCATCAAGATCGAGCACCGACGACACTTCGCGGCCGAGCTCGGCCAGCACCAGCAGTTCGGTGGCATCACGGCCGTCGGGCGGAGGCAGGGCCGCAGGGGTCGATGGGGGAGGCGTAGGGGGATGACTCATGCAGTGCGTGGCGGGAAGTATACTGAGGGCGCCGCTCATGCAGAACGACGAAGTGCTGACACTGCCGCTCGATTATTCGGCCATCGAACGGATTCTGCCGCATCGCTACCCGTTTCTGCTGGTCGATCGCATCACCGAATTCGAGACCGACACGCGCATCGTCGGCATCAAGAACCTCACCATCAACGAACGCTATTTGTCGACGACATCCGAGGATGGCCGCCCCGCGCTGCCGCCCACGATCCTCACCGAAATTGTCGCGCAGATCGGCGCCATCCTCATTCTGGCCAAGCCGGAAAACCGTGGCTTGCTGATCTTCTTCCGGGGCATCGAGCGCGTGCGCTATCGCGGCTCGGTGCATGCTGGTGATGTGCTGACTGTCGAGGCACGGGTCAAGCGCCTCAGGCCCCGCATGGGCGTGCTTGAGGGCCGCGCCCGGGTCGGACGGCGCCTCGTGGCGCACGGCACAATGGCTTTTGCGCTCGGCGGCCGCGAAGACGCTGAAGCCTGAAGAGCCTCCGCCGGGTCAGCCCGTTGATGACCCCTTGTAGAACACGCGGTTCAGCTTCTTGTGCCAGGCGGTGAACTCACTGTCGCCGGCATCTTCCGCAATCGCGCGCCGCACCTGGTTGAGGCGGGCATCGAGGTCGTCCACCGCCGCTAGGATAAAGGCTTCCACCGTCTTCGGTTCCACCGGGCTCCCATGCTCTTTCGAGCCGTGGTGCGACAGGATCAGATGTTCCAGATGCACTCGCACGTCTTCAGGAAAGTCGGGAATCTGTGCCGCCATCGACCGCACCAGCAGCATGCCCTGCGTGATGTGTCCCAGCAGGTTGCCGTCGCGCGTATAGCTGACAAGGCCCCGGTCATACGACAGCTCCTGCAGCTTGCCGATGTCATGCAGCACGACGCCGGCGAGCAGCAGGTCGGGGTCGGCCTCATACAGTCGGGCCAGATCAGCTGCCGCCGCAGCCATCGTGCACAGGTGCTCGAGAAAGCCGCCGCGATAGGCGTGATGAATGACCTGCGCCGCCGGCCACTCGCGCAGCGCAGCGCCGTGGTCATCCAGCACGCGCCGCAGCAGCACCCGCAGCGAGGCATGCGACACCGCCGCCACACGCGCCTCGAGCTCGTTCCACATGTCGCCGATCGGGCGGGGCGCACTCAGCACGCAGTCTTCCTCACGGAAGCCCTCGCGCCGATCCTGCTCCGCATGCACGCGACGAATCGATGACACTTTCAGCTGCAGTTGACCGTTGAACGTCTGGCCACGGCCATCAACACGCACGAAGTCGCCCGCCTCAAATTGCGCGCTGTAGCGGCTCACGTCGTCGAACAGCCGCCCGACCACCTGGCCGGATGCATCCTGCAGCCGCAGGTCGAGAAACTCACCGCCGCCCTTGGTGGGCCGCAGTTCCTTCATCGTGCACAGGAAGAATCCCGTGCCGGCATCATCCGTAGTGAGTTCCGAGAGGCGGGGAAGACGGGCCACATCAGGATTGTACTCGCCGCAGCAGGGCCATTCCGCCCAGCACCAGCAGCGACGCGACGGCTATGCGTGGCGACAGCGGTTCGTCCAGCAGCGCCGACCCGAGCAGCACCGCAATTAGCGGGTTGATATAGGCATACAGCGACACGGTCGTGAGCGGGAGGTGCGCCACGGTGTAGAGATACGCCGTGTAGGCCACCACCGATCCGGCCAGCGTCAGATAGACCAGGGCCCCGAGACTGCGCGTCGTGAAGTGCAGGGCTGACCACTCTCCCGTTATGGTGGCCACGGTCAGCAGCATCGTTCCGCTGGCCAGCATCTGGATGGCCGACGCTGCCACCGGGTCGGTCGCTGACGGATGCCGCCTGGCATACGACGTTCCCAGGGCCCATCCGGCACAGGCTATCTGGATGGCCACCACGCCACCGAACATCGCGGCCCCGGCCTGTCCACCCGCCGACATCTCTGGCCACACCAGGACGACGATGCCCGCAAAGCCGACGGCCAGCGCCAGCAGCGTGCCCCCTCGAAGGCGGTCGCCACCAGGTAGCAGGGCCTCGAAGCCCACCGACCAGAAGGGCACGGACGCAATGATCACGGCCGTCAGGCCGCTGGCGACGTACTGCTCGGCCCACACGACAAAGCCATTTCCGAGCACATTCATCAGGAAGCCGAGCAGGGCCAGTGCGCCCCACTGCCTGGCCGGCGGCAGCGGACGACCCCGGCCCAACGTCACGACCGTCAGAAGCACTCCTGCGGTCATCCAGCGCAAGCCGGCCACCAGAAATACCGGAATGGTTTCAAGGGCCACCCTGATGGCGAGGTAGGTGGTGCCCCACACCAGGCAGATCGTGACCCACGCCAGCCAGGCCAGTCTACGTTCGGAGTGAGTGTCAGCCACGAGCCGCTCATCATACCGCGCGCGACTGAAGTAGATTGATGGCCATGTCCGATGATCTGGCCGCCGGCTTTATCGAGCGGCTGCGCCTCGGGTGTTGTGTGACGCGGTTCGATGGCACTGCGTGGCACACCATCGCCGCCAATGCCCACCTCAGGCTCATGCTCGGACAGCCGTTCGAGACTCCGGTCGGACAGGTGACCCCGTTCGCGCGCGAGCGCTTTGCCGACGGGCAGTCCTATGATGAGTTCTTCGCGCGCCTCCGCACGGTGGGTGTGCTGACCGATTACCTCGTGCGGCTGCGGCGCGAAGACGGCTCGACCGCCTGGATCGAAGTGACCGCAGGCATCACGCCCGATGCGACGGACCCAACGCAGCTGCAGCTTGACGCGGTCTGCCGGGACGTCGGCGAACGACGGGCCCTCGACGAGCAGTCACGCGCGCTGCAGGACGAGCTGCGGCAGTCCGAAAAACTGGCGGCACTCGGTCACACCATCTCGGGCGTCGCGCACGAACTCAATAATCCCCTCGCCACCATCCTGTCGTGGGCCGAGCGCCTCGCCGCCCTGCCTGGCGATGAACGGATGCGCCGAGGACTCGGCGTTATTCTCAGCGAATCCGAACGCGCCGCCCGCATCGTCAGGCAGTTGCTGACCGTGGCCCGCAAGCGGCAGTCGACGCGCGGCATGGTTGACGTGACACGCATTGCACGCGAGTCGCTGACGCTACGTACCCACGATCTGCGCGCGCAGAATATTCAGGTCATCGACGCCCTGGCCACCGGGTTGCCGGCCGTCTTCGCCGACGGCCACCAGCTGAAGCAGGTGCTGCTCAACCTCATCATCAACGCCGAGCAGGCGATGCGCAGTGCCCACGGTCGCGGCGTGCTCGTCGTGCGGTCGTGGCATGCACCCGCAGAGGGCCTCGTGCTCGTCGAGGTGAGCGACGATGGGCCAGGCGTGCCGTCCGAGGTAGAAGGTCGCATCTTCGATCCGTTCTTCACGACCAAAGATGTGGGGCAAGGCACAGGGCTCGGCCTCAGCGTGGCCTATGCCCTCATGCGCGAGCACGGTGGACGCCTGCGGGTCTCATCGCCCGCCACGGGCGGGGCCACCTTTGTCATGGAACTGCCAGCGGCAGCTGGTGCATCACCGGCAGACCTGGTCGGTGGGTCAGCGCCGACGGCGGCGGCTGGAACGGCGCTGCCGCTGACGGGCACCCGGGTCCTCGTCATTGAGGACGAACCCCAGCTCGCCACCGCCGTCGCCGAATCCCTCCTCGAGGAAGGCTGTGTCGTCGACCGCGCCAGCGACGGCGCCGAGGGCCTCGCTCGCATTGCCGAGGCGTCCTACGACGTGGTGCTGTGTGATCTGAAAATGCCGCGGGTCGACGGCATGCAGTTCTATCGAGCCATGGCCGCGGCCATGCCGGCGCTGGCGCGTCGGGTCATCTTCGTCACCGGCGATGTGGTCGGCACCGAGGCCGAGCGCTTTCTCGACGAAACGGCCTGCCGCTGGCTCTCGAAACCCTTCAGGCTGACTGACGTGGTGCGCGCCGTGCGGGATACCATCGGCTGAGCCGTCGCCGCGGAGTCGCGGCCCGACAGTGTGGCCCGCGCCATCCCCGGGCGGAGCGGGAAGGGCAGCACCGCGGCACTCGGCGCTGCTACCGCAACGTTGGAGACAGGCGGCGCCATCATCGCCTCACGCAGGCGGCGCAGGGCCCGGGTGTGCAGCTGTGAGACACGCGATTCATTCACGCCAAGCTGCTCACCGATGGCCTTCATCGTCGTCTCGCGGAAGTAGTAGAGCGCGATCAGTTGCTGGTCGCGTGCTGGCAGGCTGGCCATGGCTTTGCGCACACGAAGGCGCTGCTCGTCGGCTTCATAGATCGCATCGGGGCGGGCAGGTTCGGCAGGGACCAGCACGCCGTTGTGCGGATACTCGACACCCACATCAGGGGCCGTTTGTGCGGACGTCGACTCGATCGTCGCAATACGCACGATCGTGCGCTGCAGGTGGTCTTCGTCCTTGCCAAGCGCCTCGGCCAGATCGGCGAGCGAGGGCTCGTGCCCGAGCCGTTCGCGCAGCGTCACGCGCGCGGCTTCGATGTCGCGGCGGATGCGTCGCATGCCGCGCGGCCAGGCGTCCTTCCGCAACGCATCGATCATGGCGCCCCGGATACGGCGTTCGGCGAAGGTCTCGAACTTGATGCCCCGCGCTTCATCGAAGCGTTGTGCTGCATCAATCAGACCCAGCACCCCGTCCTGGACCAGATCGCCAACCTCGACAGAGTGTGGCATGGTCGAGACCATGCGTCGTGCCAGCGCCTCGACGAACGGAAGGCCGGCCGTCACACGGTCACTCGTAAATGCGTCGAGCATCTTCATGCCCCCTACTGGAGGCAACCGCGATGCCAGAACCGTGCAATTCCGGCTCTCGACGTGGAATATCTTTTAACTGACTGATTAAATGAGACTTGCCGTATTGATTGCTTTAAGGAATCGACGAGTAAAAATGTGAAGTTCGTCAATTTCGTGACAGATGCGCAGGCACCGTGGTCATTTTCTTGACACCAGGCGCATCTGTCCATATCTCCTCTCCAGGGGGCGACCCCGTCACCGGCGTGGACATACGGCCTGGTCCACGCCGGGACTCCGGCTCGAGGGTCGCCATCGCTGCACGACAGCTAGACGTGCGTCGACGCTGTCACTGACGCACCATCGGGCTGCCGCCACAGGGTGTCGACAAAGATGCGGATGCTGCCACCGGCCGTACGCACATACTCAACCTTGCCTGCCGCAATCCAGTTATAGATAGTGCGACGGCTGACGCCCACCATTTCACACGCCTTCATAATACTGACTGTCTGACGTTCCACGGCTGTTCCCTTCTGGCCAGTGTCCCGGCCCCCTTCGGGCACCTCGCAACAGCGCAAAGTGCGGTTTGTCTTCAGCCGGTGTATCGGTTTCTGCCACCATGAGATTAGATGTGCAGCATTGACAACATGCGTCAATGGATTGACAATCTCGCTAAGTGCCTGATTCCACAATAACTATCCTGCTTGTCGACGACGAAGAGAGCCTGCGGGAGGTCGTGGCCGAACGCCTCAGGGACGCGGGGTTCGAGGTGACGGAGGCCGTCTCCGGCGAACAGGCGCTCGCCAGGCTCGAACGGTTTGCCTACGATATCCTGCTGGTCGATCTCCATCTGCCGGGCATCGACGGTCGGGCCGTCATCGATGCGGCCCTCACCCGCTATCCCTCGCTGATTGCCATCGTCCTGACCGGCTACGCGACCGTTCGTGATGCGGTCGACCTGCTCAAGCGCGGCGCCACCGACTTTGTCGCCAAACCCTTCCCCTTCGAGGAACTGCGGCACATCATCGACACCGCCCTCGAGCAGCGGCGACTCAAGGCAGAGAATGCCTATCTCCGCCAGCAGCTTGACGAGCGCTTCGGTCTCGGAGCCCTCGTCGGGCGCAGTGCCCCCATGCGCGCCCTCTATCAGCGTATCGAGGCCGTCGCTCCGACGGCCGCCACCGTGTTGATCACCGGCGAGACAGGCACAGGCAAGGAGCTGGTCGCCCGTGCCATCCATCAGGGAAGCCCGCGACGTTCGCAGCGGTTCGTCGCCATCAACTGCGGGGCCATCCCGGAACCGCTGCTTGAGGACGAGCTGTTCGGTCATGTGCGCGGCGCCTTCACCGGTGCCGTGGCCAACCGCCCAGGCCGGGTCGAGCAGGCCGACGGCGGCACCCTGTTTCTCGACGAAGTCGGGACGATGCCGACGGCCCTCCAGGTCAAGATGCTGCGGGTGCTGCAGGAACGCGCGTTCGAGCGCGTCGGTGACACGCGCACCATCCACGTCGACGTCCGGGTCATCGCCGCCACCAATGCCGACCTGGCCGCCATGGTCGGCGAGGGCACCTTCCGGGAGGATCTGTTCTATCGCCTCAATGTGGTGCCGCTGGAGCTGCCCCCGCTGCGAGACCGGGCCGAAGACATTCCCCTGCTGGTCAACCGCTTTATTGAGCGCCGCTCTGAGGGGACCACGCCCGTGGTGGTGACACAGGACGCCATGCGCCGCCTGATGGCCGCCGACTGGCCCGGCAACATCCGCCAACTCGAAAACGTCATCGAGCGCGCCCTCATCCTCGGCGCCAGTGCCCAGCGCGTCGACGTGCCCGACCTGCCCAATGAATTCCAGCCTGACGTCCCGGAGATGGCCTTCTCTACGACGTTGCCCGACGACGGCACCGACTTGCCCGCCCTGGTCACGCATCTCGAGCGGCAGCTCATCACCCAGGCCCTTGAACGCACAGGGGGCCACCGCGGCGACGCGGCGCGGCTGCTGTCGTTGAAACGGACCACGCTGGTCGAAAAACTCAAGCGCCTGCGGCTGGCGACGCCAGCATCCTGAGCGGCTCTCGCGATACGATACCGAAGTGCCTCCGCGCTTTTCCTACTGGACCGTGCTGGTCGATGGGCAACCCACGGCGTTTCGCGCACGCGACTACCACGAGCTCCTGCCGACGTTCAATCGGCTGAAGGCACGGCATCCCGGCGCACGCATGATGTGGTTCCAGTCGGGACGCCTGTGGGACTCGCCGGAGCATGCCCAGGACACCTTCGTCGCCGAACGTCGCGCCGCCACCGAGCGCAAGCGCGAGGAGCGCCGGCCCGACGAACCGCCGCGCGATCGCAAGTGGCGCCCGGGCGGCAATCATCGCGACCCGCGCCAGAAGTACATCGACGCGAAGAAAGCCAAGTGGACGCGCTTCAAGCAGAACATCCGACAGAACATCGAGCGCCGCCGCGACGGCACCATGCCCCCGCGACGGCCGCGTCCCACCCCGGGCTCCGACCCGACGCGAGGTGACGAATGATCACGCACATCGTCCTGCTGACGCCTCGGGAGACGCTGACTGTTGACGAGCGCGAGGCCATGGCGCAGGCCATGGAACACGCGTTCTCGGGTATTCCCTCGATCGTGCGTGCCCGTGTCGGTCGCCGGCGGCGCCTCGGGTACTCGTACGACGAACTCTCACCGGTGCAGTTCGAGTTCCTCGCCGTCCTCGAGTTTCACTCCGTCGACGACCTCGATGCCTACCTGAAACATCCGGCGCATCTCGAGCTCGGCCGGCAATTCCGCTCGTGCGCCCAGGTCGCGCTCGCCAACGATTTTGACACCGTCGAACCCGGACAGCTGCGGTCGCTCGTCGATCCCGACACGCTGCAATAGCCCTGGCGAACCTCGGTCAGACCGCGCTCATCGCCTGAACGGGCGGGCGGAGCCACACCTCCCGGTGTGCGCTACTGCGGCGCGTTCGGCAGGTAGATCTGCAGTAGCCGCACAGGTGCGGTGATGTCGAGAAACTGGTGCGCCACGCCCGAGGGCACAATCATGAAGTCGCCCTTCTTGAACGTCTGCCGCACGCCGCCCTCGATGCCAGGTCCGGTGATGTTCGTGCCGTTGCGGGTGGGCGAGGTGACCGAGCCTCCGGTCAGCAGCGTCGCCGAGCCCTCAATCACATAGAAAAACTCCGCCTGGGCCTCATGCAGCGAGGCCCCCTGCGGACGCGGCTGCCGCTGTTCGACATTCACGTTGTAAGGTGCGAGCGAAAACACCCGGGCCGCCCCTGACGGTCGATCCGCAGGCAGCTTCGCGAGTGCGGCCGTCAGATCGTCGGCGGTGAAAATCGTGGCCTTGCCCCGATCAGTGGCCGGCGACGCAGAGGTCTGCGCCCATCCTGCGGACGCGGAACAGACACTCACCAGAAACAGCGCACAGAGTCTTCCCACCTCACACCTCCAGTCGGCTGCGACTATACCCGAAAGCCAGACTGCACGGCCGGGCCACATCAGCTACTCGTCTGCACCACCGGGCATCCGGCGCCCGTCGTGACCGTCCTCGCTGAAAAATTCGTCGATGATCGCGCGCAGATGGGTCAGCGATTCGGCCGCATTGACGCGAGTGCGCAGATGAGAACCACCATCGAGACCCTTGGTATACCAGCTGCACAGGGCCCGCACCTTGTTGACCACCCAACGCTCGCGCCCCAGCACACGGGCCGGTGGCTCGGCGACGGCCGCACTCGGCGCCTGATGGCGGAAGCCGTCGGCTTCCTGTGACTGATCGTGCAGCAGCAGGTCGATGTAATCGAGCAGAAACTCGCCGCGCTCCTGCGACGTGACGACGCGCGGGACGCGTCCCTCGAGCAGGTCGCGGGCCTGGGCGAGAATCCACGGATTCCGAAGCACGCCTCGCCCAACAAATACGCCGCTCACCCCACCCTTGAGGCGCTCCACCACCTGTTCGGGCTCAATGCAATCACCGGACCCAAACACGGGAATCTGCACTGCCGCAGCCACGGCGCTCACGAAATCCCAGTCGGCCTGTCCCGTGTATGACTGCTTCGCCGTGCGCCCGTGAATGGCTATCGCCGCCGCTCCAGCGTCCTGCACGCGTCGGGCCACCTCAGGCGCGGTCAGGTCGGTCTCGTCCCATCCCTTGCGCATCTTCACTGTGACCGGAATGCGCACCGCCTTGGCCATGGCCTCGATGATCGCGGCCGCATGCCGGGGTTCGCGCATCAGGCTGCAGCCCGCATGATGCTTCGCAATCTTCGGCACCGGGCAACCCATGTTCACATCGACGATATCTGCCCCCATGCCCTCGACGACGCGCGCGGCTTCGGCCATGCGCTCGGGATCGCCGCCGAAGATCTGGATCGACACCGGACGCTCTTCTTCGGTGTACTCGGCATACTCGAGCGTGCGACCAATGCCGCGCACGAGCCCCTCGCTGCTGACCATTTCCGACACGACCAGCCCGCAGCCCCCCTGGCGCTTCACCAGGCGACGGAATGCCGTATCAGTCATGCCGGCCATGGGCGACACCACAAAGGGTGACGGCAATGACACCGTGCCAATCGCCGGGGGCTGTACCGTCTCCACAGAATCTCCCGTCTCAGAGGGCCCGCACATCAGCCGCGTGCACCTGCACGCTGACGGCTCGGCCAATCAGTTCAATCGACACCACCAGGCGCGCATCCGCACCTTTGCGCACCAGTCGGCCGGTCACGCCCGTGAGCGGGCCGGCCACAACGCGCACCGGGTCGCCTTCGTCCAGAAAGGGGCAGGGGTCAAGCGCCAGCGTGCTGCCCACAAGCTGCCGAATCGCCTCGATTTCCTGTGCGGGAATCTCGGCGGCCCGTCCGTCGACGCTCACAATGTGCACGACACCGTCGCAGGAAATAACAGGAAGCCTGTGGCGCGGGTCAATCTTCACGAAGCAATAGCCCGGGAAGAGCGGCCACTCGACCTGCTTGCGGCGATCTTTCCAGCGGCTCCACTGGATGACTGTCGGCAGGAAGACCTCGACGCTTCTGCGGATCAGCTGATCACGCACCGACTTTTCGGCACGCGATCGTGTCCAGACCGCATACCATCCCAGCCGACCCTCGTCGCTCACGGCACGGCCGACGCCGCCAGCTCAGCCGCGGCGTTCTTCAGACCAAGCTCGTACGCCTTCTTGAGATCAGCGTTCTTCCAGTCGATGATCGCCTGGCCCCGCAGGCGGTCGATGAAGCGTGAGAATTCCGCTCGGCGCTTGTCGTTCGACAGCCGCTGCGCAATATTGCTGCGGGCTTCGTCGAAGGACTTGACGGTCACTGCCTCCCTGGTCTCGAGCTTGATGAGCTGGAAGCCTCGTGCCGTGCGCAGCACCGGTGTGAGCTCGCCGGGTTTGAGCGGATCCAGCGCCTTCTGCAGCTCAGGGGCAAGCACATCAGCCGTGAATGGCCCCACCAGGCCGCCATTGGCCTTCGACGGCGAATCGGAGAGATCGGCTGCGAGCCGCGCAAATGGTTCGCCAGCCAGCAACCGCTTCCGGATGTCGTCGGCCTTCGCCTTTGCCTCTTCCTCAAGACCCACGTTCACGCCCTGATCGCTCTGCGGCACAGCCACCAGCAGTTCGCGCAGCGTGATCTGCGGCTTGCTGGTGAAGGTCTCGCGATGGCTGTCGTAATACATTTTCAGCTCGGCGTCGGTCACCTGCAGTTTTGACATCACCTCGGTCTGCTGCACGCGCTGCACGATCATCGTGCGCTCGAGCTGCCGCCGCAGATCGGCGAGCGTCAGGCCTTCCTGCTGCAGCGCTGCCTGAAACTGCGCATCGTCCTCGAGCTTGTTTTCCTTCTTGATGTTGTTAAGGATTTCCGTGAACTGGTCATTCGTCATCGAATAGCCGAGTTCCTTGCCGCGCTGCGTGATGAGCAGCTCGTCGATCGCCTCGAGAATCACAACCGGGGTGATATCTGTCAGCGCCTGCTGCAGCTCGGCGTCGCTGTTCGGGCGCATGTTCGGGTCGCGCTGCCGGAGTGCCGCAATCTGCCGCTGCTCGAGGTCGGTCTTCGTGATGATGTCGCCGTTCACCTTGACCAGCACCTGCTCAAGGATGTCGGCGCGGGGTGCAGCCACGGCCACGGCCACCATCGCAGCCACGGCAAGCAGTCGTCTGGTTATGGTCATAGGCATCCTGAACCTCTGAGTTTACTGCTCGTCTGTCAGCGTCAGCAAGAAGCCGGTCACCCGCTCGAGCACACCATCAGCCGCCCGCGGGTCCTCATCGGGGGCTCTCAGGATTTCAGCCTTGCTGAAACCCGCCGTCACTTCGCCAGCCGTGGCCCTCGCCGCCCACCACGCGGGTTTTCGCGCCGCCCGGCGTAGTAACTGCCCCGGTCGCAACCCCCCGACCAGCCGCGTCGGCCCGCTGGGTGCCGGGGCAGGCGCTGCCTGGGCCGGAGCCTGCAGCGACAGCCGCAGACCCGAGGGCGGCAGCAGCGTCAGGTCAGGCCGCTCCCGGACCATCGCCAGCAGGCGCACCGGGTCGACGCCTGATTTTTTGTCCCTGAACCGTATAACGACGCCCGAGGCGTCCCGGTCGAGGGTCTCAATGCCCAGACGGTCGGCCAGCACGCGGATGCGGGCATAGTCGGCCAGATTCAACAAGGCCGCCGGCGGCACACCATACCGGTCGCGAACGTCATCCACCACGCCGGCAATCTCGTCATCCGCCCTCGCACCTGCAATGCGCCGGTAGATCGACAGCCGCTGGTTCATGTCGGGCACATACCCTTCCGGCAGACGGAAGTCGACTTTCAGGTTCACCACCGCGCGCACATCGTCTTCGAGGTCTTCGCCCTTCAGCTCGCGAATCGTCTCCTCCAGCAGCTTCATGTACATCTCGAAGCCGACGGCGTCGATATGTCCGCTCTGCTGACCGCCCAGCAGATTGCCTGCACCCCTGATTTCCAAATCAAGAGCTGCAATGCGGAAGCCACTGCCGAGTTCACTGAACTCGCGAATCGCGGACAGCCGCTTGCGGGCCACGGCCGACAGCGACTCTTCAGGAGGAATCAGCAGGTAGGCGTACGCCGGCCGATCACTGCGCCCCACCCGGCCGCGCAGCTGGTAGAGCTGCGACAGGCCATAGCGATCGGCGCGATTGACGATGATGGTGTTGGCGTTCGGAATGTCAATGCCGTTTTCGACGATCGTGGTGGCCAGCAGAATGTCGTGCTTGTGTGCCATGAAGTCGAGCATGGCGCGCTCAAGCTCCTCGTCACCCATCTGCCCGTGCCCGACGACGACACGCGCCTCGGGAATCAGGCGCTGCAGAAGGTTGCCCATCGAGAAGATGGACTCGACGCGGTTGTGCACAAAGTACACCTGCCCCCCGCGCGACAGCTCGCTCCTGATCGCCTCTGTAATCACGTCTGCGTCAAACTTGACCACGCTGGTCTGAATCGCCAGACGATCGCGGGGCGGAGTCTCAATGACCGACATGTCCCTGATGCCGACAAGTGACATGTTGAGCGTCCGGGGAATCGGCGTGGCCGTCATCGTCAGGACGTCGACTTTCTTGCGCATCTGCTTGATGCGTTCCTTGTGCGCCACGCCGAAGCGCTGCTCTTCGTCCACGATGAGCAGACCCAGGTCACGGAACTGCACGTCTTTCGATAGCAGGCGGTGTGTACCGACAATGATGTCGAGCCGGCCGGCCGCCAGGTCTTCGAGCGACTGCGTGATCTCCTGCCGGGTGCGGAATCGGCTAATCATGTCGATGCGGGTCGGAAACGCTGCAAAGCGCTGCGTCATGGTGGTGAGGTGCTGGAACGCCAGCACCGTGGTCGGCGCCAGCAGCGCCACCTGCTTGCCGTCCATCACTGCCTTGAAAGCCGCCCGCATGGCCACTTCCGTCTTTCCATAGCCCACGTCTCCACATAGCAGGCGGTCCATGGGCGTCGACGATTCCATGTCGCGTTTGATGTCAGCCACCGCGGTCGCCTGGTCGCGCGTGAGCTCCCATGGAAAGGCCGCCTCAAATTCTTCCTGCCAGTGTGTGTCGGCCCCGTAGGCATGACCCGGCACGGCCTTCCGCGCGGCATAGAGCTTCAGCAGCTCTTCGGCCATGTCGCGCATGGCCTTGCGCACGCGTGACTTGGCTTTCTCCCACGACGTGCCCCCCAGCTTGTCGAGCGGCGGTTGTCCGCCACCGCCGTACTTCTGAATCAGGTCCAGGCGTTCGACCGGCACGAACAGCTTGTGATCGCCGTGATACCGCAGCTCGAGAAACTCCCGCGTGTCAGCACCGACCGTAATCTGCTTCAGCCCGACAAACTGGCCGATGCCGTGGTCAACGTGCACGACCAGGTCGCCCACCTTCAGGTCGCGCAGGTCCGAGAGGAAGGCAGCACTGGCCGATCGCTGTGGCCCACGACCCTGCTGCCGGTGACGGGCTTCATCGAAGACATCGGTTTCGGCATAGACCTGCAGGTGCACCGCTGGCAACCGGAACCCGCACGAGAGATGGCCATCGACGACAATGACCGCTCCGGTGGCAGCAACACCCGTCGGTGCACCAGCCCACACGGCCCTGATGTCATAGTCGCGCAGCAGTTCCACGGCACGTTCGGCCCGCCCACGCGCACCGGCCACGAACACGACCGTGTCGCCACGATCCCGCGCCTGACGCAGGTCGGCCACCCACTGGGGAATGCGTCCCTTGAATTCCGGTGTGGGCTGCGAGGGCACATGCAACGATCCGACGCCAGCCTCGTCCAGTGCGAGCGCATCGACGCGAATGGCCTGAGGCCATCGGGCTTCCACACGCGACGGTTCGATGAGCAGGTCGCCTGGCGCGGGTCGCCGGTCTCGCTCGTCCTCGGGCAACTCGTCGTAGGACGACTGCACGCGTGACCACGTCTGCACCATCTGCTCGCGCACATCATCGGTTTCCAGCACCAGCAGCGTCGCCTGTCCGAGGTAGTCAAGCAGGCTGGCCGTGGGGGAGTCCCCGCGCTCGGTGTCGTGCCCAGAGAAGTCACGGACGGGCACCACGGTGTACTGATCGAGTGATTCGATGGATCGCTGCGTCGCGGCGTCAACGCGTCGAATCGACTCGATCGTGTCGCCCACGAACTCGAGCCTGATCGGCTGGGATTCGCCTGCGCCGAATAGATCGAGAATGCCGCCGCGCAGGCAGTACTCGCCATGCTCGTCGACCGGATCCTGTCGCTGATAACCACCGTCCGTCAGCATCTGGACGAGGTCCTCTGGCGAATAGTCGAGGCCTGGTTTGAGGGTGGTTGACAGGCTCCGCAGGGCGGTCGGTGGTGCCACGCGGGGCAGCACGGCTGCGGCCGAGGCGACGACAATGCGCGCCTGTCCGCTGGCCAGGGCATGCAGTGCCTGGGCTCGTGACGAGGCCGCACGGAAATGGGGCGCAAGTCCCCAGTACGGATCGACCTGCAGGGAGGGCAGGGGCAGCACGATACGTTCGACCGCGTCGGTGCTCAGTCCCTCGAGAGCAGCCAGCAGGAAGCGCGTGTCATCGACCATCGTGTCGATGGTCGCATCCGTGGCTGTGATGACCAGCACCGGACGCGGACGGACCCTGACCGCCGTGGCAGCGATGGCCAGCGCCCGTGCCGAACCATCGAGGCCGGTCAGGTGGTACACCTCCCTAGTGAGCCCCGACCGCTGAGCCGCCGCCAGCAGAATCGACTGCAGGGCGAGGAAGGGGGTGCTCATGGCCGTCCGCCGCGCAGTCGCTCGAGCAGGGCCGTTGTCGAGTAACCGGGCGCAAGGGCAATGCGCTCGACACGCCCGCCCCGGGCTTTAACCACGTCGCGCCCGATGATGGCGTCGGCCGCCCAGTCGGCGCCTTTCACCAGCACATCAGGCTGGATGGTGCTCACGGTCTGATGGGGCGTGTCTTCACCGAAGATCACCACCGCATCCACGCACGCAAGGGCCGCCACCACTTCGGCCCGTTCGTGTTCAGGATTAATGGGTCGGTCAGGTCCCTTGTGCAAGCGGCGAACCGAGGCATCGGCATTGATACCCACAATCAGCAGGTCGCCCAGTGCGCGGGCCTCCGTCAGGTACCGCACATGGCCTGGATGCAGCAGGTCAAACACGCCGTTGGTGAAGACGACACAGCCGCCAGCAGCCTGCGTGCGGGCAGCCAGAGCCCGGGCATCAGCGGCTGTCAGGGGGGCAGATGACCGGATGTTCACGTCAGCGTCGTCGCTGGGGGGCGACGATGATCAGAAGGTGCGGGGCGCATCAGGCGCCTTGAAACGGATGCCCGGCGAGAACTCCCATCGGTGCGCGGGCCGATAGATGCCGACGTCCTTTGTGCGCGATTTGATGCGAAACGTATAGAGCAGACGGTGATAGTCGTACGGATAGCCGTCAAGCTTGTGCGCGGCCACGTCGAGCCGGTAGGTGCCCTCAACCAGCTGGAGGCTGTCGACGGCAAAGGTGACCTGCCCCTGACCCGTGAACTCGTCGGGCTGGTATTCTTCGAGGTATGTGTTCGTGCCGTAGCAGCACACGCCGTCCGCGTTGAAGATGCCCAGGCCGAAGACAAAGTCCTTGTTCGGCTGGTGCGCCCGCACAGTCATCGACACGCGAATCGCGTCGCCGTGATGGAACACATGCCCCGTCTGGCCGTCAGGGCCCTGCAGGCTGACCGCCATGATCTCGATTTCGCGCGTACCCCAGCGGCCTTCGGTGGCCTTGAACATGTCCGTCGGGGCATCGCCGGTGGTGACCGGGTCGGAGGGCACGTCCTCAGCAGCCGCCGCAACGGCGGCCGTCTTCGAGGCCGTGGCCGCGAGCCGGGCCGATTCGGCCTTTGCGAGTTCCTGCTCTTCGCTTTTTTCAACGTCGATGATGTAGGACGCCACGACGCGCTTCGACTCGCCCTCGGCTCGTGTCTGTCCCTTGTCGAGCCACAGCGCCTGGTCGCAGAACTTCTCGACGAGGTCGAGCGAGTGCGTCACAAGCAGAATCGTCTTGTTCTTGCGCCGGAACTCGGCGAACTTGTCGAGACACTTGAGCGTGAAGCCCTGGTCACCAACAGCCAGGACTTCATCGACGAGCAGCACCTCGGGGTCGACATGAATGGCGACGGCAAAGCCGAGGCGCATGTACATGCCCGACGAGTAGGTCTTGACCGGTGCGTCGATGAAATCCTGCAGTTCGGCGAATTCCACGATCTCGTCGAAGCGCCGCTCGACCTCCTTCTTCGAGAGGCCAAGCATGATGCCGTTGATGAACACGTTCTCGCGCCCGGAGATTTCCGGATGGAATCCGGCACCGAGTTCGATGAGCGCCGAGACGCGGCCGTTGACGGTAATGCTTCCCGAACTGGGGCGCGAGATGCCGGCCACGCACTTGAGCAGGGTCGACTTCCCAGAGCCGTTGCGTCCGATCACTCCGTACGTGCAGCCCTTCGGCACCTGGAATGACACGCCGCGAAGCGCGGGAAACGTCTCGTCGGGCTGCAGGTCTCTGATGAGGCTGCCTTTGAGTAAGGCGCTCTTGAGCGTGGCAAACTGGCGCTGCCGCGCAAAGCGCCGGTAGACCTTCGAGACATTGACGACATCAATGGCCGGGGTCATCTCACACCTCCTCCGCAAACGAATCGCGCAGGCGATCGAAGACGAAGTAGCCCAGCAGGAACGTCATCACCGCCAGCAGCGCGAGGCTCATCAGCCAGCGCCAGTGGCCATGCGGACCCACGTAGAACAACACCTCCTGGTACGAAATCGCAAGGTGTGTCATCGGGTTGAGATTCATGGCCCAGCGCATGTAGTCAGGCGCCTGACTGATCGGATAGATGATTGGCGTGGCAAAGAACCACAGTGTCAGCAGGTTGCCAAGCAGGTCTTTCAGGTCGCGGAAGTGCACCGTCAATGCCGACAGCAGCAGTGCCAGTCCAATCGTCAGCACGAATTGCACAAGCACGATCACCGGGAACCAGAGCAGTTCGACCGGGTCGAGCGGACGTTGGTAATACACCAGGAACCCTACGAGAATCGGCAACCCCAGGAAGAAATGCGCCATGTTCGCCAGCACCGTGACGATAGGCAGCACTTCGGCGGGGAAGAGCACCTTCTTGATCAGATTGCCGCCTGACAGCAGGGTGCTCGACGATTCCAGCAGTGACGAGGAGAACCACGTCCAGGGCAAGATGCCGCAGAACATGAACAGGGCATACGGCTCGAGGTCAGCTGGCCGCACGCCGGGCATCACCGTGCTGAAGACGAAGTTATAAATGAGCAGCAGCAGCAGCGGGTTGATGAACGACCAGAAGAAGCCGAGCACCGACCCCCGGTAGCGCGCCTTCAGATCGCGGACGACCAGCGTCTGGATGAGGCCACGGTAGCGGGGCAGGGCTACGAGGTTGTGCCACATGGAACAGATGCTCGGGCCTCAGGGTCCCGGCGCGCCGGTGTTTCCGGCGGGCGCGCGGGTCCCGCCGGGCGTCGCTAGAGGCCGCCCCCGCGGCGCATCTCACCCTGCAGTTGCTGCAGGGTGCGCAGCAGCGCGACACGGGCGCGCTCGAAGTCGATGTCGTGCGGCACGTCGGCCATCATTTCTTCGGCACGCGTCATCCCTGCGCGCGCGCGCTCTTCATCGAGGCCCTCGACGGTGTCGGCTACCTGTGCGATGACGCTCACCCGGTCGGGCAGAATCTCGGCAAAGCCAATGGACACCACCATGGCCGTGCGGGCCGAACCCTGCCGATAGCTCATCGGCCCGGTTCTGAGCGAGGTGAAGAACGGCGTGTGCCCGGGCAGCACGCCGAAATCTCCCTCGGTTCCGGGCAGCGACACTTCGTCGACGTCGACCGACTGCGACCGGTCAGGCGTGACGATGTGCAGGGTGAGCTTTGTCGGAAGAGTGGCCATGGCTACTGCTTCATCTGGCGCGCGTTCTCGAGTACATCCTCGATGGTGCCCTGCAGATAGAACGCCTGCTCGGGCACGCCGTCATGCTTGCCTTCAGCAATTTCACGGAATCCGCGGATGGTATCGGCGATGGGCACGTACTTGCCCTCGCGGCCGGTGAACTGCGAGGCCACGAAGAACGGCTGCGACAGGAAGCGCTGGATCTTGCGGGCGCGCGACACCGTCAGACGGTCTTCCTCAGACAGTTCGTCAATGCCGAGAATCGCGATGATGTCCTGCAGGTCCTTGTAGCGCTGCAGGATCTGTTTCACGTGGCGCGCCACGTTGTAGTGCTCGTCGCCGAGGATGCGCGGGTCGAGGATGCGTGAACTGGAGGCCAGCGGATCGACCGCCGGGTAGATGCCCAGCTCGGCAATCTGGCGCGACAGGTTGGTCGTGGCATCCAGGTGCGCAAACGTCGTCGCCGGTGCCGGGTCGGTGTAGTCGTCGGCAGGCACATAGATGGCCTGCACCGAGGTGATCGACCCGTTCTTCGTCGACGTGATGCGTTCCTGCAGCTGGCCCATTTCGGTGCTCAGCGTCGGCTGGTAACCGACCGCTGACGGCATACGGCCCAGCAGCGCCGAGACTTCAGACCCGGCCTGCGTGAAGCGGAAGATGTTGTCGATGAACAGGAGCACGTCCTTGTTCTCGGCATCACGGAAGTACTCGGCCACCGTCAGCGCCGAGAGCGCCACGCGCTGACGAGCGCCTGGCGGCTCGGTCATCTGGCCGTAGACCAGCGCGGCGCGCGACTTGGTCATGTCGTTCATGTCGATGACGCCCGACTCCTGAAATTCGAGCCAGAGGTCATTGCCCTCGCGTGTGCGTTCGCCGACACCGCCGAACACCGACACACCGCCGTGCTTCATGGCGATGTTGTGGATGAGTTCCATGATGATGACGGTCTTGCCGACGCCGGCGCCACCGAACAGGCCGATCTTGCCGCCCTGCAGGTAGGGTTCAAGCAGGTCGATGACCTTGATGCCGGTCTCGAACATCTTCAGCTCGGTCGACTGCTGCTCGAGTGTCGGGGCGGGGCGGTGAATCGGCCAGTGTTGCGTCGCGGGCACCGGACGATCGGGGAAGTCGACCGGCTCACCGAGCACGTTCAGCACGCGCCCGAGTGTGCCGCTGCCCACTGGCACCGAAATAGCCGCGCCGGTATCGGCGGCGGCCATACCGCGCTGCATACCGTCGGTCGGCTTCATGGCCACCGCGCGCACACGGCCTTCGCCAAGATGCTGCTGCACCTCGACGATGACGTCGACGGCATCGCCGACGTGTCCGGGCCCCGAGACGACGCGAAGGGCGTTGTAGATGGCAGGCAGATGGCCCTCTGTGAACTCGACGTCCACCACCGGACCAATCACCTGGATGACCTTTCCGACTTTCTGCTCCATAGCTGTGCTCATGGCTGTCGCTTTCTACACCGACTGGGCACCCGCCACAATCTCGATGATTTCGCGGGTAATCGCGGCCTGCCGGACCTTGTTCATGTACAACGTCAGGCGCTCGACCATTTCCTTGGCATTGCGTGTGGCGGCATCCATGGCCGTCATGCGGGCCGCATGCTCGGCTGCTGACGATTCCAGCAGTGCGCGCATCACCTGCACCGACACGTGGTAGGGCAGCAGCGTCGCCAGCAGTTCTTGCGGCGACGGCTCAAAGAGGTAGTCAATCGACGCGCCCATGGCCTCGGACTTCGGCGTGATGGGAGCAATCGGCAGCAGTCGCTCGACGACGACCCGCTGGGAAATAACCGAACGGAATTCGTTGTAGACGAGATACACCGAGCTCACATCAGGGCTAGTAAACTCGGCGATGCACGATTGGGCAATCGCCTGAGCGTGCGACCACTTCACCTGCTGGAAGAGCCCGACTTCCTCGTACAGCACGTCGAAGCCACGCCGCTGGAAGAAATCGCGCCCCTTGCGGCCGACCAGCGCCAGCGCCACTTCGCGTCCCGCCTGCTCGGGTCCCTGATCGGCGATGAACTGCGACGCGCCCTTGATGACGTTCGTGTTGAAACCGCCGCAGAGTCCGCGGTCGGCGGTGATAACCACCAGCAGCGTGCGCCCCTGTGTGGGATCGGTGTTCAGCAGTGGATGTGCCGAGGTGTCGACACGAGTGGCCAGGTTGTTGAACACCCGCAGCATCTCCTGCGCGTACGGGCGGTTATGGACAATCCGCTCCTGCGCACGGCGCAGCTTCGACGACGAGACCATTTTCATGGCCTTCGTAATCTGCTGCGTCGACTTGGTAGCGCGGACGCGGCGGCGGATGTCAATCAGTGACGGCATGGTCGTATATGGCGGAAGTGGCCGTGCCTCAGGCGCGGCTACCCGCCGCCGCATACTGGGCCAGGAACTCCTTCAGGGCGGCATTCAGCTGCGCCTTGATCTCGTCGTCCAGCGTCTTCTTCGTACGGATGGCCTCGAGCACCGTGCCGTACCGCGACGTCATGAAGCGGTGCAGCTCGCCCTCGGCCCGGCGCACGTCATTCACCGCCACGCCGTCGAGATACCCATTGGTGCCGGCGTAAATGATGACCACCTGCTGTTCCACCGGCAACGGCTGATACTGCGCTTGCTTTAGGATTTCAACGAGACGCGCACCGCGGTTGAGCTGCTGCTGCGTGGCCTTGTCGAGGTCGCTGCTGCCGAACTGGGCAAAGGCCGCCAGTTCGCGATACTGCGCCAGGTCGAGTCGCAGCGTGCCGGCCACCTGCCGCATCGCCTTGATCTGGGCCGAGCCACCCACGCGCGAGACCGAGTTGCCGACGTTGATCGCCGGACGCACGCCCTGGTTGAACAGGTCAGACTCCAGGAAGATCTGTCCGTCGGTAATGGAGATGACGTTCGTCGGAATGTACGCCGACAGGTCGCCTGCCTGCGTTTCGATGATCGGCAGCGAGGTCAGTGATCCGCCACCCAGCGAATCGTTGAGCTTCGCCGCACGCTCGAGGAGGCGCGAGTGCAGATAGAACACGTCGCCCGGGTACGCCTCGCGGCCGGGAGGACGCCGCAGCAGCAGCGAGATTTCGCGGTAGGCCTGCGCGTGCTTCGACAGGTCGTCGTATACCAGCAGGGCATGACGGCCACTGTCGCGGAAGTACTCGCCCATCGTCGTCGCCGAGTAGGGGCTGATGTAGAGCATCGCCGCCGGGTCGGACGCCGCAGCGGCCACGATGATCGTGTAGCGCATCGCGTCGGCTTCCTCGAGCGTGCGCACGACCTGCGCGATCGTCGACTGCTTCTGGCCGATCGCGTTGTAGATACAGATGACCCCGGTGTCCTTCTGGTTCAGGATCGTGTCGAGGGCGACAGCGGTCTTACCCGTCTGGCGGTCGCCGATGATGAGCTCGCGCTGGCCGCGGCCGATCGGCACCATACCGTCGATGGCCTTCAGGCCAGTCTGCATCGGTTCACGAACCGGCTGACGATCGACCACCCCGGGCGCGAGGCGCTCGATGGGCGCCGACCCTTTCGCCAGCAGCGGACCCTTGCCGTCGATGGGCTGGCCGAGCGCATTGACCACGCGACCGAGCATCTCTTCGCCCACAGGCACCGAGATGATGCGGCCCGTGCGGCGCACCGGGTCGCCTTCCTTGATCTCGCGGTACTCGCCCAGCAGCACGGCGCCCACGCTGTCTTCCTCGAGGTTGAGGGCCACGCCCACAACACCGTGAGGAAATTCGAGCATTTCGCCCGCCATCGCGCGATCGCAGCCGTGGAGGCGGGCGATGCCGTCACCCAGCGAGGTGACGGTGCCGACCTCGGCGACGTCGATGTCGACGGCGACGCCGCCAATCTGGTCCTTGATGATCTTGGAAATCTCGTCGGATCGAATGCTCATGGTCTTAGCCCTGGGCGACCAGATGGTCGCGCATCTTCTTCAACTGCGTCCGGACACTGCCGTCATAGACAGTGCCGCCCACCGTGGCCCGCACGCCGCCGAGCAGCGCCGGATCCACCGAAAATTGCATGGCGACGGTCTTGCCAGTCGCTCGCGAGAGGCCCTGCTCGATGGCGGCTGCGGCCGGCGGCGCCAGCGGAACCGCTGTCACCACCTGCGCGGGAACCACGTTGCGATGGGCAAGCAGCCGGGCCGAGAACCGTTCGGCAATCTCGGGCAGCAGTGCCAGGCGACGTCGGTCGGCGAGCAGTGCGACCAGTTTGACCACCGGCGCTGGTGCCCCCAGTGATTCAGCCACGGCGACCACGATACGCCGCCGGGTGGCGTCGGGCACCGTTCTACTGGTCATGACGCGCGTCAGTTCGGCATGATTGCACACGGCCTTGGCCACCGCCGCGAGGTCGGCATCGACCTTCATGAGATCGGACTCGGCCTGTGCCACGTCGAAGAGGGCACGCGCGTAGCGGAGAGAGGAAGCGCGGGTCGACATGGCTCAGCGACTCACCTGCGACACATAGCGGTCGATGAGGCGTGCGTGGTCGTCGGTCGTCGTGTCGTGTTCAACGGTGCGGGTGGCGAGATCGACGGCGAGGTTGGCCGCATGCTCGGTGAGCTCGCGCCGGGCCATGCGCACCTGCAGTTCCATCTGCTTGCGCGCCTGCTCGACGAGTCGGTTGCGGTCGGCGACGGCCTGCTGGGCGATGCGCTGTTCTTCAGCCTGGATTTCGGCTTCGGCACGTGCGCGGAGGCTGGCCAGTTCGCCGGGGAGCGCACGCATCTTCTGGTCAATCTCCGACAACTGCGTGGAGGCGCTGGCCTTGAGAGCGGCCGCGTCGACGAGGTCCTTCCGGATGCTGGTGCTGCGATCCGCCAGGTAGGTCGTCAGGGGCACGCGCAGCAGATAAACCAGAACGCCGACCATGATGGCGAAGTTGGCCGCGGGCCAGAGCAGGTCGGCCAGGCTGGACTGGTGATGTCCACCCTCTTCAGCTGCGCGCACCACCGCGGACGAGGCGACCAACAGCAGGAACACTGCCGCGGGTTTCATCACCCTGTGCATAAATTCACAAGCTGTTCGATGCAGTGTCTTCACGATGTCGTGCTCTCCACTTTCTCGTCGTGCCTGTCAGGACGCGCGTCCGAGCACGCGCGTCACAATCGCGCGACTCATGTCGTGGGCATCGCGTTCGAGGGCCTCCCGGGCAGCGGCAGAGTCGCGGGCCACGGCGGCCGTGGCTTCCTTTGTCTCGCGCTCCACAAGCGCCCGGGTCTCCGTCAGCATCTCTGCGCGACGGTCGAGCGCCGCTTTCCGAGTGGTATCGATCTGGCCGTATACCTCGGCACGCGCCGCAGCCACTTCGGTGTCATACCGCGCTGTGGCGTCGGCGGCCCGAGACGCTGCCGTGTCGGCCAGATCGCGCGCGTCCTTCACCGCCGCCGCGCGCGCATCGATGACCCTGAGAATGGGTTGAAAAATCAGGGTGTTCAGCAGCCACGTGCACAGCAGCAGGAAGAACACGACCCAAATTGTCGAGATGTCAGGAATCATGACAAACGACTAAGGATAGCACGGTCAGCCACCCTGAGCGGCGGGGCTATCGCACGTGAATCAGCCGCCCCTCGTCGAGGCGCTCGACCGCCCGCCCGATTGAAGCGACATCCACCCCCCGGTTTCGCAGGCCCTGACGTAGGGCATCGGCGGCCGGTTCTGCCACCGCGATCAAGAGGCCCCCGGACGTCTGGGGGTCGAAATACAGATCAGCCCGGTCCCTGGGGATGCCCTCGGACAGCTGCACAGCCCCGCCGAAGTGCTTCCGGTTGGCCGACAGCCCCCCGGAGCGGTGCTGCGCCACAAGGGCTTCGACGCCATCGAAGAGGGGGATGCTGTCAGCATCCAGCAACAGGCTGACGCCGCTGGCCTGGGCCACCTCCGAGGCATGGCCCAACAGGCCGAACCCGGTAATGTCGGTGCAGGCATGCACCCCCGCCACGGTTGCCATCACATCGGCTGCGGTCTTGTTGAGGGCGGTCATGGACGCGATGGCTTGGTCAACCAGGGTGGCAGGCGCACGGTCGGCCTTGATGGCCGTGCCGATGATGCCGGTGCCGATCCGCTTCGTCAGCAGCAAGACATCACCAACCCTCGCACCCGCGTTGGACCGCAGGCCGCGGGGGTCGACCGCTCCGGTCACGGCGTAGCCAAACTTAATCTCCGGGTCCTGGACGGTGTGGCCACCCAGCAGCGCCGTCTGTGCCTCACGGAGCTTGTCAAAGCCGCCCCGGAAGACGGCCTCGATGGTCCCCGGTTCAAGCCCGTCCTTGGGAAAAGCCGCGATGGCCAGCGCCGTGCGGGGCTGTGCCCCCATGGCGTAGATGTCACTCAGCGAGTTGGCCGCCGCAATCTGGCCGAACACGTAGGGGTCATCGACAATCGGCGTGAAGAAGTCGACGGTCTGGACGAGGGCCGGCCCGCCCTCCCACTCGTATACACCGGCATCATCCGCCGTCCTGAAATCAATCAGGACACGGGGATCGTTCGACGGAGGGATATCGCTCAACACGTGAGCGAGCTCGCCGGCGGCGAGTTTACTGGCTCAACCGGCGCAGCTGACCATCTCGGTCAGCCGCTTGCGTCCGAACAGTGACATCGACCTTGTCTCCTTTGTAGGCAGTTGCCTACCGCCTCGCCATCAGATATTCGTAGAGTCGCTGCAGCTCCTGCTCGTTCGAGAACCCCACCTCGATGCTGCCCCCCTTGCGCCGGCGATGGATCGTCACGGCAGTACCCAGGGCAAATCGCAGCTGCTGCTCCGCCTCACGCGTGTGTACGTCCTTGGTCGGGACGGCCGGCGGTTGGGACGCGGGGTTCGACGGTGAGGCCGACCGGCGCGTCAATGCCTCGGTATCGCGCACCGACAGCCCGCGGTCCATGACCTGCCGGGCCACCCGTCGCTGTTCGGCGTCGGTAGCGAGGCTGAGCAGCGCGCGGGCGTGTCCCATCGACAGAGCCCCACCAGCGATGGCGTCGCGCACCTCCTGAGGCAGTCGCAGCAGTCGGAGGATGTTGGCGACGGTCGCGCGATCTTTGCCGACCCGCACGCCGATGTCTTCCTGGGTCAGCCGAAACTCGTCGACCAGCCGCTGATAGGCAAGGGCTTCTTCGAGCGGGTTAAGATTCTCGCGCTGGATGTTCTCGATGAGCGCCATCTCGAGCTGCGCTTGGTGCTGTCCCTCGTCTACGTCCTTGATGGTGACAGGGACTCGGGCGAGGCCAGCCTGCTGGGCCGCTCGCCAGCGTCGTTCGCCGGCGATGATTTGGTATCGGGGACGTACAGCCCCGGTCTGGCCGCTGATGCGGCGGACGACGATCGGCTGGATGATGCCGGAGGAGGTAATCGAGTTGGCAAGGTCGGTGAGCCGGTCGCCATCGTAGTGCGTGCGCGGCTGGTAGCGGTTAGCCTCCAGCTGGTCAATGTCCACCTCGAGGGTCGCCCGGGGCATCTCTGCTGAGGCTGTGGCGTCAGGAATGAGGGCACTCAGGCCCTTACCGAGCGCGGGCTTTTTTTTGTCCATTACGACACCGCCTGTCGTCGCTTGAGGAATTCGGTGGCCAGTGACGTGTACGCCTCCGCCCCTCGGGATTTGGGATCGTAGACGGTCACGGGCAGTCCGTGGCTGGGGGCTTCTGCGAGCCTGACATTTCTCGGAATGACGGTGTGGTAGACCTTTTCCCGGAAGAACTCGCGGACATCACGTGCCACCTGCTGGCCAAGATTCGTCCGGTCATCGTTCATGGTCAGGAGGACGCCCTCGACGTCGAGGGTGGGATTAAGGCCACCGCGGACGCGGCGCATGGTGCCGACCAGATCTGCGAGACCCTCGAGGGCGAAATATTCGCAGTGGAGGGGAATCAGGACGCGGTCAGCGGCGACCAGGGCGTTCAGTGTCAGCAGGCCGAGCGACGGGGGGCTGTCTATGAGGATGGTATCGAACTGCGGCCGCAGCAAATCGAGCACCGCTTTCAGGCGATACTCGCGTGCGGGCAGGGGAATGAGTTCGACCTCGGCGCCGGCGAGTTCCCGTGAGGCAGGGATCACTGACAGCCGCTCTGTCGAGGTGGCCAGGACAAAGTCGAGAGGCGAGGCAGGCGGCTCTGTCAGGGTGAGAGCATCGTAGACGGTGCCAGCGGCCGCGCGCTGTCCCTTGCAGCCGACGCCACTGGTGGCGTTGGCCTGCGGGTCCATATCCACAAGCAGCACACGGTCGCCGGTGGCTGCGAGGGCCGCTGCCAGATTGATGGCGGTAGTGGTCTTTCCAACACCGCCTTTCTGATTGGTCACCGTGATGACGTTCATTTTTGGTTGTTTAACCTAAAAGTGTTCCACGTGGAACACCCGTCTATTGTCTCACTCAGAGCCCTGATTTTTCCAGCAACACAAGCCTGCTATTCAGATGTGGAAGCAGCGGGTACGTCGCCGCCCAGCGCAAGGGGAGGGGTGCCGTGCTGGCCACGTCTGCAGCGCCTGCGCCCTTGAACACCATGATGTGGCCACCAGGTTTCAGAAACTCCTGAAGAGTCGCGAGCACATCGGCTTCCACTCTGACGGCTCTGACGCTCACGACGTCCATCGATGCCCGGAGAGACAGATCTCCGGCCAGTTCTTCAAAGCGGGCTGTCTCGACCCTGGCGTCTGTCAGGCCGAGTACGCGAATGGCTTCTTTCAGAAACAACGCTTTCTTCGTCCGAGACTCAATCATCCGTAACGTCAGGTGCGGCAGCGCCAATCTCAGCGGTACAGCCGGACTGCCTCCACCGCTGCCCGCATCGAGCAGATCGACCGCCTGCCGTGGCACAGAGCGAGCTGCCAAGACGGGTTCGATGAGCAGACGGTCGATGGCGTCGTCCTCGCCAGTCGGCGTCAGCCTGAAGGCTGTCAGATTCACCTTGGCGTTCCACTTTGCCAGAAGCTCGTAATAGCCGACGAGTCCCTCGAGGAGAGCGCTGTCAAGGACGAGATGTGCCACCTGCGCCCTGGCGACAATGTGGCGCCGAAGGTCATTCATGGTCATGCGCCCATCGCTCCACATAGGCACCGACCACGGCGACAGCGGCTGGGGTCACGCCCGGAATTCTGAGCGCCTGGCCCAAGGTATCCGGACGAATCTCGGTCAACCGCTGGACCATTTCGTTCGACAGGCCCGGCACGCGCGCATACGAAAACGGCGCAGGAATTCTCCTGTGTTCCTGACGAAGCCCTCGCTCGACCGACTGCACCTGACGCCGAAGATAGCCCTCAAACTTGATGGTCGTCTCGACCGACAACCTTTCGACGGCCCGAATCCCGGCCGCGGCAGATTCAGAGGGCTCCTGCCAGTCGATCTGCCTAGAGTCAATTAAGGCATCAAGGCGGGACGAGGGTTGTCTGAGCCACTGGTCTGCAGCGACGGTCTGACCGCTCTCCACCTTGACCCGCGCCGACCGAATCGCTTCGACGTTCCGGTCGAAACGCCATCGCCGCTCCAGAAATCGATCCCAGTGGTTGTCGGACACCAGTCCAGTCGCGTGAGCCGTCGGGGTCAGCCTGAGATCGGCGTTGTCAATGCGTAGCAGCAGCCGATACTCGGCTCGGGAGGTAAACATCCGATACGGTTCGAGACATCCGCGGGTCACCAGGTCGTCGACCATGATGCCCAGATAGGCTTCATCGCGACGAAGCGTCAGCGCCGGACGCCCCAGCGCGCGCAGCCCGGCATTGGCCCCGGCCATCAGGCCCTGACCGGCGGCCTCCTCATAACCGGAGGTGCCATTGATCTGTCCGGCCAGAAACAGCCCGGGCATCCGGTGCGCCTCAAGAGACGACGACAGTTCTGTCGGTTGGATGAAATCGTACTCGATGGCGTAGCCTGGCCTCAGCATCCGCGCATGCTCAAGTCCAGGCAGCGCATGCACCAGACGCTCCTGCACATCGGACGGGAGGCTCATCGAAAACCCGTTGACGTAGATTTCCGGAGCGTCCATCCCCTCGGGTTCGAGAAACAACTGATGGCGTTCCCGATCAGGGAACCGCATGACCTTGTCTTCAAGAGAAGGGCAGTAACGCGGACCAATCCCTGAAATCTGTCCGTTATAGAGGGGGCTCTCGTCGATGTGGAGTCGGACCAGCCGATGTACGTCTGGCGTCGTATGGATCAGCCAGCACGCCATCCGATTACTGGGCGATATTGTCGTCGAAAAGGAAAATGGCACAGGATGCTCGTCCCCATGTTCCACGTGGAACACTCCTGCCGCTTCACCTCCCGAGAAATCAATCGATGCTCGGTCGAGCCTCGGCGGCGTCCCGGTTTTCAGCCGACCCATCGTGAATCCGCACGAGCGAAGCGATTCCGCAAGCTCGACGGAGGGTGGTTCGCCCGCGCGGCCAGACGGCTGTTGGTCACGACCCACATGCACCCGACCGTTCAGAAATGTCCCGGTCGTAACGACGAGCGCCCGGCATCGGTAGATGCGGCCGTCCTCGAGTTCGACGCCTGAAATCTGTCCGGCCGTCGTCAGTAGGGCACCAGCTCGACCATCAATCCACTCAATCGCTGGGTTCGACTCAAGCGCACGGCGAATCCACATGCTGTAGGCGGACTTGTCCGCCTGGGCCCTCGGTGACCACACCGCAGGCCCGCGACTGCGATTAAGCAACTTGAACTGCACCCCCGTGGCATCAATGGCGCGGCCCATCAGCCCGCCCATCGCGTCAATCTCCCTGACCAGATGCCCCTTGGCAGTGCCCCCGATTGCTGGATTGCAGGGCATGTGGCCCGCTGTCTCTCTCGACAGCGAGCACAGGCCGACGTGACATCCCAACCGGGCCGCGGCCCATGCCGCTTCCACACCAGCATGGCCTGCACCAATCACAATGACATCGAATTTAGTCATGATGTCAATCTATTTTCCGAGACAGAAGCGCGAGAACACATAGGCCAAAACGTCGTCACTCGACCGAGCCCCGGTCACCTCCTGCAAACATCTTTGCGCCTCGTCGATGTCTGCCACGAGGAATTCCTCAGGCACGCCGCCCGGTGTCGTGTTGGTATCATTTACCGCACCAGCCGCCTCGGCCGCACGCGCGACCGCCGCCTGTGCACGTTCGAGGCATTGTATGTGCCGCACATTCGTGACCAGCGGGTCATCCGAGTGGACGGCGGCCCGCAGTCCCAGGCGCTGGACCACCGCCGTTCGCAACCTGTCGAGACCTTCGCCCGTCCGCGCCGACACCACGACTTCTTCGTCCCTCGTCCAGGAGCGCTCCACCTGCCGTTCCGCGTCGCACTTGTTCACGACGACAAGGCGAGGTTGGTTGGTTGTCGCCTGCAGCACCGTGTCATCGTCGACCGACCGGGGACGCGAGCCGTCGACCAGCACCAGCACCAGACTCGCAGAACGGGCCGCCTGTCGTGCACGAGACACGCCCTCCTGTTCAATCACGTCGGGCGACACGCGGTCACCGGCCGTGTCTACCAGCGTGACCGACGCGCCCTCCAGCACCAGTCGCTCGGTCAACACATCACGGGTCGTCCCAGGAACGGGTGTGACAATCGCTCTCGGAGCGTTCGCCAGCGCGTTGAACACGCTCGATTTTCCGGCGTTCGGTGCGCCGACGAGCACCACCAGCGCACCCTCGCGAATCAGGCGACCGCTCGCCGCCGTCGAGAGCAGGCGGCTGATGTCGGTCGAGACGTCGCCGAGCCCCTGCCGCACCGCCTCCGGCGTGATGAAGTGATAGCCCTCGTCTGGAAAATCGAGCGAGGCCTCAAGTGCGGCTCGTACCTCAAAGAGGCGAGCCTCCAGGCGGCCAATCGCGGCACTCAGGGTTCCGTCCAGCTGCTCAAAGGCCGCCCGCGCCTGCGCCGGCGTGACCGCGTCGACCAGATCGGCCACCGCCTCGGCCTGCACCAGATCACGCTTGCCGAGCACCACACTCCGCAGCGTGAACTCGCCCGGCGCCGCCAGGCGCGCACCGGCGTCACACGCAGCGTCCACGATCGACGCGAGCAGCAGCGGACTTCCGTGTCCCGCAATCTCGACGACGTCTTCGCCAGTATACGAGTCCGGCCCTGGAAAAAAGGTGACCAGTACCTTATCGGCCAGCGGTTCGTCGCCCCTTACGGTCAGGCGACACAGCGTCGCTCGCCGGGGCCGAAACGCCTCACGGCCTGTCAGGCGCCGGATGACCGGGACGGCGTCAGCCCCGCTGATCCGCACCATCCCCACGGCACCACGTCCGGCAGGGGTCGCCACCGCGACGATGGTATCGGACGTGGAGAACACAGGCTGACCCTGCCTGCGACCAGCTACTCGGCCGAAATGATGACCGTCTTCTCGAACGCGTCACCGATACTCTCGGACGACACTCCGGGAATGTCACCAATGGCCAGGTGCACAATGCGCCGCTCGTAGGGATTGAGCGGACCCATTTCCTGGGCAAACCCGGTCGACTTGGCCTTCCCTCCAAGGAAGATGGCCATCTGCTTTAGCTCGGCATCCTTGTCCTTGCGAAAGCCATTGCAGTCGATGACCAACCGGCGGCCTTCCAGCGTCTCCTGACGGTATACCGACGACACCACATGCTGCAGCGACGCCAGCACCTCTCCCTGACGACGGGTCAGCATCACGCCCTGTTCGCCCTCAAGATTTATCCGGAGGCCGTCTTCCATCTGTTCCGCCTGCGCCGTCAGGTCCAGGCCCATCTGGCGGGCAATGGTCTCGACAAACTGGGCGATCTCTGCCGACTTCGACATGGCGATGACTCCTTACTTTCTGGCCGGCGATGGAGCCAGCGTGGTGGAAAGATACTGCTGGCCGATGGCCCACACGTTGCTCAGCGTCCAGTAGATCACCAGGCCGCTGGGATACGACAGGAACATGAAGGTGAACATCACCGGCATGATCATCATCACCTTCTGCTGCACAGGATCCGCTGAGGTCGGCGTGATGCGCTGTTGCCAGAACATCGTCGCGCCCATCAGCAGCGGGGTAATCAGCAGGGGATCGGGCCTGGACAAATCGACGATCCATCCGAAAAACTCGGCACCCCGAAGCTCGATCGCTTGGGAGAGCATGCCGTAGAACGCGAACAGGAACGGAAAGGTCAGCAGCATCGGCACGCACCCGCTTGCCGGGTTGACACCCTTCGCCTTATAGAGCGCCATGACCTCTTCGTTCATCTTCTGCCGTGCGGGGTCGGTCATCGAGTACTTCGAATACCGATCCTGAATTACCTTCATCTGCGGCTGAATCTCCTGCATCTTCCGCATGGAGCTGACCGACTTCTGCCGCAGCGGCGACATGGCGATGTTGATCAGAATCGTGAGGACGATGATCGACCAGCCCCAGTTACCGACGTAGGTCTGCACCCATTTGAGGGCACGCAGGAGCGGCACCGAAAGCGGCGCAAAGAACCCGAAGTTGATCACACGCACCAGTTCCGTGTCGACAGCCTGGAGGGTGTCAAACTCCTTGGGCCCCACAAAGAACCGCTGGGGTGTGCCGGAAGACGACGGCCGCACCGAAAACGCGACATACCGGCCCGCCGGGGTGCCATCGGCGGCCGCACCCACCACAAAGGGCGTGTGGTCGAACGTCAACGGTGACGGCGCGGAAAAGTCGTTCAGTGCCAGTGCCGCGAAATAGTGGTCGTCAACGCCCACATAGCGATAGGCGCCCGTGAGGCGACCTGGGGTGGCCTGGGACAAGCGCTCGACCGTGCCGTCCTGATGGTAAATCGCCTGCGCCGGCGTCGAGTAGCTGGGCGAGAAAAAACTGGTAGGCTTGGCGCGGGCGATATCATCCCCTAACCCGGGGCCCCACTCAATCGTCGGCGTCACGGCGCTGCCCGCCTGCTGCACCGTCACAGTCGTGGTCACGATGTAACTGGTGGGATCGAAGGCAAACGTCTTGGAGACCGCGAGCCCCGACGCATCGCCATAGTCAAACGTCACCGACGCCGGCGCCGACGTGGCATCGACGCTCGTCGCCGACGCCCGGTAGAGCCCGCCATTGGCGCGAGCCGTCATGGCTTGGTCGGGAAGCCTCAACGAGAAGGGCTGCAGGGCCGGCCCCAGCTTGTCTGCGTCAGGCACGAGGTCGAGCTGTCGCCCCTCGTCGTTCTTATAGTCTTTCAGCACCCAGTGCGAGAGACGGGCCCCGCGGTTGGTGAACACCGCCCGAACAGTCGAGGTCTCGACGATGATCTCGCGCTCATGACTCTCCCCGGTAGTCACCGTCACCCCGGGTGCGGACACCGCAGCCTCGGCGGCGGCCGGCGGCTCCGCCGCCGGCGCTTCGGGTACCGCCGTAGGCTGTGAAGATTCCGGTGGGGGGGGAGGAATCACGTAAGTCTGGTACAGGAACAGCACCAGAAACGACAGTGAAATGGCGAGAAGGACGCGACGTTCCATGTGACGGCTTACTGACGGTGATGATCGGGAACAGGGTCGATGCCGAATCCCCCCCAGGGGTGGCACCGGGCGATGCGGCGCAGACCGAGCCAGCCTCCGCGCGTCAGGCCGAAGCGAACGACGGCCTCAGCGGTGTAATCGGCACAGCCGGGTGTATACCGGCAGGATCCACTAAACCAGGGCGAGAAGACCACTTTATACCCGCGGATCAGCCACAGTACGACCCGGGCCGGAAGGGATGGACCGCGGGGGCCCTGATACGGTGCGTCGTTCGAGGAGGCCACGGAACTCGGCCTCGACAGCGGTGTAGGGGGCATGGGCCATTTCCCTGCGGGCGACGACGACGACATCGAGGCCCGCCTCAGGTTTATGGTGCCGAAAGACCTCGCGAGCCAGACGTTTTGCTCGGTTTCTGACGACTGCTCCACCAATTTTTCTTGTGGCCGCGATGCCGAGCCTGACTGTCTTTCTGTTGTTTGACCCAATAAAAAGCGTCATAAGACGACCCGACACGCGACGTCCGTCGTTATAGATCGCCTCAAACTCTTCGCGCGTCCTGATGTGCTCATGCGCGCGGAACCTGGCCATGGGCCTAGGCTTCGTCAGAAACGGTCAGACGCTTGCGGCCCTTGGCCCGCCGACGCTTGATGACCTCGCGGCCGTCCTTTGTTGCCATCCGCACAAGAAACCCATGGGTCTTTGCCCGGTGGCGGTTATTCGGCTGATACGTACGCTTGCCCTTCTTAGCTCGTGCCATAAACTCCTCAGAACGGACCACCGATTCTAGTCGGCGATCTATCCATCTGTAAAGTCCTGAAGCGCATGCTAGAGTGGCGAGGCGCGTCCAGAGATTTCCACATCTGTGGAAACCTTGTGGAAAAACACCACATCTCACACATTCGCACTATGGCCACGGATACGATTTGGGACCAGATACTGCATATTGTTGAAGGGAAGGTGGGTCCACACAGCTACTCGACGTGGTTCAAACCTACCAGCCTCAAGGCCGACGTCGGCCATCAGATGACCGTGCTGGTCCCGGCTCCGCTCTTTACCGAGTGGCTTCCCCGCCACTACTCCAGTGTGCTCCACGAGGCCCTCGAGGAAGCCGGACGCGCCGGCAGCACATTGGTTTTCGAGGTGGGCGTGCCCGAACCGGCGCGCGAGCCTCAGGTCTTCACGATTGACGCACCCCCCGCACCAACGACCGAGCAGGCACCCCTCCATATCGAGTCTCAGGCTGAGCGCTCTTCCGCCGGACCGCTTCCGGGCGGCCTCAATCCCCGATACACGTTCGATACGTTCATCGTCGGACCGTCGAACCAGTTTGCCCATGCGGCCGCTCGAGCCGTAGCCGAGGCGCCGTCGCGCTCCTACAACCCGCTGTTCATCTACGGCGGCGTCGGCCTCGGCAAAACACATCTGATGCACGCCATCGGTCAATACGTCGTCAGGCATAACCCCGGGCTCACGCTGTCCTACATCTCGTCCGAGCGCTTCATGAACGAGATGATTAATGCGCTCCGGTTCGACCGCATTCTCGACTTCCGGGCTCAGTATCGCAGCGTCGATATCCTGCTGGTCGACGACATTCAATTTGTCTCAGGCAAGGAAGGCACCCAGATGGAGTTCTTCCACACCTTCAACGCCCTGCATGACGCACAGAAGCAGATTGTCATCAGCAGCGACCGTCCCCCGCACGAGATTCCTGCCCTCGAAGAGCGTCTCCGTTCGCGATTTGAATGGGGACTGATCGCCGACATCCAGACACCCGACATCGAGACGAAGATTGCGATCCTGAAACGAAAAGCAGAGACCGAGGCGGTCCCACTGCCCAACAGCGTAGCCATGTTCATTGCTACTCGCATTAAGTCGAATATTAGGGAACTGGAGGGTTCCCTGACACGCCTGGTCGCCTACGCGTCCCTTAAAGGACTTCCCCTGACAATCGACCTAGCTCAGGATGTCTTAAGAAACACCCTCGACCTGGATGACCGCGCCGTCACCATCGAGCAGATTCAGCGGTTCGTGGCTGACTACTACCAGTTGCGCCTCGTCGACCTTAAGTCGCGCAACAATGCAAAATCGGTCTCGATGCCTCGACAGGTCGCGATGTATCTCGCTAAACTGCTCACAACGGCATCCCTGCCCGAGATCGGCCGGTCGTTTGGCGGCAAGCACCATTCGACCGTCATTCACTCTATAAAAAAGGTTGAAGAACTTCGGCGCACAAATGCCGACTTCGATGCACTTGTTAGCAACTTTCTGACTACGATCAAGTAATCCACACCGTTTTCCACAACAAACTGTGGACGCCTGTGGATGGGGCGGACGACCCCTCCCGGACACACCATCGACCCACAACACGTCCACAGAAATATCCACAATTTAAATATCTGATTTAAAAGCACTTACAGACCTAGAAAATTTCTTCCGCAGGACCTTCTTCCTGTATAATTCATTGTCTCTCCTTTTGTCTCTTCTTTCTTGAGGATACGCGTCGCATGGACCTGGTCGTTCGCAAAGCCGATCTCGTTCGGGAGCTGCAGTTCTTCCAGCAGATCGTCGAACGTAAGAATACGATTCCGATTCTCGCCAACGTGCTGATCGAAGCCACGGGCGACGAGATGGTCCTTCTGGCTACCGACCTCGAGGTCACCCTGCGTAGCCAGACACAAGCGGCAGTGACCCGCCACGGTGCCGTCACACTGCCAGCCAAAAAACTCTATGAGATCGTTCGGGCCCTCCCCGACGGAGACGTGCGTCTTGAGGCGGACCGTAACCAGCAGAACGTCAAGGTGACTGGTGGGCAGTTCAGCTCGAAAATGCCTACCCTGCCACGTGAAGACTTTCCCACCGTTACCGAGCCTCCTGACACACCAGTTGTTACCCTGAACCGTTCTGCGCTCGCGCAGATGATTCAGAAGACGCAGTTCGCCATCACAGGCGAAGATACGCGCTACTACCTCAACGGCGCTCTGTTTGTGCTCAAGCCGACCCAGATGACGCTCGTCGCGACTGATGGTCACCGACTTGCGCTGGTCACCGCTACCCGCGAAGGTCAGCCTACCGACGATGAGAAACCCATCCTGCCGCGGAAGGCACTCGCCGAACTGGGTCGGTTGCTGGCGGACGGCGAGGGCGACATTGCCTTCCAGCGTGGCGAAAACCACCTGTTCTTTCAGGTCGGCAATCGCCTGCTGATGTCCCGGATGATCGATGGTCAATTTCCGGCGTATGAAAAGGTCGTTCCGAAAGGGAACGACAAGCACCTCGAGTTCGAGCGCGATCGTCTGATCTCCGCTGTTCGTCGTGTGTCACTGCTCTCGAACGAGCGCTCGCGCGCCCTCAAGTTTGTCGTGCAGGCGGGCACGGTCGAGGTCACCTCGAGCAGCCCGGAGTTTGGCGAAGCCCACGAACCGCTCGCCGTCGACTACAGTGGTCCGGCGCTCACCACCTGTTTTAACGCGCAGTATGTGATTGACTTTCTGACGGCTGTCGAATCAGACGTCGTCTCGCTTGATCTGAAGGACGAAGTCAGCCAGGCCCTACTGAAGCCGGTCGGTGTTGATGGTTACGACTACACCTACGTGATCATGCCCATGCGGGTGTGACCCAACTGAACGGACGACCACTGCGTGTCTGAGACTGTGCCCCCGACAGAAGAGCGGATTACTGCGCCTGAATATGGAGCCGACAGCATCAAGGTGCTGGAAGGGCTCGAGGCGGTGCGCAAGCGACCCGCCATGTACATTGGTTCGACCGGAGCCGCAGGCCTTCATCATCTTGTCTACGAGATTGTCGACAACTCGATCGACGAAGCGCTGGCAGGCTATTGCACCGAGGTTAATGTCACGCTGCATGCCGATGGTGCCGTGACAGTTGTCGACAACGGACGCGGCATTCCCACCGAGATGCATGAGAGTGGCCGACCGGCTGCTGAGGTCGTGCTCACCGTGCTGCATGCCGGTGGCAAGTTCAACAACGACAGTTACAAAGTCTCGGGCGGTCTCCACGGCGTCGGTTCTTCGGTGGTCAACGCTCTCTCGAAAACACTCGACCTGGAAATCTGGCGCGGCGGCAAGACCCATCGACAGACCTATGAACGGGGCGCACCGATCAACGCCCTCACGGTGGTCGGTTCCACCTCGTCGCGTGGCACGAAAATCACATTTACTCCCGACGAACAGATTTTCACCGAGACCCTGGAATTCAGTTTCGACACCCTGTCGAACCGCCTTCGCGAACTCGCATTCCTCAATGCCGGCATCATCATCACCATCAACGATGAGCGCGACGGCAAACAACATCGGTTTCACTACGAAGGCGGCATCTCGTCATTTGTCGAGCACCTGAATCACCTCAAGGAGCCTCTCCACCCGTCGCCGATCTTCATGAGAGGCGTCCGTGAAGGTATCGATGTCGAGATCGCGATTCAGTGGAACAAGACATACAGCCCCCTCGAATACTCGTTCGCCAACAACATCAACACGCACGAGGGCGGCACGCATCTCTCAGGCTTCCGGGCGGCGCTGACCCGCACCATCAACACCTACGCCACGGCGAACAATCTCACCAAGGACCTGAAAGACGGCAATCTGTCCGGCGATGACATCCGCGAGGGCATGGCAGCTGTCGTCTCCGTCAAGATTCCACATCCGCAGTTCGAGGGTCAGACCAAAACCAAGCTGGGCAACACCGAAGTGAAGGGCATCGTCGAGACCATCGTCAATGACAAGTTAGCGGCATATCTCGACATGAACCCAGAGGTGGCCAAGCAAATCCTCAGGAAAGCCGTCGATGCGGCGCGTGCCCGCGAGGCCGCCCGCAAGGCGCGAGAGACCATCCGAAAGGGTGCGCTCGCCGGAGGTTCGCTACCAGGGAAGCTCGCCGACTGTCAGGAGCGTGATCCGGCGCAGGCTGAAATTTACATCGTCGAAGGCGAATCGGCAGGCGGCTCGGCCAAGCAGGGCCGCGACCGTCGCTTCCAGGCCATTCTGCCGATCAAGGGCAAGATTCTCAATGTCGAGCGTGCGCGTCTCGAGCGCATGCTTGATTCCGACGAAATCCGCACCATGATTTCCGCCCTCGGCTGCGGTATTGGCGGCACCGAATTCAATCCAGACAAGCTGCGCTACCACCGCATCATCATCATGACGGACGCAGACGTCGACGGCTCGCACATCCGCACCCTGCTGCTGACGTTCTTCTATCGCCAGATGAAGGCCCTGGTCGATCGGGGCCACATTTACATTGCACAGCCGCCCCTGTTCCGCGCCAAACGTGGTCGTGTCGAAACGTTCATCAAGGACGAGCGCGCCCTTGAGCAGTTTCTGCTGCATCGCGCAACCGACCAGCGCGAGGTCACCGGCGTTAACGACTTCCACCTCAGCGGCGACGCCCTTGAGAAGGCCCTGCATGCGGTGATTGCCTACCAGCGCATCATGGCCACGGTTGAGCGACGCGGCCACGACCGTCGTCTGGTCGAGGTCCTCCTGCTCGCCGACGCCCGCGATCGTTCGACGTTCGACAACGCCGACGCCCTGGCCGCTATGGCCACAAGGTTGACCACGGCCAATTATGAGGTGACCGTGCTCCGGGACGAGACGCGCGGCAGCCACGCCCTCAGGGCGGACGACCGCGCCTCAAACTATTCGAAGGTCAGCGTCGTCGGTCTCGACCTGCTCCAGACGGGCGATTACCGGCAGCTGCTGGCACACGTCGCAGACATCCGCGACCTCGTGGCGGCGCTGGCTGCCGGTCCGCTGACTGTGAAGACTCGCACGACCATCACGACTGCCGCTGACGAGACAGACGACGAGACATCGGCGGAAGAGGTTGCGGCAACAGACGACGAGGTGGTCGCTACACCCGCACGACGCGAGCAGGGCCCCGTGGTCATCAGCAGCATTAACGCACTGGTCGAACATTTTCTGGCCATGGGTCGCAAGGGCGTGGCCGTCAACCGCTACAAGGGCCTCGGCGAGATGAACCCCGACACCCTCTGGGCGACCACCATGAACCCTGACACCCGCACGCTGCTGCAGGTGAAGACTGACGACCATACCGGTGCCGATGAGATTTTCACCACGCTGATGGGTGACCAGGTGGAACCGCGCCGCCGCTTCATCGAAGATCACGCGCTCGACGTACGGAACCTCGACATCTAGTCTCATGTCCACGACCGATTCACGACTACCCGTTACCATCGAAGATGAGATGAAACGCTCGTACCTTGATTACGCGATGAGCGTAATTATTGGTCGAGCGCTGCCCGATGTTCGTGACGGCCTCAAGCCGGCTCACCGGCGCGTGCTGTACGCCATGCGCCAGATGGGCCTGACGAGCAACCGTGCGTACCGCAAGTGCGCCAAGATCGTCGGCGAAGTCATCGGCAACTACCACCCTCATGGTGATGCGCCCGCGTATGACACGCTCGTACGCCTCGCGCAGGATTTCAACATGCGGCAGACCCTGGTCGATGGTCAGGGCAACTTCGGCTCGGTCGACGGCGACCCGCCGGCCGCCTATCGTTACACCGAGGCCCGGCTCGAATCCCTGGCCGAGGTTCTCATGGAGGACCTCGACAAGGACACGGTGGATTTCGTCCCGAACTTCGACGAAACCACTGACGAACCGACGGTGTTCCCGGCCGCCTATCCCAACCTGCTGGTCAACGGATCGACCGGCATCGCCGTCGGCATGGCCACGAATATCCCCCCGCATCACATGGGGGAAATCATCGACGGCGCGGTATGGCTGATCGAGCAGGTCTACATGGGTGGCGCCGACCATGCGATCCCCTCGCGCGAAGAAGTAACGCACGAGCTGCTGCAGCGCATCCCGGGCCCCGATTTTCCCACGGGCGGCCTCATCGTCGGTCGACGCGGCATTCGTGACGCCTATCTGACCGGTCGCGGCAGCATCCAGATGCGCGCACGCGCCGAGGTGGAAACCTCGCGCAAGGGAGACCGCACGCAGATTGTCGTCACCGAGATTCCCTATCAGGTCAACAAGAAAAACCTCCTCGAGCGCATCGCCGACCTAGTGCGGGACAAGACTCTCGACGGCATTTCCGATTTGCGCGACGAGTCAGACCGCGATGGTATGCGTATCGTCATCGAGCTGAAGCAGGCGGCAGTGCCCGACGTGGTCCTGAACAACCTGTATAAGCAGACGCAGCTGCAGCAGACCTTCGGGATCACCATGCTCGCCATTGTTGGCGGCCGTCCCCGTGTGCTGACGCTGGTCGAGATGCTTGAGCAGTTCGTCGAGTTCCGACGCGATGTGGTGCGCCGACGCACAGAGTTCGAGCTACGGAAGGCCGAGGCGCGCGCCCACATTCTCGAGGGCCTACGCATCGCGCTCGATCATCTGGATGCGGTGATTGCCCTCATCAGAGGATCGAAGAACCCGGCCGAAGCCAAGGTCGGCCTGATGACGCAGTTTGGCCTCAGCGATGTGCAGTCGCAGGCCATTCTCGATATGCAACTGCAGCGGCTCACGGGTCTTGAGCGCCAGAAAATTATGGATGAGCTCGCCGAGCTTATGCGCACGATCGAGCGACTGCGCACCATCCTGGCCAACCAGTCGCTGCTCATGCGCATCGTCGTCGACGAGCTGCGCGCCGTGCAGACCAAGTACCTCGATGCCCGTCGCACCGACATCGTCCCTGACGAGGGTGACTTCCGCATCGAAGACCTCATCAAGGACGAGGAAGTCGCCGTCACCGTGACGGCAGCTGGCTATATCAAGCGGACGCCTACCACGACGTATCGTGCCCAGAGCCGCGGGGGCAAGGGCCGTATTGGCATGCGTACGCGCGAGGAAGACGTCGTTCGGCACTTGTTCGTGGCCAGCACGCACTCATACCTGCTGGTGTTCACTGATCGGGGACGGCTGTACTGGCTGAAGGTATACGAGATTCCCGATGTGGGGCCAGACGGCCGGGGCAAGTCGATCGCCAACCTCGTGCAGATGACGGCTGATGAGAAGCTGGCAGACGTGATCACGATCCGGTCATTTGACGACGCCAGATATGTGGTGATGGGAACCCGCCTCGGCACCATCAAGAAGACCGAGCTTGACGCCTACAGCAATCCACGGACGGGCGGCATCATCGCCATGGGCATTGAGACCGACGACCGTCTGATTGCCGCGCAGCTCTCTGACGGGATGAGCGATGTGTTCATCGGCACGAGGCAGGGCAAGGCCATTCGCTTCCATGAGGACGATGTCCGCGCCATGGGCCGAACGGCGTTCGGGGTACGTGGCATCCTCTTGCGCGACGGTGACGAGGTGGTGGCGATGCAGGTGGCCAAGCCCACCGGTACCCTGCTCACTGTCACAGCGCGCGGCTACGCCAAGCAGACAGCACTTCAACACTACCGCAAGACCGGTCGCGGCGGGCTCGGCATCAAGAACGTTGAAGTCACCGAGAAGAACGGTGAAGTGGTCAACATCGCTCAGGTGCACGCGGACACCGACCTATTGGCGATCACAGTGAAGGGCAAGATTCTTCGGACACCCGTGCAGTCGATTCGTGTCGTGGGTCGAGCGACTCAGGGCGTTCGCCTGATGGACCTCGAAGCCGATGACGCGGTCAGTTCGGTGGCGCTGGTACTCACCGACCCTACAGAGGTGCCTGTTGCCGACGGCGATACGGTGACCATCCAGACTGCCGACAGCGGCGAGACACCATCAGACGAGGCGCCGTCCGAGAGCTGATACCGGGAACGGCAGGGGTCTCCCGCAGCGGCGTGGCCGTCAGGCCCGCTCGAGCTTTGCAAATCGCGCGCGCAGCGTCTTTGACCCGGCCAGCGTGAAGCGGACGACGACCTTGTGGTCGTCGCCAAGGTCTTCGACGCTGATCACCGTGCCCACGCCGAACTGGGCGTGCTTTACGCGCATGCCCGTTCGAAGGCCGGTCGACTGGTCCTCCTCTTCGTACTTGAACGCTGAAGACTCGCCATCGCTGCGCGAGGCCCCGCGCTGTGGTGGTCTCGTGTACGGATTGACACGGTACTCCCAGCCCGCACTTCGACCGGTCCGCATCTGCCCACCGAAACTGCCCGACGACATCTCCTCTTCAATCAGTTCTGACGGGATCTCGTCAATGAACCGCGAGGGCTCGGTGTTCTGATACTCGCCGAACACCCGACGGCGAGCAGCGCTCGTCAAGACCAGCCGCCGTCGCGCTCGTGTGATGCCAACATAACAGAGGCGGCGCTCCTCCTCGAGCTCGGCATCATCATCCCGCGAGCGTGAGTGCGGAAACAGGCCGTCCTCCATGCCGGACATGACGACCACCGGAAATTCTAGACCCTTGGCCGAATGCAGGGTCATCATGAGCACGCGGGCATCGCGGCCACCCTGCTCCTTGTCCACATCAGACAGCAGGGCCAACCGGTCGACAAACCCGCCGAGCGACGGTTCGGCGTCGCGGGCCTCGTATTCGCGTGCGGCTGACACTAGTTCCATCAGGTTGGCGATGCGGGTTTCAGCCTCTTCAGAGCGTTCCTCGCGCAGGTCCCGGAGGTAACCGGACTGGTCGAGAATCTTGCCGAGTGTCGTGGCAACGGTCTCGTCGCGAGCCGTATTGGCGAGCGCGACGATGAGATCGCGAAAGGCCGCGAGTGATGCGACCTGTCGTGACGTCAGCAGGCGCTGGTCGACGGCCGCCAGCAGCCTGGACCATAGCGAATTGGACACGACGACCGGCTGAAGCCCGGCAAAGAGCGGCGGCAGCTCTGAGGCCGACTGGGTGGTATCGACCTTCTCGAGAGCGTCCATGACGCCCTTGCCGATGCCCCGGGTCGGGGTATTGATAACGCGGCGCAGGGCCACGTCGTCATAAGGATTCAACAGCAGCTTGAGGTAGCCGAGGGCGTCCTTGATTTCCTTGCGCTCGTAGAAACCGACCCCCCCGACAATGAGATAGGGGATGTTTGCGGCACGCATCGCATCTTCGACCGCCCGTGACTGCGAGTTGGTGCGATACAGCACCGCCATTGTGGCGTCGATATCGTCCTGCATCGCCTGCCGGGCGACGCGCACGATGAACTCCGATTCCTCAAGTTCATCGGCCGCTCTGAAGAACGCGATTTTCGCGCCGCCCTGACGGTCGGTCCAGAGCATCTTCTCACGGCGGTTACGATTGTTGGCGATCACCGCCGAAGCTGCGTCGAGAATGACCTGGGTTGAGCGATAGTTTCTCTCGAGGCGTACGACGGTGGTCTCGGGAAAATCGGTCTCGAAATCCATGATGTTGGCGATGTCGGCACCACGCCACTTATAGATGGACTGATCGGGGTCGCCGACCACACACAGATTCCTGTGGGCACTGGCCAGCTGCCTGACCAGCATGTATTGAGGACGATTGGTGTCCTGATATTCGTCGACCATCACAAACCGGAACCGCCGCGCGTAGCGGACCCGCACGTCGGGCATGCGGTCAAACAGCTCGACGGTCTTCAGCAGCAGGTCATCGAAGTCAACGGCGGATGCGTCACGCAGGCTTTTCTGATAGCCCGCATACAGCTTGCCGATTTCACGGTCGCGCGGATTCCACGTGGTGTCGAAGGTCTCGGGGCCCTCCATGCGATTCTTGGCGTGGCTGATGCGCCCCAGCACCATCCGAGGCTGGAAGACGCTGTCATCGAGTCCCATGTCCTTGACGAGCTGCTTAATGACCGACTGCTGGTCGGCAGCGTCGTAGATGGTGAAGTCCCGCGAGAGGCCGATGTGTGCGGCCTCGCGCCGAAGCAGGCGGGCACACATCGCGTGGAATGTGGCGATCCACATGGCGCGGCAGCCGGTGTCAAGGAGGGCCTCGACGCGCTCGCGCATTTCGCCGGCGGCCTTATTGGTGAAAGTGACAGCCAGCAGTTCGTCCTGGCGGGCATGGCCCTCTGAGATCAGATAGGCGATGCGATGCGCAATGACACGGGTCTTACCGGACCCGGCGCCCGCCAGGATGAGCAGTGGGCCCTCGATGTGTTGAACTGCGGCCTGCTGCTCGTCATTGAGCGATGACAGAAGATCCAAGCCCGCTATTCTACCGTGACGCTCTTCGCAAGGTTGCGCGGCTGGTCAACATCGCATCCCCGCCGCACGGCCACGTGGTACGCCAGCAACTGCAGTGGAATGGTGAAGGCAATCGGTGCCAGCAGCGTCGTGGTCGAGGGCACCGTGATCAGGGCGTCGGTCGTTGGGTCGAGCAGCCCGTCGAGACCATGGTGGCCTTCAGTCACGAGAGCAATTACCGATCCGCCGCGCGCCTTGGTCTCCTGGATGTTACCGATCATCTTTTCAAAGACCGCATCCGCTGGTGCCAGAGCGACGACAGGCATTGCTTCGTCGATGAGCGCGATGGGTCCGTGCTTCATCTCGCCGGCGGGGTATCCTTCGGCGTGAATGTAGGAAATCTCCTTGAGCTTCAGTGCTCCCTCGAGTGCGATGGGGTAGTGAATGCCACGGCCCAGGAACAGAAAGTCGCGCCTGTTATGGAATCGGGCCGCAATCTCCTCTGTGATCTTGGACAGGCGCACGGTCTGTTCGATCACGGACGGAAGGGTCAGCAGGGCATCGACCGCCGCACGCTGGTCGGTGTGTGCCAGCGTGCCCCTGACTTCCGCCAGCCGCAGCGCCAGCAGATACAGCGCGACCAGTTGCGTGGTGAAGGCCTTGGTCGAGGCCACGCCGATTTCAGGCCCGGCGTGCGTGTAGATCGTGCCCTCGGCTTCGCGGGTCGCCATGCTGCCGACGACGTTGCAGATGGCGAGGCTGCGGGCCCCTCGGCTGGTGGCTTCTCGAAGGGCGGCCAGCGTATCTGCTGTCTCTCCCGACTGGGTGATGGCGACGGCCAGCGTCTGCACGTCGACCAGCGGCTGGCGGTAGCGGAACTCAGACCCATAGTCGACGTCAACCGGGATGCGCGCCAGTTGCTCGATCATGAACTTACCGACGAGCGCCGCATGCCACGACGTGCCACAGGCCAGCATCGTGACCTTCCGGATGTCGGCGAGGTCGCGTGGGGTGATATTGATTTCTTCCAGGTGTGTGAGGGCGGTGTCCGGAGACACGCGGCCCAGAATGGTGTCTCGAATGGCGTTGGGCTGCTCGTGAATTTCCTTGAGCATGAAGTGCTTGTAGCCCGCCTTTTCGGCCTGTACCGGATCCCATGTGATGCGCGTGGGCACGGGCTGCCGCACGGTGCCATCCACCCCGCTGAAGGTGACCCCGTTCGCCGTGACGACCGCGATCTCCTGGTCGTTCATAAACACGACCCGTCGTGTGTGCGCAAGGATGGCCGGCACATCGCTGGCCACAAAATATTCCCCCTCACCAAGACCAATGACGACCGGCGGGCCGCAGCGCACAGCAACGAGCGTGTTCGGATCGTCGGCCGACAGCAGCACCAGTGCGAAGAGTCCGCGCATCAGCGGCATGGCGCGCCTGACAGCGGCCTCAAGACCGTCGTCCTGCCAGCAGTCCTCGATGAGATGGGCTACCACTTCCGTGTCGGTTTCCGAGAGGAACCGGTGGCCCTTACCGATGAGCTCGCGCTTCAGGTCGAGATAATTTTCGATGATGCCGTTGTGTACAACGACAATGCGTCCAGTGCTGTCTCGGTGCGGATGCGCATTCTCTTCGGTAGGGCGACCATGCGTAGCCCAGCGGGTGTGACCGAGGCCGTATTGTCCGGCGAGCGGCTGCTGTGAGACGACCTGTTCTAGGTTGGCGAGCTTGCCGGCGCTGCGGCGCACGTCGAGGCGTCCGTGGTTGACCACCGCGATGCCTGCCGAATCGTAGCCCCGGTACTCGAGGCGCCTGAGCCCGTCGAGAATCACGGGCACGACGGGCTTCGAGCCGATGTATCCGATGATGCCGCACATGGTGTGGTCGAGACCTTAGTCGTGTGAGGACGCCTGCTGCCTGGCGCGGCGTCTGGCTGCCCAGCCATCCTTGTTCTGCTGGCGCGTACGTCCAACAGCCAGGGCATCTGCGGGTACCGGCAGCGTCACAGTCGACCCGGCAGCCACATAGGCATTGTCTCCGATGGTAACCGGAGCCACCAGCGTCGAGTTGCTGCCGACAAAGGCTCCGGTGCCGATAACGGTCTGGTGCTTGTGCGCCCCGTCATAGTTGCAGGTGATGGTGCCGGCGCCGATGTTGGCCTTGTCGCCAACCGTGGCATCGCCGACATATGAGAGATGGTTGATCTTGGCCCCGTCGCCGAGTGACGCTTTCTTGAGTTCAACGAAGTTCCCCACCTTAGACTTGTTGCCGAGCCGCGAGCCGGGGCGCAGGTGCGCGAAGGGCCCCACCTGCGCCTGATGGCCGATGTGCGTGTCTGTGATGAGGCAGTGGTCAAGGACCGTGACGCCGTCACCCAGTGACGCATTGACCAGCCGAGAGCCGGGGTAGATCGTACACTCGCGGCCGACTGAGGTGTGACCCTGTAGCATGACGCCTGGATACAGGATGCTGTCGGCGCCTACGGAGACGCCGACATCGATGCAGGTGGTGGCCGGATTGATGAGCGTGACGCCGGAGGCCATCAGGTCGTCGGCGTTGCGACTGTAGAGCAGACGGGCGACCTCGGCGAGTTCTGCCCGGCTGTTGACGCCACGGACTTCGGCGGCATGAGGGATGGTCCAGGTGGCGACGGTGCGGCGCTGCTGCCGGTAGATGGCAATGAGGTCGGGCAGGTAATACTCGTTCTGGGCGTTGGTGGCGCCAATGCCGCGCAGGGCCTCGAAGAGCGGCGCAAGGTCGAAGGCATAGATCCCGGCGTTGACTTCCTTGATGTCGCGTTCGGTCTGGGATGCGTCACGTTCCTCGACGATGCGTGAGATGTCGCCACCCTCGGCACGGATGATGCGTCCGTAGCCTGTGGGCCGTTCGAGCATGGCGGTCATGACGGTGGCTGCCGCACCGGTGGCATCGTGCGTGGCGACCAGCGCGCTGAGGGTGGCTGGCGTCAGCAGCGGCACGTCGCCTGACAGCAGCACCAGCGTCCCGAACCGCCCCGCCAGTGCCGCCTCGGCCTGCAGCAGGGCATGCCCGGTGCCGAGTTGGGGTTCCTGGAGGACCGTGGTGACATCGGGCAGGTCGGCGAGGTGCGCGGTGACCTGGGCGTGTTCGTGTCCAACAATGACGGTGGTGGAGGTGGGCGACAGGGCATCGGCCGTCCGCAGCACATGGCGCAGAAGAGAGAGGCCTGCGGCTTCGTGCAGCACCTTGGGTCTGGCCGACTTCATGCGGGTGCCCTTGCCAGCTGCGAGCACAACGATATGGACGGGAGAGGGGGTCGGCATGTCAGGTGTCTTTCGAGAGGTTATAGACAAATTTTGTCGAAAGACCGAATTTATCGGCCACTATTCTGGCAGCTTCGCGTGGTGAATGTGCGCCTGCGGTTGCGGCCTCGGCCACCATGGCCCTGAGTGCATCTTGTGAGGGGAGGGCGACCGGCAGCGCCGCTTCAGGACGCGCGGGAATGACCAGGGTGAACTCGCCCTGGGGCGTCGAGATCCTCTCGACTAACTCGTTTGGCGTCCCTTCCAGCGTCTCTTCATGCAGTTTGGTCAGCTCGCGGAATACAATAATAGGGTAATCAACCAATAATTGAAGCTCTTGTAGGGTCGTCCTGACCCGATGCGGGGCTTCGAAGCAGACGACGGCACCGTGGTCGAGCGCCAGGCTCAACCACTGGAACCACTTTTTTCGGTCTTTTCCCTTAACTGGAGGGAACCCAAGGAAGGAAAATCCTGGACGGTCGAGTCCGGCGGCTGAGATGACGGCGGCCACCGCACTGGGACCGGGGATGGCTTCGACGCGGATGCCGGCCGCACGAGCCATCTGCACCAGTTCGGCACCGGGGTCTGAAATCCCTGGAGTCCCGGCATCGGACACCAATGCAATCGACTGACCCGAGAGCAGTTGCTCGACCAACCGGGGCGCCCGGGAGCCCTCGTTGTGGGCATGGCACGACACGAGTGGCGTGGAGATGCCGAAGTGCCTGAGCAGGTTACCGCTGCGCCGGGTATCTTCAGCGGCGACCAGGGTGACCTCGCCCAGCACCCGCAGCGCGCGCGTGGAAATGTCGTCGAGATGCCCGATGGGCGTTGCGACGACAAAGAGCGTACCTGCCACGAAATTATTGTAACCTTGGGAGATGTCCGCGGTGAGACGCTGTGGACCGAGTCTGCTGTCTTCCACTCATGCATGCTGCGGAACCGCTGAGCCACTTCGTCGACGCCTATCTGACCTATCTCTACGAGGCGTGCCCGACACAGGCGACTTTTGACGGAGTTCATCTCCACGACGATCTGCTGGAAGACTACCGGAGGGCCGCCATCGACCGGCACCTGGGTGCGCTTGCGGGATTTGCGCGCCGGCTGGATGCCATTCCTGTGGAGGGCCTCACCCCTGGTGAGCAGGCCGACCGGGCGCTGGTTGGCGCGAACATCCGGTCGCGCCAGTTCAACCTCGAGGTGACCCGGGCGTGGGAGAAGAACCCGCACGTCTATGCCGACCTGCTCGCCTCGTCACTGGCCGCACAGGCCCTCTTCACCTATGCGGCCGAGGAAGACCGGGCGCGCCGGGTTCTGTCGAAGCTGCGGCAGGTACCCCGCCTGATTCTGGCTGCCCGGGAGAACGTCAAAGAACCGCCGTCGATCTTCGTGAAGATTGGGCTGGAAAGCTGGCGGGGCGTGCGGACGTTTATCGACGCCGATATTCCTCGGGCGTTCTCGCACGTCGACGACCTGCATCTGCTGGCCGACCTGGCGGACGCCTCGACTGAGGCCGTGCAGGCGATCGACGACTACCTGGCGTATCTCGAGAACGACCTGCGCCCCCGGGCCAAGGGGTCATTCCGGCTGGGTCGCGATGTGTTCGAGCAGAAGCTGCGGCTCGACGAAGGCATTCAGCTATCGTCTGACCGGCTGCTGACCATTGCCCTGCGTGAACTCTCGCGGGTGCAGGAGGAATTCCGGCAGACCGCCGCGCGCATCGGACCGGGAGACCCGCTGGAAATTTGGGCTCAGATCCGGCAGCAGCATCCGTCAGCGGGTGCATTGATTCCCACCGCCCACGATCAGGTGGCGCAGCTCAGGGCCTTCCTTGCGAAGGGTTCGGTCGTCGAACTTCCCGAGGTCGACGATGTGCTCGTGGCACCGACTCCGGACTTCCTGCGGTGGTCCTTTGCCAGTATGTGGACCCCGGGGCCGTTTGAAACGCGTCTCTCCCGTGCCGTCTACTGCCTGACCGACGTGGAGCCAGGGTGGTCGGCCGAGCGCAAGGACGAGCATCTGCGCGACTACAACAGTCCGACGCTGTGGAACATCTCGATGCACGAGGTCTATCCGGGGCACTACCTGCACTTTCAGCACCTGCGGCGGGTCGCCTCCAAGGTGCGCCGCTCGACACTACTGGCGCCACTGTCGTATGTCGAGGGCTGGGCGCACTACTGCGAAGAGATGATGCTTGAGGCCGGCTTCGGGCGTGGCGACCACGCGATGAAGCTTGGCCAACTGGGCGAGGCCCTGGTGCGGCTGGCGCGCTTTGTGGTGTGCATCAGGCTGCATACCGATGACTGGTCGGTCGAGCAGGGTGTGCGCTTCTTCCGCGAAGAGGCGTATTTGGAAGAAGCGGCGGCCCGTCGGGAATCAGAGCGGGGCACGTTTGACCCGACCTATCTGGTCTATTCGGCTGGCAAGCTGATGCTGCAGAAGCTGCGTCGTGACTGGATGGATGAACAGTCAGGCAAGCCCACGCTGCGCGCCTTCCATGACACATTCCTGTCGCAGGGGGCTGCGACGTTTCCACAGCTGCGCCGGTTGATGCTGGCGCACGCCGACGGCGAGGCCCTGGAGTAAACCGAGATGCCTCTCTACGAATATCAGTGCGAGGCGTGTGGACACCGCTTCGAGGTGATTCAGAAGTTCTCGGATGCCCCGTTGACGCAGTGCCCCACCTGCGCGGGCCCGGTGGCCAAGTTGCTGTCGTCACCGGCGATTCAGTTCAAGGGTTCGGGCTGGTACATCACCGACTATGCCCGCTCGGGGTCATCGGGCGGCAACGTCTCGCCTGGCAAGAATGAGTCGGGTGGTTCATCGGCCTCGTCCGCAGCCGCTACCGAAGGCAGCCCTGCTCCGTCGGCACCAGCCCCGGCCAAGACGGACACCCCGTCGACGTAGGCGCGGCGCTGCTACCGGCCGCGCGTGGTGTCGAGTGAGGCGAGATACTCGCGGAACGGCGCGGCCAGGTCAGGACGCTTGAGGGCGAAGTAGACGACGGCCTTCAGGAAGCCCAACTTGTTGCCGGCATCGTGCCGAACGCCGTCGATTTCAAATGCATACACGGGCCTCGTGTCGAGCAGGCGCCGCAGACCATTGGTCAACTGAATCTCGCCCGAGCGATCACGCGCGGTGTCATGCAGGGCGGGGAAGATGTCAGACGTCAGGATATAGCGTCCGATGATGGCCAGATTCGAGGGGGCCTCGGCCCGCGGCGGCTTCTCGACCATGTGCCTGATGCGGTGCACGCCCAGGCCGAGTTCGGGCGCCGGCTCCACATCGACGATGCCGTAGCTCGACACACTGTCTTCAGGCACCCGTTCGACGGCGATGACGGGTGCACCGGTACGCTGATAGACCTCAATCATCTGCCGCAGCCCCGCCGGCTCGGCATCAATCACATCGTCGGCCAGCACCACGGCAAACGGCTCGCCGGCAACCAGGTCCTCGGTGACCAGGACGGCGTGCCCGAGTCCGAGCGGTTCGCCCTGCCGCACATAGGCGACATTGATGAGGTTCGAAATGGCCCGCACCTCTTCGAGCAGGTCGGTCTTCCCGCGGGTTTCGAGGAACGACTCGAGTTCGGCCGACACATCGAAGTGATCTTCGATGGCGTTCTTGCCCCGCCCGGTAACAAGGATGATGTTGGTAAGCCCTGAGGCCACCGCTTCTTCGACGCCATACTGAATGACGGGCTTGTCGACGAGTGTGAGCATTTCCTTGGGCTGCGCCTTGGTGGCGGGCAGGAACCGGGTGCCGAGGCCGGCGGCGGGGAACACGGCCTTCCGTAAGGGCGGATGCATCAGCACTAGAATAAAGCACCTGAATCATGCTTGATCCCACATTCGTCCGCGACCACCTGGACCGTGTGCGTGCCGGCCTGGCAGCGCGCGGCATGGATGCCAGCCGTGAGCTCGACACTCTCGCCGCGCTCGACCAGCAACGCCGGCAGTTGATTCCACAGGTCGAGGGTCTGAAACGTGATCAGAATGCCTCGGGCGAGGCCGTTGCCCGCGCCAAGAAGGCCGGCGAGGATGTCTCGCACATCTTTGAGGCGAACAAGCAGCGCGGCCAGACCATCAAGGGCCTTGAAGCCGAGCTTGAGACGCTCGAGCAGGAGCGGCAGGCCATCCTCGACATTCTGCCGAATCTGCCTCATGCGTCGGTACCGGTGGGCCGCAGTGGGGCCGACAATGTCGAGGTGCGGGCGTGGGGCGAGCGGCGCGTTTTCGACTTCACGCCGAAGGCGCACTGGGACAGCGGTCCCGAACTCGGCATCATCGACTTCGAGCGGGCCACGCGCGTGTCGGGCTCGCGGTTTGCGTTCCTGATGGGCGACGGCGCGAAGCTGGAACGCGCGCTCATCAACTTCATGCTCGAGCTGCACTCGACTCACCACGGGTATACGGAAGTTGAGCCGCCGTTTCTCGTGTCGGGCAGCACGCTGTATGGCACGGGCCAGCTGCCGAAGTTCGGCCCTGATCTTTTCAAGATTGCGGGCGAATGGGACCTGTACCTGATTCCGACGGCCGAAGTGCCGGTGACGAATCTCTATCGCGGCGAAATTCTTGACGGTCGGCAGTTGCCACTCAGATACACAGCCTATACGCCGTGCTTCCGCAGTGAGGCCGGTTCGTACGGATCTGACGTGCGCGGGCTCATCCGTCAGCATCAGTTCGACAAGGTCGAACTGGTGAAGTTCGCTGCCCCCGACACGTCGTATGACGAGCTCGATTCGCTGACGGCGAACGCCGAGCGCGTGCTGCAGCTGCTGGAGCTGCCGTATCGGACGATGGCGTTGTGCACCGGCGACATGGGCTTTTCGGCGTCGAAGACGTATGACATCGAGGTGTGGCTGCCCAGCCAGCAGACCTACCGCGAGATCTCCTCGTGTTCAAACTGCGAGGCGTTCCAGGCGCGGCGGGCGAACATCCGCTTCAGGCCTGACGGCACGGGCAAGGCCGAGTATGTGCACACACTGAACGGGTCAGGGCTGGCTGTGGGGCGCACGCTGATTGCGGTGCTCGAGAACTATCAGCAGGCGGACGGGACGGTGATCATTCCCGAGGCGCTGCGGCCTTACATGGGCGGGCGCACGGTGATTGGCACGCCGCGGGTGTAGGTCGAGACGCTGGTGCCGCGGTGGCGCACGCCGCCGGGCGCGATGGTGCGATAATCAGGGGCACGCGGAGGGATGGCGGAGCGGTCGATCGCGGCGGTCTTGAAAACCGTTGTACCGGAAACGGTACCGGGGGTTCGAATCCCTCTCCCTCCGCCAGCATCCATGGGGCGGATCACTCGCAGGCTCAGGTCCACATGCGCGCATCACGTTGGCCGACCGTCGGGTGCGTTCTTGCGGGGTGGCTGGTGATGAGCGCGTCAGGCGGCATCGGCGCCACGCGGGGAGCGACGGATCCCGTCGCTGACGCCCATGCCCTCATCGCGCCCACCGGCACGCTTCGCGTGGGCGTCAATTTCGGCAATGCCCTCTTCACCACACGCGACCCGGCCACCGGCGCGCCGCGAGGCGTCGGCATCGACCTCGTCGCAGCCCTTGGGCAGCGCCTCGGCGTGCCGGTCTCGCATGTCATACACGCCACGCCTGGCGATGTGGCGGCCAGCGCCGGCAGCGGCACGTGGGACGTGGCCATCCTGGCGATCGAATCGGCTCGCGCCGATGTCGTGACCTTTTCATCGCCGATGACCGAGATCGAGGCCACCTATGTGGTGAGGCGGGACTCAACGGTGACGACTGTGGCCGACATCGATCGGCCGGGCCGTCGAGTTGCGGCCGCTCCACGCACGGGCTATGAGCTGTTCCTGACACGCACTCTGCAGCAGGCGACCCTGCTGCGCCCGGCGACCAACGAAGCCTCAATGGACCTGCTGCGCAGGGGCGAGGTCGATGCTGTGGCCGGGCTCGCCCCCACACTGCACGAGGCCTACGATCGCTCGCCCGACGTGCGCGTACTCACTGGCGGATTCACGACCGTGAATCACGGACTCGCCGTGCCGAAGGGCCGCCCTGCGGAAGCCGCGGTCGCCGTGGATCATTTCATCCGCGACATGGTGTCGAGTGGAGCGCTGGCCGACATCATCGTCCGACAGGGCGTGCAGGGGCTTCGGGCGGTGCGGTCTGCCGGCGTTCGCTGACGCGGCAGCGCATCGGAACGGCTGACGGAACCGGCATCGCGCCCCCGGGCTCCGGGTTCCCATGAGCCCGCGTGCGCACACCTGTTCCTCCCCCCTATGGGATCTTCATGCCTGCCGCATCAGGTCGCGGTCAATCGCCGCCGCGGCTCTTCGCCCGTCGTCGATGGCCCAGACGATGAGCGAGGCGCCGCGCTGCATGTCGCCGGCGACATACACCCCGGGCACCGAGGTGCGCCACTCCTCGTCCGGGACGATCGTACCTGCCGCAGAGCGAGCCAGGCCGAGCGCGTCGAGCAGGGGCGAAGCGGCAGGCCCGCTGAAGCCGAGCGCCAGAATCAGGAGGTCGGCAGGAATCTCGTTCACGCTCCCCGGACGTGCGACGAACGTGCCTGCCCGCCCGTCTGGCGACGGGTCGAGCTGCTGTGTGCGCAGCGCGCGTACCCTGCCCGATGCATCGGTCAGAAACGCCGTGGTGTCGACGGCATACGAGCGCACGCCGCCCTCTTCGTGCGCGGTCGATGTGCGAAACACATGCGGCCACAGCGGCCAGGGATTGTCGGCGGCGCGCGTCGACGGTGGCATCGGCAGGCGTTCAAGCTGCGTCACCGAGGAGGCACCCTGGCGGTGTGCCGTGCCTACACAGTCGGCCCCGGTATCACCTCCGCCAATAATCACCACATGGCGCCCGGCTGCTGACAGTGCCGTGTCCACCGCGCGCTCCGGTGATTCACACCGCTCGTTCTGCGACGTCAGGTAGGTCATGGCTTGCACGATCCCCGTGGCGTCGCGGCCGGGAAGCGGCAGCTCCCGGGGGCGCTCGGCCCCGCCCGCCAGCAGCACCGCATCGTAGTGGTGCTGCACGTCGGTGGTTGGCACGTCGACGCCCACGTTCACGCCAGTCCGGAAGACCACTCCTTCTTCCTCGAGCAGCGCCAGCCTCCGATCGAGCACGCGTTTCTCGAGCTTGAATTCAGGAATGCCGTAGCGCAGCAGGCCACCGATGCGGTCTGCCTTCTCGAACACGGTCACCGTATGCCCGGTGCGGTTCAGCTGCGCGGCGGCTGCCAGCCCCGCGGGCCCCGGCCCCACGACGAGCGCGGCGACCAGTGCGGCGGCGGCCGCGTTCACGTGAACGACCGTGCCGCCGGCGAAATCGAGTGCGCCGTCGCCGGCGAGAAACCCGCCGCCCCAAATCCAGTGGGCCACCGGGGCATAGACCACGAGGAGCCAGATGCTGATGAACGCGAGATAGACCGAAAACCTGAGGCGTTCGACGAGCGCCCCGGAGATGAGAAGACTGGACTCAGCAATCCCTGTTGGCCATCAATGACTTACACGTGTCACCAAGCTGTGTGTAAGAAAGTGTGTAAGTAAATATCGGGTTTTTGACAGGGGTTTGCTCGATCAAAAACACTTTCGCACGTCGAGCGTAGTCAACGATCAAAGAAAGATACGCGAGAGTCAGAATTCGATTTTGACGCTAATTACGATCAGCGCGCACCTTATTACCTAGGATCTCTACTAATGATTCCGTTGTCGTTTAAACGA